>Ga0102953_1001577_pt1 | contig 14349 bp, 14 predicted proteins | sample SalPon2A_C_D2_MG_FD_78509 | JGI IMG/M metagenome (GOLD analysis project Ga0102953, IMG submission 78509) | Soil microbial communities from South San Francisco under conditions of wetland restoration - Salt Pond MetaG R2A_C_D2_MG | ecosystem: Environmental > Terrestrial > Soil > Wetlands | place... | reverse complement strand
GATGCTGGTGGTGCGACTGATGCCCTCGCGCTCCACGAACCGGACTGACGGCTCGAGCAGGAAGGTGACGATGAGCGACAGCAGCAGGGGCAGGAAGAGCCCGGAGGTGGCCGTGCGGAAGAGGCCGATCACCGTCGAGGCGGAGGAAAAGATGGCCAGACCGGTGCCGATGGCGGCGGTCAGCACCAGGTAGAGAAGCAGAAGCTGAGCACGGGTCGGGAAGTTGGATGTCATGGTCAGATGTCTTCGGACTCGGCCGGAGCCGCCGTCGGCGCCCTCCGGAGGCGGTGCACCTCCTGGCCGACCGCCTGCAGGCGCTCGCTGACGACGCGGGTCAGGCCGAGCAGGATACGGTTGGCGATCAGGGGGTGTTTCTGCACCGTCTCCATCAGGTCGGCGCGGAAGAGGCCGACCAGTTCACTGGCCTCCAGGGTACGGGCCGAGGCCGGGCGGGTGGCCGGGGCGGTCAGGGTCGTTTCTCCGAAGAAGTCTCCGGGGCCGAGTTGCACCAGTTCCTCCTCGTGGCCGATCTCGTCACGGCTGAAGATCTGCACCGAGCCGGTGCGGATGATGTACATGCCGGAACCGGTGTCGCCCTGATCGAACACGGTCTCTCCGGCGGAGTAATGCCGGACGTGGACCATCGATTCGAGAAAGACGAGATCCCTGTCGCCGAGTTCGCCGAAAACCGGGACCGTCCCCAGGAAACAGGCGAGGGACTCCTCTTCGGGCTTCTTGCGAAAAATATTGCTCCAAAGCGGGTTCAAGGCGAACACTCCTCGCATGTTTCCGAATCGGAAAATCGCCGGCGTCCATTCGGAGTTTCCCGGTAGACACCAGCATGGAAGGGACGATGGGGGGGTATTATAGCAGCAAGAAAAGGAGAAACAAACAGCAAAAACCGATGCTTGTCCGGAAAGGCTCAGGGGGAGGCCATACGCCGGACGACCTCGGCGGGAAGGGTGGCGTTGAGCCGGTAGTTGCGGAAGCGTACGGAGATGGTCTCCTTCCGGCCGGGGCGATGAATGGTTCGGATCTGTTCGACCGGCAGTTGGAAGCCGCCTACGGTGCCGAAGGTTGTCTGAAAGCGGTCGTCGATGCTGCCGTCGGGGGTGGTGATGAGGATCTCCCCTGGCAGGCGGCCGTTGGGAAATTCCCGGTGCCGGATCTCCACCGACAGCCTGGGGCCTTCGGCGACGGTGATTTCCAGACGCCGCAGGAGGTCGAGGTCGGGGTCGATATCGAGGGTCACCCGGGTGACCCCCTGCCGGGGCAGATCGAGACCCTCGGCGTAGAAGGCCTGGTCGAGATCGGTCGGAGCGGCGAAGTCGATCTCGACGCTCAGCGTCCGCGAGTCGCCCAACTGTGCCTCGAAGGTCTTGACCTCGGCGTCCCGCAGCAGCCGACGGCGTCTTTCGACCTGCTTCATCGGCAGGAAGAGGGCGCCGAGCTCACGGGGCAGCTCCCTTGAGAAGAGCTCGACGGCCTGCTGCACGGAAGGGGCGACGTTCTGGCTCTCGGCCCGGATGAGTGCCGTGCCGAGATGCCGCGACCAGTACTTGCGCAGTTTCGGCGCCTGTGGGCGGGCCGTCTCCGGCGGCATTCCCTCGGTCATTCGGCTCAGCAACGTCGCGACCCGGTCCGTTTCCAGGTCGACCTGGTAGGTGTCCAGTCCGGCGTGGACCCGGCTGTAGGCACTGCTCACTTCCTCCAGGAGGCCGGGGTCGAAGGCGGCCGGCGCCGTGGCGGGCAGACAGAGTGCCAGAATCAGCAGCAGGGTGAAGCGGTACAAGGCGACCTCCTTGACCGGCCGTTTCGGGGGCGGCCGGGAATGTAAAACCTGGATCCGCGAGACGTAGGCAGGTCAATGGCTTGCGCTATTTGCCGCCCTCGTCTCGCGGATTCAGGTTGAAGGTAGGGTTTCGATTCGTGCCATTATAGCGAATGTGCGGGTTACGACAAGGGAAAGATGGGGTGGCGCTCTTGTTGACAGGGTCAGGGCCCCCTGCTATCCTCTCTGGGCACGGCGAGAGGAGATTATATGGACATTTATCGCTGTCAGCTCTGTCTCACGCCAAGCCTTCTGACCGAACGTCCCGGCCAATGTTCGTTCTGCGGCGCGCTGCGGCAGTGGGTCGTCCCGGCGGATGAATTCGAGACGGCGGCGGTCGGCGAGCTCTCCGAAAAGAGTCGCGACAGCCTCGGGAGCGCCCTGGAGATCGAGGTGGAGGACTGCCGTTTTTTCCGGGCCGCTTCCCAGGTGACCGACTCCACGGAAGGCAAGGCCTTTTTCGACGCCCTGACCCGGATCGAAGCCTGCCATGCGGCGATCGCCTGCCGTATCCTCGGCATCGACGAGCCAGCCGAACTTCACGAGATCGGCGACTGCGCGCCGGTGCATGGGGACAACCTGGCCGAGGCACGCAAGAGACAGGAGCGCTCCCTCCGGCGTTACCGCAGGCTGCTGGAGGAGAGTACCGGCGAACGGATCGAAGAGGTGCTGCGGGGCCTCATCGAGGTCAAGACCGCGCATTTGCAGGGATAGGGACGAGAGCTTCGGTTTTTCACCGTCGGCAAGCCAGGGAGGCCCCTGGCTTTTTTTCGTTGTGCTGCGGCAGGGGATTGCGTGCAGGATATCGACCTGAAAAAATTTCCCACCACCCCCGGCGTCTACCTGATGCGCGGCGACGACGAGGCGGTTCTCTACGTCGGCAAGGCCAAGAACCTGCGCGCCCGGCTGCGCAGCTACTTCTCCGCCGCCGGCGACGGCCGGACCCACATCCGCTTCCTGATGAACCGGGTGCGCCGGATCGACACCATTGTCACCGACACCGAAAAAGAAGCGCTCATCCTCGAAGATACCCTGATCAAGAAACACCGTCCGCGCTACAACATCAACCTGCGCGACGACAAGACCTACGTCTCGATCCGCCTCGACCCGCGCGAGGAATTTCCCGCCCTGCAGGTGGTGCGCAAGGTCAGGCGCGACGGCGCCCTCTACTTCGGGCCCTTCTCCTCCTCCTCGGCGGTGCGCGAAACCCTCAAGGAGATCTACCGCATCTTCCCGCTACGCCACTATCCCCCGGAGACCTGCCGCCGGCGCGGCCGTCCCTGCCTCTTCTACCAGATCGGCCAGTGCAGCGCTCCCTGTCACGGCAAGATCGGCGCCGAGGACTACCGGGCGCTGGTCAGGGGGGTGATCGCCCTGCTTTCCGGCCGCGAAAAGGAGGTGGTCGGGGTGCTGCGGGAGCGGATGACGGAGGCTTCCGCCGCCATGCGCTTCGAGGAGGCGGCTCGTTTGCGCGACCAGGTGGGGGCCATCGAGCAGACGGTGGAAAAGCAGAAGGTAGCCGAGGCCGGAGGCGTCGACCAGGACGTCGTCGGGCTGCATTTCGAGGGCGGGGAGGTGGAGGTCGCGGTCCTCTTCATCCGCAACGGCAAGCTGATCGGCCGGCGCAGCTTCTCCCTGGAATGGCGCCTGGTCGAGGACGAGCTGCTCTCCTCCTTTTTGCACCGGTTTTACGCCCGCGAGGTCTTCATCCCCGACCAGCTGCTGCTGCCCTTCGCCCCGGAGGGGCGGGAGGCCCTGGCCGACTGGCTGAGCGAGCGCAAGGGAAAAAAGGTGGCGCTTCTCATCCCCCGGCGCGGCGACAAGCTGAAGCTGGTGCAGATGGCGGCGAGCAACGCCCGCGAGGCCTGCCGCGAGAGGGGCAGCCGTCGCGAGGCGCGGCAGCAGGTGCTGGAGGAGATCGCCGCCAGGCTGCACCTCTCGCGCCCGCCCCGGCGCATGGAGTGCTTCGACATCTCCAACGTCGGCGGCGCCCAGAGCGTCGGCAGCATGGCGGTTGTGGTCGACGGCGAGCCGGCTCGCGGGGAGTACCGCCATTTCCGCATCCGTACGGTGGAAGGGGCCGACGACTACGCCTCGCTCGCCGAGGTGCTGCACCGCCGCTTGCGCCGCGGCATCGAGGAGGAATCGCTGCCCGACTTCATCCTCATCGACGGCGGCAAGGGCCAGCTTGCGGTCCTCACCGCCGTTCTCGAGGAGCTGGGACTCTCCGACCGCGTCGAAGCCGCCGGCATCGCCAAGAGCCGGGTGCTGGCCAACGTGCGCGGCAAGGCGGTCGAGCGCAGCGAGGAGCGCTTCTTCCTGCCCGGGCGCAAGAACCCGGTGCTGCTGCGCCAGGGTTCGCCCGCCCTCTTCATGCTCGAGCGGCTGCGCGACGAGGCCCACCGCTTCGCCATCACCCACCACCGCAAGCTGCGCGGCAAGGCGGCACTGCACTCCTCTCTGGAGGACATCCCCGGTATCGGCCCGAACCGGCGCAAGGCGCTGCTGCGCCATTTCGGCAGTTTGAAAAGGATCAAGGAGGCGGGTCTGGAAGAGCTGCTGGCGGCACCGGGCCTGCCCGGGAAGGTGGCCCGGGAGATTTTCGCCTTCTATCACGAGTCTTAGGGCAAGGGCCTCCGAAGGAAATGGGCCCGGCTTATTCCGTTGACACAATCCCTGCGCCTCTGCTAAAAAGACCTTACAACCTGACATCCAGGTGCCCGCCGCAGCCTCGGCCAAGGCGGGAGAATAGGGAAGAGGGTGGGAATCCCTCGCTGCCCCGCAACTGTGTGTGGTGACGAAAGCCGGACATGATGCCACTGTCTTTCGAGACGGGAAGGCCCGGTCAGTAGGACGATCCACGAGCCAGGAGACCTGCCCGGATGGAACGAGGAACCTTTCGCGGGAGGGGTTCCGGCAGACGCAATCGATCGATGCCCCGAATCCCGCCGGATCTCGGGGCTTTTTCGTGGCGGGGAACCTGAGTTGACGCAGGGACTGGTGCAGATCTACACGGGCAACGGCAAGGGGAAGACGACCGCCGCCGTCGGGTTGGCGGTGCGGGCGCTGGGCCAGGACCTGCGGGTGCTGCTGGCGCGTTTTCTCAAGCCCCACGAGCCGGTCAGCGGCGAGGTCCTCTTCCTGCGCGAAGCGCCGAACCTGGAGATCCTCACCGCCGGGGTCGGCATCGTCGGCCGCAGGCCCGACCTGGAGGAGGTGCGGCGCAGCGTCGGCGCGGCCTTCGACGAGGTGCGCGACCGGATCGACCGGCGGACGGCCGACCTGGTGGTCCTCGACGAGATCAACAACGTCCTTCATCACGGCTATCTGCCCTTGGAAGAGTTCCTCGACTTCATCGACAACCGCCCGGCCGGGGTCGAACTGGTCCTCACCGGCAGAAACGCCCCGGACGAGGTTCTCGAGCGGGCCGACCTGGTGACCCGCATGGAGCCGCTCAAACATCCCCTGCAGGCCGGGATCGCAGCGCGGCGGGGGATCGAGTACTGACCATGGCAAAGACGGTCTACATCAGCGGAGGCGCACGCTCCGGCAAAAGCGCCTTCGCCCAGCGGCTGGCCGAGGCCTGTCCCGGCCCGCTCCTCTACGTAGCGACCGCCGGCGTCGACGACGCCGAGATGGCCGAGCGGGTGGAGAAGCACCGCCGGGCGCGGGGGAAACGCTGGCAAACCCTGGAGGAGCCGCTCGATCTGCTCCGACGGCTGCCGGATGCCGCGGCGGGCCGGGGCGCCGTGCTTCTCGACTGCGTCACCCTCTGGATAACCAACCTCTTCTTCCACCATGGCGAAAACGGCGAACAGGTACTCGCGGAGGTCGAACGCTTCGCCTCCCTGCTGCCCGCGATCGAGGCGCCGTTCTTCATGGTCAGCAACGAAGTCGGTCTCGGCATCGTGCCGGAGAACCGGATGGCGAGGGCCTTTCGGGACCTCGCCGGCGAGGCCAATCAGATCCTGGCCGCGGCGGCCGACGAGGCCTGGCTGCTGGCGTCGGGATTGCCGCTGCGGTTGAAGTAGGGGCGAAGCTCGTGTTCGACCTCGGGCAGGCACCGTCTCCGAGTCAGAATTCGTAAGGTGGGCAGTGCCCACCCTACAAAATGAAGGTTTTGGCTTTTAAACCCTGAAGCCTTTCAGCAATAAACCCGCGAAAGGCGAAGAACCTCTCAAGGTAGCCTGACCGCCCGGAAAAGCCCACGCGTCCGCACCACGAAGTCCCGGTCGGTGTTAATGGCCAGCGAAGAGAGCCAGAACCACCAACCACCCGCGACAGAAATGCCCCCCGCAGGGGAAAGGCACTTTTTGCTTCCTTTTTGTTGCCGCCAGGACAAAAAGGAAGGCGTCCGGCGGGACGCGACCCGCCGGTTTTGCAGTTGAATTCATTTGAATACAGCTTCCCGAAGGAACCAGAACCATGCAACGCATCGATCTGCACACCGCCCTCGACCAAATCAAGCCCGTCGACCCCGCCAGGCTGGCCGAAGTCCAGGCCCGGATCGACCGCCAGGCCAAGCCCCAGGGCTCCCTCGGGCGCCTGGAAGAATTCGCCCGCCGCTACGTGGCCATCACCGGCCGCGAGGCGATCGGCAAGAAGGTCGTCTTCACCTTCGCCGGCGACCACGGGGTGGTCGAAGAGGGGGTGAGCGCCTTTCCCAGGGAAGTCACCCCGCAGATGGTCTTCAACTTCCTCGATGGCGGGGCGGCGATCAATGCCCTGGCCCGCCACGTGGGCGCCGAGGTGATCGTCGTCGACATGGGGGTCGACCATGAGTTCCAGCCGAAGGACGGCCTGCTCCTGAAGAAAGTGGGGCGGGGCACGGCCAATATCGCCAGGGGGCCGGCGATGAGTCGCGAACAGGCCGTCGCCTGCCTGGAGAGCGGCATCGAGCTGGCCGTCTCCTGCAAGGAGGCCGGTGTCGACCTGGTCGGCACCGGCGACATGGGGATCGGCAACACCACGCCCTCCTCGGCCATCGCCGCCGCCTTCACCGGCCTGTCCCCCGACAGGGTCACCCACCGTGGCACCGGCATCGACGATGCCTCGCTGCGGCGCAAGGTCGAGGTGATCGAGCGGGCCCTGGAGGTGAACCGGCCCGACCCCGAAGATCCGGTCGGCGTCCTGGCCAAGGTCGGCGGCTTCGAAATCGGCGGCATCGCCGGCCTCGTCCTCGGCTGCGCCGCCGTCGGCCTGCCGGTGGTGGTCGACGGCTTCATCTCCACCGCCGGGGCCATGATCGCCTCGGAGCTTCATCCCCGCGTGCGCGACTACCTCTTCGCCGCCCACCGGTCGGTGGAGATCGGCCACCGCCACATGCTCGAACGGCTCAAGCAGCGGCCCATGCTCGACCTGGAGATGCGCCTCGGGGAGGGGACCGGCGGGGCGCTGGCCATGGGGCTGATCGAAGCCTCGCTGCGAGCGTTCCGCGAGATCAGGACCTTCGACGAGGCCGGAGTGGAAAAGGGGGCCGACCAGTGAGACGGGAGTGGGACGATTTCCGCACCGCCGGGGCCTTCCTGACCGTTTTCCCGGTGGCCCGGAACCTGTCGATGGAGCCGCCCGACCTGGGCCGCAGCATGGGGCTCTTCCCCGCCGTCGGGCTGGCCCTGGGGCTGGCGCTGGTGGTGTTGAACTGGGCTCTCTCCCCGCTGATTCCGCGGCCGGTCCTCGACTGTCTGCTGGTTCTGATCCTTATCGCCTTCACCGGGGCGCTGCACCTCGACGGCATCGCCGACCTCATCGACGGCCTGGCCGGCGGCAAGGACCGGGCCGGCGTTTTGCGGATCATGAAGGACAGCCGGGTCGGGGCGATGGGAGTGGTCGGCCTGGTGATGGTTCTACTGCTCAAGTACCTCTGCCTGTTCAATATCCCCCTGGAACAAAAGTCGGCGGCGCTCGTCTTCATGCCGGCGGCCGGGCGCTGGATCCAGGTGGTGCTGGCCTCCTTCTGCCGCTATGTCCGCGCCGAGGGAGGCACCGGCGGCGCTTTCGTCGAGCATGCCGGCGAGCGCGAGATGCTCATCGCCACGGTGACCATCTTCCTCGCGGCCATCGTGCTCTTCGGCATGAAGGGCTTTTTCCTCTTTTTTCTCCTCGGACTGGCGGCCATTGTCCTGATTCGCTATTTCGAGCTCCGCCTCGGCGGGGTGACCGGCGACGTTCTGGGCGGGGCCACCGAACTGGTCGAGGTGCTGACCCTGCTCCTGGTTCTCGCGGTTTTCCGAGCCGGAGCGATGACCTGAAGCAGTGGGTTCGTTCCGGACGGAGAGAGTAACTGAATCAGGGATTAAGGAATGGAAATGAAACGGACCCGTATCTATCTCGTTCGCCACGGCCAGGTCGAAGGCCATGAGCAGATGCGCTACAACGGTCAGGCCGATGTCGGCCTGACGCCGGAGGGGGAGGCCCAGTTCGGCCTGCTGCAGATGCGCCTGCGCAACAAGAACTTCGGCGCCGTCTACAGCAGTGACCTCAAGCGCTGCCGTGAAGGCGCCCGTCTGCTTGGATCTTCCCACGGCCTGGAGCCGGTGCTCAGGGAAGAACTGCGGGAGCTGCACATCGGCGAGTGGGAACGCAAGACCTGGCAGGAGCTGCAGGCCGAGTACCCCGAGGAGTGGCAGGCCCGGCAGGAGGATATCGTCAATTACCGGGTGCCGGGGGGCGAGAGCCTGCGTGAGATGGCCGAGCGGGTTCGTCCGGTGATCCGGGAGATCGTCGAGGCCCACTCGGGCGAGGAGGTGCTGGTCGTCGCACACGGCGGGGTCAACCGGGTCGTCCTGCTCGACGCCATCGGCGCCCCCCTCGACCGCCTCTTCCATATCGAACAGGACTTCGGCTGCTTCAACATCCTCGACTATTACGAGGACGGCATCGCCGTGGTCAAGCTGCTTAATGGATAAAATCCGTGAGTCGTGAGTCGTGAGTCGTGAGTCGTGAGTCGTGAGTCGTAAACCCCGTTTTCAATCGAAATTTCCCTGAACCTGGCTTCGGTTTTTATGGCATTTAGCAATCACGAATCACGAATCACCAATCACGGCTTTCTCATTGCCGCCCCGGCAAGCGGGCAGGGAAAGACGAGCGTCGCCCTGGCGCTGATGGCGGCGCTGAAACGGCGCGGCCTGGAGGTCGCTCCCTTCAAGGTCGGCCCCGACTTCATCGATCCGGGCCACCACGGCCGCATCTGCGGCCGGCCGTCGCACAACCTCGACGGCTGGATGTGTGGCGAGCAGGCGATGCGCGAAATTTTTGCCCGCGGCTGTGATGGAGCCGATATCGCCATCGTCGAGGGGGTGATGGGACTCTTCGACGGTGCCGGGGGCGATACGGACCAGGGTTCCAGCGCCGAAATCGCTCGTTGTCTGGACATCCCTGTTCTGCTGGTCGTCGACTCCGCCCGTCAGGCACGCAGCGCCGCCGCCCTGGTCAAGGGCTTCGTCGAGTTCGACCCTCGGCTGAGATTCGCCGGGGTGATCTTCAACCGGGTCGGCAGCGGCCGGCACGAGGAGCTTCTGCGGCAGGCCGTCGCCTCGACCCCCGGTTTGCCGCCGGTCCTCGGCTGCCTGCCTCGGCGCGAGGAGCTCGCTCTGCCCGAGCGCCACCTGGGGCTGGTGACCGACGCTGATCGTCCCCTCGACGAGGCGTTTCAGGGGCGGCTGGCTGGCTGGCTGGAGGATTCGGTGGATCTCGATTCGCTTCTGGGCGGGAAGTCCCCTCACCCCCAGCCCCTCTCCCACGGGGAGAGGGTGGCCGGAGGCCGGGTGAGGGGGACTGTCCGCATCGGCGTCGCCCGCGACGAGGCCTTCTGCTTCTACTACCCGGAGAATCTGGAGCTGCTGGAGGCCGCCGGCGCCGAGCTCGCCTTCTTCTCGCCGCTTCGCGACGCGCGCCTGCCGAAGGATATCGCCGGGCTCTACCTCGGCGGCGGCTACCCCGAGCTGCACGCCGAGCGACTGAGCGGCAACCGGCCACTGCTGGAGGAGATCAGGCGGCGGGCCGAAGACGGCCTGCCGGTCTATGCCGAGTGCGGGGGGTTCGTCTACCTGTCGCGGGGAATTGTAGGGGCAGGCCTTGTGCCTGCCCGATCTGGCCTTGTGCCTGCCCGATCTGGCCTTGTGCCTGCCCGATCTGGCCTTGTGCCTGCCCGATCTGGGCTTGTGCCTGCCCGATCTGGGCTTGTGCCTGCCCGATCTGGGCTTGTGCCTGCCCGATCTGGGCGCCCACAAGGGGCGCCCCTACGGAAATTCGTCGGTTGTTTCCCCGCCGTGGCTCGGATGCTCCCCAGGCGCAGGGCCCTCGGCTACCGGCAGGCGACCTTCACTGCCGACACGCCCCTGGGGCCGGCCGGGACGGTTGTGCGCGGGCACGAGTTCCACTACTCGGAGATGGAGATTCCCGGGGATGCCGGGACATCCTATCGTCTTTCCAGGCGAGGGGGCGAGGACCTCGGAGTGGAGGGATACCGCGTCGGCAACGTGCTCGGTTCCTACGTCCATCTGCATTTCGGGAGCAATCCGCAGGTGGCGGATAATTTCGTGGAATTCTGTCGATCTCTCGCGCGAAGCCGCGAAGAGGGCGAAGAGGTGCAAAACCGGGATTCGTGATTTTTCAATCGAAAAGAGGGTCGAATTCCCCAAAGCTCGCTTCGATGGATTTAGATCAACTAAAGCTCTTTGATACCCCGCGGCTTGCTGCGGGGAGATTCATTCTTCGTGCCTTCGTGGCTTCGCGTGAGGCAAGGATTATAAGGAGGCCTGAGAATTGGCAACGCAAGTTGAACTCGCCCGCCAGGGCATCGTATCGGAACAGATGGCGCAGGTGGCTGCCGCCGAGGAGGTGGAGGCCGATTTCGTGCGACGGATGGTTGCCGAGGGCAAGATCGTCATCCCCTGGAACCATAATCGCAAGCCGAAGGCGGTGGGCATCGGAAAGGGGCTGCGCACCAAGGTCAACGCTTCGATCGGTACCTCCAGCGACATCGTCGACTACGACGCCGAGGTGCGCAAGGCGAAGGCGGCAGAGGCCGCCGGCGCCGACACCCTGATGGAACTCTCCGTCGGCGGTGATCTCGACCGGGTGCGGCGCGAGGTGATCGGCGCCGTCGATCTGCCGGTGGGCAACGTGCCGCTCTACCAGGCCTTCTGCGAGGCGGCACGCAAGTACGGCGACCCCAACAAGCTCGATGAGGAGATGCTCTTCGACCTGATCGAACAGCAGTGCGAGGACGGCATGGCCTTCATGGCCGTGCACTGCGGCATCAACCTCTACACCATCGAGCGGCTCAGGAAGCAGGGGTACCGCTACGGCGGCCTGGTCTCCAAGGGGGGCGTCTCGATGGTCGCCTGGATGCTCGCCAACGGCCGTGAGAACCCCCTCTACGAAAAATTCGATCGCGTCGTCGCCATCCTCAAGAAGTACGACACCGTCCTTTCGCTCGGCAACGGGCTGCGCGCCGGGGCGATCCACGACTCGCACGACCGGGCCATGGTGCAGGAGTTGCTGATCAACTGCGAACTGGCCGAGGTGGGGCGCGAAATGGGCTGCCAGATGCTGGTCGAGGGACCGGGGCACATGCCGCTGGACGAGATTGAGACCAACATCCGTCTGCAGAAGCGCATGAGCGGCGAGGCCCCCTACTACATGCTCGGACCGATCTCCTCCGACGTCGTTCCAGGCTATGACCACATCAGCGCCGCCATCGGGTCGGCCCAGTCGAGCCGCTACGGCGCCGACCTGATCTGCTACATTACCCCCGCCGAGCACCTCGCTCTGCCCAACGAGCAGGACGTCGTCGACGGGGTCAAGGCGGCCCGCGTCGCCGCCTACATCGGAGACATGACCAAGTACCCCGAGCGCGGCCGCGAGCGCGACAAGGCGATGAGCAAGGCCCGGCGCGACCTCGACTGGGAGAGGCAGTTCGAACTTGCCCTCTACCCTGCCGACGCCGCCGCCATCCGCGCCAGCCGCACCCCCGAGGACGAGAACACCTGCACAATGTGCGGCGACTTCTGCGCCTCGCGCGGCGCCGGCCAGCTCTTCAAGGGAGATCTGAAGGGGGACAAGATCTAAAGAGCAGTGTTGAGTTGTGAGTTTTAAATTTTTAGTTGAAAGCCTGTAACTCAAAACCAAGAACTAAATATTCAAAACTGATTTTATTGTTTTCAGGTGAAGGAAAGGGAGCGCAACTCTCCCGCGGACCCGCCGCTGTGACGGGGGACCCGCCTCTCGCCGGCTGCTTGCAGCCGACCCACTGCGCGATCGTCAACTCGCGTGGGAAGGGGAGGGGACGGGGATGATCCCGAAGCCAGAAAGCCTGCCTGGAAACGGGGCGCATGACGCGCCGACCCGGTCGCCGAAGGTAAAGGGGACCGGGGTCGACGATCCTTACGGAAGAGAACCCTTTTCCGGAGGGACGTCTGCCCCGGCTCTTCGGCCGGGGTTTTTCATTACCGGGTCTAGCCCGGATTATTCATGAAAGCTTCTGCTGCAACCGCCGATTGTACGCCATCTCACGCCGTGCTCGCTCCTTGCGCTTCGACGTACTGCAAGTACGCCTTCAGCGCGCGTCGCTGCGCCTGGCGCGATCTGACGCACACTTGGCGGTTTCGCGACGAAGCCTCATGAATAACCCGGGCAGGGCTCCCGACCAGAAGGAGTATTGTTTCGATGAAAACCGCCATTTTGCTTATGGGACACGGTTCCCGGGTCGCCGAAGCCAACGGCGCCCTGCACGCCATCGCCGGGATGGTCCGCGGGTGCACCGGCTTCGAGATCGTCGAGGTCGCCTTTCGCGAGCAGCATCAGCCCAACATCCAGAAAGGCATCGATGCTTGCGTCGCCGCCGGCGCCGAACGCATCCTGCTCTATCCCTATTTTCTCTTCGCCGGCGCCCATGTGCTCGAGGACCTGCCGGAGGAGATGGAGGAGGCCACCCGGCGCTATCCGCAACTGGAGATGATCCTGGGTGAACCGCTCGGCACCCATCCCAAGCTGGGCGAGATCGTCTGCGAGCGCATCGAGGATTCGCTGCGCTCGGCGGGCTGGCGCCGGGAATCCGCCTGATTCGGGCAGGGAGGTCGTTGCGGTGAGCGGTGCGGATGTTATTCTTGACCCTTTGAAGATTGAGGCCCGAAGCTTCGAAATCATCGACAGCGAGGTCGGATCGCATGGGTACGATTCCCGGCAATGGCCGGTGGTGCGGCGCATCATCCACACCACCGCCGATTTCGATTTCGCCGGCAGCACCCTTTTCGCTTCCGGGGTGATCGAGCGGGCGATGACGGCCCTGCGTTCGGGCGCGGCCGTCTACTGCGACACCGGCATGGTCCGGGCCGGGGTGAGCAAGCCCCGGCTGGCCCGTTTCGGCTGCTCCCCGCACTGCCACATTGCCGATCCCGATGTCGCGGCGGCCGCCCGGGCCGAAGGGGTGACCCGCTCGATTATGGCGATGCGCAAGGCGATCGCCACCGGGTGCTCCATCTTCCTGGTCGGCAACGCCCCCACCGCTCTTTACGAACTGCTCGACGGGGCCGCCGCCGGCGAGGTCGACCCCGCCCTGGTGGTCGGGGTGCCCGTCGGTTTCGTCGGCGCCGCCGAATCGAAGGCGGCGCTGGAAGCGAGCGACCTGCCGTACATCACCTGCCGGGGGCGCAAGGGCGGCTCGGCCATCGCCGCCGCAGTACTCAACGCCCTGATGATTCTTGCCGAGGAGGAGGCCCGATGATCCGCCGCCTGCTGCCCTGCCTGGCCGTCGTCTTTTTCGCTTTCGCGACGCCAGCCTTTGCCATGCACATCTCCGAGGGGGTTCTCCCTCCCGGCTGGTGCGTCTTCTGGTTCGTGCTCGCCGCCCCCTTCGTATTCTGGGGGGTGCGCCAGATCACCCGGCGCAAGAACATCGACCCCGCCTATATTCCCCTGCTGGGAATCTTCGGCGCCGCGGTCTTCGTCTTCTCCTGCTTTCCGATTCCGGTGCCGGTGGCCGGCAGCACCGCCCACCCGGCCGGGACGGGGATGAGCGCCATTTTCATCGGCCCCTTCGCCAGCGTCGTGGTCGCCTTCATCTCGCTGCTGCTCCAGGCGCTCTTTCTGGCCCACGGCGGGCTCACCACCCTGGGAGGAAACACCTTCTCCATGGGGGTCATGGGCGCCTTCTCCGGTTACGGCGCATTCCGTCTCGGTCGCCTGCTGCGGTTCAGCCTCTTCTGGAGCGGTTTTTTCGCCGGAGTGACGGCCGATCTGGTCACCTATTTCGGCACCTCCCTGGAGATGTCTCTCGCGCTGCACGGCACCCAGCCCTTTCTGTCGGTGCTGGGGCAGATCTTCCTGGCCTTCATGCCGACCCAGGTGCCTCTGTCCATCCTCGAAGGGGCGGTGACCGGCGGGATCCTCGTTTACGTGCGGAAACATCGTCCGGACATTCTGCGCAAGCTCAAGGTGGTGACAGGGGAGGAAAAATGAAACGGCTTGTTCTTGCGGCCTTGCTCGGTCTGCTTTTTGTTGCCTCGCCGGCATTG
>Ga0102953_1001575_pt1 | contig 14358 bp, 11 predicted proteins | sample SalPon2A_C_D2_MG_FD_78509 | JGI IMG/M metagenome (GOLD analysis project Ga0102953, IMG submission 78509) | Soil microbial communities from South San Francisco under conditions of wetland restoration - Salt Pond MetaG R2A_C_D2_MG | ecosystem: Environmental > Terrestrial > Soil > Wetlands | place... | reverse complement strand
GACTACAGACTACTGACTACAGACTACTGACTACTGACTACTGACTACTGACTACTGACTACTGACTACTGACTACTGACAATCAATGTTAACACCCTAACACGTTAACACCTCAACACGTTTACATGAACCTGAAAAAACTCATATCCGAACTCAAACGGCGTAACGTCTTCAAAGTGGCTATGGCTTATGCTATTGCCGGATGGCTGATTATCCAGATTGTCAGTTCGGTATTTCCCATTTTCAAATTTCCGGCGTGGACGTCACAGTTTGTAATCATGCTGGTAGTCATCGGCTTTCCAATATCCCTTATAATCGCATGGGCCTTTGAATTGACTCCCGAAGGCGTTAAGAAAACCGGCGAAGTCGATAAAGCCGAATCCATAACACCTTCTACGGGGAAAAAACTCAATAAGCTGATTATCGGCGTACTATCCGTCGCAGTGATTTTCCTTTTAATCGATCGCTTTTTCTTCGTATCAACCGGTGAAAGCACGGCCATAACGGCCCAATCAGCTGCTATAACGGATAAATCCATTGCCGTACTTCCTTTTGCCGATTTTAGTCCTAAGGGCGATCAGGGTTGGTTTGCGGACGGACTGACCGAGGAAATATTAAATGACCTGGTCAAGACACCCGACCTTCAAGTAGCCTCACGTACGGCCTCGTTTGCGTATAAAGGCAAAAATGATGACGTCACGGATATAGCCAAAAACCTGGGGGTGGCTTATATCCTGGAAGGTTCGGTTCGCAAAGCCGGTGAGGAAGTCAGGGTTACGGTACAATTGATCCAGGCTTCGGACGGAATTCATTTATGGTCGCAATCCTACGACGGGGTTGAAAAAGATATCTTTAAGATACAGGAAGACATTGCCATCAAAATCGCCAATGCCCTTAAAACGGCCATGAAACCCGGGGCATTGAAAAAAATGGTTCAGGCCGGCACCACGTCCGTGGAAGCGTATAATGAGTATCTTAAAGGCCTTTCTTTGTCGCATGATGATCCATTAAAATCTTACCATCATTTTGAAAAAGCAAGAACGATAGACCCGGATTTTTCGGAAGCCAGTTACCATGCTGCTTTATTCTGGGCAGGTCAGCTACAGACTACACGATTGGTCTCCGGACTAACGGATAAAAGTTACTCGGAGCAAATAGCGCTGTTTAACGAGCGCATTAAACAGGCTATTGCCCACGCCAATCCGGTGGATAAATTAAAATATCAGTCGTCTCAGGCATTCCTCAATCTGCAGTTTGGGAAATCTCTGGTTTTGATAATGCAATATGACAACCAACGCCCCAATGATATTTCATCATTAGCTTTTACGGCAGAAAATCTGGCTTACCTTGGTAAATATGCAGAAGCATACAAATACGTACAAAAAATAGAAACGGTCGCACTGAATAACTCCACGGATTATTCCAATGTCGAAAGCTACTATTATACTACCAAACATTATGACGAAGCGGTTGAATTCGGAAGAAAAGCGTTAACAAAATTTCCGTATAACCCTGGTCTGCTTTACGAGGTACACCGTGAATTACTTTGGGACGGTCGTTATGATGAAGCACGGCCACTCGTAGAGCGGATAGCTGCCAGTGACGATTCAACCATTGTTAGAAACATGCCACTGGTACGTATCAGACAAGCCTGTGCCGATGGAAATGTGCAGAAAGCCAATCAGATTTATAACACCAAATTGGCCCGGGATAAAGAAAGTATTTCGGTAAAATGGCTGGCTTTGATGTTGTTAAATCGGAAACAGGAAGCCTATGATTTACTTAAACCCATATACGACCATGACCAGCTCTATTCATTAAGCAGCTGGCTAATTTACCCCTATTTCGATGCCACCCAGTTTCCCAAACTCCAGCAAATCCTGGACCGGGAAGGGGGCCAAAGGGGGAAACCGGTTCCCATTCCATTTGGTTGTAAAAAGGAGTAGCCATGCATTACTCACTTAAACAACTGAGACGACTGTTCCTGGTCAAAGTAGCCGTTATTTTTACCATCGCTACCTTTTTGATCAACCAGGGTGTGGAAGCATTAGTAATTGCCCAATGGGCCCCTGTCTGGTCATTGCGTTTTACCCTGATTACAACGGTTATCACATTCCCGTTTGTGATGTATATCGCATGGGTGATCGTGAATAAAAAAAAGGAAAAAGAAGAGAGCTACGAAGACCGGGTACTGAACCTTTGGCTGCTCATTCTCTCCGTGCTATTGCTACTATTTGCCATTTTTGAGCAACTCTTCATGCGGTGAATTGCCGCCGATATACCTCACCACAAATCCCTCTTCATATGCATGGGGAGAGACTTTAAAGGCAATGGTCAAAATTCCGGAACAAGAACTAACTGTCCTCTCCTCAGGATGATTCGCCCAACCGGGCAAAGGTGTTCTATAAAGACAGGATGTTTTTGCCCGATATTATACCTGATGACTTTCAGGGTAAAATGACCTTTATGCGTATAATTTCCCATCTTTTGCACAATTTCTCCTATCCCTCGTCTCCTCCGAATAGTACTTTAATACATGAAATATGATGTGAATCTTCACATGTGATTTCGAACTAATGACAACCAGGGGAATTAGTAACCAGGGGAATAAAATGAAAAAACTAACTGCAATTATAACTATGACTTTCTTTGTCATAGTATCTGTCATTGTCAATGTACAGGCCCAAACGAACCCGGGTCAAAAAAACGATAATGGAAATGGAGCTATTTCGCCCACCGATTTCTATTCAAGTTTGTTTGTTCCTGAGAGCAGCAATAATTCGAAAGCGCCAATGAAGAAATGGCTTGATAAGACTGCGACTTATAAAATGGGTAAAGTTAATTTTACCAAATCAATAACTTATCCACAAAAAGCCATTAGCAAAGGCATTCAAGGTCTCGTTAAAGTATTCTTTATTGTAGAACCTGATGGACAGGCTTCACATATAAAAATCCTGAAATCTCTGAATTTTGAATGTGATCAAGCTGTTATCAAAGCTATCCACAATACCAGATTTAATCCGGGAACAACCACCAATGGGCAGTCTGTAAGAGTTCACTGCATATTGCCCGTTTATTTCAAGCTAAACAACGGTCATTCATGAACATTATGGTCAAGTTGCCGTTCCTTTTAGCATAACTGGTGTGATAGGGGGTTTCAAAAACTAAACACCCCGTTCTCGTAGTGAGGGCGGGGTGGTGTTTTATTCGATAGGTTAACAGCACTAACCAACAGTTAATCTGCGGACTGATTGGCGTGAATCAATCTTTATGAATTGCCATCTTTTTTTTCTTTTCCCTTCCGGGAAAATATGGTCTCTATTGTGCAGATATTCTTACAGGGTGAATAAATCTACCTGAATAGTCTCATCCCTTCTTACGTCAGCTTTTATAATCAACTCAGACTCTCCCCGGGATATCATCCACCTCTCCAGAGCCTGTTCAACCAGAGTTTTGTGTTTTCCCTTTAGTAAACTTGTACTGTGTGCTGGCTGATCTGATTGTCGCTGCCAGTTTCATTCTGACTACCTTATTAGGAACAACCATTACGCTACCCATGACAAGCGGAATCACTTTGACCGTTCTCCTGATGCTTCCACTGGGCATCCGAATAATTTGCAAAGAAGCGCATTCTTTAATTCCCCCGGCCTTTGGCATGAATGTCTTCACGATAATAGAGTCTGCACAGCCCTGATGCTAAGCATGATGATCGACAGGAGGTCGACTTAAAGGTGTTACAGGGGCCCCCGACAACCTGCAGAGATTACTGAATGAAGAATTAAATAAATACGGGTAAAAACGAACTACTTTACTCGACATTGCGCAGAATTTCCCATCTTTTGCACGATTTTTCCTATCTCTCCGCCTCCTCCGAACAGTACTTTATATCACATATGAAATATGATGTGAATGTTCACATGTATTTTCGAATTAGTAACCAGGGGAATAAATGACCAGAGGATTAAAATGAAAAAACTAACTGCTGCTATAACTATGACTTTTCTTGTCGTATTGTCTGTCATTGTCAATGCGCAGGCCCAGTCTGAAAAACCATATACCGAAGGAACTGTTTGGAGCGTCCAGTATGTACAAACCAAATCCGGTATGGGTGAAACCTATCTCAAAGATCTCAGTGAGAACTGGGTAAAAGTTGTAAAAGAAGCCCAGAAAGAGGGGCTTATTATGAGTTATAAAGTGCTATCGGCTCAGCCATCTGCCAAGACAGACTGGGATTTGATGCTTCTCATCCAATTCAAGAATTATGCCGATCTGGATGGCCTTTCCGATAAGATGGATGCCATTGCGAAAAAAGTCATTGGAAACCAGGATAAACAGCATAAAGACGCCATCAACCGAAATGACATGCGCACCCTTTTAGGCGGTAAGCTGGCTCAGGAGCTGATATTTAAATAAGAATCCCATTCTTACAATGATCCAAAATATTGGGGGGTTGACGGGTACATGCATATGCTGATAACACCCACAAAACACACTGCCTATCTTATGTGATCAGTGAAAATTTGCCCGTCACCCCCATTTTTTTCCGATTTTTGATAATATGTTTGCGCTTCAAAAGATACATTTTGACTTAATTGAGTACGTATGAAAAGCAGCAAACATCCTACAGGTGAAAATCCGGGAAAATGAAAGGAATATCTCTTCCAGTTTGTGTCGATTTTCCTTGCCATTGTCCGCGCTGGCTCAATTCCCCAAGCCCCCTTTTCAAAGGGGGAAATCACACTGGATGCTGTTATGCGGACAGGTCCCCGTATGGCTGTCGCCTCGATTTGTAAGGGCAACTTGCGACCACAACTGCTACTATCGGGTCCGTTTGCGTACGAGATCCTTCTTCGGTCCGGTACCGGACCTCATTAGGATGACATCTTTGTGTTTGGGATCCGGATAAGAAAATCGAAGCCCTGAAGAATATGCCAGTTGATTCGGCCCCGATAAAACTCCATATTCATTCATATTATTTGACCTGGCTATAGCGATCATTCACCCCAAAGCGGGCTTAAACATAATTTCTCTCAATAAATGAAATATCGGCTCCACCTGCTGTTTTCAGCACTGATTATCTGTTTGGCTATTCAACAGACACATGCACAGTCTGCCCTGCCCATGGCCCGCAATATCCAAAAGACATACGTTAACGGGACCCGCTCCATGAATGGAACTCCCGGCAAAAATTATTGGCAGAACAGCGCCGACTATAAGATTCACGTGACATTCTCGCCGGAGACGCGGCTGCTTTCAGGAACCGAAGAAATCACGTACAGCAACAACAGTCCGGACACCCTGCATGAGATCTGGTTCAAGCTGTACCCGAATATGTACAAAAAAGGTTCTCAGCGCGACCAGGACATCAAACCGTCGGATGTAAGCCAGGGAGTGGAAATTGAGTCGCTGGCGATCAATGGGGTTCCACATGATGCCGGAACAGCACGGATTCATGGGACGAATATGGTGATCGGCATTAATCCACTTGCGCCGGGCAAAAAGATCCGGTTTGCGATCTCTTTCTCGTATGTGCTGAACAAAACCTCTCACATCCGAACCGGCGAAGTGGACAAGGGTTCGTACTTCATCGCTTACTTCTACCCTTGCATTGCCGTGTATGATGATGTGCATGGCTGGAACAAAATCCCTTATACCGGGCTCCAGGAGTTTTACAATGATTTCGACAATTTCGATGTAAAAATCACGGTTCCTGATCATTACGTTGTGTGGGCCACAGGCACCTTACAGAACAGCGATAGTGTATTGGCCTCCAAGTACGTACAACGCATCAATCAGGCTGAGGCTAGCAACGGCATTACCACGATAATTGACAGCACCGATCTTGCCAACGGTCATATTACGACGCAAAATCCTGCCAACACGTGGCACTTCCGGGCGAATGATGTTACCGAGTTCGTATTCGCCACCAGCAACCATTACGTATGGGAATCATCGAGCCTGGTTGTCGATCCCAAAACGGGCCGCAGAACCCGCGTGGATGCCGCTTTCAACCCCAAGCACAAGGACTATTACAAAGTCATTGATTATGCCCGGAAGACGGTAAAAGCAATGAGTTATACCTTCCCCAAATGGCCCTATCCTTACCCGCACGAAACGATCTTCGACGGTCTGGATCAAATGGAATACCCGATGATGGTAAACGACAATCCTCTTAATGATAAGGCACAGGAGATCGAACTGACCGATCACGAGATCTTTCACACCATGTTCCCCTTCTACATGGGCACCAATGAGACCCGCTACGCGTGGATGGATGAGGGGTGGGCAACCATGGGCGAATGGGTCATATCCCCTATCATTGATTCTACCGTAGTAGACGGCTACGGTATGAACCCCTATGATATGGATGCCGGGAATGAGAACGATTTACCGATCATGACTCAAAGCACACAGGAAAATGGCGCCGACTACTTCCTCAATTCGTATCCCAAACCGGCTCTGGGCTATTTCTATGTGAGAGATATGCTTGGCGATAAACTGTTTACCAAGGCACTGCATCATTATATCAGGGTGTGGCATGGGAAGCACCCTATCCCCTACGACTTTTTCTACAGCATGAATAAGGGATCGGGCAAGAACCTCAACTGGTTCTGGAAACGCTGGTTTTTCGACAAGGGCTATCCCGACCTTGCCATTTCCAAGGTGCATAAAAGGGGAAACAAGTACTCGGTAACCATTGATTCAAAAGGAACCAAACCCGTTCCGGTTGATCTGACGATTACCTATGCGGATCAGTCTGTTCAGAAAATTCATCGCAGTATCGCCTGCTGGGAAAAAGGGAATAAAACGACGACTGTTTCTTTCAAATCAGGCAAAAAAGTACAGAGCATCATCCTGGGCGGGACCTATGACGCCGATTCCAACCCGTCCAATAATACCTATTACATGAAGTGATCATCTGTCTAAAAAACGTTTTCTATATGTGAAACCATCATTGCCCCTCGATCAGGGTCGGTTCCGAAGGAATCCCTATGGAGAATAACGGTATGATAGGCAAGTTAACCAGAGGTCAGGATAAGATTTGGTATTGTGATCCTTCGAAATAACTCAATTGGGTTGAATCCCCCTTCGCCAAGTGGCAAACAACTCTAAAAACTCACCTTACTATAAATCGGAATTGAAAATCCTTTTCTTTCTTCTATCCGCCACGGCGGATTTCTTACCCAGACCTGAAGTTGGGATAGATTCAAGAATACTGAAGTATATTTTTCTCAAATGATTTTTTTTATGAACAGGCTGGTTTTATCCTGCGTGCCATATGACTTGCTTTTCCCGGGAAATATGCTAAACTGTTTCAGGCCATTAACTAATCACGAGCTATGAACGCTACTGAAACTAATCAAGGGATACTCGTCGATAATCTGTGCAAGTCGTTTGGGGGCAACCAGGTACTTGATCACATTACCCTGCAACTCGATCGCGGTAACACATACGGTTTGGTGGGGAATAACGGTGCCGGCAAGTCCACGCTCATCAATTTATTATGCGATCTTCTGAAATCAGATTCCGGTACTATCCGGTTGTTGGGCAAATCTTATTCTGAACACGAATATGCTATAAAAAAACAGTTAGGGGTACTGACCGAGGACGTTCCCTTGCAGGAATCACTGACTGCCTATGATTATTTGAGATTCGTTGGGATGCTCTACGGTCTGGACAGCACGGATCTCCGCCAACGTATTGATTCTTTATTTGAATATTTCTTTGATGATCCGGATGATCTGCAGAAACGATGCGGAGACTATTCTACAGGGATGCAGAAGAAACTGGGCGTTATTGCTGCCGTACTCCATAAACCCGACCTGCTTCTGCTGGATGAGCCTTTTTCCGGTCTGGATCCCTCATCCAGCCGTCAGATGATTGATTTTCTGAAGGCCTATGGAAACGAACAAAGGATCGTCCTTGTCTCCTCCCATAATCTCACCTATCTGCAGGAGGTCATATCGTCTGTTTTGGTTCTCCACGATCAAGAAATACTTTTCCAGGGGACACTCGAAGACTTTACGGATAACGGGGAGAACCTCATGGAGCAAAAACTGTTCAACATGCTGAGTGGCAAACAAAAAAATCTGAACCAATTGAGTTGGTTGATGGACAGATGAGATGGGAAAACTGATTGCATTCATTGCCGGGAAACGAATCAGGACGCTTTTTTTCAGCGACAAAGAACCGTTGTCGCTGATCTCCCGCTATTTTCTCGTACTAATAGGGGTGATTTACGGACTGCTGTTCGCCTTTATGATCAGCAAAAATGCCGGGCACGTATCGGGGGATAGATTACTCCGGTTATCAACGTTTTCTGTCCTGATCTTTCTCAGCTTTGTCCTGACAATAAAAAACTACATTCCCAACTTCCGTCCCGTCACCCTTGTCATATCCCCATTTTACCCGGTTTCTCCTCTCAAAAGGGCAATAATTCATTCCTTAACTGATCTGTTCGTTCCCACTACTATCAGCCTGACGCTTTTTCTGGCGATATTTCTTCCATTTTCCGGCATCTTTTCGATTTTTGATACCGTTTTTATCGTTTTTTGGTTGCTAACGCTCATTTATTCAGAACGCAGCTTTAGGTTGATCATCGAATCCGCTATAAGGTCGTTCATCTGGTTCTGATAATCGCTGAAGCATCAGGATTGGTGCTTAGCCTTTGGTTCCTCTGGAACGACAATCTCCCGGGTTCTGATTTGATGATATCAGAAATTTCATTCTTCCTGATCGTGACCCTGGTTCAATCTGTTATGCTGGAAGGCCATATCGTTGAAAATGCAGCGTCTACCCGAACCGTACGCTCTGTAAAAGGCGACCGGTCGTGGTTCCTCCGGTTATGCATATCATTATTTATCAGGAACTCCAAGTCTCGTACGGTTTTCTTTGTGGATATAGGGGCAAAGCTTTTATTCGCTTTTATCATATACAGTGATGCACATAGTGGATCCAAACCTGATGAATTCCTGAACTTTTACCGTTTTCTCATACTGGCACCGGCCATGCTTTTCTCCCAGATTTTCAACAATACATTCGGCTATTTCCCGATAACATGGCTAAACACCCAACTCTTCAGTACGAAACCGGCCAATTCGAGACTTTTTTATCTACTACTGATGATGACCCCTGTTTTGGCAGATTTCATCTTCAGCTCCATACTCTGTTGGTTTTTGGGTTGGTTCACTCTTCCAATGGTACTGTACTACTTTGCTGTACTCTTTGTTTGTATGCCTCTTGGCTATTTTGTTTCGTCGCGGTATCCCAAGCTGGTCAACAAGGCGGTACCAATCGGCCGGATTGGCGGCAACACTAATTCGGCATATTCATTCGGCATGCTGCTTGTATACGTTCTTATGGCTCTCCCTGTCTATTTCCATCTCCCGTGGATCTTTTTGATAACAACCCTGTGTGCCTGGCTTGTATGGCGAAAACTGCCGGATCTGGAAACGCGGTATCGAAGCAAGGTGTACCAGACCGTTTTTTAGAAAAAACAGTCCGGATTCACTCGTCTTTCAGACTTCCCATGCTTGTTTTTATAAGCCCCATTTCTCTCCAGGATCAATTCATGTTCAAAATCAGAAATGACAAAACACGACTTGACAACAGGTTGATTTATTACTAATTAGCGTGAGATAAAATGATGTGTGTATTTTTGATCAATGACTTTTGGGATTAAGAATCTTTCTTTGTTACGGATGAACCACCCCGTTTTTAGATGGGAACCTAATTTATTTATTGGCAGAAAAATACAGACGTATTTATCTTAATTAATCATTAATTTTGCTCGGATTGTAATACACCTTGATTTAAATGCAAAAAAATCGGGAATGACGAGTAGAGGTAAACTGACAACATGAGATGGGCTAGTGTGTTTTGTGGGTCATCCAGTATACATACTCGTTATATTCCCAATTTTTTGCATTTTTTTACTGGTTCCTTCTGTTACGCCCCTCTTTTTTGTGCATGAGTTCAGCGTGTAACATTATTAAGCGACACAGTCATCCTGGTTGGGCCGTTATTCATTCAAACCCCTGAAATATTCCTTTTTTTGATCATTGAAATTCTTTATCTACCGGCCTTGACTTCAAATAGGCCCACAACGCATCGATTTCACGATCGGTCATCTGTTTCGTCGCATTCCACGGCATGAAGGGGTTGATTCTGCTGCCATCCGGACGTTCACCTGTCCGCAAGGCATGCTCAAAATCATCAAATCCCCATTTCCCGATGCCCTTAACGGGATCCATGGAAATATTGGCAGCTTGCGGATAATTGGGCGGTGTCCCGGGAATATGTCCGCCTTGAAAGTTTGCTCCATGACAGCCAATACACCCGCCAGTCTTAGCAAGATAGTCTCCGTAAGCCACTAGATCTCGCGTATCAACGACGGAGTTGCCCACCGCTTGATGATTAATAACAAGTACCGGAAATTTTGGCAGTTTACCCATCGTATATAAAACCCGCCCCATGGTACTTAACTCCGTTTTGGGAACGGTCCGGTCAACCGGCGGCACCTGTCTGAGATACGCGATCATATCGGCAATGTCCGAATTTGAGAGATAGGTAAATTCCTCACTCGGCATGAAAATCAGAGGATGTCCGTGTTTGTTTATGCCGTCACGAATAGCCAGGTCCCAATCGGCGGCGGTAAAATTCTTTACGACACTTCCAGTTCCCGTAGTAATATTGGGACCGGCAAAGACACCAATTGCCGGATCATTCACTACTACCTTGCCTCCCAAATCCTCTCCGTGACAATCCGTACACTTGGAAAGTACAAGAGCCACATGGCGGCCATGCATGATGCTTGCACTGTCAGATGGGATGCTCAGATTCCTGTTTTTAAATGTATACGTACGATTCAACTGATGCCCGACAAATACATACGCCCCACCGACAAAGAGAAGAATCAGCAATACAATTACAAGCAGTGAAGAAAGCGCCCACCACAGTATTTTACGCATAATTTTCCATGGAAATGTTGTAAAACCATTAATCCCATTTGCAAGAACCCATGATTTTCTCATGGAACCGGAGTGTCAGCAGCATTACGACTGATCAGAAAGAATATAACGTGACGCAATCAATAACTTATCATTAAATGATTCTCATCAAACGGAATCACCATAACGTTGCTGTTACTTTTTGATGATCGATGAACGGAAGGTCAGTTTAAAGAAGACTTTGAAAAACCTGGAATTTTTTCAAGATCAAAGCCTGAGCCCCATCGAGACCGCAGCATCCCGAAAGCGTTCGGGATTCGAGGATCTCGGAGTGGCGAAAATGCAGATATTGGGCAAAAGAACGGTTTTACAAAGCCTTCTCGTGCATGGAATATGGAAATCAACAATAGGAGACTCTGCAAAGCCATCCAATACACATATGCGTGTATTATCATAATAATTACAATACAATAATTACATTATTATCTATTGTAATTATTATATATCCTTTTCAATACATAATTTTAAAAACTTATACAATAAAATGTACAGATAATAAATCTACAAATAAGAAGATGTATAAATATTACATTTACAAATTCTAATATTATATCTGATCTTTTGACAGAATGAATCGGCTACTACATTTAACATTCTTAATAGTTTTCTCCATCGGGATAAGGTATATTAGCTACACGTCTAACGACTATTTTTGGGGAAAACTTAAATATAATGGGTAAAATTACCGAGAGGTTGTTAGGAGAACTTATTAATTTTACGTGATTCCGCTTATTGATTTCGTTGAATCAAACAACCTATCCTTTAAAGGATACTTATATTTCTTTTTGGGGTTAGACAAGGGGTTATGAATACAAAACTTACATTAAAGCCGGGGCAACGGGGAACCAAGAAGCTCCTGAAAAAATATGGCAATCGACTCGTTTGTGTCAGATATCGTTATGATGAGGAAAAAAAACTACGGTATAAAACCGTAGAACTGATCGTGGATGTCACCGAATGGGAGCCAAAGGAAGAGATTGCCAACAACGGAACTATTCATCCGGAAATTGAGGAATTCAAGATACCTGAAAAAAAGCAGTCTATAGACAAAAATTAATTACTGTACCTAACCCTGTTTATGCGACAGGGTTACCTATCTCGTGCTTTTTACATCCACATACATGTCCTTCATATCGTGGTTTTACACGAAGATGATCACCTTATCTATGGAAGCGCTATCATAAGCAAAAATAGTGCATAGCTTAACAAAAGCTGTTGGGGGCAATTGGCTTACATTACTCGTGAAAGCTAGCATTCATCTCGCATAGCGGGATAAACTGAATCAGCTCACGAAACCCATACGCAACCTATTACCCAAAAAATAACTTAGTAATCGATTCACGTCATTTGTCACCCGAGCTTTCCTTTAGTCCTATCTCCGGGCAAATGACTCATTTCTGATTTTTCAATCTGTAAATATTAAGCATATGTCTAATGCACAACAAATTAAGCAACTCATAGACAAACGTGCAGAAGCCCGCATGGGTGGCGGTGAACGTCGCATTGATGCCCAGCACTCCAAAGGAAAACTGACGGCTCGCGAACGCATAAATCTGCTACTTGATGATGGAAGTTTCGAAGAATATGACATGTTTGTTACGCACCGATGCACCAATTTTGGATTGGAGAACAAAAAGTTTCTCACTGATGGTGTTGTCACCGGGCGTGGAACCGTAGACGGTCGACTTATCTACGTCTTTTCTCAGGATTTCACCATTTTTGGCGGATCTTTGTCTGAAACATTTGCCCAGAAGATCGTCAAAATCATGGATCAGGCAATAAAAGTAGGAGCTCCGGTTATCGGCTTTAATGATAGCGGAGGTGCGCGTATCCAGGAGGGCGTAACGAGTCTGGCCGGATACGCAGACATCTTTGAACGAAACATCCTCGCATCCGGTGTAGTCCCTCAAATTTCGGCTATTTTCGGGCCGTGTGCGGGTGGTGCCGTCTATTCACCTGCCCTGACGGACTTTACGATAATGACCGACAAAACCAGTTACATGTTCGTTACCGGACCGAAAGTTGCAAAAACGGTTACCGGTGAGGATATCGATGAAGAGGAACTGGGCGGGGCAACCGTTCACGCCACGAAATCGGGGGTAACACAGTTTGTTGCCCAAAACGAAGAAGAAGGGATCTTATTGATCCGCAAACTGTTGAGTTATCTTCCCCAAAACAATCTGGAAGATCCGCCCGTCGTAAAATGCAACGATCCGATCGACCGGATTGATGATACACTCAATGAAATCGTACCGGAAAACCCGAATGTACCCTACGATGTGAAGGATGTGATTCATGCCATTGTGGATGAGGGAGAATTCCTGGAGGTACATCGCCGGTTCTCACGCAACATCGTTATCGGATTTGCACGCTTCAATGGCATGCCGGTTGGCATAATTGCCAATCAACCGAAGTTTCTGGCAGGTGTCCTTGATATTGATGGGTCTCGAAAAGCTGCCAGGTTTGTGCGTTTTTGTGATGCCTTCAACATCCCGCTTGTCACCCTGGTGGATGTACCGGGATTTTTACCCGGAAGTGCCCAGGAATATGGAGGCATCATTATACATGGGGCCAAACTGCTCTTTGCCTTCGGGGAGGCTACGGTTCCAAAAGTCACCGTTATTTTGCGTAAAGCCTATGGCGGCGCATATGATGTGATGAGTTCCAAGCACCTGCGCGGAGACGTCAACTACGCATGGCCATCGGCTGAAATTGCAGTTATGGGGCCAAAGGGTGCTATGGAAGTTCTCTATGCAAAAGAACTCGCTGAAAAGACACCGGAAGCTGCCGCTCAGTTTCTCGCTGAAAAAGAGAAGGAATACCGGGATATGTTTGCAAATCCCTATATAGCAGCTCAATACGGTTATATCGATGACATCATTGAACCGCGCTATACCCGTTTCCGCATAATCCGGGCTCTTCAGACGCTGGCCACAAAAAAATTGGTCAACCCACCCAAAAAACACAGTAACATACCACTCTAAGTACTTAAAAAATGTTATTACAATTCAATCTCAACCTCATAAAAGGTGAGGATATAGAGTTGATGCTCGTTGGTATGGGAGTTGTTTTTTCAGTATTGACCCTATTATATGCTGTGTTTGGTAACCTCCCAAAAATATTGAAGCTAAAGTTAACCAAAGGCAAAAGAAATCAGGCGGCCGCGAATGAGACGGAGGGCCATCACGGGAAACAACTCACAGGCGAAATTAACGCAGCCATCAGCATGGCTTTGTATATCTATCTCGAAGAACAACACGATGAAGAAGACCTGGTTCTGACCCAGGAAAAGGTATCACGTATCTACTCGCCATGGAGCTCCAAAATCTATGGCGTCATACAATTTGAG
>Ga0102953_1001574_pt1 | contig 14358 bp, 10 predicted proteins | sample SalPon2A_C_D2_MG_FD_78509 | JGI IMG/M metagenome (GOLD analysis project Ga0102953, IMG submission 78509) | Soil microbial communities from South San Francisco under conditions of wetland restoration - Salt Pond MetaG R2A_C_D2_MG | ecosystem: Environmental > Terrestrial > Soil > Wetlands | place... | reverse complement strand
CGAGATCCCTTGTGGACATAGGGTTCCATCATGGTCACCACGGGATAAGCCAGCACCATAAAGTCCGGCCGGCAGCTCACGCGGTCAATGGGGTCAGGCGCGCCGACCTTGCCGTTGTCAAAGTGCGTGCCAACAGTTGATGCCAGATGCCCGCCGGCGGAAAATCCCCAGATGCCAATGCGATCTGGGGCGATGCCGTATTCTTTTGCGTGGTAGCGCACGTAGCGCATGGCGCGCTGCCCGTCCCACATCTCAATCGGGTGATGATAGCGCGGCCCCAGCCGATACTTCAGAACGAACGCCGCGATGCCCAAGGAGTTAAGCCACTCGGCGATGTCGGTTCCTTCTTTCTTCATGGCCAGTTCCACATAGCCTCCACCCGGGCAAACCACCACGCCGGTCCGGACAGCCTTTGCGCGGTCTGGCAGAAAGATGGTGAGAGTGGGCTGGTCCTCCGGCTTGTTGCCCTTCGCGCCGGGCGCGCCGTTGGGCCAGAGCAATACGGTCTGGTGAGTTGCCGCCTGAGAAATGCCGCCACTGAGAATGATCAGTAAAAATGTGATAGACACACGTCTCAATTCACAACCTCCTTCTCGTGGCCGGTCAGTTTTTTCTGCCCGGCATGCGCCTGGAAATTTCAGCCATTGCTGACACGCCGGTCCAGCAGCGCAGAGTAGACAGGTGCCCTAGGCGCTTTCGTTACGACGCTGCAGTTCCTTCACCTTACGGTGCATAACCACCGGACTTTCCAGCAATCCGCTAATTGCTCATCCGCGGATGAACCGCGGCCTTGGGAAGAGAAGCGCAGGAATCCCTCTTGATAATCTCAGTCGGAATGGTGACTTGCCGGGGCGGAAGGTCCGGCTCTGCAATGCGGCTGAGAACCAGTTCCACAAGCTGGCTGCCCAGGAGTTCCGGGAATTCCCTGATGGTTGTGAGCGGCGGGCTCAGCAAGGCCCCATACGTATCATTGCAGGCAACCACGCTTAAATCACCGGGGATATGTTTGCCCGCCTCCCCCGCGGCCCGATAAACTCCACGCGCCGCAGGATCGGTTCCTGCAAAAATGGCGGTCACCGCCTGGCCGCCTGCCAGGATCGATTTGCCTGCAAGATAGCCCACTTCTTCTTCGTCTTGCGAGTAAAACTCACTCAGGCGCGGTGGCAGCCCGGCGTCTTTCATGGCCCGGGAATATCCGCTGTAGCACCGGGCAAACCACGGGAGCTTTGTGTTGCCCACAAACCAGATGCTGCGGTGGTTGAGACTTTGCAGGTAGCGCGTCAACTCATACGCACTCTGGAGGTCGTTGGAGTAAGCAACGTCATAATCCACGTGGCCGGTTTCACGCAACAGAAGATTGTTGCCCAGTGCTGCGAAAGGAATCCCTCGATGCTTCAAAGCGATCAGAAGATTCTCGGAGTTTGTTCCGCCCAGGATGGCGGCGCGGATGATGTCGCGTCTTCGCAAGACCTGCGGAAACCGAAGCTCTTTCCAGGGAACGCTGGGCTGGTAGTTATAGGAAAGGAAGATGGCGTCCCAACCGTGCGCGGTGCAATAGTCCTGCGCGCCGGCCAGAACTCTGGAATGGAACATGTGCAGCATGTGGCGATTGCCGAGGACAAAGGCAACCGTTCTGGACCTTGTCGTGTCCTGGAGATTGATTCCAATTTCGACAGCAGCTTTCCTGACTCGATCCTGAAGTTCCTGGCTGACGCGCGCCGAACCATTCAGGATGCGCGAAACAGTCGCCACACTGACGTTTGCCCTGTTGGCAAGTTCCTGTACCCTGAGTTTCCCAGCCATCGCGCTGACCCCTTCATTTGATGTCTGCTTTTTACAGGCCCCCGATTCCGCCACGGGGGCAAGGATATGATTTTGCCTGAAAAAAGGTACCAGAAAATTTGCCAGATTGCATGTTTTTTCGTAACTTTGCCCGGTATGTTAGGCGCTTGAAATCAGGGGGGAAGACTACTCTGGGAAAGCATTTGCGTAGGAAATCAAGCACTTCCAAAGCCAATCTGACCAAACATGCCCATGAGTTATGAATATTTTCCTGAATGATATGCAGATTCACCTTGACCATTTTCGGTAAAACTGGTAAACAAACGGCTGTTGTTGCCTCTTCAGCAGAGTCTGGTCATTCAGCGGCTTCGGCCAACAGTATTGCGACGTTGATCGGCTGTCATGTTATCATCCGGTCGCGGTGCGCATTCTTTCATGATGGGAATCCTGCACGGGGCACCCGGCAGCGTCCGGGTTTCCTGTCATTTCAGGGGTTGGAGTGTCTGGAAGAACGCAGGCAAGCCGGAGGGTCAAAATCCAAGCGATGTGGAGGTTCGTTACGGCGATGAAGCATGGAATGGCATTGGTTCTAGTCGTGCTCGCGGGCGTTTTGTGTGTTTTTTCCCCGGCCGCAGCGGAAGCTGCTGAGCCCGTGCATTTCAAACGGCAGGGTGACGAGATTCACGTAACGATTGGCGGCAAGCCTTTCACGACTTATTACTTTAACCCTGACGTTGCCAAGCCATACCTGCAGCCTCTGAGAAGCGCTCAGGGAAACATCGTCACGCGCAGCTATCCGATTGGGAACACGATTCCCAAGGCTCATCTCCACGACCGCTCTCTCGAGCCTCATCAGCGCCCGCTTTACTTCGATCACGGAGATATCAACGGGTTGGACTTTTGGAGCGAAGAGGCCTTTAACAAGTTTTACCACCGGACCGGGAACAGCCGGGCTTACGGGCGGATGGTGTTCCGCAAGCTGGACGAAATGCGCGGCGGACCGAATTCAGGAACCCTCCAGGCTGAATTTGACCTGATTTCGCCCAACAAACGGGTGATCGCCACCGAGATACAGACCTTTACCTTCCACGGTGACGCTGACACCCGGATCATCGACTGCCAGTTTGTTGTCCATGCCGGTGAAAACCCTGTGGTGTTTGGCGACACCAAAGAGGGAACCTTCGGAATTCGGCTTGCTCCGGAACTGGATTCGCCCCCCGCGCACATGATTGATTCGAACGGTGCGGAAGGCGAGAAAGGCATTTGGGGAACCCGCGCAAACTGGGTGAACTATGACGGAAACGTCAACGGCGAAAGCCTTGGAATTGCCGTCTTTGACAGCCCGCGCAGCTTCCGCCATCCCACCTACTGGCATGCCCGCGGCTACGGCTTGTTTGCGGCAAACCCCTTCGGCTGGAGCTTCTTCACCCACGACCCGCGCCAGGATGGCAGTTACACCATCCATGAAGGCAAGAGCCTGCTTTTCCGCTACCGTGTTTTCATTCACCACGGCGATTACAAACAGGCCGACGTGGCGGGCGCCTACCGCAAGTATGCTGAGCAGGAGCGGTGAGGCAAACGTCATTTTTAGTCCGGGACTTATCAGAGGAAAAGGAACGCCATTTTAGAAGGAACCATGAAGCCAGCCGTGAGTCGACGCCACTTTAACGCGAAAGGCGTGGGCGCCTCGGCGAATCCGGCTGCTGACGGCATGTGCGCGGGAGCTTTCTCCGTTCATCAGAGCATTGCCGGTGGCAAACGGCCTTGGTTTGGAAAGTGCCTGACGCAGGGATCAGGCCATCTGGCAAACGAGGTGTATGAAAGTTGAGGAGGGAATATGAAGAAATTTAGCCTGCTTTTTGTTGCGCTGCTGTGCCTCTTTGTTTGCGGCCCGCTACTGGCTCAGTCGGCCCAACCCAAGATTATCGATGGGCACGTTCACTACAACGGCGACCCGGCTTTTCTGCAGAAGCTGCTGCAAAAAATGGACTCGGTGGACGGAATGGCCTTTTTGCTGGTTCCTCCGGCCGAAATGAGTACAGCCGTGCCGTTCATTCATGCGCACCCGAACCGCCTGGTCGGTTTCGCAGAAATCGACATGGACAGTCCCCATGCGATCGAAGATATCGACATCGCCCATGAAGCGGGATTTCGCGGCATCGGGGAACTGGAGTATGTGAAGCACAATTACGACGACCCGATTTATTTCCCTATCTACAAGCGGGCTGAAAAGTATCACATGATTGCATTGTTCCACACAGGAATCGTGAACCGGGAACATCCCAATGTTTCCACCAACGTCAGCGTCACGCGGATGCGGGTCACCCAGCTGGATCTGATCGCCAGAATGTTTCCGAAGCTGACCGTCATCGGCGCGCACATGGGAAACCCTGATTACCACTGGGCAGCAGAAATCGGTCGCTGGAACCCGAACCTCTATTTTGATCTCAGCGGGTCTTCGCTAATCAAGTTCCGGAACAACTACACATTTTTCAAATCAGTCTTCTGGTGGTCAGGGGTGGTGAGCCCTCACACGCCCAAGTCTTCGCACAGCGCCTTTGAAAAACTGGTTTTCGGCTCCGACACGTTTGGCGGGTACCTGAAGGAATTCGACCTTGAGCTGCAACGCTACCACGAGATGCTCGACGCCTGCGACGTGCCGAAGCAGGCCCAGGCCAACATCTTCAGTGGGACGCTGTGGCACATTCTCCAACAGCAGAACGCGGCAATGGCCGCAAAATAACTTTCAACAAAAGTTCGGGGTTCCGGCCTCTATTCAGCCGTCTTTTCATATCCGGGCCCCGAAAGCAGTCGTGGCTGCACTCTATTCAGTGAATCATTAAGGAGCAAACGCAATGAGTACGAACGGAATGAAGCATTCTCTTCAAGTTGATAGTTTGAAGGTTGAATCATACGAAAGCACGGAAGCCATGGGCAAGGCTGCGGCAGAGTCTGCCGCAGAGAGCCTGCGCGCTTTGGCGGCACAGAACGACGTGGTGGGAGTGATTTTTGCCACCGGGGCGTCGCAGATGGCGACTCTAAATGCCTTAACCTCCATTCCCGGACTGCCCTGGGATAAGGTTGTGGGCTTTCATATGGATGAATACCTCGGAATTCCTGACGATCATCAGGCTTCATTCCGGCGATATCTGCGGGAGCGCCTGACCAGCAAGGTGAAGATGCGCAAGTTTTACGGCGTTGACGGCACCAAGGGTAATCCGGAAGAAACCTGCCGGGAATACGCCGATCTGCTGCGGCAGCACAATCCGCAACTGTGTCTGCTGGGAATTGGCGAAAACGGACACCTGGCGTTTAACGATCCAGCCGAGGCGAACTTTGAGGATCCCGCCGACATCAAGATCGTTTCGCTCGACAACGAATGCCGGCAGCAGCAGGTGAGCGAAGGATGGTTCCCAAACCTGGAAGCGGTGCCCACTCAGGCTATCACGCTGACCATCCCGACGTTGCTCCGGGTGCCGCGATTGATTGCTTCCGTCCCTGGCGAGCGGAAAGCTCACATTGTCCACCGGACGCTGACTGAAGAGATTTCAACCCGCGTCCCGGCGACGATTATGCGGAAGCACCCCAATACCACGGTCTATCTGGACCCGGCCTCGTCCACCGAGCTGCCACAATAGCGGCGCCTGCGGTGAAAATTTATGCTTGCAGTGTGATGAGCACGTGAGATGCCATGAAGCCGAAACCGATCAAGCGCCTGCGGTGGTTTATTGTTTGGACGCTTTTCTGTTCCACGGTTATTAATTACATCAACCGGCAGACGCTTTCCGTCCTGGCTCCCGTCCTCATGCAGCATTTCCACATGACGCATGAGGACTACTCCTACGTCGTCTCGGCATTCCAGGTTGCCTACGCGGGAATGTGGCTCATCGGCGGCATCATCATTGACATCATCGGCACGCGGCGGGGGCTGACTCTGGCCATGATCTGGTGGTCGGTTTCCAGCATGCTGCATTCCATGGCGAGTTCCGTGTTTTCACTTGCCGTCTTTCGCTTCATGCTGGGAATCGGTGAAGGTTTCAACTGGCCGGGCGCCAGCAAGACGGTGGCAGAGTGGTTCCCGGCAGATGAACGCGGCCTGGCCGTCGCCATCTTTGACAGCGGGTCCAGCGTGGGGGCCGTCATCGCTCCACCTTTCGTCGCCTTTATCGCCTATGAGTTTGGTTGGCGTTACTCCTTTGTAGCCGCAGGCCTTTTGGGATTTCTCTGGCTCATTCCCTGGCTCTACTTTTACCATCCCTTTGACGTCCATCCCCGCCTGAGCGACGAGGAGCGAAAATTCATTCTGGAGCGCCGGGGGACACCGGTGGCATCGGCCCTGAAGGGTGCCAAGCGGTGGCTGGTTCTGCTGAAGGAAAGGAACGTGTGGGGCATCGTCCTGGGGCGCTCGCTGACCGATCCCATCTGGTGGTTTTACGTTTTTTGGCTTCCAGACTATCTCAGCGAGGTGCACGGCTTTAGCCTGAAGCAGATTGGCGCATTTGCCTGGATTCCTTTTCTCGCTGCCGATCTGGGTAATTTCACAGGCGGATTCCTGACTGGCTTCTTCATCAAGCGGGGGATGCCGGTTATTCGCTCGCGCAAACTGGTTTGCATTCTCAGTTCCATTCCCATGATTGCCGGAATTCCTGCAGCCATGACGCACAGTGCAACAGGTGCGCTGGTCTTGATCAGTTTGGCCACGTGGGGTTATGCCAGTTGGTCCACTATGGGTCTGACTTTTCCCTCTGACCTTTTCCCGCAGGACGTGGTGGCTTCTGTCACCGGGCTCAGTGGCCTGGGGGCAGGACTGGTCAGCACGGTGTTTACGCTTTTCATCGGGTACATCGTTGATAAGTTTTCGTACTTTCCTGCTTTCGTTGCAGCCGGCACCGTTCCGCTCGTGGCCACAGTTATTATTCTGATTCTCATCCGGGCCCCCAAAGGCAGCGCAACCGCATTACCAGCCAACTGAGCTTTGGGAGGGCGTGACAGGTTTCCGGTAAACCTTTTGCTGTGGTGTCGATTGGAAGATAGCAGGGAAGATTGTTGTCCTTGTTTTACTAGTGACCAGGACGGCCGAAAACAATGACTGATCATGCTGACGTAATTGTGGTGGGCGCGGGACCCGGCGGGTCCACCGCTGCCAAACTGCTTGCAGACCGCGGCATTTCTGTCCTTTTAATCGATCGCTCCAATTTCCCACGTCACAAAACCTGCGCCAGCTGGATCAACCGCCTGGCCTTCGAGCGCTTTTCATATCTCAAGAATTCTCTTTCGGACCTGGTTGAGAATTCATTCTACGGCGTGGCTTTTTATGACCGGGCGATCGAAAGAGAAGCCCGATATCTGGAAAGCCGCCCGTCCGGCTATCTGTCATTGCGCTCGAAATTCGACGACGGGTTGCGCCGAATCGCAATGGAGGCGGGAGCGCGATTTATCGGAGGTTGCGCCCTAGCAGATCTGTTCGAGGAGCGGGACGGCGTTCGCGTCCGGCTTGAAGACGGCCGGGAGATGACGGGACGCGTTTTGATTGGCGCGGACGGCGCCTCCAGCCGGGTGGCCGCCAGGTCGGGTCTGCGCAAAGGTTGGTCGCCGGGCGATTATGTGCTGTGCGCCAACACCGATGTTCCTTTCCCGGCCGAGCGCATCAGCGCGTTTTACGGCGAGCGATTTCCATTCCGCGTGTTTCTGGAATACAAGGCCATTCAAGGCTACGGCTGGGTGTTCCCCAAGCGCCATCACGTTTGCATTGGCATTGGAGCACTCTTAAAGGACGGCCGCTCAATCCGTCCGCTCTTTCGCGAGTTTGTCCAGGCTTTGCGCGACCGAAAGCATATCCCGGACGATCTTCCGGAGGATAAAGTCTATTTTGATCTTGATCCGGTCGGAGGCGTTTACCGCATTCCGAGTCTGGTTCGCGGGCGGGTGATGCTGGTTGGAGATGCGGCCGGCTTTGTTTCTGGCTCGACGGGCGAGGGAATTTATCCTGCCATGGTGAGCGCGGAGGTCGCTGCTGGCCTCATTCATCAGGCACTGAAGGGTTCCTCGCCTGCATCGGTCATTGAAGGGTACAATGAAAGGTGGCACACAGAGCTGGGTGATTATGTCAAAAGGCTGCCGGGTGGCGCCCGCGAGGGTGAGACGCGCAGCCGAATCGACATGATTTTCAGGTTTCCGCTGGTTCCGCGAATTGCGGGACGGGCGTTTCTGTATGGGGAAAAGCCATCGATTGCAACGCTCCTGCGCTCGTTCTAGCTGTTTCTTCTTGCACCGGTTCAAGATCTGAAAATTGCTGCTACTTCCTGTTGATTTGGGCTTCTCCTGCCTTTAACATTGATGCGACATTTTGGGAGGGGCGTGCTCCCGCCGGGGGCCGATCCTATAGGGGAAACTGAACGATTGAAAAACGTAAACGTCGGGATGCATCTCTCTTCGGGTTTGTGCAGTAAACTATTGCAGATTGCTGGAATTCATTTTCAGGAGAAGCTTTGCGCGTCTCCTGCCACATTTGTTGCCCAACGGGCATCCGTGCCGTTGTTCTTGATTCTGGCCCTGTTCGTTGGAGGTTCGGGACTCTTGTCGGCCCAGGTATCAGGTTCCTACCGCGTGGATGCCAAAGAAAGCAAGATTGAAATTCACCTTTACAAAGGCGGTTTCCTGAGCGCGCTTGGAGACAATCACCTGATTGACTTGACCCGCTTTTCCGGCAAGGCGAACCTGTCAAAGACGGATGGCTGGACGGCCGAGTTGTCAGGTGACGCGAAGTCGCTGAAGGTCATCGACCCGTGGGGGAATCCCTCCGAACGCAAAGAGGTGCAGGACACCATGCTGGGGCCGCAGCAGATCGATGCAAGTCACTTCCCATCCATCGAACTCCACTCCATCTCGTTCGATCCCGTTGACCACGACAAAGTGTGGCATCTCGTGGCCAATGTCAAGCTCCACGGCGTGACCCGCAAGGCGCAGTTTTCACTGGACTGTCATGAAATTGGGGATAAACTGCGAATCCAGGGAAAAAAGATGTTCAAACTGACGGATTTCAACATCCAACCTTATAGCGCTGCCCTTGGGACTGTGAAGGTAAAGAATGATTTCCTGGTCACCTACAACGTCGTCCTCAACCGCGTCCATTGAATCCACCATTGCCTGGGGTGGACCAGCCTGCCGCATTGGACGCTTCAGAATTGTTTTTACGAACGCCGCTTCATCTTCTGGAACTGATCGAACAATCTGCGAACCTGAAATCTCCCTTGCGGTGCGGGGGGCAAATTGAACCGCCGCGTGGTGGTAACAGGCATCGGCGCCGTCAGCCCCAACGGCCTCGGCCGGGAGTCCTTCTGGGAGGCAAGCTGGCGGGGCAGGAGCGGCGTCCGCCGCATCCAGCGTTTTGATCCTTCTTCGCTCCCGGTTCAGATTGCCGGCGAGATTGAAGGTTTTGAACCCACCCGATACATCAGCGAGAAAGACACGGCCAACGTCAGCCGCGTGGTTCCGCTTGCGATTGCCGCCGCTGCAGAAGCCGTCACGGATGCAGGACTCAAACCTCGGCAGATGACATTGGAAGGTCAACGCCAGGTCGCGGTCCTTCTCGGCTCGGGCGGCGGCGGCCAGGAGTTTGTCGAACATCAGTACGGGCTCTACTATTCCGGGCATGTGCGGCAATGCAGCGTCTACACCATTCCCTCGGCAACCATCGGCACGCTGGCCAGCGAAATCTCGATGTACTTTGGCTTTCGAGGTTTCAGCCATCTCATTTCTACCGGCTGTACTTCGTCGACTGACGCCATCGGTTACGCCGCGCAGAATATCCGATACGGCGCTGCAGAGGCGGTGGTCTGTGGCGGCGCCGACGCTCCGCTGGCACCACTCATCATGAAGGGCTTTACCCTCATGCGCATCCTCACCTCTTCCTGGAACAACCAGCCGGAACGTGGCTCGCGCCCCTTCTCAGCCGACCGTGACGGCTTTGTTCTGGGTGAGGGCGCGTGGATGTTTGTTCTGGAGAGTTATGATCACGCTCGAGCTCGGGGCGCGCATATTTACGCAGAAATTTCGGGCTACGGTTCCACTTGCGAAGCTTTCCACCGCGTGCGTCTGGAAGAGAACGGTGAAGAGCCTGCACGCGCCATGCGCCTGGCAATGGAGCAGGCGCAGATCGGTCCGGACCAGGTGGATTACGTGAATCTTCATGGCACCTCAACCGTCCTCAACGATCGCATTGAGACACGTGCTCTCAAGCTGGCTCTGGGCAAGCGGGCCTACCGCGTGCCTGCTTCGGCCCTGAAGTCAATGATCGGGCATCCGCAAGGGGCTTCCGGGGCGGCCGGGCTTGCAGCAACGCTGCTGGCCATGCGCGACGGGCGCGTCGCTCCCACCCTTAACGTCGATGTGCCTGATCCGGACTGCGACCTGGACTATGTCCCGCACGAGTCGCGCCTTGTTGAAATTGAACACGCCTTATGCAACTGCATAGCGTTCGGATCGAAGAATTCAGCGCTGGTTGTTTCACGGGCCGCGTAAAAAGGTTTTTATCCATGCGTCGCGTCCCTTCACAAGAGTGGCTTGATGATGACATCGGCACGCCCGCGGAAATCCGTCAGAGCTTTGATGATCTGTGGCGAATCAACCGCTGGCTGGGAGGTGTATCAGGCTCTCTGCGCCTGCTGGACCGCTATTTTGCCCGCAGCGGTTCCCGTCGCGCGCGCATCCTTGACGTTGGCTCGGGCGATTCGCGCCTGGCGTCGCGTCTGCAATCCGAACTGGAGGGTCGCGACCGGAGCGTGGAATTTGTGGCACTCGACCGCCGCCTCAGCCACTTGCAGAACGGAAACCACTCAGTTGGAAAACTGCCACGAGTTGCAGCAGACGTCTTCAATTCGCCTTTTGCAGAAAACAGTTTTGACGCGGTCATGTGCAACCTTTTCCTGCACCACTTCTCCGGAGATGAAGCGGTGAAGTTGCTGCAGCGATTTGCCGGGATCGCTTCAGGGGCGGTGTTGATCAACGATCTTGAACGGAACCCGTTACCTTACGTCTTCATCCGCATTGCCTGGCCGTTCGCGCGCAGCCGCATCACTCGACATGATGGAGCCGCCAGCGTGCGCCAGGCCTATACCATGGATGAGCTGGCAGATCTGGCTGATCGCGCCGGTTTCACTAGCTTTGAAGTCGAGCGGATGCCCCTGTTTCGGCTTGGACTCTCACTATGGAAAACCTGAGATCCGATCCCGGCATTCTGGATGTGGCGATTCTCGGCGGCGGCCCGGCGGGAACTGCCGTGGCGCTGGAAGCCCACCGGCTGGGCCTGAGCGTAGCCGTCTGGGAGCGGGACCGCTTCCCGCGCGGCAAAGTCTGCGGCGAATTCATTTCTTCCGAAGCCCGGCCTATCCTGGAAGAAGAAATCCCCGGAACTGTGGCTCGCGGTGCCGAAATTCGAAGCGCCCAGTTTATTACTAACCACGGAATGTCACGAACTTTCCGCCTGCCCCGCCCCGCGCTGGGATTGTCACGCCACCTTCTGGACGCAGCGTTATGGAAGGCGTGTGTAGCAGCCGGGATCGAGGTGCATGAAGGCGAACTTGTGCACAGGGTGCGTCCGCCTGTTTTAAGCAGCCGGCAGAGAGGCACCTGGGCGATTGAAACCGCCACGGGCAATGCTCGAACATCACGATCACTGATCGTTGCCTGCGGGCGCTGGTGGGCCATTGAGGGTTTGCCTTCCCCAGCCCTTCAGGCCGCGCCTCAAGTGCCGGGTGATTGGATTGGCGCAAAGGCCCACTTTGCCGGCATTCCATCTCTCGACAGGGTTGAGATGTATTTCTTCCGAGGAGGCTACTGCGGGCTGGCTCCGGTGGAAGACGGCGAGTGCAACGCCTGCTGCCTTATGCGCCGTGAACGAGTTCGCGAAAAAGGCACGAAAGGATTTGAGGATTTTGCCGCCTGGCTCGTGCAGGCCGCTCATCTCCCTCAGCTTGAAACCCGATTGCGCGCAGCGGACCAGATTTCTCCGGTGGTCAGCACGGCCCCTGTGCATCTGGCGCGGCGCCAGGCCGTACAAAGCGGAGCAATAATGGTGGGCGATGCCTCGGGCTTTCTCGATCCTTTTACCGGTGAAGGGATCTCCATGGCTTTGCACAGCGGGAGGTTGGCTGCACAGGCAGAGGCGAAATCGTTGTCTGAAGGAGCGGGCGATGAGCGGGCGGCGGCAATCTATCAACAATGCTTGTCGCAGGCGGTGGGCCGAAGTTACTGGGTCGCGAGCATCGCCAGGAGTCTGTTCCATGGGCCGCTGTGGCTGCAGGGTATGGCCACGGCCCCGCTTCCATGGATTGGAGGACGGCTGGTGAATGCAACCCGCTGGCGTGAAGATCCGGGTGGGAAGCCGCGGTCAACGGGTTGAGACAAACTTTCCCTCGCAAACACCCCCAAACAGAAGCCCCGGCCCAACTTTGCGTCGAGCCGGGGGTTTGCGTCTCAATGAGTTTTGCTGTCGCCGTTAGGTTCACCCGGCAGGGCGGCAGTCCCATCTCAAAAAATCTCGAACCGTTCCTGGTGAATGGTCGGGTCGCTCTTGACCACCAGATTCTTGTGCGTCAAAGTCTCGATTTCCCGGACGAGCGATTCTTCCCTGGACTTCAACTCGTGGGCAACCTCAGGATTAACCCGCAGCGTCATGGTCTTACCCTCGATTTCCTCCGCCATTTTGCGCGCTTCAGCCAGAATTTCATAGGTGACCGTGCTGACGGACTTTACCCATCCCGAGCCGTTGCAGTAGGTGCAGGGATCGCAAAGGGTGCGTTCAAGCGACTGCTTCACCCGCTTGCGGGTCACGGCCACCAGGCCAAAATCGTTAAAGGAGAGCACCTTGGTGGGCGCGCGGTCACGTCGCAGCGCTTCTTCCAGCGCCTGCACCACCTTGTTCCGGTTGCGCCGCTCGTCCATGTCAATGAAATCAATCACGATAATTCCGCCCAGATCGCGCAGGCGAATCTGCCGCACAATCTCATTGACAGCATCGGTATTGGTCTTGACGATGGTGTCTTCCAACCGGTTGGTTTTGCCGACGTACTTGCCGGTATTCACATCGATGGCCACCAGAGCCTCTGTCTGGTTGATCACGATATAACCGCCGGACTTCAACCACACTTTGGGCTTGAGAGCCTTCTCAATCTCAGTCTCAATTCCGTGCTCTTCGAAAAGAGGGTTGGAACGGGTGTGAAGCTTGGCGCAACCTACCAGTGATGGCTGCAACTGGTTGATGAATTCGACCACCCGCTCGTAGTCGGCCTCGTTGTCCAGCCAGATGGATTTGAAGTCCGGCGTCACGAGGTCCCGCATCAGCCGCTGGGCCAGATCGAGGTCGCGGTAGAGTCGCGCCGGGGCCTTCACCTGCTCCGCGCGGGTGCGAATGTCATTCCACAGGTTCGTCAGAAACTGCAGGTCGGCCTTGATTTCATCATCCGAACGGCCGTCGCCGGCCGTGCGAACGATAAATCCACCGCTCAGCGAGCCCTTGTTCTCCATCACGATGTTCCGCAGCCGCAGCCGCTCCTGTTCTGACGCGATCTTTCGTGATACTCCGATGTGGCTGATGGTCGGCATGTAAACCACATAACGTCCCGGCAGGGCCACGTGGGAAGTGATTCGGGCGCCCTTGGTTCCCAGCGGTTCCTTGGCAATCTGGACAATGATTTCCTGGCCCTCTTTCAGGAGTTCGGAAATCTGCAGCCCCTGCTGGCTGCTGGCCCGCGAGGACTCGCGCTCGCGACTGGAACCCCTACGCGAGTGCCTACCCGTACGGCGGCGTCCCCGGCGTCCCCGGCGCGGCGCAAAGCGCGGTCGCGAGTGGGGTTCGCGCAGGGTGTAAGACCGTTCGCCGGTGCCTTCACCGGTGCCCTCAGAATTTCCGGAGGCCTGCGTATCATTTTCGGGTTCTTTTTCCGCCGAGGGGTCCTCATCCGATGCAGATGACGCTTCCGGCTGGTGCTCGTTTTCCGGCTCGGCAGAGGCTGATTCTTCGGCCCGAGGCTTTTCGTCTTCTTCAGTTGTGGAGTTGGACCGGGCCGCACTTTCTGAAGCGGCATCCGCTTCGCCTTCCGTGTCCGCCTGAAACCCCGCCGCTTCGGTCTTGCTTTCTTGTTCTGCCCCTTCAGTGCTGGCGGAACGCTGGTCGCTGACAGCGACGGCCGCAGGCGCAGGGTTACCCGCGGGCTGCTCTTCTTCTATTCCGGAGTGCCACTTGCTCTTCCCTTCGTCCACAGGTTTTTCAGACTGCAAATTTCCAGAGGGCGCAGCTGCCACGTTCGTCGTGGATTCTGAATCGCGTTGCTCAACACTGGTCTGAGCAGAGGCTTCCTTCGTCTCGGGTTCTGCGGTATCTGAATGGCTGTACTTGGCCAGGGATTCACCAGGAAGAACTTCAAACCCCTCAGATTCGGGGGCGGGTTCCGGTTTGGGAGCCTCAACCTGAGGCTCCGCGTGCTGGTTATGGCGACGGTCGCCATGGCGTCCGTGACGGCCGCGCCGCCGCCGGCCTCGATGGGAGCGGTGGCGATACGACTTCCCTTCACTGGAAGG
>Ga0102953_1001573_pt1 | contig 14364 bp, 10 predicted proteins | sample SalPon2A_C_D2_MG_FD_78509 | JGI IMG/M metagenome (GOLD analysis project Ga0102953, IMG submission 78509) | Soil microbial communities from South San Francisco under conditions of wetland restoration - Salt Pond MetaG R2A_C_D2_MG | ecosystem: Environmental > Terrestrial > Soil > Wetlands | place... | reverse complement strand
TGCATCCTTCCGCATGCAGCTACTCGTTGTGACTCAGGGTGGTATAACCCTCGGTACGGCACAGTTCATCGCGCTGGGCAATGCGCAGATCGGCCTGCACCATCTCGCTGACCAGCTCGGAAAAGCTGACCTGCGGCACCCAGCCCAGCTGATTCTTCGCCTTGGAAGGATCGCCCAGCAGGGTCTCCACCTCGGCAGGGCGGAAGTAACGCGGGTCCACGCGCACGACCACCTTACCGTGCTGGTCAGTACCGGTCTCGTCCACGCCCTCGCCACGCCAGGTTATCTGGATGCCAAGTTCGGCGGCCGCACAGTCCACGAACTCACGCACCGAGTGCTGTTCGCCGGTAGCGATGACATAATCCTCGGGCGCACCCTGCTGCAGCATCATCCACTGCATCTGCACATAGTCGCGGGCATGGCCCCAGTCGCGCAGCGAGTCCATATTGCCGAGGTACAGGCAGTCCTGCAGACCGAGCTTGATGCGGGCCAGCGCGCGGGTGATTTTCCTCGTCACGAAAGTTTCGCCGCGAATCGGCGACTCGTGGTTGAACAGGATACCGTTACAGGCATACATGTCGTAAGCCTCACGGTAGTTCACGGTGATCCAATAGGCATACATCTTGGCCACGGCATACGGCGAGCGCGGATGAAACGGTGTGGTTTCGGTCTGCGGAATTTCACGCACCTTGCCGTATAGCTCGGAGGTAGAGGCCTGGTAGAAACGTGTCGTTTTCTCCAGCCCCAGGATACGCATGCCTTCGAGCAGACGAAGGGCGCCCAGCGCATCGGAGTCGGCCGTGTATTCAGGCTCCTCGAAGGATACCGCCACATGGGACTGCGCGGCCAGGTTGTAGATCTCATCCGGCTGCACCTGCTGCATGATGCGGATCAGGCTGGATGAGTCGGTCATGTCGCCATGATGCAGCACGAACCGCTGGTCGGGATCATGCGGGTCCTGATACAGGTGATCGATACGGTCCGTATTGAACAGCGATGTCCGGCGCTTGATACCATGAACCTCGTAACCCTTGCCCAGCAGAAATTCAGCCAGGTAGGCGCCATCCTGACCGGTCACACCGGTGATCAATGCCTTCTTGCTCATGCCCTCTCCGTTCTTCCGTATGAGTCGTCAAATCGTTCGATATCATCCTCGCCCACATACTCGCCGACCTGAACCTCGACGATCTGCAGCGGAATGCGCCCCCTGTTCTCCAGACGGTGCATTTCACCAATCGGAATATAGGTGCTTTCGTTCTTCGAAACGGTAAACGTTTCATTGCCGCGCGTCACCGTTGCGGTACCCGACACAACCACCCAGTGTTCCGAACGGTGCTGGTGGCGTTGCAGGCTGAGGCTGTTCCCGGGCAGCACCTCGATACGCTTCATCTTGTATCCCGTGCCCGAGTCCTCCAGCACCTTGTAGCTGCCCCAGGGGCGGCGCACGGTCAGATGTTCGATATGTTCCCGGCTGCCGCGGGCCTTCAGCTGATCGACAATCTCGCGCACCCGCTGGGAATCGCCCCGCTTTGCCAGAAGAACCGCATCGGCGGTTTCCACGACGATCACATCTTCCAGCCCGACTGCGGCCAGCAGGCGATCCCTGCTGCGCAGCAGCGAGTTCCTGCAATCAATGGCAATCACGTCGCCGGCAAGCACGTTGGCCTGCTCATCCTGTGCCGAGATTTCGTACACCGCGTCCCAACTGCCCACATCCGACCAGTCGATATCGCAAGGAATCAGACTGACCTTGTCCGAGCGCTCCAGCACGCCGTAATCGATGGAAATATCGGGCATGCTCGAAAAGCCGTCCCGCACCACATCCTGCCAGGGCTTCCCGCCCTGCCAGGCTTCCCGCATGTCAGCCAGCACCGAATCGATCTCGGGAATCCACCGGCCGATCTCTTCCAGAATCACCGAGGCACGCCACACGAACATGCCCGAGTTCCAGAAATAATGACCCTGCTTCAGAAAACCCTCGGCCGTCGCCAGGTCCGGTTTCTCGGTGAAACGCTTCACCGGACGCGCAGCATCGCCTTCTCCGCCCGCCTCTGCTTCGATATAGCCGAAACCGGTATCCGGACGCTCCGGACGAATGCCGAAGGTCACCAGTCGACCGCTTTGTGCCTCCTCAACTGCCTCGGCCAGATGCTCGCGAAAAGCCTCCGGACGCTTGATAATGTGATCGGCAGGCAGCACCACCATCACCGGGTCCCCGCCCGTCTGTTCCATCAGTAATGCTGCGGCCAGGGCAATCGCCGGAGCGGTATTGCGACCGACCGGCTCAAGAATCTGATTATAACGCACCAGCTCATTGTAAGCTTCGCCTGCGGCATGTGCCTCGCCGGTAATGACCCATACATCATCGTTTTGAATTATTGGATGCAGGCGGGCAATGGTCGCCTCGAGCAACGAAACCTCGCCATCGAGCTTGAGAAACTGCTTGGGAAGTTGCTGCCTGGAGAGTGGCCACAAGCGGCTACCCGAACCACCTGCAAGCACCACTGCCTTGATCCCCTCACTCATGCCGATACTCCCTTGATCCATTGCTTCGCGACCAGGTAATCCAGCACCCGCTGGACGCTGTCTTCGATGGGTTCACTGCCGGACGGCACCACGATTTCTGCATCCTCGGGAGCCTCGTATGGCGATGAGATTCCGGTAAATGCCGCTATCTCACCGGCCCTGGCCCTGGCATACAGCCCCTTCACGTCCCGCTCCTCGCACACATCCAGCGGGGTGTCGCAAAAGACCTCGATAAAATCCTCCCCCAGCAGTTCGCGGGCCTGAGCCCGATCACGCCGGAAGGGTGAAATAAAAGCGGTCAGGGTCAACACCCCGGCCTGCACGAACAACCCGGCCAGCTCAGCCACGCGGCGGATATTCTCCACCCTGTCGTCATCACCGAAACCGAGATCGCGGCACAGCCCGTGGCGAACATTATCGCCATCGATCACAAAGGTGCGGCAGCCCATCAAATGCAGCCTTTCTTCCACGGCATGCGCCAGCGTCGATTTCCCCGCGCCGGACAGTCCGGTGAACCATAGCACTGCCGAGCGGTGCCCGGCCTGCTGCTCCCGCATTTCACGCGTCACCTGTGCCTGGTGCCAAACCACGTTGGGGCTTCTATCCTTGCTCTGGCTCATGCTTACACCTTTTTCCAACTCGTTCCGGACGGACCATCCTCAAGCACAATGCCTTCGGCGGCAAGTTCGTCCCGGATGGCATCGGCGCGTGCAAAATTACGATCCTTGCGCGCCTGATTACGCTCGACGATCAGCGCCTCGATGCTATGTGCATCGACATCGCCCGACTGGAACCAGGCATCGGCCTCATGCTGCAGGATGCCGAGCAACCCGCTCATCGCAATGAAGGCATCCAGCAGGGCCGTCGCCTCATCCCCGCCATCCAGGCTGCGATTAAGTTGGCGGGAGGCCTCGAACATCTCGGCCAGGGCCTCCGGGGTGTTGAAATCATCGTTCATCGCGACCACAAACCCCGTCGGTACAGCCGCCGGACGATCGCGCTGTTCGTGCCAGCGCGAGGCACCGATGCGCTTCTTGGTCTCATACAGGCGATCCAGCCCGGCCTTCGCCACATCCAGCGCCGCATCCGAGAAATCCAGCGGCGAGCGGTAGTGGGTACCGAGCATGAACATGCGCAGCACCTCGGGGTGGTAGCGCGCGGTGACCTCCCGGATGGTAAAGAAGTTGCCCAGCGACTTGGACATCTTCTCGGCATTGATATTCACAAAACCGTTGTGCAGCCAGTAGCGGGCGAACTCGCCGTCGTTGGCCGCACGGGCCTGGGCGATTTCATTCTCATGATGCGGGAACTTCAGGTCCATGCCGCCGCCGTGTATATCGAAGCTCGCCCCCAGGTGCCCGCAGCTCATCGCCGAGCACTCGATGTGCCAGCCGGGCCGACCCTCGCCCCACGGAGAGGACCACGCCGGCTCGCCTGCCTTGGCCATCTTCCACAGCACGAAATCCAGCGGATCGCGCTTCTGCTCATCCACATCCACGCGGCTGCCGGATTCCAGTTCATCGATATTCTTGCCGGATAGCGCGCCGTAGCCGTTGAAACGGCGCACCGCATAGAGCACATCGCCCGACTCCGCCACATAGGCGAAACCGCGCTCGATCAGACTTTCGATCATGGTAATCATCTCGTCCATATGCCCGGTGGCGCGCGGCTCATGCGTCGGGCGCAGGCAACCGAGCGCGTCGGCATCGGCATGGAAAGCCCCGATCATCTCGTCCGTCAATGTATCGATGGCGACGCCACGCTCGGCGGCACGCCTGATGATCTTGTCGTCCACATCGGTGAAGTTGCGGACATAATCGACGTCGAAACCGAGCTGCTTCAGCCAGCGATAGATCACATCGAACACTACCATCACGCGCGCATGGCCGACATGACAGTAGTCGTACACCGTCACGCCGCACACATACATGCCGACCTTGCCGGCAACGAGCGGTTTGAATGCCTGCTTGTTGCGGCTTAATGAATTGAAGACGGTCAAATCCGATTTTGCAGTCATGAACTGATTTTCTCCCCGATTTTATCCCTGACATCGCCCAGCCGTTCCAGCACACCGGAGGGGCCGAGATATGCCACGATATGGCTCATCTCCGGCCCGTGCGTAGTCCCGGAAAGCGCTGCACGCAGTGGCATGAAAAGCTTGCGTCCGCCAAGCCCGGTCGCCTGTTTCACGGCCTGACTCCAGGCCTTCCAGCCATCAGCGCCATGCTGCTCCCAGGCCTGAATGGCATGCATATAAAAGGCCTCACCCGCGGCAACCGCTTCAGCCATCGCATCCTCAGCCGGGAGCGCCCCGGCATCAAGCAGGCGGCGAAAATCCACCGCATCCCCGACCTGCTGCAGATTGCCCTGCACAAGCCGGGCAAAGCCCGCATCGGCATCCGGCAACAGGGGCCGTATCATCTCGAGCAACTCCTCCACCGGCACGCCATGCAAAAGCCTGGTCTGCCAGCGCCACAGCGCCTCGTCCTGCCAGCGCACCGCCGAAGTGGACAGGTGATCGGCATCAAAATACGTAATCAGCGTCGCGGCATCGGCGTCCTCGGGCACGTTCGGGTGCCCCAGCCGGGCCATGGCCTGCACCAGGGCCTGTGGCAGAAGGCCGGCCTCGCGCAGCTCCGCAACGCTATGACTGCCGCTGCGCTTGGAGAGCTTGCCACCATCGGCGCCGAGCAACAGACCGTGATGCAGGTAGGCCGGCGGCCGATGGCCAAGGCGCTCCAGCAGCCAGACCTGGTAGGCCGAATTGGTCAGGTGATCGTCGCCCCTGAGCACATGGCTGATGCCGTCGATCGCATCATCCACGGCATTGGGAAGCAGGAAGGTGAAGCTGCCGTTGGAACGCGCCACCACCGGATCGTCGAGATCGGCGCAAGCGAAGCTCACCTCGCCGCGCAGGCTATCGAGCACCGTCACCGAGCCTTCCGGCGCGTGTACGGCAAGTCGCCAGACATGAGCTTCACTTTCAGCCCGCTTTTCAGACTCAGCAGCATCCAGCGTGCGGCAGCGCCCGGCATAGCGCGGCGGCAGGCCGCGCGAGGCGGCCAGCTTGCGGTCCAGGTTCAGCTGGTGTTCGGAGCAGAAACAGCGATAGGCCAGGCCCTGCCCGGCAAGCCCCTGCAGCGCATCGCGATGCTGCCCGGCATGCGCAGACTGGAACTTCACATCGTCGTCCCAATCCAGCCCCAGCCATGCCATATCACCACGAATGGCCTCGATGAAGGCATCCTCGGAACGGCCGGCATCGGTATCTTCGAAACGAAGCAGGAAGCGTCCGCCATGCCGCCTGGCATACAACCAGTTGAGCAGCGCGGTGCGCACGTTTCCCAGGTGCAACAGCCCGGTCGGGCTGGGCGCAAAGCGGGTCACAATCATCGAATCACCATCTTATTCCGAAGTCCCCTTATTGTCCGTGGCCTGCCCTTCCGGCGGCACGATCAGCATGTACTCGTCCGGATAAACATAGCCTAGCTCGCGATGCACAAGATCTTCCAGTGCCTTCGGGTCCTTGCGCAGACGCAGGATTTCCGCGGCCAGTTTCTCGCGCTTTTTCTGCATCTGCTCAAGCTGCTGCTTGAGCTGCAGCACCTCGGCATGCTCCCGGCGATACACCAGGTAGCCGTGATCCGAGGCAATCAGATCCCAGGCCATATAGACTAGCAGGGCCAGGGATAGTCCCCAGCCCAGCCAGCGTATTGCCTTGTTCAGGGCTCGGCCCGCGCATCCATGGCGCGGCAGGCATACGGTATGCCGTTCAACCCGCCTGCCATGAACGGATGTGCCTTACCCCTTGGGAAAGGCATTGCGGCCGGCATAACGAGCCGCGCTGCCGAGTTCCTCTTCGATGCGCAGCAACTGGTTGTATTTGGCCATGCGATCCGAACGCGATGCCGAACCGGACTTGATCTGACCGGTGGACAGCGCCACGGCCAAATCGGCGATGGTGGCATCCTCGGTTTCGCCCGAACGGTGGCTCATCATGCAGCGGTAACCGGCATCGTGCGCCATATTCACCGCGGCGATGGTCTCGGAGAGCGTGCCGATCTGGTTGACCTTTACCAGCAGCGCGTTGGCCACGCCCTTGTCGATGCCCTCTTTCAGGATCGCCGGGTTGGTCACGAACAGGTCGTCGCCGACCAGCTGCACACGGTCGCCCACCTGGTCGGTCAGCAACTTCCAGCCGTCCCAGTCACCTTCATCCAGACCATCCTCGACCGAAATAATCGGGTACTGGCGGCACAGGCTGTCGATCAGATCGACCATGCCAGCCGAATCAAGCTTGCGACCGCCCTCGCCTTCCAGCACGTAGGCACCATCATGATAAAACTCGGAGGCAGCCATATCCGAGCACAGGGCAACATCGTCACCGGGCTTCAGGCCGGCCTTGGCAATGGCCTCGAGAATGACCGTAACGCCTTCTTCGTTGGAACCGAGATTCGGAGCAAAGCCGCCCTCATCGCCGACTGCCGTGATATGCCCGCCTTTCTTCAGTACGGCCTTCAGGGCATGGAACACTTCGGCGCCCATATCCAGCGCCTCGGCAAACGAGGAAGCACCGACCGGCGCGATCATGTATTCCTGGAAATCAATGCTGTTATCGGCATGCGAACCGCCGTTGATGACGTTCATGCACGGCACCGGCAACAGGTTCGCATCCTTTCCGCCCAGATAACGGAACAATGAAACACCTGCCTCAGAGGCCTGCGCCGTGGCCACCGCCATGGACACGCCGAGAATGGCATTGGCGCCCATGCGCCCCTTGTTCGGCGTGCCGTCCAGCGCAATCATGGCCTCGTCCAGACTCTGCTGGTCGGCCGCATCACGGCCGACAACGGCCTTGGCAATCTCGCCGTTCACATGGCCGACGGCCTGCTTCACGCCCTTGCCGCCCAGGCGGCTGCCGCCATCGCGCAGTTCGACGGCCTCACGGGTACCGGTGGATGCGCCGCTCGGCACTGCTGCGCGACCAAACGCACCCGAGGCCAGCTTGACGTCGACCTCAACGGTCGGGTTGCCGCGCGAATCGAAGATCTCGCGGCCATGGATTTTGATAATTTCACTCACTTGTAACTCCTTGTCGGCCCTATTGCCGACGTTCTCTCTTTATTGGGTATGTTTTGCCGCAAAGGTAACGGAAGCAGGCGCTCAATCCAGCCCTGCGTAGCCCAGCGGCTATGGTTGCTTTACGACCGTGTCGATGTGTTTCAACGTGGTCAGCAGGCCCTCCAGATCGGCCAGCGGTAAAGAATTCGGTCCGTCGGACAATGCCTTGTCCGGATCGGGATGTACTTCCATGAACAACGCGGCCACACCGGTTGCCACGGCTGCGCGGGACAGGCCCGGCACGAACTCGCGGTTGCCGCCGGTTGCGCCGCCAAGGCCGCCCGGCTGTTGCACCGAGTGCGTGGCATCGAATACCAGCGGCGCACCGTACTCGCGCATCACCATCAGTGAGCGCATGTCGGACACCAGGTTATTGTAACCGAAGCTGGCGCCGCGCTCGCACAACATGATATCAGCATTACCGGTGGCCAGAGCCTTGTCCAGCACATGGCGCATGTCCCACGGGGCGAGGAACTGCCCCTTCTTGATATTCACCGGCTTGCCGGCTTTCGCCACCGCTTCGATGAAATCCGTCTGCCGGCACAGGAAGGCCGGGGTCTGCAGCACATCGGCCACCTCGGCCACCGGCGCGGCCTGCTCCGGGGTATGGATATCCGTGATCACCGGCAGGCCAAGTTCATCCCTGACGCGTTGCAGGATACGCAGACCTTCGTCCATGCCCGGGCCTCGAAAACCGTCCTTGCTGGTGCGGTTCGCCTTGTCGAAACTGGACTTGAAAATCAGCGGCACACCACACCTTGCTGCAATATCGGCAATCGCTTCAGCGCTGCGCAGCGTGAAATCTTCCCCTTCAATCACGCACGGCCCGGCCAGCAGTACCAGCGGCCGGTCGTTGGCAACCTCGAAATCGCCGAAGCGAATACGATGCAGGCTCATTCAGTCCCCTGCGAAATGGCTGGCGGCACCCACAAACCCTGCAAACAGTGGATGCGGTGCATACGGACGCGACAGGAATTCCGGATGGAACTGACAGGCGACATACCAGGGGTGGTCGCGCACCTCGACAATTTCCACCAGTGAATTGTCCGGCAGCGTGCCGGACACTACCAGACCGGCCGCCTCCAGGCGTTCGCGGTAGGTGTTGTTGAATTCGTAGCGATGGCGATGGCGCTCGCGGATTTCGTCCTGCCCGTAGGCTTCATGGGCATGCGTACCGGGGCGCAGGCGGCATGGATAGCCACCCAAACGCATGGTACCGCCGAGATCGTCATCACCGGTGCGCTGCACCCGCTCGCCCTCTTGCTCCCATTCGGTCATCAGCGCGATGACCGGATGCTCCGGGCTTTCGTCGAACTCGCTGCTCGTGGCATTCTCGATGCCGGCCACATTGCGGGCAAACTCGACAACAGCCATCTGCATACCAAGGCAGATACCAAGATAAGGTACGCGATGCTCACGCGCGAAACGCACTGCGGCAATCTTGCCCTCCGTGCCGCGCCCTCCGAAGCCGCCCGGCACCAGTATGCCATGCGCATCCTTCAGGCAATCCGTGCCGTCGGTTTCCAGCGATTCGGCATCCACATAATCAATCTTCACCTTGCAATCGTGCGCCATCCCGCCGTGGAACAGGGACTCGTTCACGGACTTATAGGCATCGGCCAGATCGACATACTTGCCGACCATGGCGATACGCACCTCGTGCCTGGCATCGCGAATGCGATGGCAAATATCCTCCCAAAGGGAAGTGTCGGGTGGATTGTCCGGCAAGCCGAAATGATCAAGAAGCAGGCTTCCGAGACGGCCCTCGCGCAGGGACAGCGGCACCGCGTAGATGGTATCCACATCCGGCGCCTCGATCACAGCATCCCTGTCCACATTACAGAACAGGGCGATCTTATCGCGCTGGGATTTGGGGATACCGGTCTCGGTACGGCACAGCAGCACATCCGGCTGGATACCGATTTCGCGCAGCTTCTGCACCGAATGCTGCGTGGGCTTGGTTTTGATTTCACCTGCTGAGGCAATGTAGGGCACCAGCGTGAGGTGCATATAGGCGGTGCGCTTGCGTCCGATATCGAAGCGCAACTGCCGGATTGCCTCCAGAAACGGCTGGGATTCGATATCACCGACCGTGCCACCGATCTCGACAATGGCGATGTCCGGCGAGTCGGAGGTCAAAGACAAAATGGCATCCTTGATGGCGTTGGTAATGTGCGGAATCACCTGCACCGTCGCGCCCAGATAATCACCGCGACGCTCACGTCGAATCACCGATTCATAAATCCTGCCGGTTGTGAAATTGGAACGCTTGGACATCGTGGCATGCGTGAAGCGCTCGTAATGCCCGAGGTCCAGGTCGGTCTCGGCTCCGTCATCGGTGACGAATACCTCGCCGTGCTGGAACGGGCTCATCGTGCCCGGATCGACATTGATATAGGGATCGAGCTTCTGCATGGTCACGGAAAGGCCGCGAGCCTCGAACAGGGCAGCCAGCGACGCGGCGGCAATGCCCTTTCCTAGCGAGGAAACAACCCCGCCGGTGACGAATATGAAACGTGTGTTTGGCTTACCCATGACGGGCCGGGAAGTTAGCAGAACAGTTGCCCTGCATCCACCTCCATAAGTCACACTCTTTTACCCGGATATTGCACGGCATGGCAGGCATCAATCCACCCACCTGCGGGCATTACGGAACATGCGCAACCATGGGCCATCCTCGCCCCATGCGTCCGGATGCCAGGAATACTGCACCGAGCGGAACAGGCGCTCGGGATGTGGCATCATGATCGTGAAACGCCCGTCTTCGGTGGTGAAGCCGGTCAGCCCGTCTGGTGAACCGTTGGGATTGTGCGGGTAAGTGGAAGCTGCCCGGCCATCCGGCCCCAGGTAGCGCAGGCAGGCCTCGGCCTGCTTCTGCTGCTCCGGACTGTCGAACGCTGCGCGGCCCTCGCCGTGCGCCACCACCAGCGGCAAAGATGAGCCGGCCATATCGCGCATGAACAGTGAGGAGGATTGCATCACCTCGACCTGCAACAACCGGGCCTCAAACTGTTCGGAGCGGTTGCGCTCGAAACGTGGCCAGTAATCTGCACCCGGAATCAGATCCTTGAGTGTACTCATCATCTGGCAGCCATTGCACACACCCAGCGCAAAGGAATCATTACGCCCGAAGAAGTCCTCAAACGCGTCCCGGGCACGCGCGTTGTAAAGAATCGAGTTTGCCCAGCCGCGTCCCGCGCCCAGCACATCGCCGTAGGAGAAACCGCCGCAGGCAACCAGCCCCTGAAAGCCGTCGAGCTGAATTCGGCCTTCGATGATGTCGGACATGTGTACATCCACGCTATCAAAACCGGCGCGATCGAAGGCCGCAGCCATCTCGATCTGACCGTTCACGCCCTGCTCACGCATAATCGCCATGCGCGGGCGTGCCTGCCCGATATACGACGTGCAGATATCCTCGGCCGGATCGAAGCTCAGGTTCGCATACAGGCCTGCATCCTCGCGGTCGGCCAGCGCCTCGAAGGATTCGCGGGCGCAATCCGGATTGTCGCGCATCTCCTGCATGCGGTAGCTGGTTTCCGCCCATATCTGTTGCAGTTCCTGCACATGCATGTCGATCAGCCCGCCGCGATGACCGTGCAGGTAAACCAGATTGTCTTCCCTCGGGTGGCCGATGATATGCGCCACATGCGCCAGCCCATCCTCGGCCAGATGTGCCAGCACTGTCTCGCGATCCTCACGGCGAATCTGGATGACTGCGCCCAGTTCCTCGGTAAACATAACGCCGATCTCGTCAGACCCGAGCGCCTCAAGATGAATGGTCAGGCCGCAGCGACCGGCAAACGCCATCTCGCACAATGTGACAAACAGCCCGCCATCGGAGCGATCATGGTAGGCCAGCAGCAGCCCTTCGCGGCTCAGGCGGCGAATGCCTGCAAAGAAGGCGCCCAGCAGACCGGCATCGTCCACATCCGGTGCTGTTTCGCCGGTCGCGCCGAACACCTGCGCCAGCGCCGAGCCGCCCAGGCGATGCTGCCCATTGCCAAGGTCGAGCAGGATCAGATCGGTATCGCCCTGGTCCATGCGCAATTCGGGAGTCAGTGTTCGACGTGCATCCGTCACCGGCGCGAAAGCCGAAACATTCAGCGTGACAGGAGAAATCATCTCGCGGCGGGCATCGCCCTCCCCCCACACGCTCTTCATCGACAATGAGTCCTTGCCGACCGGAATGGAAACACCCAGTGCCGGACACAACTCCAGGCCGACGGCACGCACGCTGTCATACAGGCGCGCATCCTCACCCTCGTGCCCGCAGGCCGCCATCCAGTTGGCCGACAGCTTCACATCGCCGAGCGCTTCGATATCGGCTGCGGCAATATTGGTGAGCGTCTCGCCGATAGCCATGCGCGCGGCAGCCGGCGCATCGAGCACTGCGATCGGGCTGCGCTCGCCCATGCTCATCGCCTCGCCCGCGTAACCCGTATAATCACGCAGCGTGACAGCGCAATCGGCCACCGGTACCTGCCACGGCCCGACCATCTGGTCGCGCGTCACCATGCCGGTCACCGAGCGATCACCGATGGTAATCAGGAATTCCTTGCCGGCCACAGCTGGCAGGCGCAACACACGCAGCGCAGCCTCGCCCGGGTCAAGGTGCTCGAAATCCAGCGGGTTCGAACGGGCCGCGATACGCGCCACATCGCGACGCATCTTCGGAGGCTTGCCGAGCAGCACGTCAAGCGGCAGGTCCACCGGCTTGTCGCTGAATTCGGGGTCTTCGACCAGCAGGCGGCGTTCCAGCGTGGTTTCGCCGAGTACGGCGAACGGGCAGCGCTCGCGATCGCAGATTTCCCGGAAGTGGTGCAGGTCATCCTTGCCGATAGCCAGTACATAGCGTTCCTGCGCCTCGTTGCACCAGATCTGCATCGGGCTCATGCCCGGTTCCATATTGTGTACGGCGCGCAGATCGACCCACCCGCCACGTCCGGCATCGTTGATCAGCTCCGGCACGGCATTGGACAGACCGCCCGCGCCGATATCGTGGATAAACAGCACCGGGTTGGCATCGCCCATCTGCCAGCAGCGATCCAGCACTTCCTGGCAGCGACGCTCCATTTCCGGGTTGCCGCGCTGCACGGAATCGAAGTCCAGCGATTCGACATTTGAGCCGGCGTCCATGCTCGATGCCGCGCCGCCGCCCAGGCCGATCAACATGGCCGGCCCGCCGAGCTGGATCACCAGAGCCGCCTCGGGCACCTCGCGCTTGTGGATATGACGGGCATCGATATTGCCCACCCCGCCGGCAATCATCACCGGCTTGTGATAGCCGTAAAGCGTGGCATCACTCTGCTTGCCGACCGGCTGATCACCGACCTGAAGCTCATAACTACGGAAATAGCCGCACAGGTTCGGCCTGCCGAATTCGTTGTTGAAGGCAGCCGCGCCGATCGGTCCCTCAAGCATGATATCCAGAGCGGAGGCGATGCGTCCGGGCTTGCCGAAATCATGCTCCCAGGGCTGCTCGAAACCCGGAATGCGCAGGTTTGACACGGAGAAACCGCACAGGCCTGCCTTCGGTTTGCCGCCGATGCCTGTCGCACCCTCGTCGCGAATCTCGCCGCCCGAACCTGTGGCCGCGCCCGGAAAAGGGGAGATCGCTGTGGGATGATTGTGCGTCTCCACCTTCATCAGAATATGCGTCGCATCTTCATGCGCCCGGTATTCGCCGTTCGCTCCCGGGTAGAAGCGCGCCGCCTTGCCGCCCTCAATCACCGATGAGTTATCGCTATAGGCCACCAGCGTGCCCTCGGGACTGGTCTTGTGCGTGTGGCGGATCATGCCGAACAGGCTGTTTTCCTGTTCCTCGCCGTCGATCACCCATTCGGCATTGAAAATCTTGTGCCTGCAGTGTTCGGAGTTCGCCTGCGCAAACATCATCAGTTCAGCATCGCTCGGATTGCGTTGCATGCTGGTGAAATGCTGCAACAGGTAATCGATTTCATCTGCGGCCAGCGCCAGACCGAGCGTTGCGTTCGCGCGGGCCAGCGCCTCGCGTCCGCCACCAAGTACATCGACATGCGCCAGCGGAGCAGGCTGTTGATGTGAAAACAGCCCGGCCAGGGCATCGCTGTCGGCCAGCACCGATTCGGTCATGCGGTCATGCAGGCATTCGGCGATCAGCGCGCGATTAGCCTGCTTCGCGCCCTTGATGCGGTAAACCACAGCTCGCTCCAGCCGGGCCAGCCCTGCCAGGCCACAGTGCGCCGCGATATCACTGGCCTTCGTGGACCACGGGCTGATGGTGCCGATGCGCGGCGTAACGATGAACAGGTCCTCGCTGGCATCCGCCTCGAAAGACTGGTTCGCGTGCCCGAGGATTTCGGCCAGCCGCTCGCTGTCGGCCTCGCCCCAGTTGGCATCAACCTCGGCGACATGCAGGAAGAATGCCTCGACCTGCAGGTCGGCAAGTTCGCGACCGGTAAATTGCTGCAACAGTTTTTCGCGTCGGAAATCGGATAGCGCCGGCTGCCCTTGCAGGATGACGATACGGCTGGATAAGGATGATGTGGACATGCGCATCATGCTAGCCGCGATTTTCTCATAGGCCAGTGCGCGAAAGCGGACGACTAACCGGCCATCCGACGCACCAATTCCTGGGTGGATACCACGCGGTCGATGAACAGGATGCCGTCCAGGTGATCGATTTCATGCTGGATGATGCGCGCCTCGAAGCCCGAAGCCTCAATTTCATGGGTC
>Ga0102953_1001572_pt1 | contig 14366 bp, 10 predicted proteins | sample SalPon2A_C_D2_MG_FD_78509 | JGI IMG/M metagenome (GOLD analysis project Ga0102953, IMG submission 78509) | Soil microbial communities from South San Francisco under conditions of wetland restoration - Salt Pond MetaG R2A_C_D2_MG | ecosystem: Environmental > Terrestrial > Soil > Wetlands | place... | reverse complement strand
GGCACAACGTCGGGTGGTGGGTGGCGGACCGACTTGCCTACGATTGGAAGTTCGGCACGTTCCAACGTGAGGGACGTGCCCTCATCAGCGAAGGGACGGTGGGCGGGCACCCCGTGCGGGTGTGCAAGCCCACGACGTACATGAATCGCAGCGGCCAGGCCCTGCGCTTCCTGTACGAGGTGGACGAGTTCGACGTTTCCCGGGATCTTCTTGTGGTAGTGGACGACGCCGCGCTGGACGTGGGCCGGGTCCGCTTCCGACCTTCGGGGAGCCCCGGTGGTCACAATGGCCTGAAATCGATCTCCGGAGCGCTGCGCTCCGACGAGTACCCACGCCTGAGGATCGGCGTGGGGCGCAAGCCCGAGGGAGCGGACCTGGCCGACTGGGTCCTCTCCCCCATGCCTGCGGGGGATGAAGAGGTGGTGGTGGGACTCCTGCCCGAACTGACTGAGGCCGTCGAGGCCTGGATCCAAGTAGGGGCCGACGCGGTCATGAACCGCTTCAATCGCTAACGAAACGAAAGCCACGGGCAAAACAGGGGACGCTTATCCTATGACCGACCTCGTTGTATTGACCGATTGGGCGTGGGCGTTGGGGCTGGTAGGCCTCATGGCCGCCGCCTTCACCTACGGATATGTCAAACGGCAACCTCCCGGCAACGACCTCATGGTCGAGCTGGGAGAGCAGATCCACGACGGCGCCATGGCCTTCCTTCGCCGTGAGTACACGGTGCTGGCGGTCTTCGTCGTGGTGGTGGCCGTCCTCCTCAACCTGGCCATCGGCCTCATGCCCGCCGTCGCGTACGTCTTCGGGGCCATCAGCTCCGTGGGCGCGGGCTTCTTCGGCATGAAGGCGGCGACCCGGGCCAACACCCGGACGTCCGCCGCCGCCAACCAGGGGGGCCAGGGCAAGGCGCTGCGCATCGCCTTCTTCGGTGGCGCCGTCATGGGGCTCGCGGTGGCCGCGCTGGGGCTTCTCGGCCTCGGCACCCTCTACTTCATCTTCGCCGCGGACGCCATTCCCGGCACCGGCGAGTTCCCCCGGTTCGCCGAGATCGTGTCCGGCTTCGCCATGGGGGCCAGCTCCATCGCCCTCTTCGCCCGGGTGGGCGGCGGGATCTACACCAAGGCCGCCGACGTGGGCGCGGACCTGGTGGGGAAGGTCGAAGCGGGCATCCCCGAGGACGACCCGCGCAACCCCGCCACCATCGCCGACAACGTCGGCGACAACGTGGGTGACGTCGCGGGCATGGGCGCCGACATCTTCGAGTCCTACGTGGGTTCCATCGTGGCCACCATCGCCATCGCCGCCACGGCGCCGGCGCTGGCGGCCCATCGCGGCGCCGCGGTGGCGTTGCCCATCCTCACGGTGATGACGGGCCTCGTCGCTTCGCTGGTGGGCATCGGGATGATGAAGATCCTCGAGCGGTCCAATCCGGCCGCCGCGCTCCGCAACGTGACGTTCATCGCCGCCGGCCTGTTCCTGGCGGTCATGTGGTTCGTCGTCCAGAACATGGGCATCGTGTTCGAGGACGGCGGGCGGACCTTCCCGGTGTACGGTCCCTGGGTGGCCATCGTCACCGGCACCCTGGTGGGCATCGCCATCGGCCTGGTGACCGAGTACTACACCGCGGCAGGGCCGGTTCGCCGGATCGCCGACGCCAGCCAGACGGGTGCGGCCACCAACATCATCGCCGGTCTCGCGGTGGGCATGGAGTCCACGGCGATCCCGGTGATCCTGATCTGCGTGGCCATCGGGACGTCGTTCTTCTTCGCCGGCCTCTACGGCATCGGCATCGCCGCCGTGGGCATGCTCGCCACCGTGGGTGTGACCATGTCGGTGGACGCCTACGGGCCCATCGCCGACAACGCCGGGGGGATCAGCGAGATGGCCCATCTGGGCCCGGAGACCCGCAAGATCACCGACTCGCTGGACGCCATCGGCAACACGACGGCCGCCATCGGAAAGGGCTTCGCCATCGGTTCGGCGGCGCTCACCGCCCTGGCGCTGTTCAGCGCCTACTCCTCCAAGGTCGGGCTCCAGCAGACGGGCATCGACCTGGTGAACCCCAGGGTGGTCATGGGGCTGTTCCTGGGGGGTATCCTTCCGTTCTTCGTGGCGGCCCTCACCATGACCGCCGTGGGCCGGGCGGCCCAGGGGATGGTGGACGAGGTTCGTCGCCAGTTCCGGGAGATCCCCGGCATCATGGAGGGCACGGGTAAGCCCGACTCCGCCCGCTGCGTGGACATCTCCACCCAGGCGGCCCTCCGCGAGATGATCCTCCCCGGCGTCACGGCGGTGCTCGCCCCGGTGGTGGTCGGGGGCTTCCTGGGGGTCGAGGCCCTGGGCGGCCTGCTGGCCGGCGCCACGGTCACCGGCGTGCTCATGGCCCTCTTCATGGCCAACGCCGGTGGGGCGTGGGACAACGCGAAGAAGTACATCGAGGGGGGCGCCCACGGGGGCAAGGGTTCCGACCCCCACAAGGCGGCCGTGGTCGGCGACACGGTGGGCGATCCCTTCAAGGACACCTCGGGTCCCTCGCTCAACATCCTCATCAAGCTCATGAGCGTGGTCTCCCTGGTGCTGGCGCCGTGGTTCGTGAAGATCCACCACCTGGACGTGCAGAGCAGCACGGCGCTGAACTGGGTGGCCGAGCTCGTGCACGGCATCTTCGGTTAGGACCGGCTCACCGGTAGGACCGGAGCCATCACGGATCGAACGCGGCGGGGCCGGCCCTCTTCGGAGGTCCGGCCCCGCATCACGTGGAGGAATCATGGAGAACGGGAAGAAGGAAGCCACCTTCGAGAACGCGCTGGCCTTCGCGGCGGACCTCATACGCATCCCCGGCCTCTCCGGCCACGAAGGGGACGTGGCTCGGCGGGTGCGCGAGGAGATGGAGGCGCTGGGTCTGGACGACGTTCGCGTGGACGACGCCGGCAACGTCCTCGGCGTCGCCCGTGGACAGGGCAACGCGCCGCCGGCCCTGCTGAACTGCCACCTGGACGTGGTGGCCGAGGGGGACCCCACCGAGTGGGAGGTTCCCCCCTTCTCCGGTGAGGTGCGTGACGGCGTCCTCCACGGGCGGGGTGCCATGGACATGAAGGGGCCCCTGGCGCTCCAGACCTACGTGGCGGCGGCCCTCATGGGGCGGGCTCCCGGCGACGTCGTCGTGGCGCATACGGTCATGGAGGAGCGGGGCGGGCTCGGAATGAAGCACCTGCTCAGGTCCGGGGTCGTGAAGCCCGGTGTGGTGATCATCGGCGAGTCGACCCACGGCGACGTGTGCATCGGCCATCGGGGTCGCGCCGAGCTGGAGGTCGTCATCACCGGGACCGCGGGGCACGCCAGCGCACCCGACCGGGCCCACAACGCCCTGGACGCCCTGGGGAGCGTGCTCGCGGCCGTGGGGGTCCTGGCCGAGCGCCAGCCCACGGATCCGGTCCTCGGGAAGGCTTCGGTGACGGCGACCATGGTGGACGTGCTCCCCCAGAGCCGCAACGTGATTCCCGACAAGGTGGTGGTGACGTTGGACTGGAGGATCCTCCCCGGCTCCACCGAGGAGGCGCTCGCGGCGGCGGTCCGCGAGGTGCTGGCGGAGCAGATGCCGTCGCCGCCCCGGGGGCTGAGCGTGTCGGTACGCACCGCCACGGAGCACCAGCGCACGTACACCGGCCTGGAGGAGGACAAGAACCTCATGACGCCCGGCTTCCTCATGGATCCGGACCACCCCGTGGTCGTGGCCGCCGCCACCGCCGTGGGGGGCCGGGACGACCCGTCCATCCCCGCGGCCGTCCGCCCCTGGGCGTTCGCCACCGACGGAGGCTGGTCGTGCGGGGTCCACGGGATTCCCACGGTGGGGTTCGCCCCGGGCGAGGAGCGCTTCGCCCACACCAACCGCGAGCGCCTGGACGTGGAGGAGGCCCGGTGGGCCTTCGCGCGCCACACGGGGCTGGTCACGGCGGTCCAGCAGGCCCTGGCCGGCTAGCAGGAGACGGCAGGCCGTTCCGCTTCGACGTGGGGCCGGATCGGGGACGGCCCGAGGCGGGGCAGGGTTCCTCCCCCTCATCGCCCTCGTTACCTTACTGGGCTACAAAATCATCCCGCTCCCCCGCGGGCGCCCAGCCGCGATCTGGCGCCCGGACTGTTCGGGGGGGCCCGTCGTAAACCAAACGGACCGAGGGAACGAACATGCGGCTCTACGAGGTCGTCTACATCCTCGACCCGGCGCTCGACGAGGGCGCCGTCACGGCCAAGCTGGAGAAGTTCCACGGCTTGGCCACCGCCAGCGGCGGCGAAGTCTCCGCCGTGGATCACTGGGGGAACAGGCAGCTCGCCTATCCCCTCGCCCGGCAAAAGGCCGGCTACTACGTGGTGGCCCAGTTCACCGCCGCCGCCGAAGCCCTCCCCGAGTTCGAGCGCCTGCTGCGCCTCGACGACGAGGTCCTGCGCTACCTGCTCGTTCTCAACGAGGGTGAGCCGACCAACGGCATGTCGATCCTCGCCGAGGTGACCAAGCCCGTCTCGGAGAAGGACGACGACGACGAAGAAGACGAGGAGGAGGACGACGACGACGACGCTCCGCCCCAGTTTCAAGGCGGACGGGGGCGTCGACGCCGGATGGAGGGCCCGCCCATCGAGCTCCTGAACTACAAGGACGTCAGCACGTTGTCGCGCTTCCTCACCGAGTCCGGGAAGATCCTTCCCAAGCGGACCACCAAGGTGACGGCGGCCTTCCAACGCCAGTTGGGCACCGCGGTGAAGCGGGCGCGGTACCTGTCGCTGATCCCCTACACGCGGCGTTTCGAGGCGTAGACTGTCGTGACCGGCACCCCTCCGCTTCCCGGCCCCGCCACCCGGCGGGACCGGGGATGGCCGAGAGCGCTGGCGCTCCTGGGGATCACGCTGGCCATTTCGGTGGTCCAGCCGTCGGTCCTCGTCGGGGTGCCGTTCCTGGCGCTCGGCCTCGTCCTGGGGCTGCGCCGTATGGGTGCGTTCCTGGCGGCGGTGGTGTTGGGCGTGCTGGTGCTGGGCGGCCCCGACCGGGATGCCCTCTGGTTCCTGGAGCGGGGCTGGGCGCTCCTGGTCGCGGGTTGGTTCGTTGCCCTGACGCTGCGCCGGCCGTCGGCGACGTTCTCCAGCCGGGCCTTGAGCGCGGTGGTGGGGGCGGGCGCCGTGGCTGCCCTCCTCGTGGGGATGCGCTCCGGTGGCTGGGGGTCGGTGCAGTGGACCATGGAGCAACGCATGAACGAAGGCATCTCCACCGCCCTGGAGGCGTTTCGCCTCCTGCGTGGAGGCGGCGCGCTGCCGCCGGCCCTTGTGACCGCGGTCTACGAGACGCTGGAGCTCCAGGCCATGGTGTTCCCCGCCGTTCTGGGGATCGCGTCCATGGGGGGGCTGGGTGCCGCTTGGTGGGGATACGTGCGCCTCACCTCGGGCAGCGACCGGGGTCTGGGACCCCTTCGTGAGTTCCGATTCAACGACCACCTCGTGTGGGTGTTCATCACCGGGTTGCTCCTCGTCCTCCCCCGCTGGGGAGAGGTGGTGGCCCGGCTCGGTGCCAACGTTGTGGTTTTCATGGGTGCCCTCTACGCGGTGCGTGGAGCGGCTGTGATCCTGTTCTTGAGCGGCGGATTGTCCCTGCTCGGGTACGTCCTGCTGGTGTTTGGGCTCCTCTTCGTTCCGCCGCTGGTGCTCATGGGAGCATTGGTGATCGGGCTTGGGGACACCTGGCTGGACGTCCGGAGCAAGGCCGGGTCCGGGGCCGCCTGACGAAACGTCGGAGGAATGATGAAGCTGATCCTGAAGAAGGCGGTCGAGAACCTGGGCGAGGCCGGAGAGGTGGTTTCGGTGAAGGCCGGGTTCGGACGGAACTACCTCGTCCCCCAGGGACTGGCCTACGAGGCCAGTGAGGCGAACATGCGTCGCCTGGAGGAGGAGCAGAAGCGTGCCGACGAGCGTGCGCGTCGCGACTACCTGGAGGCCCGCCGCAGGGCCGCCCAGTTCGCCGGCATGTCCTTGACCTTCCACGCCCGGGCCGGCGAGGGCGACGACGCGAAGCTCTTCGGCTCCGTCACCAACGCCGACATCGCGGACCGCGCCAACGCGAGCGGAAAGCTCGACTTCGAGCTGGACAAGCGCGCCGTGGTCCTGGACGAGCCCCTCAAGAGCCTGGGCACGTTCGAGGTTCCGGTGCACCTGCACGCCGAGGTGGACCTCACCATCCAGGTGAACGTCGAGCGCGAAGAGGCGTAGCCTTGGCCACCCACGAGATCACGCAGGGGGACCTCCCCGCGCCGGTCCAGCGCATCACGGAACTCGCCCAGGAGCGAAAAGCCCACGACGTCGTGGTTCTGGACCTTCGCGGCATCTCGTCGGCCACGGACCACTTCGTGCTGGCCAGCGGCCGGTCCGACACCCAGGTCAAGGCCATCGCCGAGAACATCATCGACGAGATGAAGAAGGAAGGGCAGCGCCCGGCCCACGTCGAGGGCCTGCAAGGAGGGCGGTGGGTCCTGTTGGACTTCATCGACGTGGTGGTGCATGTCTTCCACCCCCATGCCCGCGACTTCTACCAGTTGGAGAACCTCTGGGGCGATGCCCCCCGGTGGGCCGCCCCAGAGGTCGAATGAGCGGGACCGCAGGGCAGGGGGGCGAAACCCCGCGTCCTGCGGTCGGTTTTCGGGGTTATCGGACCGTTTGCTCGCCGGGGCGGGTGCTTCTAACTTCATGCCGGTTTGGCGCCCCGACCCGCGCCACCTTCCATCCGGCTCGCCGCAGCCTCACGTGAGGACTCCGCGGCGGGTCGCGACGCATCCACCGCCAGGACGTTCATGACCTCCGACCTTCCTGCCTGGACTCCCGCAGAACCGGGACGTTCCCCCGCGCTCCCCGAGGAGGAAGGGGGGAGAGGGCGTGTCGTGGTGCTCCTGAGCACGGAAGGCGCCCTGGCAGGCGGATGGGTCGGGCCGGTGGCGGTGGACCTGGTGACCGCCTGGAGCCAGGTAGGCACCAGGGTCGTGCTCGCCGACGCCGGCCTCTCCGATCCCGTGGTCCACGAGGCGTTGGGCATTCCCAACCACGAGGGTCTGGTGGACGCCCTCCGCTGGGGTGCTTCGGTCCAACGCGTGGTTCGCCGACCCGAGGGCAGGAGCTTCCTGGCCCTCACGGCGGGGACCGCCGTGGCCGATACCGAGGCGGTGCTGGCGCTCCCGCGTTGGCGCGCCCTCTGTGCGGGCTTCCGGGAGGCCGGAGTGACCCTGGCGGTCCTCCTGCCCGCCTCCGAGGATGCCGTTGCCGCCGTACTCGCCCAAGCCGACGGTATCGTGCTCCTCGCCGGCTCCGACGAGGATCCCGGGCCCCTGGTGACGGACGTGCAGGCCCCGGTCCTGGCGGTGATGGGTCGCCACGGCTCCGCGGCGGCGGCCGGCGAGGCCGAGGCTCCCCCCGAGGCTTCCCTCGCCGAGCCTCCCTCCGCAGAGCCTCCTCCCGCAGAGCCTCCTCCTGCAGAGCCTCCCTCCGCAGAGGCGCCCTCCCTCGGCGACGTCTGGGGGGATGAAGCGGCGTTGCCGACCTTCGAGCTCCCCCAGGGGCCCGAGGGCGAGGAGTCGGGCGATGTCTCCAGTTGGGGGAGCCTGGCCGACGATGGGGCTCCCCCCTTCCTCGAGCCCTTGGACCCGGAGGCTCCTGTATCCGGGGCGGATGACCCTCCGGCGGGAGAAGCGGGGGCCGCGGACGACGCCTTCGCGGTGGCGGACCGGCCTCCCGGGGAGGAGGGCTTCGACGCAGGGGCGGATGCGTCCCGCCCGGCGGACCCTGCCTTCCGGGCCAGATTCCTGTCCGAGCCCGAGGAACCCGAACCCCTCGACGACGACGACTTCCAGCTCTCCTCCGGGGCCGACCGGGCCCCGGACACGGGGGACGAGGAGTTCGTCCTCCCGGATCCCATCCCGGTGCCGCCCTCGCTGGAGGAGATCGTGGAGGAGTCCGAGGCGCCGCGGCGCGGTCGCCTCGGGATGCTCCTGCTCCTCCTCCTCCTCCTGCTCGTGGCCGCCGGGGCGGCCGCCGTATGGTTCGGATACGTCGAGGTACCGGGTCTATCGCGGATGCTCAGAGCGGAATCGTCGGTGCCGGCACCGGCCCTTCCGACCCCGACCCAGACCTCGGCTCCGGCGGTGTTGGGCTCGGACGCGCCGGGGCTTCAGGGCTATTCCCTGGCGCTGGGCTCCTTCCGGGAAGGCGCCGTCGCCGACGAAACCGTGCAGCGACTGGCCGCACAGGTGCCCGGCGTCCTCTTCCAGTCCGTTCCCGTCGAGGTCGACGGCGCCCTGTTCTACCGGGTGTTGGCGGGCCCCGCGGCCGACTCGGCGGCGGCCACGGCGTTGGCGACCCACATCGCCCAGGCTACGTCCCTCGATCCCACGCCGTGGGTGATCCGTTGGACCCCCTTCGCGTTCGCGGTGGAGGAACTGCCCGACCGCGACGCGGCCCGGCGCCGAGCCGCGGACCTGGCGGAGCTCGGGATCTCCGCGTACGTCCTGTCCGCGGACGGACCCGACGGCTCCGCCGTCTACCGGGTCTACGCGGGCGCCTTCGGTGACGCCAACGAAGCATCCTACCTCTCGGGACTCCTCGACGAGCGAGGCCTGAGCAGCGCCACTCTCTCCGATAGAACCGGTCGCCTGCCCGAATGAAGCTCCGCGCCCTCCGCGTACACGGGTTCAAATCCTTCGCCGACGCCACAAAGATCGATTTCCACGACGGGATCACCGCCATCGTCGGCCCCAACGGGTGTGGCAAGTCCAACATCTCCGACGCCATCCGCTGGGTCCTGGGGGAGCAGCGCCCCACCGCCATCCGGGGTGCCAAGATGGAGGAGGCGATCTTCCAGGGAACGGTGAACCGACGGCCCGTGAACCGGGGCTCGGTGTCCCTCCTGGTCAGCAACGAAGACGGGTCGCTGCCGCTCCCCTTCGAAGAGGTGGAGATCGGCCGCCAGGTGTTCCGGGACGGCGGGTCGGAGTACACCATCAACCGGAGCACGGTCAGGCTCCGGGACGTGGTGGACCTCTACCGGGACACGGGCCTGGGCGCCAACGCCTACGCCATGATCGAGAACCGCATGATCGACGCGATCCTCTCGGACCGCGCCGACGAACGGAGGGGACTCTTCGAGGAGGCGGCGGGGATCGGGAAGTACAAGGACCGGCGGAAGGCTGCCACGCGACGCCTGGAGCGGGCGGAGCTGGACCTCCAGCGCCTCGAGGACGTCATCGCCGAAGTCCAGACCAAGGTCCGGTCCCTGGCCCGGCAGAAAGGCAAGGCGGAGCGGTACCTGGAGTACCGCAAGCGCAGGCTGGACGTGGAGGTCACGGTGGTCCGCTACCAGTTGGACATCCTCGCGGAACGCCTGGCCCGGGTGGACAAGGAGCTCCAGGGCGACCTCCAGAGCGGTGAGGGGATGGTGGCCGAGCTGCGCACCGCCGAGGCCGAGTACGAAGCCCTTCGCCTCCGCGAGGTGGACGCGGAGAAGGCCCGCTCGGAGGCGGCGCACGGCCTGGAGGCCGTACGCGAGCAGTTGGTCCGCTGGGAGCGCGATCTCGCCGTGGCCGACGAGCGCGCCACCTACGCCGACCGGCGCCTCGCCCAGATCCAGGAGGAGCGCGGCGAAGCCCGGGGTCGGGCGGAGCGTCTGGACCGGGATGCCGGCGAACTCGCCACGGACCGGGACAAGGTCCAGGAGGAGCTGGACGGACTCCGCAAGGTGGCCGAGGAGCGTCGGGTGGAGTTGCAGGCGGTCAAGGGTCGTCTGGTGGAGGCCCGGGCCCGCCTGGAGGGGGTGGAGTCCCGTGAGCGGGACCTGGCCAGGAAGGGTGCCCAGTTGGAGGGCGACGCGGCGTCCGCCGACGCCCAGGCGGCGGAGCTGGAGCGCCGTCTGGAACGTCTGGGCCAGGAGATGGACGAGGCTTCCGAGGCGCTCACGGATCTCGAGTCCCAGGGCGACCTGTTCTCGGGACGGGTCGGCGACCTCGCCCGGTCCGTGGACGAGGCCCGCGCCGCCGTGGAGCGATCGTTGTCGGCCGTCGTCGCCGCCCGCGCCGACCTGGCGTCGGCCCGGGCCGAGGAGCTGGCGGCCGCGGACCATGCGTCGTCCCTGGGTGCCCGCAAGGCCGCGCTGGAACAGTTGGACCGTGACCGCGAGGGCGTAGAGCCCGCCGTGAAGGCCGCCCTGGGCCTGGGGGACGCGGGCGTGGTGGGAACCCTCACGGACTTCGTCACCGCCGACGCCGAGCTCGCCCGCGCGGTGGAGTCGTACCTCGGGCCGCTGGCTCGGGCGCTCGTGGTGCGTGACGCGGCGGCGGTGAGCCGGGTTCAGGACTGGTTCGGATCCGGGTGGACGGGCGGCGGCGGCCTCATCCTGCTTCCCCTGGAACGGGTTCCCGCCAACGCCGCCACAGCGGGCGGCTCTCTCCTCGACCGCGTGCAGCCCACCGGCGAGGGCGCTCCCTGGGTCAGGGCCCTCCTGGACGGCGTCTCGCTGGTGGAGGACGGCGCGCTCCACGCCGGCACCGGCGAGCGTGTGGCCCGCTCCGGCGCGGTGGTGGACGGGCGCGGCGTGATCCGTCTCGGCAACCCCGTGGGCTCCACAGGGGTCCTGGAGCGCCGGGAGCAGTTGCGTGCGACCCTGGAGGCCCACGCCGCCGCCGTGGCCCAGGCGGAGGCGACGCGGGAGCGTCGAGAGCGCGCCGAGGCCGTCCTTCAGTCCGCCGAGGAGACGCTCGAGGCGGACCGGGAGGCCTTCCGGCAGTCGGAGGACGGCCACCGGCGTGCGGCGTCGGAGCTCCAGGCCCAGTTCGACCAGAAGGCGCGCATGGACCGACATCGGGACGAGCTGGGCCGGCAGGTGGAGGGAACGCGTGCCGCGCGGGCCCGCTCGCTGGACCGCGCCCGGGAGGCCCGGGAAGACCGGGAGGTCCTCCTGGCCGAGGAGGCCGGGATCCAGGCCGAGCGCGTGGCTGCCCGGGGAGCTCTGGAGGCCGTGCAGGAGGAGTGGGAGACCGCCCGGGCCGAGGAGGCCCGCCTGGCGGTGGACCTGGCCCGCCTGGAAGGGGACGTGAACCGGCTGACCGAGCGCCTGGATGGGGTGGTGGCGGCCCGCGGCCAGGCCCACGCCCGGGTCGCGGCCCTGGACTCCGAGGAGGAGCAACTGGTCGCCGAGTTGGATGAGGCGCGGCGCATCCGCGCCGACGGCGAGGCCGCCACCGAGCGACTGTTCGCCCAGCGTACCGAGGCCGAGGCCGCCGTACGGGGCAAGGACGAGATCCTCCAGACGGTGGCGGCGAACCTGGCCGCGGCGGAGAAGAGGGTGCGGGACGCGCGCACCGCCGAGCGCGAAGCGTCGGACCACCGCCACGCCCTGGAGCTGGAGCGGCAGGAGCTGGGGGGACGCATCGCGCGCATCCGCGAGCGGCTGGAGGGGGAGTGGGGCCGAACGCTGGAGACGCTGCTCGGCGAGGCCGAGCCCGTGGAGGGCGACCCCGAGCTGCTTCAGCAGGAGCTCAAGGAGCTGGTCGTGGCTCTGGACCGGTTGGGGCCGGTGAACATGCTGGCCGTGGAGGAGCACGAGGAGGAGAGCAAGCGCCTGACCTTCCTCACCGAACAGCGCGACGACCTGGTCCGCGCCCGAAACGACCTGCGCAGCGCCATCCGCGAGATCAACAAGACGGCCACGGACCTGGTCCAGTCCACGTTCAACCTGATCCGGGAGAACTTCCGCGCCACCTTCCTCCGGCTCTTCGAGGGAGGCGAGGCCGACCTCTGGCTCCAGGATCCCGACGATCCCCTCGAGTCGCCCGTGGAGATCCATGCGTCGCCCCGGGGCAAGAAGACCCAGCGCATCGACCTGCTCTCCGGGGGCGAGCGGGCGCTCACCGCGCTGTCCCTGCTGTTCGGGATCTACCTGGTGAAGCCCAGCCCGTTCTGCGTGCTGGACGAGGTGGACGCGCCCCTGGACGAGAACAACATCGGACGCTTCATCAAGCTCCTGCAGGACTTCAAGGGCCAGACCCAGTTCGTGGTCATCACCCACAACCCCCGCACCATCGAGGCCGCCGACTGGATCTACGGCGTGACCATGGAGGAGCCCGGGGTGAGCACCATCGTGGGGGTGCGGCTGGAAGAGGCGCTGACCGTGGCGGGAATCGCGTAGCGCACCCGTGCCCGTAGACCCGTCCCGGGCCCCTGTGTAGCATTAACGCCTTGCGACGCCTCACGGGAGCCGTTCCCGGCGGCGGATCGCATCGCCATCGGGGGCCGTGGGACCATGCTGGTCGTGATGAAGCACAACGCTCGATCCGACGACATCGATTTCGTCATCCAGGTGATCAAGGAGATGGGATATGACGCACGCCCCATCCCCGGGGGTCAGCGGACCGCCGTAGGGATCATCGGAAACGACGGACGGGTGGACTCTGCGCGCCTGGAGGGCCTGGAGGGCGTGCTGGAGGTGATCCCGGTCACGCATCCGTACAAGCAGGTGTCCCGGGAATGGCGCGAGGAGAACACGTTGGTGCACCTTCCCAACGGCACGGTGGTGGGGGGTGAAGACGTGGTGGTCATGGCCGGTCCGTGCGCCGTGGAGGGTGAGGCCGAGATCCTGGACATCGCCCACCAACTGCGCGCGCTGGGCGCCACGGTGCTGCGCGGGGGCGCGTTCAAGCCCCGCACGTCACCGTATGCCTTCCAGGGGCTCGGGCTGAAGGGGCTCGAGTTCCTCGCCAAGGCCAGGGAAGCCACGGGGATGATGATCGTCACCGAGGCCCTGGACCCGGAGGGCGCCGTGGCCGTCGCGGACCACGCCGACATCATCCAGATCGGCGCGCGAAACATGCAGAACTACCCGCTCCTTCGCCGCGTTGGCCGACTGGGCAAGCCGGTGCTTCTCAAGCGGGGCATGTCCGCGACCATCGACGAGCTCCTTCTGGCGGCGGAATACGTGCTCGCCGAGGGCAACGGCGACGTGATCCTCTGCGAGCGCGGCGTGCGCAGCTTCGACACGCACACCCGGAACCTCCTCGATCTCACGGCCATTCCCGTGGTGAAGGGGCTGTCCCACCTCCCCATCGTGGCCGATCCCAGCCACGGAACCGGGATCCGGGCCAAGGTGACGCCCATGGCCCGGGCCGCCGTGGCCGCCGGCGCCGACGGGATCATCGTGGAGGTGCACCAGGATCCGCCCCGGGCCCTGTCCGACGGGGCCCAGTCCCTCTACCCGGATCATTTCGCCACCCTCATGGACCAGATCCGGCTCATCGCCGAGGCCATCGGACGACGGATCCACGCGCCGCTCCCGGAGTTGGCACCGCGATAGGGGGGTGAAGGCTCCCCCGGCGCGTCCCATGGGCCCATTCGTCCGCCCGCCACCGTGGGCGACGTTGGACCATGGAGAACCGTTCGGATCATGCGCCCCATGCCCTGGGGCGTTGGGGCGAGGCGCGTGCGGCCCGTTTCCTGGAGGCTCGGGGCTGGACCGTGCTGGCCCGGAACTACCGCTTCGGCCGACGGGAGGTCGACCTCGTCGTCCGCAGGGCCGACCTCGTTGTGTTCGTGGAGGTGAAGACCCGCGCCGGGGCCCTGTACGGAGCGCCCCTGGAGGCCGTCACACGCCTGAAGAGGCGCGAAATCGAGGCCGTGGCCGCCCACTTCCTCCGCCATCACGGTCTCGACGGCGCCCAGGTGCGCTTCGATGCGCTGGGGATCGTGGTCCGCAGGGAGGGACCGCGGCCCACCGTGGAGATCGAGCACGTCGCGGACGCGTGGCGTCCCGGATGGCCGTGAGCGCACCCCGTCGGCGTTGACCCCGCCCACGCCGCCCGGTAGCTTCGAGTGTGCCCCAGGTCCGTAGGACGAAAGCCCACGAATCCCGTCAGGACCCCGCAGGTAGCAGCGGTAAGTGTGGTGATCGTTGCTCCGGGTAGCCTGGGGCATTTTTTTCTCCCCCAGGCGCTGCGGACGGCGGTGCCGTGACGGAGTCCGAAGCACCCTTGTCCCACACCGCTCTCGCACGGAAGCACCGCCCTCGTCGCTTCGAGGATGTCGCGGTCCAGGAGCACGTCTCCGAGACGCTGCGCCGGGCCGTCGCCGGTGGACGCGTGGGCCACGCCTACCTCTTCTGTGGCCCCCGGGGCGTGGGCAAGACCACGCTGGCGCGGGTGCTGGCCATGGCCCTCAACTGCCCCAACCGTTCCCCCGAGGGGGAGCCGTGCGGCGCGTGCGAGAGTTGCGGTCGCATCTGGGGGGGACATACCGCCCTGGACGTGGTGGAGATCGACGCGGCGTCCAACCGGGGCGTCGACGACGCCAGGGACCTG
>Ga0102953_1001571_pt1 | contig 14366 bp, 8 predicted proteins | sample SalPon2A_C_D2_MG_FD_78509 | JGI IMG/M metagenome (GOLD analysis project Ga0102953, IMG submission 78509) | Soil microbial communities from South San Francisco under conditions of wetland restoration - Salt Pond MetaG R2A_C_D2_MG | ecosystem: Environmental > Terrestrial > Soil > Wetlands | place... | reverse complement strand
TGCAAGCGCGATCTTGCTCGCGGCAGCAACGGGTGAAAAATCCCCTCCGGCTCCCCCTTCCCGCCTGATGGCGGCAAAGGGGAGGGGAAGGATGCCGGGAGATTTCTTCATGTCCTGCGGCGCAGCATCCGCGGCACGAACAGGAGGCCCAGGCCGAGGAGTGCGAGCAGGCCGAAGCCGCCGCCACCTCCGCCGCCCGAAGCCTTGGCCTTGGTGGTGGAAGTGAAGGTGGAGGACGCGGCATTGCCGAGCACGGTGGAGTCGTTGTTGGGTATGGCTTGCCCGCCGATGGTGAGCGTGGTCGTGGTCTGGGTGCTGTAGCTGCCCGAGGAGGTGTGGCGCACGGCAACCTGGTCGCCGTTCTGCACCAGTCCGGGGCCGCTGGTCCAGGCACCGCTGTTGACCTTGTATTCACCGCCGCTCACGCTGACCGGGACGCTGATGTTACTGCTCAGGCCGGAGACGCTGATGGCGTTGGAGGTGATCAGCGTGCTGAGGCTGACGCCGGTCTTGTCCATGAACGAGAACGCGTCGGGCGTGAAGCTGAAGGTGTCGTTGTCGAGGCGGGTGACGAAGGCCGCGTAACTACTGCCCGCCGAAGAATCGGCGTAACCAGAGGCGACGATCTTGCCGTCGCCCTGCATTACGAGTGCGGTGGCCCCGGGTGTGTAGTTGTTCCCGCTGATGCTGTTGAAGTCGATCGCGCTTATCCCGGCCGATGCATTGCCGAATCCGGAATCGAGCGTGCCGTCGGCGAGCAGGCGTGCGACTACGAGACTGTTGCTGCCGCCGTTGCCGCTGGCGAGGATCTTGCCGTCGGGCTGTACCGCCAGCGGCAACATGGCGCTCGGTCCCGGCAGGGTGCCGAAGTCGAGCGGGCTGCCGCCATTGAAGCCGGAGTCCACGGAACCGTCGGAGAGATAGCGGCGCAGGCCGATGGGCGGCGGCGAGAAAGATTGGTCGAGTTCGCTGACGACAAAGCCGCCATCCGGCGCCAGGGCCAGGCCTTCGAGCCTCAAGCCGGCGCCGCCCGTGACGAAGCCGCTCGAGCCGAAGCCGGTATCGACCGAGGCGTCGGGGTTCAACCGGGTGATCTTCCACGATCCGTCGCTGCTGAAGGAGCAGCCTGCAATAAGCGCGCCATCGTTCTGCAGGGCCGGGAAGCAAACTACCAGGCCTATGTTGGCAATGCCGGGGACCTGGATGTGTCCGTGGTCCCCGAAGCCCGTATCGGCCGTGCCGTCGGGATTGAAACGCCAGACGGTGAGTTGCGCCTCGGTGATGGCCGGATCGGCCGCGCTGCCGGTTACGAGGATTTGACCATCGGCGGTGAGCGACAGTCCGGTACCGAGTGCGGCGGTATTGAGTCCATCGGTCAGGACGCCGGTTCCGCCGGCTCCGAATCCGGTATCGAGCGTGCCGTCGGGCTTGAAGCGCGCGAGCACCATGGCGTAGCCCGAAGAGCTGGAGACTATGCCGGCGGCGAGGATCCGGCCCTGGCCATCCACGGCGATCGCGTAAAAGTCCAGAGAGCCGCCGGACATTCCTGCCTGATCCGCGGTCAGTTCGATTTCGCCGCTGCCACCGCCCACTGCGGTATCGAGCGTGCCGTCCGGCTTGTAGGCGGTAATGGCGCCCCCCTCGTTGACCGGAGTTAGAACGTAGCCCGACCACAGGATGTCGCCGTTAATCGGATTGACCGCAGCGTTGTAGGCTCGCACTTCTCCGGTGGGATTCAAATCAAGGACGGCCGGTATGCCGCCGTTGAAGGTGGTGTCGATATCGCCGGGCGCGGCTAATGCAGGCGATGTGAACAGGCCGAGCATGAGTGCGGCGCAGGCCGCCATTGGCAACCCGGGTTTCATCCGGAGGCCCCCCGGGGATTGATTGGAATCGGAATTAATGTCCCGGCGGCGCAGCCACCAGGGCACCAGGGCCAGTAACAGCAGGCCGAGCAGCACCAGTGGCGCGGAACTTCCGCCGCCGCCACCACTGTTGGCCGCCGCCTTGACGGTGATCGATTCGGTCGCGGTGTTGGAGTCGACGAAGCCGTCATTGGCGTTGAAGGTAAACGAGTCGCTGCCGGTGTAGCCCTGGTCCGGCGTGTAGGTGAACGCGCCGGTTACAGAGTTTTTGAGGGTCAGCGTGCCGTGGGCGGGCTGGGAGGCGATGGCGAAGACCAGTGCGTCCCCGTCGGAATCATTGGCCGAAAGCGTGCCGTTCGCCGCCGTGTTTTTCGTGACGGTCAGCGAAGAGTCGCTCGCGCTCGGCGGGGTATCGGCGGCGCGTTCGTAGGCACCGATGTCGCACACTGCCGTGCCGCTGGCGTTTCCGTCCTCGGGACGCGGGTAGTTGCGCTGGTCGCGGGTGAGAGGCGAACCGGAGGCGTCGGTGCAGCCCGCCGGGTTACCTGCGTCCACGGCGGGACTGCCGGCGAGCAGCGCCAGCGTCTGCGTCTTGCCGCCATTGTCGGCGAGTGTGTCGAGCAGTGGGTCTATCGGAGCGGTTCCCGATCCAATCTGGTCGCCGGTGGCGTTCGCGAAATTACAGCCCGTGCCGTCGCCGATCAGGTTGTAACCGCCGGAAGTCAGGATGCCTCCATTGGCGCCCAGGCAGTCGGGGGCGTTTGCGCTTGAATCCTGGTTGTTTGCGACGAGCGTGTTGCTCAACAAGACGGTGTCGGCGTTGTTGTAAACACTTACGCCGCCACCGCCTCCACTGTTGGAGCTGACCGAGTTGTTGGCGACGGTGACGTTGTCCAGTGCCTCGGTAATGCTTGTTACATTGCTGCCCAAACTCAATCCGCCGCCGAAGGCGCTTCCGGGATTGGCGATAGCTTTGTTGCCGCTGACGGTGGTATCGACCAGTGCTGAATCCGCGCCGGGGAATTCGGCGTCCATTCCGCCGCCGAAAGCGAAGGTCGTACTCTGTGCGGTATTGTTGCTGATCTCGCTGTTGATGACCAGATAAGTGCCGCCGGAGGCCTCTATGCCCCCGCCGTAGGCCGCTTCGTTGGCGTTTGCGTTGTTTGCTTCGTTGCCGCGTACGGCGCTCGAGTCAACGGTCAGGGTGCTTCCGGCAGCCGAGTAGATTCCACCGCCCTGAGCGTCGTTGCTCGGGCCGGCTTCTGCGACGTTGTTGGCGATGGTGCTGCCATCCAGTACCTGGACTACGCTCGCGTTGGAGGCGCCGATACCGCCCCCCGCGGCTCGGTTCGAGGCGGAAACGGCGTTGCCGTCCAACGTTGTGTGGTCGAGGGTGAGACTGGCACCATCGGCGTAAATGGCCCCGCCGTATGCTCCGCCGCTTATGTTCGTGGCCTGGTTCTGCTCGAGCAGGTCGCCGTTGAGAGTGAGTGTGGCGTTGTGGACTTGAATTCCGCCTCCGTTGATTACGCCGGCTCCGTTCTGCGCCGCAAGGTCATCGATTTGCACGATGATCGTGCCCGAGGCCGGGTGTATGTCGAAGACACGATCCGCGGCATCGCCATCGATGATCGTCTTGTCGGTGCCGTTGCCGGTGATCGTCAGTCCCTCGGTGATGTCGAGGTCGCCGGTCGCCCCGCCGTCTTCACCGGCCCCGTGTAACTGCAGCAACTGCGGCTGGCCATCCGTAATGGGGTCGAAGACGATGGTGTCGGGCCCGGCCAGCGCGTTGGCCTCCATGATGGCGGCGCGCAACGAGCATTGGCCGCTGAGATCCTGGCATAGGCCGTCGCCGGGGTTGGCATCGACGCTGTCGGCGACGCTGTTGACCGTGAAGGTCACGTTGACGGTGTGCGGCGATGTCGAATGGGCCGCTACCGTAACCGGAAAGCCCCCGATGGCGAGTATGACGAATAGATGCTTGAGTTTCATGACGAATGCGCTCCTGTGCCGGCTAGCGGCTCTTGGTGAGTTGAGATAAAGGACGAAGGCCGCAGACGCGGCAGGATCGTGTTGCGGACCAGGTCGATTTCGGCGGCCTGCGTGGCTGTTTCGCGTAGTTGTCTTTTGGTTCCGCCGGTCTTGGAGGAGGTGAAATGAATATTGACTTCGAGCAAGATGTAGACGCCACGGTCGAGCACGTGCAGCAGGTCGGTGCCGGGTTGCCAATAGGCTTTTTCTCCCAGTCCGGGTACCGGCATCAGCGTCGTGCCCGAGTGGCGCAATGCATTCATTTCGCGTCGGAAGTAATCACCTGCGTTTTTGAACATCGGGTCATGGGCGCGGATGGATGCGTTGTCGTAGACCGTGAGTTCGATGCTTTGGCCGGCCTCCGCAGAAGAGGCGGTGGGTGCGGCGGTGTAGCGGCATTGGTGGCCGGTCGCCATGAGTACGATGTCGCGCCGGACAGCGGGTTTTACCCGGATGCCGAGCAGTTGCTCGGCATCGGCTTGAGTAACGAGAGCACAGGGATCTATGCCGGGATCCGCAGATCCTGCCAGCGTGCCATGGCGTGAGTGACAGGCGCCAAGCAGCGTCGTAGCAACGCATAGCGCAGCAAGTGTGCGAATTATCCTACGCGCTCGGAGAGCGAATACATGTGCCATTTTTGACAGTGCCCGGCGCCGGGCGGCGTGCTGACCGGGATTAACTATTTGCTTTTCCGCGGGAATCGGCATTTAATTTGCGTTGGAATCCGATTGTATTTACGTGGGATTCGCCATGGGAGGCATAACAATCAGCGAGCGCAGCAAGGGGAGCGCTTATGTTTTCGGGCCGTTTCGGCTGTTGCCGGACGAGTGCCTGCTGTTGCGTGACGGCGACCCCGTGCCTCTTACCCCGCAGGCCTTCAACCTGCTCCGGTTGCTGGTCGAGTCGGCTGGGCATCTGAAAACCCGGGAAGAGCTGGTCGAGGCGTTGTGGCCTACGACTGTCGTCGAGGAAACCAATCTTTCCTGGAACGTGCGGGCTGTGCGCAAGGCGCTGGATGACGACAGTGCCTCACCGCGGTATATAGAAACGGTGCGCAGCAGGGGCTACCGATTCGTCGCCCCGGTCGAGTGGGAGGAGGCGGACGCGGCAGCAGGAGGCCGGTTACCCGGACGGCGCAGGCGCTGGCCGCTATTTGCAGCGGGCGCTGGAGTACTTGTCGCGGCCGCGGCCGCGATTGCGATTTTCGTGGCATGGCCGCGTCTGTTCGGCGGCACATCGCATCCAACGCAGACGACTGCGTCCCGGCGGCCCGCCATTGCGGTGCTCGGGTTCCAGAACCTGTCCGGGGACAGCGGTGTCGATTGGGTTGGAACGGCGCTCACGGAAATGGTGGGCACCGATCTCGAGGCCGGCGGGCAACTGCGTGCAGCCCCGGCCATGGATGTTGCCCGCGTGCGGCGCGAGTTCAACTTGCCAGCGGGCGGCTCGGCGCTCAACCGTGGTGTGCTGCGTGCCATTCGCAGTAACCTCGATACGGACTATGTGGCCACCGGCGCCTACCTGCTGCTCGGGCGGGGCGATGCCGCACCCTTGCGCGTGGACGTCAGGCTTGTCGATACGGAGAGCGGCGATACGGTGGCGACGTTCAGCGAAACAGGCAAACGCGGCGAGTTGTTCGCTCTCGTCCGTTCGCTGGGCGTCGGCCTGCGCAATCGTCTGGGAGCCGCTGGGCTCAGCAATCTGCAGGCGAGCGAAGTGCGCGCAACCATTCCCGCGTTGCCGGCGGCTGCGCGCGCATATGCGGAGGGGCTGCGGGCCCTGGCTTCCAGCGATCCGGTGAGCGCGCGCAAGGCCCTGGAAAATGTCATAGCGATGGAGCCGGATTTCCCGCTGGCCTACGTAAGCCTCGCCCAGACCTGGATGGACCTGGGCGACGAGGTGAATGCCCGTACAGCGGCGGAAAAGGCACTCCAGAACTCTGCCGGTCTGGCCCGTCCCCAGCGGTTGCTGATAGATGGGCTGTACCGCGAAGCCGGGCACGAATGGCCTCAGGCCGTCGAAGATTACCGCGCATTGTTCACTTTCTACCCCGACGACCTTCAATACGGGCTGTTGCTCGCCCGTGCGCAGGTCAAGGCCGGCAAGCCGAAAGAGGCCCTGGAGACAGTAAGCCGTATGCGCAAACTGCCGCCGCCTGCCGGTGATGACCCTCGCGTGGACCTGGCCGAAGCCGATGCCGCCGATACGTTGGGAGACAATCGTAAAGCCGCAGCCGCGGCGGCGCGGGCCGTAACCGTGGCGCGAGACCGCGGTGCGATACTTCTGGAGGCGCGCGCGCTGTCCCGCTCGGGCCGTTCCGCCGATTTGCAGGGTCACTACGACCAGGCGCTCGATTTCCTCGGCCGTGCGCAGCATCTTTACGAGAAGGTGAGCGGCGATGCCAACGACATCGGCATCGTGCTCGAACGCATCGGCAATGCCTATGCCGGAAAGGGGGATTACAAGGCAGCCATCTCGGCGTTCGAGGAAGCCAACAAGAATTTTGCGCGCGTCGGCAACCAGTATTGGCAAGCCGCCGCACTCAACAACATCGGCAACATCTACTACCGGCGCAATCGGCTCTCGGATGCGCGTCGATACTATGAATTGGCGCTGCCGTTGATCACCGCAGCCCACCGCACGCTGAGTTCGACCTACCTGCTGAACAATATCGCTGTGATCCAGGGTTACCAGGGCGACATGACGGGCGCGATCGAGAACTATGAAAAGGCTCTTGCGATACGGCGTGCCGCCGGCGCCGAGGCGCTTACGGGTGATCTCCTGCTCAATCTCGGCCTCGACTACACGACCATGGGGCGATGGCAGAAGGCGCGACAGTCCCTGGACGAGGCTATGGCCGTATATAAAAAGGGGAAGAACCAGTCCGATATGTCCAACGTGCTTGCGGCGTTTGCCGGGCTCGACGTGCAGGAAGACAAGCTCGACTCCGCCCGCAAAAACTACCGGAAGTCCCTTGCGATACGCCGGAACAAGGGTATGCATAACGAAGTGGCGGAGACCGAGCGCGATCTCGCTGAACTTGCCCTGCTTGCCAATCATCCCGCGCAGGCCGTGGCACAGGCGCAGTCGGCGGTCAAGGCTTACCAGGGCGAGAAGGCGGGTACGGACGAGGCGCATGCACGGGCCGTTCTCGGTCTGGCGCTGCTGACGGAAGGCCACCGCGCGGAAGCAAAAGTGCAGTTGGCGGCGGTGGAAAAACTGTATCCGGGTGTCGAGAACGTAAACGCCAGGTTCAAGCTCGACATCCTGGTGGCGCAAATCAATGCCGGCCTGGGTAATCGCCAAACCGCGATGAAGTCTTTGCGCAAAACGGCTGGCCAGGCCGGGAAGCTGGGGCTGACGACGCTGGAGTACCGGGCCCGGTACAGACTTGCCGAGATACAGGCGCACGGCGAAATGACGGATGCCATGCGCAAGAGCGTCAGGGCACTGGAAACGTCCGCGCGCAAGACGGGCCATCTCCTGGTGGCGCGCAAGGCAGGGATGTTACTGGCCGCGAAGGGGTAGAACAAAGGCATGCCGCCGCGGATCGCGGCGGTCGAATATGCAAGAATGACGGGGTTGATCATCCCGGCGCCCGGCGTGGAAGAAGCGGAACGCGAACAACACGAAGCGAAGCTGGTCGCCTGGATGGCGGGCTGTGCCCGGGGCGAGGCGGCGGCGCTGGAACGCCTCTATGCCGAGCTTTCTCCGCAACTATTCGGACTGCTGCTGCGTATTCTCCAGCGAAAGGACCTCGCGGAGGAGGCGTTGCAGGACACATTCGTCAGCGTCTGGCGTAAAGCCTCGGAATACCGTTCGGATCGCGGCAAGGTGGCGACATGGGTGTTGGCTATCGGCCGGTACCGGGCCCTGGACATGCTGCGCCGTAACCGGCGCGAGGTCAACGTGGAGCCCGAGGACTTGCTGCAGATGAGCGATGCCCGGGTCGCCGGCGAGGCGGATGCGAGTGAGGTGCCACGCAGCCTGGCCGAATATCGCCGCCTGCGCCGTTGCCTGGATGCCCTGTCCAGCGAGCAGCGTTCGAGCGTTGTGCTGGCTTATTTCCAGGGCCGGACACAGGAAGAAATTGCCGCCCTGCTCAAGGCACCACTGGGTACGGCCAAGAGCTGGGTACGCCGTGCCCTGATCAGTCTTAAACGTTGCCTGGAAACATGAATTACGATCACCCCGAACTTCGCGATCTGCTGGCCGGCGAATACGTGCTGGGGCAGTTGCGCGGGCGGGCACGCGATCGCTTCGAGCGCCTGCTGCTGGGCCGTCCCGATTACGCGCGTGCCGTGGCCGGGTGGGAAGATCGTCTGGCGCCGCTGGCGCAGGCCGTGGCGCCGGCCCAGCCGCCTCGCCGCGTATGGCGACGCGTGTCACGGCAGGTACGGGCGGACGCCGGACGCCTCAGTCCGCGCCGCCGCTTGTCGGACTGGTTCGGGAACAGCGGGTTTGTGCTGGCCGGGGTGGCGGCCGCGGCGTTCCTGGTAGTGCTCGGTCTTTACCTCTCACGCCCGGCGATGATGCCAACGCCAGGACAGGTGGCCGTGATTTCCACTACCCGGGGCTCGCCGCAATGGGTCATCACGGTCCACGACAAGCACATGCAGATGCGGGCCGTGGGCCGGGTGTCGCCTCCGGCGGGCAAGAGTTATGAATTGTGGATGCTGCCGGGCCATGGCGCCAAGCCGATCTCGCTGGGGCTGCTGCCGGCCGCGGGCAGAGCGAGCGAGGCGCTGAGCGCAACAATGCTGGCGGCGCTCAAGTCAGCCGACGGCCTGGCAGTCAGCGTCGAGCCTGCCGGCGGCTCGCCCACCGGACAGCCCACGGGACCGGTGGTCTATACGGCACCGATTGCCAGTATCTGACCCGCCACCTCAGGTCTGGAAGTCATAGCTCAGCTTGATGAACAGCGTGCGTTGCTGTGTCTGCAGCCCCGTGTTCCCGGTTCCCAGGTAGCCGTTGGAATATCCGGCATAGAACGCGGTGAAAGGGTTGAGCACGTAACCGAGCAGCCACTGGGAGGCCACGGATCGACTCTGGCTGGATGTTCCCGGCGGATACAGGGCGACGTTGCGCCGGATGTTCTGCTCCTGCGCGATAGCCCTGACGAACAGTTGGGCGTTGAAGTGCCAGGCTACCCGCAGGTCGTAGAGATCCGCCGTGTACAGGCGCCCCCCCGCCACGTTGAGCCGTTCGAAGTTGCCGACCAGCTGTGCCTCGAAATGGCTGCCGGGGGTCAGCGAGAACGAGGGCGCGATCGAGAGCAGGCCGCCCTTGCGCACGCCGGTATAGTCCACGCCGTCGCCGCCGATGATGTCTACCTCGCCCTGCAGCCAGCTCAGGGGCTGCGCGCTGGCATCCAGTTCGTAATCGTTGAGACTGAAGGTGCGGCCGGAGAAATACTGATCCTCATGGCTCGCATAAAAGATGAAATGGCTCTGGTCCACGGCGTGCACGAAGGCAAAGGGTGTGATCTTGCGATCGAGCACGGGGCCGCCGTTACTGGCATGGATCCAGTCGTAATAGGCGCCGAAACCGCCGTTGTTCCACCACGCGGTGTTTGAGTACCAGTCGTATTCGTACGTGGGCTTGACTTCGGTGTAGCCGACTTGCGGCACCAGGCCGAGATCGGCCCGGAAGCCCGGATCGACATGGCTGAGCTGGAGCGTGGTGACATAGTTCGAGCGGGTGCGGGCGGCGTTGATAATCCAGGCGTTGCCGGTCACTGTACCGGGTTGGATGCCGAATGCCGTTGCAACCTGCTGGGGGTAGGCGGTGGTGGAGTGCACCACCTGGGCGGTGATCGAATCACTCGCATCGATCTTCCAGTTGCTGTCGAAGGCGAGCACGCCGTTGTCGTAGCCGCCGCCCTGGCGGCCGGTGGCCAGTACGCCCACGGACGTATCGCCGGAACCGTCGTAGCGGTAGCGCAGGAGGGCGTCGCGGGTATTGAAGCCGAATGACTGCAACTGGGATGATTGCTGGCCCGGGAGCAGTATATTGGTCACAGAATCGTTGGCGGCCAGAGCACCCATGGCGTGGGCGTTGATCTGGCCGATCAACTTGGTCGCCCAGTCGGGGTCCGCGATCTGGCGCGTGTCGACGAGATCGCCGGGCGTGTTGAATACCCAGGTGCCCTGCTTGAAGAAGGGGCGGTTCTCGGGATAGTTGATCGCGAATCGGCGGTTGAAGGTGGGTTGCAGCACATCCGGGGCGACTTCGGAGAAGGTCGGGTTGATAGTGGCCGACCATTCCAGGTCGGGACGAATGGTCCAGCGGGCATCGAGGCCACCCTTGAGTTCAGGGTTTCCGTCCTGCAGGCCGGAAGCGGGATCGGGGCGCTGGTCCGTCTGCTGGATCGTGGCCGCCGGGATAATCTGCAGGTTGGTGCCGTGGGACCGGACAGGTGTCGCGGTGCGGAAGACCTGAGCCTGGCACAGCAGGCAATTGTTGTTGAAATCGAAATGCATATCATCGATCTGGTGACGTACGCTCCGCGCCCAGTTCCTGAAAAAGATCATGCGCCAGTGTTGCGGCTGGTCCTTGTGCGGAAACTTGATCGAGTTGAGGGGGATTTCCATTATCACCACGTAGCCGCTCGGGGTCCGGTGCGCGTGGCAGGACCAGATGGCGTCGAAGGAGTTGTATTCGTTGCCCTGCTGACGGTAGGAATCCAGTTCGGTGCCGCCGGCGTTGCAGAAGAATTCGTAGGCCCATTGCGAGTCGTTGAAGGGGCTGAAGATCAAGCCGACGTAGTCGTCGTTGTTGTCGAAATTGTCGCGGGTACGGTATTTGATCCTGATGTCTTCAGGGTGCGGATCACTGGCCGTGAAGCGCAGCCACAGGGCCTTGTGCGTATAACCGACGGCGACGGTTGTCGCGACCGGCGCTGGCAGGTTGTGTCCCGGCTGTATTTCATAGGAGATCGGTACCTGTCTGGCGTGACGCCAGCCCGCGGGCCCGGGCCGGCCGTGTGCGCCAACCCAGGGCGACAGGTCCGGAATGACGGGAAGCGCTGCGTGTGCCGGGGCGGGCGTTGCCGCCAGCAGGGGCGATGTGCCGGCGAGGGCGAAGAGTGACAACAAGAGACCAACAAGTAGGCGCATCGGGAGCATCTGAGTCTGTTGTAGTTAACTATAACACTATATTACACCCTGTCAAGCAGAGCCATGCCGGGAATGTGCATGTAAAAAGGCGCCGGCTGCCGCCGACGCCTTGGAGCGGGGGGACTCTTCGTGCTTATTGGTGGTACGGGGAGATCTTGACGCGCTTGTCTCCCAGGGCTTGCGCCACGTCATAAAAGGCCTGGTTGGTCATGGCATGCGCATTGGCATCCCACCGGGCGCCGTACTTGGTATCGGCATCGTTCATCAACTGCATGTGGATGGGATGCGACACGGCGTGGTCGAACATCAACCCGGCCCGGAACACGCCGTCCTTGTCGGTGCCGACCTTGACCAGAGTCCTGGCAAGCTCGACGCCCGAGAGTTTTGCTGGCGGGGGCAGGGTGATGCCCTTGGCCTTGACGATCTTCAGGGTGTCGGCGACATAGAAGTCCATCACCTCGACCCAGGCATGCACCCGGTGGCTGCCGTACTGCTTGCTGAGTTTTGCGACTTCGGCATTGACCGTCTTCTTGCCGAGCATGTGGTTGAGCGCGGTCACGAGGGAGAAATGCGCGGGGCCGCCGCCCGCTTCGACCAGGGCTACCGTGACGGCCAGCGCGGGCTTGCCTTCATAGACCGGGCCGCCGAAGCGGTTGGTGCCCATGGACTGGTTGCTCATGGGCGTCCCCTGCATCGAAGAATCGTTCATCTTCGATTGGCTGCCCATGGCGCAGCCGGCGACCAGCAGAGCGGCGGCGGCGAGCCCCGTCAGGGCGGCCGCGAAACCTGATTTCATCGACGTATTCATTGCTTGAACCTCTTTTGAAAAAACGGGACATGCATGATCGAAAGGTCATGCATGTCCCGTATACGTCGGGAACCGGGATTCGGATGCACCAAGGAGAGGTGCGGCCGGGAATCAGTCGTGAATCGGTATTGCCTTTCCGGTAGAGCCGTCGACGAGCGCACGCTTGCCGAGCGGCGCATCAAGCGCGATGCTCGTCCACTCCAGCTTGCGGTACTGCGGACACATCTGCTGGGTGCCGGGCGATTGCGGGTAGGCGCGGTGCAGCGTGACCGTCACCTGCCTGGTGTCCTGCTCGACCTCGACGCGCCCCAGCTTTCCGTAGCAGGGCGCGTAGCCTGCGCTGTATTCCAGTTTCAATACCGTGGGGCTCTCCAACTTCGCCTGTTGAATCAGGTAAGCGGTCGTGCGCGAGGCAGAGGCTTTGTTGGCCGGGGGATCCGCAGCCACGGCAGGAGGGTCGCCCGCATTGTCGTCCGCGCCGTTGCCGAGGCTGCGCGGCCTGCTCGCGTAGGGTAATTGATCGGCGGGCATGCCGGCGAGCGTGTTGGAGATCCAGCGCTGCACCACGGTGGTGAGTACGGCCATCGGCAGGCTGCCCTGGCCGAGCACGACGTCGTCGAAATCGCGCAACGAATACTTGCTGCCGAGTTTCTGCTTTGCTTCCTCGCGCAATTTCAGGATGTGCAGCTCGCCGATCATGTAGGACAGCGCCTGGCCGGGCCAGACGATGTAGCGGTCCACTTCGGTATTGATGTTCTGGTCGGCAAGCGCGGTGTTGTACTGCATGTAATGCACGGCCTTTTTGCGGCTCCAGCCGTAGTAATGGATGCCGGTGTCCACCACCAGGCGCACGGCGCGCCACATCTGGTAATTGAGGTAGCCGAATCTGGAATAGGGGTCGTCATAGAGGCCGAGCTGGTTGCATAGCGTTTCGGCATACAGCGCCCAGCCTTCACCGTAGACGTTGTAGTAGGCGAAGCGGCGGAACGGCGGCAGGTTGTCGAGCTGGGCGGCCACCGGGATCTGCAACTGGTGGCCTGGACGGCCTTCGTGGCACATGAGTACCTGGATATCGTATTTTGGCCGGGTCTCGGGCTTGTAGAGGTTTACTCCGACATAGCCCGCCACGCTGCCGTCCCCGGCGGGCGGCACCGAATAGGCGGGATAGGTGTTGGGCGCGAGCGCCTTGGGGATGGGGCGCACGCCGTAGGGCACGCGCGGCAGCAGCCAGGTGCCGGCGATTTTCACGAGGTTGGGGTCCACGCGCTTGGTGGCGGCGCGGTAGGCCTCGAGCAGCGCCTCGGGGTCCTTGTAGTAGAACCTGGGGCTGGTGCGCAGGTAGTGCAGGAAGTCCCGGTAACTGCCCTTGAAGCCGATCTTCTTGAACAGTGCCTGCATCTTGCCGCGAAGCCGTGCGACCTGTTTCAGCCCCAACTGGTGGACCTGTTCCGGCGTCATGTCGGTGGTGGTGAAATGCCTGACCAGGTAGGTGTAATACGCCTTGCCGTTCGGCAGGCTGGAGACGCCGACCCGGGTGCGGGCGTGCGGCAGGTAGACGGTCTTGAAAAAGGCATCGAATTTTTCGTACGCCGGATTGACCACCTGCGTAATGGCCTGTTTCGCCTCGGCGCGCAGCCTGGCCTGTTCGGCGGCCGGGATGCTCGGTGGCATGTGCCTGAACGGTTCGTAGAAACCGCTCTTCGTCGGGTCCTTGCTGATCGCGCCCTCGATTTCCCCCGGCACACGCTGCATAACCACGCGAGGCTGGGTGATGCCCTGGTCGACTGCTTCCTGCAGGCGCCGGGTGAAGGCCTGCATGTAGGTGCCGAAGGACTGCAGGCGCTTGATCCAGTTGCGGTAGTCGGTCGCCGAGTCGAAGCGGAGTTGCTTGACGCTGCCGGCCATCAACTGCGGGCCCCACAACTGGGTGATCAGCGCCTGGCCGGCATCGTGCTGGCGGGCGCCGGCCAGGTTGTCCTGCAACTGGAATTCGAACAGCCGGTAATTGAGTTGTTCGGCCGGACTGAGTTGCTTGATGTCGATTTTTTCCAGCGCGTCGAGGTTGGCCTGCATGTTCCGGATCTCGCGCTGCTCTGTCTTGAGGCTCGGATCGCTCCAGCGGTCGTCGTAACGGTGATCGCCGTCAAGCGACGCTTCCATCGGGTTGGCCTGCATTTCCTGCTGCCAGGCCTGGTCAATCAGTGCCTGTAGCCGAGCCTTCGGGCTGGGGGTGGCGGATACCGGGTGGGCCGTGGTGCAAGCCCCCAATGTGAGGGTGGCCAGCAAGGCCGCGGGAATCAACAGGCGCATGGGCAAAATCCGGGTCGGGAGGCCTCACTATAGCGGTACGGAGGGGTTTTTTAAAAAATGACAAAAATTGTCACTTTTTGCTGGAACTTTCCGAAAAAGTCAGTATCATACGTATCGAGCACCTTGTGGTGCTTGTTTCCGCTCCCCCCTCCCTAGAGCGGAAACCCCGGCAACCCCAAGCCGGAAAGACTGACCCGGTGGTCCAAGGACTGCCGGGTCTTTTTTTGTGCAGAT
>Ga0102953_1001569_pt1 | contig 14387 bp, 5 predicted proteins | sample SalPon2A_C_D2_MG_FD_78509 | JGI IMG/M metagenome (GOLD analysis project Ga0102953, IMG submission 78509) | Soil microbial communities from South San Francisco under conditions of wetland restoration - Salt Pond MetaG R2A_C_D2_MG | ecosystem: Environmental > Terrestrial > Soil > Wetlands | place... | reverse complement strand
CTGGAATGCTGCCAGTCCTTATGATCCGGAACGATGGGGAATTACAATCTGGACAGATGATAATAAAAGTAAATCTTCAACTGAATTGTTTTCCGGAGACAATTATAAAAGTAAAAATGTAATTGCACAAATTGTAAGAGTCAGAGACAACGAGCATCTTAAGAAAAGGTTTGAATTGAATAAAGAAACAAAGCTTAGAGTTTATGCTTTGGGAGAAAGTTCAGGCCACAGTTTAGCTGATTTTGGATTTATTAAAAATAATGAAACAGGCAGAATTGTCTGGGATATGTCATACAGAAGAACAGAACACGCCGGCGGTGCAAGAAAGAACAGAAAAATAAATGAAGTTATAACTTTACCAAAAGGGAGTTATGCACTTTACTATGAAACTGACGGCTCACATTCCTACAGGGATTGGAATGATGATCCCCCAACGAACCAGGAAGATTACGGAATAACAGTGAGTTTTGTAAAGTAAGAGAATATTAGTAAATAATTAAATTTTGTTAAAAAGCCCTGGCCATCTGGTCGGGGTTTCTTGTTTATGCAACAACTTAAGGTATTGTCCGTTGGCGGACATAGGTGTTTGCAGACGGACAGTTTACTCGCTATTTCCATTAAAATAAGTCAATTTTAACACCTTTTCAGTATGTTTTTAATATACAGTCAGGCATAATATTTGACCTTACCAAACTGTAATTATTAGAAAAAGGGCGGGTCGATGTTTAAAAATTACTTCCTATCGGTTTTCAGGAACCTTAAAAGAAGAAAGTTTTACACTTCTATAAATGTTGCCGGCTTATCAATCGGTATTTGTTCCGCAGTACTAATTTTTATGATTCTTTCCTATGAATTCAGTTTTGATAAATACCAGCCTGAATATAGCAACACATACAGAGTTATTCTAAAAACCAATGAATATGGCAAAATAGAATATACACCGGCAATGTCATATCCTCTTCCTGATTTTCTTAAAAAGAATTTTCCGGAATTTAAATACAGCTCAATTATTGATGCAAACTTTGGTGCTATGGAAGTAACTGTGAAAAATAAATCCGGTTCTATTGACAGGTACCAGGAAGAAGAGGGTGTTGCGTACGTTGGAGATGATTTTTTTAAAATGTTTAAATATGACTGGATTAAAGGTAGTGAGCAGAATTCTTTTTCAAAAAATAATTCCATTATACTTTCTCAGAGTTTAGCTCGTAAATATTTCGGGAATGATAATCCTATAGGAAAAACATTACTGATTAATAATAAATATACAGTTGAAGTTACCGGTTTGGTAAAAGATCCGCCTCCAAATACTGAATTCCCATTACAATTTATAATTCCTTATAATCATTTTACTCCTAGAAGATGGAACGACAACTGGACCAGTCTTCCCGCAAGCATACAATGTATGGTTACCATTGCTCCGGGTACAAATATTAGAGAATTATTAAAGAAAATAAATATTCAGACTCAAAAAAGAATGAATGAAGATGGGGAAGAATACTCAATCTTATTACAGCCACTTTCGGAAGTTCATTTTGATGACAGGTATTATAGTATTTCTCATTCGACAATTGTAACTAAGAAATTATACGCACTTGGTATAATTGGTTTTCTGGTACTTTTAATAAGTTGTATCAATTATATAAACCTGAATACTGCATTACTATCAAAAAATTCAATTGAAATCGGAATAAGGAAAGTGCTTGGCGGCACTCGCGGACAGATATTTATAAGATTTTTAATGGAGACTATTGTTATTGCCGTTTTGGGATTCATTTTTGCGGCAATTTACCTGGAGTTATTAATTCCAAAAATTGAAACATTAACCGGATTTAACTTTAATATTAGTTTAATTGATCCCCTTCAACTCATTGGATTTTCATTAATTACTTTAGTTTTTATAGTAATTTTTGGAGGAGGATATCCGGCACTTTTCATGTCAAAATCTAATCCAATAAATGCAATAAAAAGTAATATTAATTTTAGCTCTAAAAAATCAGCTTTTTCACTTCGCAAAGTACTTGTCGTGCTCCAGTTTGGTATATCGCAGGCTTTAATTATTGCTACGCTGATAGTTTTGTCCCAAATGAACTTTCTTAAAACAGCAGATATGGGATTTGATAAAAATTCAATTGTGGAAATATCAGTTCCCACAAGGGATTCATTAAAAGTTGAAACTTTGAAGAACGAATTATTAAGCAGCTCAATGGTTCAAAATGTTAGTTATTCAAGTACTGGTACTGCTTCTAACAATAGGTGGACGGGAACCTGCCAGATTACTTTACCTGATGAAATAAAAAAAATTGACCTAATGATAAAATTTATAGATTCAGATTTTATCAGTACATATGGTATTAAATTATTAGCCGGCAGGAATCTCAGGAATTATTCTTCTGATAACCAATTTCTGGTAAATCAGCAATTTGTTAAACAATTAGGAATGGGTAAAAATTATGATAAAGTATTAGGGATTTCAATTAAAATCTGGGGAAGTGAAGGAATTATTGTTGGTGTAGTTAACGATTTTAATTCGACAAGCCTTCACGATAAAATAGAACCTCTTGTTATGACATCAGCAAGAAAGAGATACAACCAGGCAGCAGTAAAACTTGCACCCGGTTCTGGTAAAAAGGAGATAGAATTAATTAAATCGACCTGGGCATCAATATTTCCTGATAACATTTTCGATTATCAATACCTGGATCAATACATTGAATCCTTTTATGATGATGATGCTAAAATATTGAATTTCCTGTATCTCTTTAGCGGACTTGCTATTTTACTTGCCTGTCTGGGATTATTTGGGTTGGTTTCATTTCTTACTGTGAACAGGACAAAAGAAGTTGGGATAAGAAAAGTTCTGGGAGCAAGCGTACCGTCGCTATTAAAATTACTTTCTAAGGATTTTCTGCTACTTGTTCTTTTTGCAAATATAATTTCCTGGCCCATGGCCTATTACTTTATGAATAAATGGCTGGAGGATTTCGCTTACCGGATCGAAATAGGAATAACAGTTTTTATTGCCACCACAATTCTGTCGATAATTATCTCATTTTTAACAATAGTTTACCAGGCTTTGAAGGTTGCAAATTCAAACCCGGTGGATGCATTACATTACGAATGATATGAGGAAATCAAATTGTTTAAGAATTATCTAAAGATTACACTAAGAAACATAACCAAAGGTAAATTCTATTCACTGATTAATATTACCGGACTTGTTACTGGTCTGACCGCATTTATTCTGATTGCACTTTATGTACAAAACCAGTATTCATATGATTCATTTAATAAAAAAGCAGATAGAATATACAGGGTAAATAAAATTAATACACCAAGTTTAGGAACTGAAGAAAGGCACGCAATCAGTTCCGGAATGATGGGGCCGGCAATGGTTAAAGATTACCCTGAAGTTGAACAATCTATACGGGTTTTACCATGGTTTTCTGATCTTTTGTTTAAAAGAGATAATAAAGAATTCAAAATATCCGATGTGGTTTTTGCTGATTCTAATTTCTTCAATGTATTTGATTATAAATTACTTGAAGGTGATTCAAGAAATGCTCTCGTTAATCCCATGTCCGTTATTCTATCAAAAAAGGTTGCTAAATTATTTTTCGGTAAAGATGATCCTGTAGGGAAAATAATTTATGATTCAGATAAAGTTCCATTTAAAGTTACAGGTGTTATAGAAAATACTCCGGATAATTCGCATTTGAGATATAATATTCTTATCTCCTGGAGTACAACTGTCAGGGGAGATGAGGGGTGGCGAATGTTATGGGCAAATAACTGGATTACCCAGGTTGATTATACTTATTTGTTATTAAAGCCTAATGCAAATTATAAAGAACTTGAAAAAAAGTTTTCTTCTTTAATTAAACAGCATCTGCCTACAAAAGCTGATCAATATAAACTTTACCTCCAACCGCTGGATGATATTTATCTTGGTTCATCTGCTCTTTTGTTTACCAGAGGTACAAGGCAGGGGAATGGTTCTTATGTTAAAATATTATTATTTGCAGCAATCCTCATACTTCTTATAGCTTCTTTTAATTTTATGAACCTGACTTCCGCACGAGCTTTAAAAAAGGCAAAAGAGGTTGGTGTGAGAAAAACATTCGGCGCACAAAAACTTCAAATAATAAAGCAATTTCTCTTTGAATCACTTTTAATTACAACACTGGCAACTTTACTATCAGTTTTATTTGTCGAAGTATTGCTTCCTGTGTTCAATAATCTTGCTGGAATTAAATTAAGTATTAACTATCAGCAATTATTCTTATTCATCATTTTGCTCACATTAGTTGTTGGTATATTTTCTGGAATATATCCTGCAATATTGTTATCACGATTTAATTCAATACGAGTACTTAAAGGTGTCGGAATAAAAGGAAGAAACAAAAATATTTCAAGGAAAATATTTGTAGGTGTTCAGTTTGTAATCTCCGCTTTTTTAATAACATCTACAATAATAATATTCAGCCAGATGAATTATGTACAGAATAAGAATTTAGGATTTAATCCTGACCAGGTAATAACTCTTGAAACAGGAGGGACAAGTTTTTCGAATAAACTTGAGGCTTTTAAAAATGAACTTTTAAAAAATCAATCGATAAAATCCGCCACAGTTTCAAATTCTGTACCCGGACAGAATATGATGAGTTACCAGATTCTTCCCGAAGGCAAAGCTGATAATGTTGAATATATTTCATCAACTATTAGAGTAGCGGATGCAAATTTTGCAAAAACATACGAACTGGAATTATCATCTGGACGATATTTTTCTGATAAGTTTCCTACTGATAAAACAAATGGAATTGTAATTAACCGGACACTTGCTGATCAACTTGAGTGGAAAAACCCTGTAGGAAAAAGACTTGATATTAAAGGTGAGGTAAATAGCGGTAAAGTTATCGGTGTTGTAAAAGATTTTCATATGAACTCACTCCATCATAAAATTGGTCCCATAGTTTTTTATTTTAGTCCTAAAGCACGGACAACATCAATTAAAGTAAAATCAGCCAATATCTCATCAACAATCAATTATATAAAAAAGACCTGGGCAAAATTCGATCCGGAATATTCATTTGAATATAAGTTCCTGGATAAGAGTTTTGAACATTTATATCAATCAGATTTAAAAATGATGAACATTTTAGGAATATTTTCAGGGTTTGCAATTTTTGTTGCATGTCTTGGGCTGTTAGGATTGATTGCATATTCATCAGAAAGAAGAAAGAAGGAAATAGGGATCCGAAAAGTACTTGGTGCAAATTCAAGAGGAATAATCCTGCTCTTGTCTAAGGAATATTTATTAATTATTAGCATATCTACTTTATTATCCTGGCCGGCTACCTATTATTTAATGAACAATTGGCTTAAGGATTTTGCTTACAGGATTGGTCTAAATGCCTGGATGTTTCTGCTGGCCGGAATTATTTCTTTAGTAATAGCATTTTTTACAATGCTATATCAGGCCTTAAAAGTTACAAATTCTAATCCTGTCGAAGCACTACGATACGAATAGTATTTTAGTGCGGAGATCCCGGCGAGTCGAAAGACGAGACGGATTAAAGCTTTGAGGTATGAATAATAAAAGAGGTATAAATGATTAGAAACTATTTGAAGATTGCATTTAGAAATTTATTTAAAAATAAAGGCTACTCAATTATAAATATTGCAGGTTTGAGCCTGGGCTTTGCAGTGTTTTTTTTGATCATAATATTTTTAGAATACCATTTGGACTTCGATAAGCATAATAAAAATTTTGACCAGATTTATAGAGTAGCAATTAAACAAAACCTTGCTGACGAAACAATTAGAAACGGAAATATGCAGGGTCCGCTTGCTAGTGCATTGGTTAATGAAATACCGGGAGTTAAATCTGCTGTTAGATTAAGAAATAGAGGTAAAACGCTTGTACAAATTGGAAATAAATCTTTTTATAATGATGAAATACTGTATACCGATCCCTCCTTTTTCAGAATATTTAGTTATCCTATAATTCGTGGAAACACCGACAATATTTTGAATCACAATAATGATATAGTATTGACTAAAGAAACAGCAGATAAGTATTTCCCTAATGAGAATCCAATCGGGAAGCAAATAACTTTGAATGAAAATGAAGTATATACTGTCAGCGGAATAATAAATTACCCTCCTCAACAATCACACATCAGTTTTTCTATGCTCATTAATACACCGAAAAAACTTTATGGACTAAATGTTAACGAATGGAATAAAATCAGTGGATTTTATACATATATCCTGTTAAACAAAAAAGTTAAACCTGAAAGTATATTGTCACAAATACCTGTTGTCCTAAAAGGGAAATTAGCTGATAAACAGTTACAAAAGTCGGAGTTTTATTTACAACCCCTAAAAGACATACATCTTAAATCTGATCTCAACTGGGAGCTATTTCCCGGGCGAATTTTTGATATTCGTTATGTTTATATATTTGCATTGATAGGAGCATTTATTTTGTTGATAGCTTGTATTAATTATATAAACCTGGCTACAGCCAGGGCTACAACAAGATTAAAAGAAGTGGGGGTCCGTAAAGTATCAGGTGCAAAAAGTAAAAACCTGTTCTGGCAGTTTACTGGTGAATCGATTCTGCTTACTGTGTTTGCTGCAATTATATCAGTTTGTTTGGCGGAAATATTACTTCCCTTAATTAACAGTTTAATGGATTTGGATCTTTCAAGCAATTTAATCCGGACACCGTGGTTTATAGCTCTATTTATTATTGCAATTTTATTTATTGGGACCCTTTCAGGAATTTATCCTTCACTTATTTTATCCTCGTTTAAACCTTCGGATGTATTTAAGGGCAAAGCAGTGGTTTTGTCAAAAGGCAAAATGAGGAAAGGTTTAGTGATCTTACAGTTTGCAATAAGTATGATACTTATCATATGTACATTTATTATATACAGGCAATTGAACTTTTTCCAAAATCTTAACTTAGGGTTAAATCCCGCGCAAGTATTAAATATTTCTCTTGAAACAAAGGGTGAACAGCATGCAGCCGTATCCTTTGTAAATAGATTAAAAGCTAATTCAAATATTGTTAATATTTGTCAATCAACCTCAATTCCTGAAAAAGGAGGTGTAGCATTATATCTAAGTCCTAATGGAAAAGATGCACCTGTTTTTCCTGTTAACTATAACCAGGTAGATAATAATTATTTAAAAACGCTCGGGATTAAATTATTGTCCGGTAGAGAAATAAGGATCGAAGATGCAAACAGGGAAGATAATATAGCCTTAATAAATGAGGCAGGAATAAAAAAAATGGGCTGGACAGTTAAAGAAGCAATAGGTAAGAAGTTTGATAGATTTAAAATTATCGGTGTTGTAAATAATTTCCATTTCAAATCTTTTGAAAACAAAATCAGCCCTGCCATTATGGTACCCATTGGAAATAATTTGCCAGAATTTATTTCGGTAAGATTACCTTCAAATGGTATTTCAGCTACAATGGAAACTATTAAAGAAGAATGGAAAAGAAGTGTAGGTGATTACCCATTTAGCTATTCTTTCCTTGATGATACATTTGAAAGCCTCTACCGATCAGAAATGAGGCTTGGTAACCTGTTTGTCGTATTTTCAGTTGTTGCAATTTCAATTGCCTGTTTGGGATTGCTTGGCTTAATGGCTTTTATTACATCAAGCAGGACAAAAGAAATCGGGATCAGGAAAGTGCTTGGAGCTTCATTTATAAGCCTGGTGAAACTACTTGCACGGGATTTTATAAGACTTGTAATGATTGGATTCTTGCTATCTGTACCGGTTACCTGGATTGTAATGAATAAATGGCTTGATAATTTTGCTTATCGTACTGAAATAAACCTGTGGATCTATTTGATTTCAGGTGTATTTACTTTTTTACTTGCGTTCATTACAGTAAGTACTTTAGCCATTAGAGCTGCCAAAGCAAACCCTGTAGAATCTTTGAAGTATGAATAATTAATATTAGGGGTGTTTTTATGTTAAAAAATTATCTAAAAACAGCGTTCAGAGTTTTACTAAAAAATAAACTCTACGCAATCATTAATATTATCGGACTAAGCGTTGCTATTGCATGCGGAATTGTAGCATACCTTAATTATCAGTTCAGTCAAAGTTTTGACTCATATCACGTCAATAAAGAAAATATCTATCGATTAAACAGTTACAAAATTATAGAAAATCAGCGCGAAGATTGGGCATCTACACCAATGCCTATGGCTCCGGCCATTAAAGAAAATATTACCGGGGTTGTAGATTTTACCAGGATTAAAAGAAGTGCAGGAATTTTCAGATATGATGATAAAGTATTTAATGAAGTATTCCATTATGTAGATAAAGACTTCTTTAAGATGTTTACTTTCCCTCTAAAGTATGGAAATAAAAATAACTTATTAGAAAAGAATGGAATCGTAATTACTGCAAGAATTGCAGAAAAATATTTCGGTGATATTAACCCGGTTGGGAAGCAAATTGCGGTAACTGTAGAAAACAATAGAATTGACTACTTAATTAGCGGCGTTATAGAAAATCCACCTCTTAATTCAAGTTTGTACGTAAGTATTTTACTCCCGATAAGCAGATATAAAGATATGACGGGGAATGACCCTGCCGACTGGAAGACATGGTCGCAAACTACTTTCCTCATGGTTAAAAATGGTTATTCCGTTTCAAACATTGAAGTACAGCTTCAGAAATTCAAAGATATAACTAATAAGTCAAACAAAGATTGGGAACTGGCCGGGTTCTATCTTGATCCGCTATCCAGAGTAGCGTTTGATTCGCGCGATCTTAGGTCAAATATCCTGATGCCGAATTTACATCCGGCGGCAATTGTTGGTCCCTCTGTTACTGCACTGCTAATTTTGCTGCTGGCTTGTTTTAATTTCCTAAATACTTCTATAGCGTTTTCAGGGAAAAGATTAAATGAAATTGCTGTGAGAAAAGTACTGGGTGTGAAAAAAAGACAATTGATATTCCAATTTCTGGGTGAAAATTTAATATTATGCATTTTGGCAATTGCAGCCGGGCTTATGCTCGCAGAAATATTCGTCCCTGCCTACGCAAGCTTATGGCCTCAATTGTCATTCCCTGTTAATTTTATAAGCGATTGGAATGTAATTCTATTTCTGATAGCATTGCTTTTTTTCATAACAATTGTCTCTGGAATTTACCCGGCAATTTATGTGAGCAGGTTTGAGTCTATTACTATTTTTAGAAATAAACAAAAATTGAAAGGAAGCAATCCTTTAATACGGATACTGCTAATTTTCCAATTTTCATTATCAATAACTACAATAATTATAGGATTTATATTTTATGAAAATTCCGGATTTATCAAGAATTACGATATGGGATTTAATACTCACAATATTTTAATAGTAACGGTTCAGGATAAAAATGATTATGAATTATTGAAATCCAAAATTGAAAATAATCCTATTATAAGTGAGGTAGCCAGTACACAAAATATTGTCGGATTTGGGTACCATATACAGGAAGCAAAGATTGGAGGCGTAAAAGCACAGGTAGATTATTTGTCCGTGGGAGAAAAATACCTTGAATCGATGGGTTTGAAAATAATTAATGGTAGAAATTTCAGCAGGGAAATGGAAACTGATTATGATAATTCTGTAATAGTGAATCAGAGCTTCCTGGAAAAATATGGGTGGAAATCAATAGAAGGTAAAACTATCAAAATGAAAGAAGGGGATATTGAAAAAAATTATAGTGTGATTGGTGTAGTTAAGGATTTTAATGCAAATGGTGTGTGGAGAAAGATTAAACCGGTCATATTAAATTTTTCAAGAGCTGATAACAATCAAAACATGGTAGTAAAATATGCAAGTGGTAACTCAAAGCAGGTATATGAATTTATAAACAAGGAATGGAAATCATTATTTCCGAATTTACCTTTTGAAGCTGTTTATCAGAGTTTAATGCTCGATGAAGCTGCTGCAATTTCAGGGAGTATAAGCACAGTAATGTTTTATGTGGCATTGCTTGCATTAATTATATCCGCAATGGGAATGTTTGCTCTTATATCTCTGAGCGTAGCAAAAAGGACAAAAGAAATCGGTATCAGGAAGGTACTTGGTGCATCAATCTGGGGAATAGGGAGGCTGGTTTCAAAGGAATATCTGCTTGTCTTTATTGTCGCCAGTATTATTGCTGTAATATCAGGTTACTATCTTGCAGAGATTTTCATCTCAAGCATTTTTGCTTACTATGTAGATTTTGGCGTGCTGCCATTTTTATTTTCTATTATAATTGTTTTTTCAATCGCCATTCTAACAATTGGTGCACAATTGTATAAAGCAGCTACTTCAAACCCGGTTGAAGCTTTGAGATATGAATAATTAAACACAAGGATACTTTATGCTGAAAAACTATTTTAAAATTGCTATTAGAAATCTATTAAGAAATAAGGTTTATTCTTTCATAAACATATTCGGCCTTTCGATAGGAATTGCTTGCAGCATCCTGATAATGCTGTTTGTTAAAAATGAATTAAGCTATGATTCATTTCATAAAAATGCAGACAACATTTACAGGATATCATTGTTTGAAAATTATGCTAAAGATGAGCAGCACTTTAATTCTATAACTCCTGCCCGGATTGGGCCCGCTTTGAAGGAAAACTTTCCCGAAGTAAAAAATGCTATCAGATATTCTGATATGCAGGGGCAGGTAAAATATGGCTCAAAGTCATTCCCGGAAAAATATAATCTCGCGGATCCGGATTTTTTCAGAATGTTTAGTTTCCCTTTAATAAAAGGGAAACCAAATGATGCACTGAGTTCGCCGAACTCCGTCGTTTTAACAGAATCAATGGCAAGAAAATATTTTGGTGATAATGACGCAATGGGGAAAACTATATCAATAAATCTTGATGATAAAGCCGAAGATTTTATTGTAAGCGGAATTGCAAAGGATGTGCCTGATAATTCAAGCATCCAATTTAATATTGTAATCCCATTTGAAAAAATGAAAGATCTTTTCAGTGACAGAGCTTTAAACAGCCTGACAAATATATTCTGCGAAACCTATGTGCTATTAACTCCCGGTGTTACCGGAAAGATGATGGAAGCTAAGATGCCGTCGCTGGTAAAAAATATGATGGGCAGCAATTATAAAGCAGGGACATATAACCTGTTATTTCAATCTATGGAAGATATCCATCTGGATACAACATTTCCTGTTGGGTTTGAGCCGATTAGTAATCCAATTTATTCTTATGCGCTTTCGATAATCGGCTTTTTCATCCTGCTAATTGCCACCATTAATTTTGTCACTCTTTCCATCGGTAAATCGGTAACCCGTGCAGGCGAGGTTGGTATCAGGAAGGTTGTCGGCGCAAACAGGAAACAGTTAATCGGGCAATACTGGGGAGAATCGCTGCTCCTTGTACTTCTTTCCGCGGCAATCGGGATAGTAATATCTGAAATGTTTCTTCCGTTTTTTAACAACCTTGCAGGTAAAAATCTGCAGATCAACTATGACCCGTTAACTCTGTTATTGTTGCTTCTAATTGTTATTGTTACGGGACTTTCGGCGGGCATTTATCCGGCCGTAATATTATCATCTTTCAGTCCTTCCCAGGTTTTAATGGGCAAATTTAATTTTACCAGGAAATCTAATTTAAGGAGAATACTAGTAGGTGGTCAGTTTACAGTTTCTGTAATAATGATTATTGGAACGATTGTAATATTTAATCAGCTTGAATTTGTAAGGAATAAAAACCTCGGTTACAATAAAGAAAACGTTGTAATAATACCGACAAAATTAAATATATCGGAGACCTTTAAAACAGCAGAATTATTCAGGAATGAATTAAGTAAAGATAAAGACGTTATCAGTGTCACTGCGGCCGTCACACCTCTTGGAGGCAAATGGAGTATGATCGGTTTTGAAATGCCGGGCGGATCTTATCGTCGGTTTTATATGAACACAGTTGATTACGATTATGTAAAAACTATGGGTATGCACCTTGTAAGTGGAAGAGATTTTTCCAGGCAACATTCTACTGATATGGATGGTGCAGTTATTGTAAACGAGGCATTCATAAAACAGTTTGGATTGAATAATGATACTAATGGAAAGATGCCGGGAAGATTCACACAAAATAAGATTATTGGAGTAGTTAAAGATTTTAATTTTGAATCACTTCATTCTGAAGTAAAGCCGGCTCTTATCACGTTAGATTACAAAACAATTTTCAGGGCGGCTAATGATATTGACCCAAGCTTTCAACCAAGGCTGATTGTCAGGATAAAACCGGCCAATGTTAAAAGGACTATTGAAAATCTTAAATCAACCTGGACTAAACTGGTGCCCAATATTCCATTTGAAAGTGTATTTCTAAAAGATAACATTGATAAACAATATAAAGCCGAAGAACAGCTTACTACTATTATTACGTCAGCATCCGTTCTGTCTATTTTAATAACCTGCCTGGGATTATTTGGATTAACAATATTGATAACTGTTCAAAAAAGAAAGGAGATTGGAATTAGACGGCTGCTGGGTGCTTCTGTTGGCTCTATTTATAAAATATTATCGAAAGAATTTTTCTGGCTTATTATTGCCGCACAATTAATCGGTTTACCAATTTCCTGGTATTTGTTAAATAAATGGCTTAGTGGCTTTGCATACAGGATAAACATGGGCGTATCAATGTTTGTACTTGCGGTAATACTAACTGTATTTATAGCATTTATTACAATTACTTTCCAGGTAATTAAAGCTTCTCTGGAAAATCCCGTTAGATCTTTAAGGAGTGAATAAAGCAAATGTTTAAAAATTATATAAAAGTAACCTTCAGAAATATAGTTAAGAATAAGCTTTATTCTTTCATAAACATTACCGGGCTGTCAATTGGAATTGCAGGTAGCCTGCTTATGCTGGTTTATGTCTCAAACCAGTTAAGCTACGAGTCCATGCATAAAAACGCTGATAATATAGTAAGAGTGTCTGCAGGATTTGGGAAAGGTGCAAGCGCTATGAAGCTTGCCGGTGCGATGCCTGGAATTGGTCCGGCCGCAGCGGAAGAAATTCCTGATGTTAAAGCATCAGTAAGATTCAGGAAAGCCTTTAATGCGAAGATTAAAGTCGGAGAGAAAACTTTCACCGAAGACAATTTCTTCTTTGCAGATTCTAATGTATTCAAAGTTTTTACTTTTCCTTTCCTTGCAGGCGATCACAATAAAGCCCTAATTACACCAACTTCAATAGTTATTTCAGAAAAAATAGCAAAGAAATATTTTGGTAATGAAAATGCAATCGGGCAGAATTTATTATTAGATAACAAATATAATTTTACGGTAACGGGAATAATTAAGGATGTGCCTGCAAATACTTACCTGAGATGTGACTTCATTGCACCGTATTCAAAAGCAATCGAAATTGATAATATCACAAATATCTGGGGAAGCTGGGGTGAGGATTATACATTTCTGTTGTTAAATAATAAAATATCTCCTGATAAATTGACTGAAAAATTGAAACAGGTTCTTGAGAATCACACTAATAAAAAATTTGCCGAGTTTTTAAACCTTTATACACTACCCCTCAGGAATATTTATTTGCATTCAGATATGAGAGGGGAATTAGGACCAACAGGAAATATTAAATCAATTTATATCTTTTCATCAATTGCGTTACTTTTGCTTTTAATTGCCTGCCTTAATTTTATTAATCTTTCAACTGCAAAATCACTTCGGCGTTCAAAAGAAGTGGGATTGAGAAAAGTACTGGGCGCAAACAGGTTTGGTTTGTTCAAGCAATTTTGGGGTGAGTCGGTTATTATAACATTGCTTGCGGTTATGGTAAGTATAATATTTTTTGAATTCCTGAACCCTGTACTTTTTAATTATTTCGATGTAAGTATTTCGGGAATAAATTATTTCGATACAAGTTTCCCACTGATTCTTGGTGGAATAACATTATTTGTTAGCCTTATTGCAGGAATATATCCTGCTTTGTTTTTATCTAAATATAAACCCGTTGATTCACTTAAAGGAATAAGAACTCCGGGTTCTTCCGGTGTAAACCTCAGGAAAGTTCTTGTCGTATTACAATTTGCAATATCTATTTTTCTGTTAGTTGGAACAGCAGCAATTTATAAACAATTACATTTTATGATGAACTCTGACACAGGATTTAATAAAAATAATGTTTTTGTAGTTAGTTATCCTGCCTCACAGGAAGGTGCCTCCGATAAATATTCTGTCCTGAGAAATGAATTCTTATCAGTCGGGGGAGTAAAAAGCGTCTCAGGTGTTTATACCTTGCCCGGATCTCATAATATGGAAAAACAGACTTTCAGGTTAAAAGGTCAACCAAAAGAAAATAGTTTGACTATGCAGGCTTCG
>Ga0102953_1001568_pt1 | contig 14393 bp, 18 predicted proteins | sample SalPon2A_C_D2_MG_FD_78509 | JGI IMG/M metagenome (GOLD analysis project Ga0102953, IMG submission 78509) | Soil microbial communities from South San Francisco under conditions of wetland restoration - Salt Pond MetaG R2A_C_D2_MG | ecosystem: Environmental > Terrestrial > Soil > Wetlands | place... | reverse complement strand
CAAGGTCTTCGAGGAGCTGTGGGAGGCGGGCAATACTCTCGTCGTGATCACCCACGATTCCTCGATCGCCGAGCGCACTCGCCGGCGCGTAGAGATGCGCGACGGCCACATCGTCGCCGACGAGCGCAATGGAAGCGACAGCGGTTCAGAGGAGAGCAGAAGCGAGCTCGAGAGGGCCGTTGAGCAAGAGCCGGAAGAAAGCGACGTTTCTCCCGAGGCAACGGGGGAAAACGAAGCCGAATAGCAGTCTAGACCCTGCGCGGGCGAGGCCTTCTAGCTCTCGTCTTCCACTCCTTCAACATCGTCGACACCGCTTGCCAGCAAGGCGCGCGCTTCCTCGGCGCGCGCCTGGGGAACCAGGACGTGAACGGCGATCCCGTGCTCTCCAAACCAGCCGCTCGCGCCACCGATCGGGAGCAGGCCAAAGGATTCCTCGCCCTGCACGATGTAGGGAATCCCCGCTCCGTCGAGCAGGGAGTGGATCACCGGCAAGGCCGAAACATCGATGTTGTCGAGGACGGACTCGAAGGGGTTCTCGTCGTGGACCTCGGGCGGCAGCTTGTCGACCAGGGGCAGGTCGCAGTCAGGGCAGCGCTCAACGCCCTCTTTGTATTCGGCTCGACATTGCGGACAGATCATGATCGGGTCTCCTGATTGAACCTTCACGCCGCTCCAAGCGAGCGGTCGCGCGACAGTATAGCGGTCACGGGGGTTCCCAGGTCGAGCCCGGCGCGCCCGACACGTTCTAGAATGAACGCTCACTATGCCCCGCTTTCCCGTCACCTCATCCACCATCGCCGCCTTGCCCGGAGCCGTTTACTCCTCCCTCGCCCAGCGTCTCGCCGACTTTCGCGGCGAGACCTATCCGCTTCACATCGGCGACACCTGGCGCGAGCCGCCGGTCGGCTGCCGCATGCAGGACCTTCATGTCGAGGAGCACCCTGGAATGCACCGCTACGGCCCGACACAAGGTCTCCCGGCACTCCTCGAAGCGCTCTCCAAGCGAGTGTCCTCGCGCACCGGGGTTGCCACCGCAAGCGACGACCTGCTGATAACCGCCGGCGCCACGGGCGGCCTCGCGGTGGCGGTGGGTGCGTTGGTCGAACCTGGCGACGAGGTCTTGATTCTCGCTCCCTATTGGCCCTTGATCGCCGGCATCGTTTCGACCTTCGGTGCGTGCCCGGTGCCGGTTCCGTTGCTCGATTCGGCTCGCGGAATCGAGGAGACGGCATCGCCCGAGGCCGTGATCGAGCGCATCGAGGGCGCGACGAGCGCGAAGAGCGTCGCGCTCTATGTCAATACGCCGAACAATCCTACAGGCCGCTTGCTGCCGCGGCCCTGGCTCGAGGCGATCGCCGTCTGGGCCCGGCAGCGCGACCTCTGGCTTCTTTCCGACGAGGTCTACGAGGACTTGATCTATGACGGTGAGCACCAGCCGATGCGACCATTGGCCTCCGAGCGTACGATCTCCGCACACTCCTTTTCCAAGGCCTATGGTATGGCCGGCAACCGCTGCGGCTATCTTGTCGCTCCTCCGCCGATCATCGCCGAGATGAAAAAGGTCGGCACCCACACCTACTATGCAGCTCCCACGGCGGCGCAGCTGGCCGCCCTGGAGGCGCTAGGCCCGGCGGGCGATACGTGGCTCGGCGAGGCGCGCCGGGAGTACGCGAAAGCCGGCGAGAGCGCGGCGCGGCGGCTCGGCGCGGCGGCGCCTCGGGGCAGCACCTTTCTCTTTCTCGATGTGGAGAGCGCCCTCGACGAGCGCGGTCTCGTGGGGTTTCTCGAGGATCTGGTCGGTGAAGGGCTGCTGGTCTCTCCGGGACCGAGCTTCGGTCCCTTCCCGACCCATGTTCGCGTCTGCTTCACCGCGGCACCGCCCGACGTCGTCGAGCGGGGAATCGAGATCCTCGCCCGGCGTCTCGGACGCTGAGCTCTCCACGCTACAAGCGGCGGTGGTCCTCCACCGGCATCGAACGGCGCACGCTGGCGACGCGCTCGAGATCGATCTCGGCCAGAGCCACGCCGGGGCCGTCGGCGGCGGTCGCGAGCACGGTTCCCCACGGACCGACGATTGCGGCGTGGCCGTAGCTCTCACGCAGACCTTGGTCGTCGTGCCGGCCCACCTGGGCGGGTGCGATCAGATAGCACTGATTCTCGATCGCTCGGGCACGGAGCAGCGCAAACCAGTGCGCACGACCGGTGGGTTGGGTGAACGCGGAGGGAACGAGGAGGATCTCCGCACCCCCTTGGCGCAGGCGCCGGTAGAGCTCGGCGAAACGGAGGTCGTAGCAGATCGACATGCCGAAGCGAGCTAGCTCGGTGGGCGCCACCACGGCTTCGCCGCCCGCCTCCACGGTGTCGGACTCGAGGAAGCGAATCTCCCCGGGAAGATCGATGTCGAAGAGGTGGATCTTGCGATAGAGCGCGAGCCGCTCACCGTCCGGGGCGAAGAGAACGGAGGTGTTGCGGCAGTGCTTGCCGTCGTTGCCTTTCTCGTTGAAGGAGCCAAGGAGAAGGTGGATGCCGAGATCCTTGGCGAGACGCGAGAATCGCTTGCAGACCGGGCCATCCAACTCTTGCGCCCGCGCCACCTTCTGATCGTGTGGTCCGAGGAAGTTCGTGTTCTCGGGAGTGGCGACGAAGGCCGCGCCGTAACCCGCGGCCCGGACGATCAGGCCTTCGGCCTGCTCGAGATTGCGCTCTTCGTCCGAGGTGCTGTTGAGCTGAACGGCGGCGGCGAGAAAAACGCTCATCGAGAGAGTCTAGCGCGAGCCCCTTCGGCGCAACTCGTCGTTGCGCCTCTTCTCCTCGCGCTTGCGCTTCTTGGTCGCCGCCCAGGAGCAGATCGGACAGCTGTCGAGGTCGTGGTAGAGCGCCGGACAGCGCTCACGCCCGAAGTAGATGATCTGGAGGTGGAGCTTGGCCCAGCTCTCTTCGGGGAAGACTCTCTTCAGATCCGCCTCGGTCTTCTTGACGTTCGAGCCGTCGGACAGCCCCCAGCGCTCGGCCAGCCGGTGAATATGCGTGTCGACCGGAAAGGCCGGCTTGCCGAAGGCCTGCGCCACGACGGCCGAAGCCGTCTTGTGACCCACGCCCGGGAGCCTCTCGAGATCCTCGATGGTGCGGGGCACGATTCCCCCATCCGCGACGATCATCTCGGAGAGCTTCTTGATGTTCTTCGCCTTCTGATTGGCGAGGCCGATCTGGCGAATGTAGTGATGGATCTCGTCGACTGAGAGCTTCGCCATCTCCTCCGGCGTCGAGGCTCGCGCGAACAGGTCGGGTGTCACCTCGTTGACCTTCTTGTCGGTGGTCTGGGCCGAGAGCAGCACCGCGATCAGCAAGGTGAAAGGATCGCGATGGGCGAGAGGAATGGCCGGATCCGGATAGAGCCGGTCGAGGATGCGCTGGATCTTCTTCGCCTTCTCTTTCCGGGTCATGCCGCGACCGGCTCCGCGAAGAGCGCCTTGACTTCGGGGCGCAGCAGTACGATCCAGCTGACTACCGCCAGGACGGTCCCGAGGGGTACTACGAAGAAGACGACGGCGGAGACGACCAGGCAGAAGGTGTAGTGCCTGCGGCGCCGCAGGAACGAGCCGCTCAGGATCAAGGCGCAGACCACGATCCACGAGGCGAGCAGCAGGGCCGAAGCTCCCGCGACCCAGAGCCCTCCCGCGATGGCTCCGCCCACGTCCCGCTGGGGCCCCGACAGGGCGTCGCCCAGCAAGGCCGCCGCCGGGAGGAGCTGAAGAAGCGGGATGAGGGAGAAGAGGAAGGCGAGAACGGCGACGACGAGGTGAAAGAGAGCGAGGAGCCTGACCTGCTCTTTCTCGTCGCTGAGGTCGGGCGTGCTCAAAGTGCCGGAAGACCTCACGCGCGATCAGTAGCTCGAATCGTCGAAGCCCGAGCTTTCGTCCTCGTCGCTGTTCGCCAGGATCCGGGTCTTGTCGAGCGATTCTTCGACCCACCTCAAGAAATCTGGGTCTCCGCCCTCCATCTTGAAGCAGACGATCTCCGGCAGGTCGTAACTGTGAAGCTCGCGAATCGCGTCGGCGAGCTGATCGTACTCGGACTCGAGGGTCTTGGCGATCAGCATGTACTCGCTGTCGCGGCACACCTTGCCCTTCCACCGATAAACGGAGCGGATCCCGGGAACGATGTTGACGCAGCAGGAGTGCCGACGACGAACGAGCTCCTCCGCGATGACGAAAGCCTGCTCCTCGGTGCCAACCGTGGTGATGACGACCATCGCTCCCATAGCGAAACAAACTTACTCCATGCCCCCCGGGGGCGTCAATCAATGGCGCCAACGGCGGCTTGCCGGATCGTAGCGCAGGACGCGCACCCTGCCGCTTCTCCCGAGCAAACGGACGACCCATAGCTCGCGGCGGCCGGCGGTGAAGTAGAGCGAACCCGGCGTAGCGCTTCCGAGTGGGCTGAAAGAGGCGAGGTCGGAGCGATTGAAGCGGATGGGATCACCGAGACGGGTCAAATGGTGAGACGGATCTCCGGGGACCGTAGGCCGCAAACCGGCGGGAAATCCGAAGCGCACCGCGCGGCCGAAGTGGCGCAGGCGGTGCATGGGTGAAATTCGCGGGTCGATGCCGTCCTCGATGTCGGCGTTGCGGACCCCGTCGCCGTCGCCATCCCGATAGAGCGCGAACTCGACTCGCTCGCCGGAGCGAACGTTGAACCGTACCGCGACGTTCGCATCTCGGCGCAATGCGGTCGAGCGGGCGAGAGCCAGGACTGATGACAGCTCATCGGCGGCAAGCCGGCCCTCGAGATCCCGCGCTTCTCTTTGAAGTAGCGGCAGGGTGAGAGCGAGGGCCAGCCCGAGCAGGGCGAGCGCCATAAGTAGCTCGATCAGAGTGAAGCCTCGCTGTCGGGTCATCGGTCATCTCCGGGATCGAAGAGGGCGGACGGCCGCGTCAGCGGCCGCCCGCCGCGCTTCACCGCTGCGATTGGCCTCGCGCCGCGTGGCGAGAGCTGTGCACCTTGTGGCTCAGAGTCGTCTTGCCACTCAGTTCCACATACGGTTTCAGCAGAGCGAGGCTACGCTCCCCAATGCCCCGAACCAGCATCATGTCGTCGACCGACTTGAAGGGCCCGTTCTTCTTGCGGAAGTCGAGGATCCGGTGGGCGAGGGACGGTCCTACCCGGGGTAGAAGCGACAGGGCCGCCGCATCCGCCGTGTTGACGTTCACTTTGGCTTGGCTGCCACCGTCAGCCTTGCTCGCCGGAGCCGCGTGCAGAACGGGCGCCGCCGCGACGAGACTGACCAGCAATGCTGAGAACAATCTGGTAACTCGGTGAGACTTCAACATGGAGCTTCTCCTTTCGTTGTTTGTCGAAAGCTTCTTGCTGCTGGATCTCTCGCGAGATCCTTCCCTTACCGTTGTGTGGTAACTCGAGCTCGTTCTCCTCGACGCACCTCCTTTCTCCTGCGGTTGGTCATCGCCCACCGTCTAGATCAAGCCGCTTGCCAACCGAAGGATTCGATGTAAAGCACTCAAATATAAGAATTTGCGGACTCATCTTCGAATTGAAGACAATCGATGTATGTAAAGACCACTTGACGCGCTCACGGAAACGAGGGGCTCCTCGCGCGCCACGGCTCTGCGCTCGGGGGAGAGCCTCGACGAGGAGACCTGTAAAGAGAACTTGACTGCAGCAAGACTGCTTGTCACGGCCCCGACTGGGGATCGGGGTTGGTCTCAGAGCGGCGTGCGGTTAGAGTAGGCGGACTATGGCTGGACGACGGTCAACGGCGCGTGAGTACCTCGAAGCCCTTCTCATCGCCGGGATCTTCCTCGGCTTCACCAACACCTTCCTGGTCAAGACCTTCTTCATCCCCAGCGCATCGATGGAGAAGACGCTCCTGATCGGCGATCACCTGTTCGTCAACCGGTTCATCTATGGACCGGCCGCGACCAAGCTCGAACGAAAGCTTCTTCCCTTGCGCTTGCCGCGACGCGGAGACATCGTCGTTTTCCGCTCGGTCGAGCAACCACAGATGGATCTGGTGAAGCGGGACGTGGGGCTGCCTGGAGACAAGATCCAGGTCATCGACAAGGATCTTTATGTCAACGGCAAGCGCTTTGCGGACCAGGCCTACGTCCGGCACGTAGATCCTCGCACCTACCCGGACAGCCCGCTTCTTCCCGAGACCCTGCGCTTGCGCGATCATTTCGGCCCTTTTACGGTGCCGCCCCACAGTTACTTCTGCATGGGTGACAATCGCGACGTCTCCTACGACTCCCGCTTCTGGGGGCCCGTGCCGAGGAAGAATCTCCTTGGACGCCCACTCCTCATCTACTGGTCCTACGGTGGACAGACCTCGAACGGCACCTGGCCGGGCTGGGGAGCCGAGCTCAAACACCTGCTCGACACCGCCTTGGGCTTCTTCACCAAGACGCGCTGGAGCCGCACCTTCCGCCTCATCCGCTGAGCCCCAGACCCCGGCCCTCGAAGACACCATGCCTCGATCCCGCTCGCTCACCCGCGAATACGTGGAAGCTCTGCTGATCGCGATCATCTTCGCGACCTTCGCCAGGACCTACGTGGTGCAAGCGTTCAAGATCCCAACCGGCTCGATGGAACCGGACCTCTTGATCGGCGATCACATTCTGGTCAACAAGTTCATCTACGGACCTCACCTGATGCCATGGTTGGATCAGGCGCTTCCCGAGCGTGGAATCCGGCGCGGAGACGTCGTGGTGTTCAAGTTCCCCCAGGATCCGAGCCGCGACTTCATCAAGCGCTGCATCGCGCTTCCCGGCGACACGATCGAGATCATCAACAAGAAGGTGTTTCTGAACGGCAGGGAGGTGGATGACTCCGCCTACGCTTACCACTTCGATTCACGCGTCTACCCGCGCTCCATCTTCCTCTCCGAGACCTTCCGGCGGCGTGACAACTTCGGTCCCTTCACGGTGCCGCGCGGCTACTACTTCATGATGGGAGACAACCGCGACAACTCGGACGATTCGCGCTATTGGGGACCCGTGCCGCGCAGCTACGTCATGGGGCGGGCCGTACTCGTCTACTGGTCCTTCTCCGGGCGAGAGGAACAGACGGTCGCCTGGCCAGGCTGGAAGGGGAAGCTGGTGCAGCTGGCGAGCGTAGCCCGCCACTTTTTCGGCCGCACCCGCTGGCATCGGTTCTTCCACCTGGTGCGCTAGGAACTGGCGTTGGGCTGCTACAATCGTACCGGTTTCGAAGGCTCGTCCGGAGGAGGCGTCCGTTGATCAGCAAGATCCGAGAGCACGGTGACAGCAAGCTCGGCTGCGCTATTTGGCTGATTCTGCTTCTCGGCACCACCTGGGTGCTATGGAAGGCGATTCCCGTCAAGATCAACGCCTCCGAGCTCTATGACTACATGACCGAGCAGGCACGTTATGCCGGCGGGCTACCCTCCGAAACGATCAAGAAGCGAATCCTCGAGCGCGCCGATGAGCTCGGGCTCCCGATCGAGCCCAAGAATCTCTCGGTCGAAAAGTTCGGCGGCCGCATCAGGATGACGATCGACTTTACCGTGCCACTGGACTTCAGCTTCTACACTTACGACTGGCATTTTCATCACGAGCTGGACGAACCGGTCTTCATCGTCTAGGCCACCTCTCGCCCCGAGGTCGGACTAGGCCTCTTCGAGATCCTTCGCCAGCGCCCCGAGCGCCGCAAGCGGGTCCGGCGCGCGCGTTATCGGCCGGCCGATCACCAGCAGATCGGAGCCCGCGGCGAGAGCGTCGCGCGGGCCCGAGGTGCGGCGTTGATCCCCAGCCGAATCGCCGGCCGAGCGGATCCCCGGCGTCACGAGGAGGAACGGACGCGGATTCTCGACCCGTAGCCGCGCCGCCTCAAGGGGCGAGCAGACGACACCGGATGCACCGGCCTGGCGCGCCAAGGAGGCCCAACGCAAGACACGGTCGGCCGCTGCTCCCGGCAACCCGAGCTCCGCCGTCGCCGCTCGATCGAGATGGGTCAAGAGGGTCACGGCCAAGATCTTCATCTCCCCGGCCTGCTTCACCGCCGCCTCGATCATGGCTCGCCCTCCGCTCGCGTGGATCGTGATCAGATCCACTCCGAGGTCGCGAGCCGCCGCCGTGGCCCCAGCCACGGTATTAGGGATGTCGTGGAGCTTGAGATCGAGAAAGATCCTGGCCCCCGAGGCGCGTGCGGCTCGAACCGCCTCCGATCCCCAGCGTACGAAGGCCTCGAGGCCGATCTTCAGCACTCCGACTCGGGGGCCCAAGGTGGCGCACCAAGAGCCGAACTGGGACCAGTCGCTAGTGTCCAAGGCGAGGGCAATCCGCTCGAGCCTTCCGCTTGCGTCGCTCATTTCATCCTCCGTCAACGGCGATCCGCGCCCACCGCCTCTCCGATCGAAGCGTAGCCGTCTTCGTCAAGTCGTCTCTCAATGCGGTGGAGAATTGCCGCCACGAGGGACGGTCCCCTAAAGACCCAAGAGGTGTAGAGCTCGACCAGAGATGCGCCAGCGCGCAATCGCCGATATGCCTCGTCTCCACTGTCGATTCCTCCCACGCTGACCAGCAGCGTCTCCCCCGCCAGCTCAGCCGCCACCGCCCGCAGCATCTCGAAGCTACGCTCGGTGAGCACTCGGCCACTCAGACCACCCACCGGCTCGACCCCGGGGATGAGCGCGAAGTCGGTGGTCGTATTGGTCACCACGATTCCCGCTACCCCTCGGGCGCAGGCGCTGGCGGCGAGTCTCACCGCCGTGGTCAGCTCCAGGTCCGGCGACAACTTGAGCAGTACGGGTCGTCGCGTCGTCTCCGCCGCTACCGCCATCAGCTCGCCGATCCACCCAGGGTCCTGAAGTCGACGCAACTGGGGTGTGTTGGGTGAAGATACGTTGACGACGAAGAAGTCGCCGAGCTCGCCCAACCCTTCGAGGAGACGACGGTAGTCGCGCAAGGCTTCGGCGAGGGGCGTGTCTCGGTTCTTGCCGACATTGACGCCCAGAGGTATCGGACGGGTCGGAAGGGCGGCTAGGCGACGCGCCAGGACTTTCATTCCGGCGCTGTTGAAGCCCATCGAGTTGCGCAGGCTCTGACGCTCGGGGTAGCGAAACAGTCGTGGGCGAGGATTGCCCACCTGCGGCTCCGGGGTCACGGTTCCAACCTCTCCGAATCCGAAACCCAACGCCGGCAGCAATGCAGCCATGCTGGCGTCTTTGTCGAATCCCGCCGCAAGCCCGACGGGATTGGGAAAGTCGAGCCCCAGGAGCTTCTGTCGCAAGCGCCCGCCTCCGTCGTCGGGCCGGCGGCGCCCGGGAGCCCTGGCCAAGAGCGAGAGCACCCCGAGCACCAGGCGATGGGCACTCTCGGCGTCGAGCCGGAAGAGGACCGGACGGACGATCGGATAGAGGCCGGCCAGAACCCGGGTCAACATGGCGAGGGGGCGGGATCTCGATCCGTGTTCGGGGCTGAAGGGTACAGAGGTTTTGCTAGCATTCGGGCGCGGGCGGGAGCGCTTTCAAGCTCTCCCGGAATGGCCCGAACTCTAGCAGAGGCTCGGTTCTTCGCCGTCCACATCGCCCGCCAGCGAAAGCCAGCGCTTCCATGGCGCAGCCCCCTCCCAGCGACCAGCCCACCCCCTATGCGGCGAGATTCCTGACCGCCCTTGCGGCTGCGTTCGTCCCCGGCTTTCTCGCCGGTACCCAGATCGCGGGTCTCCTCTTCTTCCTCAATCCCGGGCTCCCTTTCTCGCCCCTGCCTCTCATTCGTGCCATCCTGATCTATGGCACGTTGGTGGCGAGCGCTACGACGCTGATCCTCCTGCCCTGGAGCCTCAGGCGACCCCGCTCGGTCCAACGCCTCTTGCCTTGGGCGCTCTCCGCCGTGCTCGCCGGCGCCGCGATTCTCGATTGGTACCATGCGTCGCACTTCGCCTTCTACCTCCCTCCCGGCATCAACGTCCGCCTCATCAAGGCCGCTTTATGGCTTACCCTCGCCGCGCTCATCTGCTTCTACACCGCCTTGCTTCACGCCCTTCACGGGCGACGCTACGGGCGACGCAGCTGGATCGGGCTTGCCCTAGTCGCCCTGCTCTCGGTCTACGTAATGGTGGAGCGCCGGGAGGCGTTCCAGCCACGTCCGGCCGCGAGCCCGAGGCCCACCGCTCTCGAGGTGGAACGGAGACCCCGGCTCTGGGTCGTTGGCATCGACGGCGCTACCCTGGACGCGATCCTTCCTCTCGCCGAGCAGGGCCGCCTCCCCTTCTTTTCGCACCTGCTTCGCTCCGGAGCGTCCGCTCGATTGACGACCCTGTCGCCGGTTCGCGACCCCGCCCTCTGGACGACACTTGCCACAGGCAAGTTACCCTACAAGCACAAGATCCTCGGATGGCGCCAGTTCCCAGCTCCGTTCCTCTCGCCCGGAGCAATGATGCGTCTCCTGCCCACCGGGGTCGGCTTCTCGCGTTGGGGAACCTTCGGCGTTCGGCCCCAACCGATTGATGCACGCAACCGATCAGGGCTCGCCGCCTGGGAGGTTCTGGCCCGACTGGGGATCTCGACCGGCCTTCTCGGCTGGCCGGTCTCCTGGCCCCCTCCCAGTAACCTGACCTTTGCCTTCGCCGATCGCTTCTTCAGCGACCAACCGGCGGCTTCCACCGCACTGCCCTCCGAGCTCGCCGAGCGTGGCAAGCTGTTCCGGGTCGTGCCTTCCACGCTCGATCCCGAGGTTCGCGGTCGCTTCGGCGACCACCCTCCTCCCTTGCTCGTCAACGATTTTGCCGCCGACCGTTGGCGCCAGTCGCTCACCCTCTTTCTGACCGGACAACAACCGATGCCGGACGGTCTCTTTCTCATGCTCCCCGGTCTCGCCTCGGTTTCACGCCACTTCTTCGGCGGCTTCTCAGCGGTTCAGTTCGAGGGAGCATCCGATCCCGCCGACCGCCAGGCGGCGCTGTGGGTTTCTGCCTACTACCAAGAGCTTGACCGGTTCTTGTCACAGCTGTGGCGCCAGGAGCCGCCGCCTCGCCTGCTTGCGATCGTCTCGGCCTATGGCATGGACCCGCCGGGGCGTTGGGACCAACTGTGGAGAAAGCTCACCCGTAGCCCGGCTCTCGGGGGCCGAATCTCGAGCGCGCCGGACGGAATCTTTCTCCTCGCGGGTGAAGGCGTGCGCGCGGGCACGATCCCCGGAGGTGTTCGCTTGATCGATGTGTTGCCGACGTTGATCTACGGACTGGGGTACCCGGTGGCTCGCGATCTGGACGGCCGGGTCATGACTTCCGCGTTCACCACGGGGTTCTTGAGCCAACACCCGCTGAGTTTCGTACCCTCCTACGAAACCATGGCTCCTGAGGAAACTGGGCCGGAACCCTGAGACCGGGGCGGCGCTGAAGCGCTCACCCCTTGCTCGAACCGGTCATCGGCAGCTTGGAAACCTGGGCCGCGGACTCGGGCCCGCGCGCCCCCTTCTGGCGGCCCCCTTCCGTGATCATCGAGCACTGTCCTTCGAAGGTGGCTCCATCCTCGATGACTAGAGCCGGGGTGACCAGCTCGCCTTCAACCCGTCCCGAGGCGGCGATCTCGATTCTTGTCTCGGCCTCCAGTCTTCCTTTGACCCGGCCGAAAACCAGGATCGTCCTGGTGTGGATCTCTCCGTCGACGCGCCCCTGCTCACCCACCACCAACTCGCCGGAGGAGACGATCTTCCCCTGCAGCTCACCGTCGATTCGGAAGGTGTCCTCGAAACGCAATTCACCCTCGATATGGCAGCCCGAGTCGAGAAACCCGTTGAGGTCTCCTCGTGTCCTTTCTCCAGAGGACTTCATCGTCAGCCTCCTCGCTTCATCAGCAGGTCGAAGATCCTCATTAGGGACTCTTCGTTGTGGAAGTATATGCGTATATCTCCGCTCTTTCCCCGGCGCCGGATTTCAACCTTGGTCTGCAGGCGCTTGGCCAGGCGCTCCTCTGCCGCAACGGTGTTCGTGTCGACACTGCGTTTTGGACGCTGGCCCTTGCGCCCCTTCCGCTTGCGTTGCTGTCCGCTGAGGCGCTCGAGCTCACGAGCGGAGAGCGACTCGGAAACCGCGCGCTCCGCAAGCTCGACTTGAGTAGCCGGCTCCGCGATCGCAAGCAGGGGCCGCGCCTGTCCGGCGGTCAGGCGTCCGTCGCGGAGTAGGTCGTGGACTTCGGGGGGCAGGCGAAGGAGGCGCAGGGCGTTGCTTATCGCGGCTCGGCTCTTGCCCACTCTGCCGCCAATCTCCTCATGGGAAAGATTGAAGCGGGCTCCCAGCTCTTGGTAGGCCTCGGCCTCTTCGAGGGGATTGAGGTCCGCCCGCTGCAGATTCTCCACCAGCGCGAGCTCGAGCAGCTCGCGTTCGTCCGCCACTTCGCGAACGACTACCGGTACCTGCTCGAGGCCGGCGAGTCGCGCCGCGCGGAACCGCCGTTCCCCCGCGATGATGGTGTAGCTGCCGTCGGAGCGCGGGGCTACGATCAACGGTTGCACCACCCCTTGAGTGCGGATCGATTGCGCCAGCTCTTCGAGCCCACCCTCGTCGAACAACGAGCGCGGCTGCATGCGATTTGGCTTGAGGTCTCCCAGAGGCAGCATCCGGGTTCCCCCTTCCGCTCCGAGCAGCGCATCGAGGCCCCGGCCGAGGCCGCGTTTGCGCGCCGCGCTCACGCCACCCCTCGAACCAGCTCGCGCGCCAGAGAGAGGTAGGCCTCGGCGCCGCGGCTGCGAATATCGTAGTTCAAGATCGGCAGTCCATGGCTCGGTGCCTCGGCGAGCCGGATGTTGCGTGGCACGATGGTCTCGTAGACCTTGTTGGGGAAATGAGCCCGCACCTCCGCGGCGACGTCCTTGGAGAGGTTGGTGCGGTCGTCGAACATGGTGAGCAGAATACCGCGCACGTCGAGGCGCGGATTCGCGCCACCCTGGATGCGGCGCACGGTCGCCAGAAGCTCGCTGATTCCCTCAAGCGCAAAGTACTCGCACTGCAGGGGAACCAGGACACCATCAGCGGCTACGAGCGCCGCCACCGTGAGATGTCCCAGTGAAGGAGGGCAATCGAGCAGGATCCATTCATAGCCGTCGACGATCTCCTCGAGAGCGTCCCGAAGGCGCCGCTTCCAGCCCTCGAGGTCGACGAATTCGACCTCCACGCCGACCAAATTGCGGTCTGCGGCCAGGAGGTAGAGATTGGGGAAACTCGAGGGACGCACCGCGTCACGAGCGGCAGCGGCGCCGCTCAGCACATGGTAGAGATTCGGCGGCTCCGCCGTCTGCCCGAGGCCTCGGGTGGCATTACCTTGAGGGTCGCAATCCACCAGAAGGACGGGCTTCTCGAGCGCTCCCAAGGCCGCCCCAAGGTTGATCGCCGTGGTGGTCTTGCCCACCCCGCCCTTCTGATTCGCGATTGCCAAAATCGGCGTCAACGGCTCACTCTCCCGGTTGCTCGAGGCTGCTCAACCGTCACCAGCTCGACGATTCTGCGGTTCTCGCTATGAGCGAGTCGGATCTCTCTGCCGGGGGCGAAACCACGCAGCTCCGGCGTCTCCGAGACGCCCCGCCAACAGAGCAGACGTGCCTCCTCGTCGAGCCGGGGGCGGAGCGGCGCGAGCAGCCGCTCGCTCAGCTCGACGGCGCGCACGGTGATGACATCGATCTGCGCCGGCACCCCCTGCGGGAGAGCGGGACCGACTCTAGCATTGAGACACCGGCAAGATAAACCCGCCCTCCGCTTCACGGACTCCAAGAAGGCCCACTTGCGCTGACGCGATTCGATCAGGGTCACCTTCCAACGGGGTCGCGCCACGGCAAGGACCAGAGCCGGAAAGCCCGCGCCCGATCCGAGGTCGACGAGAGCTCCGCCATCGGTTGGCAGCAACGGTAACGCGGCCAGCGATTCGCCAAAGTGGCGCTCCAGCACCTCGCCACGGGTGCCGCGACCGATCAACGAGAGACGGCGATTCCACTGCCGGAGCTCCTCATAGAAGGCGGCGAGACCGCCTATCACCTCGTCCGAGAGCGGCTCAGGAGAGAGATCTCTCAGGCGGGCGCCAAGCTCGCCCCGGCTCAGCGCCGGCAGGTCGAAACCCATGGCCGGCCTCCGGGAGCCCGATCTAGGAAGGCGCTATCCACTCGCGAAGAGATATCGAGCGGCGAGTGTTTCACGTGAAACATCGCCGCTTCAGACTTGGCGGATCACAATTTGGCGCCTGAATCCCCGGCCTTCGCTCCTCGAGGTCACCCGCGGATCGTCGGCCAGAGTTTCATGAATTACCTTGCGCTCGGCGGGAGACAAGCCATCGATGGCTATCGGCCGGCCCCGATTGTCAACCTCGTCAGCCGCAGACCGCGCCCGGCGGCGAAGATCCTGCTCGCGCTCGCGCCGAAACCCGTTGGCGT
>Ga0102953_1001567_pt1 | contig 14396 bp, 12 predicted proteins | sample SalPon2A_C_D2_MG_FD_78509 | JGI IMG/M metagenome (GOLD analysis project Ga0102953, IMG submission 78509) | Soil microbial communities from South San Francisco under conditions of wetland restoration - Salt Pond MetaG R2A_C_D2_MG | ecosystem: Environmental > Terrestrial > Soil > Wetlands | place... | reverse complement strand
CTCCCTCGACGTGCTCCACGAGCCCTACCGGGCGCCGCTGGTGCCCAAGCTGACCGCCTGCCGCGCGGCGTTGCGGGAGGTCGGCGCCTTCGCCGCCTACCTGTCCGGCGCAGGCCCGACGCTGGGCGTGATCACCGACGATGCCCGCGCCGAGGCCTGCCGCGCCCTGCTGACGGACTTCGCCGGGCCGGGAGGGCGCGTGCTCGACCTGCCGGCCGGCCAGGGTTACCGGGTCGGCGAGGCCGCCCCACCGGGCTGAGCCGCGCCGCTGCCGGCGGCCCGCACGGCCGCCGCCCGCCCGCCGGCGTCGTCTGCGGGACCGCCGCCCGGCATCAGCGCCGGGCCCGCAGCACCTTGAAGGCGCCAGCCACGCGGACCGTCTCGAACGCGCCCCAGCCGGCGAGCTCGCGCTCGTAGGGCAGGGCGCGGTTGGCCACCATGAGCAGCTCACCGCCCGGCCGCAAGCGCGTCCGTGCCGCCTCCACGAACGCGCGCGAGAGCGCCAGGCGCACCTGCTTGCCGACATGGAAGGGCGGGTTCGCCAGCACCGCGTCGAAGCGTTCGCGCGGGGCGAGGGCGGCGTCCAGGTCGCTGTGCAGCACCACGGCCCGGCCGCCGCCGAGGTTGCGCTCGCTGCTCCGGACGGCGCCCAGGTCATCGTCCACGGCGCACACCCGGCTCGCGCCGGACGCCAGGGCGAGGGCGGCCAGGACGCCGCTGCCGCACCCCAGGTCGAGGACCTCGGCGCCCGCGAGCGGCGCCTCGCCCCGCTCGGCCAGCGCGGCCAGCAGCTCGGCGCTGCCGGCGTCGAGGCCGCGAGCGGCGAACACGCCGGGCAGCGCCCACCAGCTCCGTCCCAGCGCCTCGAAGCGGCGCCAGGGAACGGCGTCCTCCGCCCCCTCGGGGTCCGCGGGGCGCGGACCCGTCAGCTGCGCCACGCGCCAGCCCTTGCTGCGCGCCACGACCTCCACGGACGCGAAGGCTTCCTCCGCCACGCGCTCGTAACGCCTGGCGCCCAGGTCCTTGTGCATCGCCAGGTAGGCCGTCCCGCCGGCAACGAGCGCCCGCGCGCAGGCCCACAGCTCGGCCCGAACCCGGTCGTTGCCCCGGTCGCCCGGCGGCAGGGCCAGCACGGCATCGAAGGCCGCCGCCGGCAGGTCCCATGGCAGGCCCGCCCGCACCGTCACCCCGGCGGCGTCCGCGAAGCGCCGGCGCGCGGCCCGCAGGGCGGCGTAGGAGGGCTCGAGCACCGTCACCTGCGCTGCCGCCCCCGCCGCCAGCGCGCCGCCGCCGGCGCTGCCGGTGACGTCCGCCACGCGTCCCGTGAGGGACGGGACGGCCGCCAACAGCTCCTGGAGGCCGGGGGCGGCCCCGGGGTAGCCGCGCACCGCGGCGGAGGTCAGCAGCCGGCCGGAGGCCCCGACCGGGATCTCGAGCAGCCTGCTGTGGGCGTCCGCGCCTTCCACGAGGCGCAGTCTACCCGCCGCCCCGCCGCACCCGGCCCGACGGCACGCGGTGATAGGCTCTGGCCGTGGCGACCGTCCTGGGCATCGATACCTCCTGCGACGACACGGGCGTCGGCATCACCCGGGACGGCCGCGTGCTGGCCAACGTGGTGGAGTCGCAGACGGCCCTCCACGCCCGCTACGGGGGCGTCGTTCCCGAGCAGGCCAGCCGCGAGCACCTCGGCGTGCTCGACGGCGTGGTGGTGCGGGCGCTGGCGCAGGCCGGCCTGGAGCTGGACGGGCTGGACGCCGTCGCCGCCACCCGCGGGCCCGGGCTGGTGGGCGCGTTGCTCGTCGGCCTCACCTACGGCAAGGCGCTCGCCTGGGGGCGGGGTCTGCCCTTCGTGCCCGTGCACCACCTCGAGGCCCATATCGCGGCGGCCGTGGCCGCCGCGGGCGTGGCTCCCCCCTTCCTCTGTCTGATCGCCTCCGGCGGCCACACCAGCCTCTACGCCGTGCGCGGCTGGGACACTATTCTGCAGCTCGGAGCCAGCCGCGACGACGCCGCCGGGGAGGCGTTCGACAAGGTCGCGCGCCTGCTCGGCCTGGGCTACCCGGGGGGGCCGGCGCTGGCCGCCCTGGCGGAGCGCGGCGACGAGCGGGCGGTGCCGCTGCCGATGCCCATGCACCGGCAGCAGGGGTTCGATTTCTCCTTCAGCGGCCTCAAGACCGCCGTGGCGGTCCTGCTCGAGCGCAACCCCGGGCTCGAGCCCGCCGACGTGGCGGCCGGCTTCGAGCGCACGGTCGTCGAGGCGCTGGTGGGCGTCGCGACGCGCGCGGCGGCGCACACCGGTCTCAGGCAACTGGTGGTGGCGGGCGGCGTGGCCGCCAACGCGCGCCTGCGGCGCAGCATGGCGGCGGCCGACCTCGACGTCGCCTTCCCGCCGCCCTCCCTGGCGACCGACAACGGCGCCATGGTGGCCCTCGCCGCGGAGCGTCGCCTGGCCGGCGCGCTGGAGCGCCAGCCGGAGCTGCTCGCGGCGGACGCCGCGCCCTACCTGCCGCTGACGGCGACCGCCGCGCGAAGCGCGTCCTCGTAGGCGCGCGCCACCTGCGGCATCACGCGCTGCTCGGAGAAGCGGGCCACCGCCCGCTCCCGCGCCCGCGTCGCGAAGGCGGCATGCCTCGCGTCGTCGGTGAGCAGGCTCAGGGCCGCCTCCGCCATGGCCTCCACCTCTCCCGGCGGGCACAGGATGCCGTCGACGCCGTCCTCCACGACCTCCGGTAGGCCGCCGATGCGGCTGGCGATGACCGGCACACCGCTGGCCATGGCCTCGAGCGCCGACAGCCCGAAGGACTCCTTCACGCTCGGCAGCAGGAACAGGTCGCTGACGGCCAGCACGTCCTCGATACGAGGGAAGCTGCCCAGGAACGACACCCGTCCGGTCAGGCCCAGCTCCGCGGCGAGGGCCACCGCGGCCGGGCGGTCCGGCCCGTCACCCACCATCAGCAGCCGCGCGCCGATCCGCGCGGACACCCGCTCGAACACCCGGACCACGTCCTCCACGCGCTTCACCGGACGGAAGTTGGAGATGTGCACCAGCAGCTTCTCGTCGGGATGCGCGAAGCGGCGACGGCGCTCCGCTGCGGCCGCCGGCTCCGCCGGCCGGAACCGCTCGTGATCGACGGCGTTCGGGATGACCCGGATGGGCGCGCGCACGCCCATCTCGCGGTTGGTGTAGTCCGCCAGGTAGCGGCTCACGGCGAGGACGAGGTCGGAGTGCTCGATGCTGTACTGGGTGGTGCGCAGGTAGGCCCGGTCGAGCCCTACCAGGGTCACGTCGGTACCGTGCAGGGTGGTCACCACCACGGGCCGGTGCCCGCCGCGAACCATGTCGCGCGCAAGGATGGCGGCCGTGGCGTGGGGAACGGCGTAGTGCGCGTGCACCACGTCGATGCCGACCTCCTCGACGACCTCCGCCAGCCGCGAGGCCTCCGCCAGCGTGGTGAGGGGCGCGTCGAAGAGCGGGTAGGTCATCGACTCGACCTGATGGAAGTAGACGTTGGGGGTGTCCGGCTCGGTCAAGCGGAAGGGAACGCGGTCGGCCACGAAATGCACGCCGTGGCCGGCGCGAGCGAAGCTGAGCCCCAGCTCGGTCGCCGCCACGCCGCTGCCGCCGGCTCCGCTGTGGAGGAGGACGGCGATGTTCATCGCGGCGCCTGCAGGGCGCGGCCCGCTACGGCCCGCTCCGAGGCGCGCCCCATGGGGGCCCGGGGAAGGAGGGCTCGGTCGTGCACGCGCCAGTCTATGGGCGGCCGCGCAACGCGCTGCGTGTCGCGGCCTACCCCGCTCGAGCCGTGGCGACGGGGCTCAGCCCGCGCCGCCCCACAGGCCCGCCAGGAACATCTCCCGCGTGATGACGCCGTGCACGGCGTCGCCGTCGCTCACCACCACCAGCTGCTCGTGCGCCAGCACGGCGCGCAGCTCGGTGACGGCCACGGCCGACGGCACCTTGACGAGCTCCTCCCAGGAGGTGATGGTGTCGGCACGCAACCCCGTCACGCCGACCGGGACGCCCGCCTCCTCGACGATGACCACGCGGTTCTCCGCCAACGTATGGACGACCGAGCCGGCGTCCACCTGCGGCACGGGCCCCGCGGCGCTCCCCGCCGTCGGCGGCACCAGCAGGCCGAAGCTGAGCAGCGTCGGGCTCGGCACGTGCAGCGCCGAGCGAACGTAGACCAGCGCGGCGCTGTAGGCGATGACGAACGCGACGCCCTCGACGAGCCCGGCGGCGTTGAAGCTGGCGAAGCCGAGCCGGCCCGCCCGTCCCAGCAACAAGAACAGCAGGAAGGACACCAGCAGGGCGAAGGCCAGGGCGGCGATCGCGCCCCAGATGGCGGCGGTGCGGAGCTGGCCCGGCTGTCTCATGGCTTGCCCCACGGGCGCGCGTCCGCCACGCCTACGCCTCGGCTCCGGGAAGGCCCGGGCGCCCCTCACTGAGGCCCTCCGGCAGGTGCGCGACCCGGTCCACGTCGGCCGCCAGGGCCGCGTCGTCCGTGACCAGCGCCCGCGCGCGTATGCCGGACATCCGCTCGAGACGCCCTTCCAGGCTGGCGATGCGCGCCCGGCCCAACAGGACCGAGACCAGCACGTCCGCCCCGAACATGCGCGCCAGCGCGAGGGGGTTCTTGCGCGCCCGGAAGGCGCGGTCCATCAGGGGCAGCAGACGCGGCACGGCCTCGGCCGCCAGCAGCACGGCATTGCCACCCGTCAGCCGCCCGTCGTGGAGACGGACGTAGGTGCGTTGCTGGTGCGGGAAGCGCGCCACCGACGCGGCCTCGGTCACCGCCGGGTAGACGAGATCGGCGTCGGGCGCAGCCGCGATGAACGCGCTCAGGCCCGGCCCGGTGATCCAGGGGATGTCGGCGGTGAGCACCAGCAGGCGCGCGGCCGGGGCTCCTCCCAGCGCCGCCCCCAGACCCAGCGCCATGGAGTCCACCAGCCGTTGCCCGCTCGGCACGGCCACGTCGTAGAGCCCGCGCAAGCGCACGTTGGTGGGGCCGACGTAGACGATGCGACCTACCTCGGGGCAGGCGCGTAGCGCCTCCAGCACGTAGGCGCCCATCGGCTTGCCGTCCAGGGCGACGAGGGCCTTCGCCTCCACGCCGGCCTGACTCGCCATGCGGTCGCCCGGCTCGCCGCCGCCCAGCACCACGGCCGTGACGAGCGGGGACGACGCGATCCTCGCAGCACTCGTGCCCATGGCCGGATTGTAGCGCGGCACCGTCGACCCGCGCCGGCCCGAGATCGGCGGGGCGAGCGCTTTCGCGCTCGCCCCGGGCCGGTCGGGAGCGGATGGGAACCGCTCGCCGCATGGGGATCAGAAGTGCGTCTGGCTGGTCTGCAGCCGGGTGGTCTGGCCGGGCTGGATGCTGAAGCTGCTGACGTAGCTGTGGTAGCCGGGCGCCACCAGGGTCAGCTCGTGCTGTCCGGGCTGCAGGTTCGGGACCGTGAGCACGCCGCTGCCGTTGGCGATGGTGCCCACCTGGCTGCCGTCCACGAAGGCGAGGGCGCCACCCACGTTGTCGCGGATGTGCAGCGTGCCGGTCCCCTGCGAGAGGTTCACGTTCACGTTGCGGTCCTGGCCGCTGGCGAGGTTGAAGCTCACCTGCGCGTCCTGGTACCCGCCCAGCGAGAAGCGCACGGTGTGGCTGCCGGCGTCGACGTTCATGCGGCCAATCGGGGTGGAGCCCACGTAGTTGCCGTCGAGGTAGACGTTGGCCCCGCGCGGGTTGCTGTCGAACGACACGCTGCCGCTGCGCCGCACCGGCTGCAGGTTGGCGTTGACGCTCTGGGTGTCCCCGGGGCGCAGGTCGACGCTGGTCTGGAACGACTCGTAGCCGCTCTTGGTGATGCGTATGTCATGCCGGCCCGGGTGGGTCCCGTAGCTGGTGGGGGTGGTACCGACGAAGTTGCCGTCCACGAACACCTGGGCCTGCCTGGGGCTGGAGTCGATGCGGAGGTTGCCGAAGGCGGGCGTCTGCGGCGGGTTGCCGACGTAGTAGAGCGCCGTGTCGGTCACCCAGTCCTGCTGCGGGACGGGCCTGACGACGATGGCGAAGCCCTTGACGAAGCCCTGCTCACCGATGTTGCTGCTGGCGAAGTTCTGGCCGTTCTGGAACTGGGCCAGCTGGCTGGTGTCGAGGCGCTCCTTGCTGGCGACCGCGATCACCTTCGACAGCCCGTAGGGCGGGGCGACGTTGAAGCTGTAGCGGGCGTGATCGGGCGGGAAGCTGCGGGTCTCGCCCGCCCGCAGGTGGTTGTCCTGACCCTGCTGGTCGAAGTGGTTCGGCAGGATCTGGGTGATCTCGCCCGAGGGCTTCACGCTGAACAGGTAGACGTACGCCGACTCGCTGACTCGCACCGAGATCTGGACGTTCTCGCCAACCTGATACACGGGGCGCCCGCTCCCGGACTGATCCTTGTTCAACGACACGTGCACGTTGAAGTTCGGCGCGGGGTTCGGGTTCACCACGATCGACTCGGGACTCACGACGATCTTCTGGGCAAAGGCCAGCGGAAGGGCGAGGGCGAGCAGGATGAGGATTCTCCTCATAGCCGGCCTCCTTTCCTATCGCAGAAGGTAGCACGCGGCCGGCGGACCACGTGATGACGGGCTTAAACCGAGCTTCATTGAGAAACCTTCATGGAACCGGCGTGCGCCCACACCTCCCGAGCGTGCTAGAACACGTGCTACAACAGCGGTGCGCCAGGGCATCCGCCGGGAACGCGGTGCCCGCGCGGGCACCGCCGCACCGGCACCACGGCACGGTGGGCGAGGGTACCGACCGCAAGGCACCCCGAGCGACGCCGCCACTCGATGATCCAGGAGATGACCATGCAGCCAACCTCGCCCCACCCCCTCGGCACGCCCGCGCGCGCGCTCGCCCGCACGCTGGCCATGCTGCTGGCGCTCACCGCCGCCGCCGTCGCAGGTGCTCAGCAGCCCAGCGTCGACACCGTCCTCGGCAACATCGAGAACGCCGCCAACGCCATCAAGGACGCCACCTTCACGGTCACCGGCAAGCTCGTGGACTCCGACGGCACGGTGATCCCGCTGAACGTCGACATCCAGGCGATCCCGCCGAAGCACATCGCCAGCGCCTACATCAACCAGCCCGACGCGCTCGCGGACAACCAGATCGTCCTGGACGGGAACGTCGTCAAGAACTACACGTTCCTGACCAACCAGATCACCCTGTTCGACGCCAACGACCCGGACGCCCTCGGCGGCCTGCTGCCGGCCGGCACCAACGGCCAGAGCTCGCCCGTGGTGAGCTTCGACCTGAAGAAGATCTTCGAGGGCTACGACGCCAGCATCCAGGACGTGAAGACCGAGAACGGCAAGAAGACCTACATCCTGGCCTTCAAGAACAAGGATCCGAAGGCGAACATCCTCGACGTCACCGCCACCGTTCCCGCCAGCGACTGGCTGCCGCGCGAGCTGGTGTTCAAGCAGAAGGACGGCAAGGTCGTGGCCGACCTCAAGGTGAACGGCCTCAAGCTCGACCAGGGGCTGGACCCGAAGAAGGTGACCTACCTGCCGCAGGACGCGCAGGTCATCGACAACCGCAAGAAGTAGCGTGCGCGCCGGCGCGCACGCCGCCGCTCACGGGCAGAGGCCCGGCCACGTGCAGCGTGATTGGACCTCTGCATCACGTTCGCGCGGGGCGAGGGCGGACGCGCCGCCTGCTCGACGTTCGGCTCGGGGCCGGCCGGGCGGCGATCAGCCTGGCAGCTCTCCCACCATGCGCTCGGGTACGACCGCCTCGTCGAACTCGGCCGCGGTGAGGTAGCCGAGCTTCACGGCGGCCTCCTTCAGCGTCAGGCCCTCCGCGTGCGCGGTCTGGGCGATCTCCGCGGACTTGTAGTAGCCGATGCGGGTGTTCAGCGCGGTCACCAGCATGAGCGAGTTGTCGAGGTGCATGCGGATCCGCGCCCGGTCGGGCGCGATGCCCACCACGCAGTTGTCGGTGAACGACGCGGCGGCGTCGCCCAGCAGGCGCGCGCTCATCAGCAGGTTGTAGATCATCACCGGCTTGAACACGTTGAGCTGGAACTGGCCGTGGGTGCCGGCCACGCTCACGGCGGCGTCGTTGCCGATGACCTGCGCGCAGACCATGGTCATCGCCTCGGCCTGCGTGGGATTCACCTTGCCCGGCATGATCGACGAGCCGGGCTCGTTGGCCGGCAGCGTGATCTCGCCGATGCCGCAGCGCGGGCCGGAGGCCAGCATGCGGATGTTGTTGGCCACCGCGAGCAGGCTGACCGCCACCCGCTTCAGCGCCCCGGAAGCCTCCACCACGGCGTCGTGGGCGCTGAGGGCTTCGAACTTGTTCTCGGCGCTGACGAAGGGGTGGCCGGTCAGCTCGGCGATCACCTGGGCCACGCGCACGGCGAAGCCGGGCGGGGTGTTGAGTCCGGTGCCGACGGCGGTGCCGCCCAGCGCCAGCTCGCGCAGGTGCTCGAGGCTGTGCTCCACCGTCTCGATCCCCTTCCCCACCTGCGCGGCGTAACCGCTGAACTCCTGACCCAGCGTCAGCGGGGTGGCGTCCATCAGATGCGTCCGGCCGATCTTGACGATGCCCATGAACTCGCTCGACTTGGCGTCCAGCGCCCTCTGCAGCGCGCGCAGCCTGGGCACGGTGTGCTCGACGAGCGCCCGGTAGGCCGCGATGTGCATGGCCGTGGGGAAGGTGTCGTTGGACGACTGCGACCTGTTGACGTCGTCGTTGGGATGGATCGGCGTCTTGCTGCCGAGCTCTCCGCCGAGCATCTCGATGGCCCGGTTGGAGATCACCTCGTTGACGTTCATGTTCGACTGCGTGCCGGAGCCCGTCTGCCACACCACCAGCGGGAAGTGGTCGTCGAGCTCGCCGGCCAGGATCTCGTCGCAGACCCTGACGATGGCGTCCACCTTGTCGGCGGGAAGGTCGGTGAGCTCGGCGTTCGTCCGGGCGGCCGCCTTCTTCAGCACCGCGAAGGCCCGGATGATCTCGGTGGGCATGCGTTGCCCGCCGATGCGGAAGTTCTCCAGCGAGCGTTGCGTCTGGGCGCCCCAGTAACGGTCCGCCGGGACGCGGACCTCACCCAGCGTGTCCTTCTCCGTGCGGTAGTCCATGGTTCCTCCAACGTCGGCTGCGAAGGTGGCGGCGCAGGGCCGCGGGCGAGCGTCTCTCATGCTACCGCCGGCCTGCGCCGCGGCCGCGGCGCGCACGACGGCGACGGACACCGGGGCGGCCGCGCCGAAGCGGCGGCCGGTCGGCGCTCCTCTGCGCTCCTCGGCGCTGCGCGGACGCACGCCGGCGCCCGCTGCCGGCTCAGGGCCTGAGCGCGAAACGCAGGGCGGACGCCAGGCCGTTGCGCCAGTTGGTCCAGTTGTGGCCGGCGTGCCGCTCCCTGTGGGCGTGCTCGGTTCCGTGCGACGCCAGCGCCGCCTCCACCCGACGGTTGACGTCGGTGAGCCACTCCAGCGTGCCGCACTCGGCGTACCAGCGCAGCCCCGGCGGCGGTCCGTCCCCCTCCAGGCGCTCCGCCACGAAGGACCGCGTGCCGGCGTAGAAATCGGGCGCCTCGGGGTGGCCCAGGAAGGCGCCGGAGAAGGTGACCGCGGTCCGCACCAGCCCCGGCCGCGACAGCGCCAGGTTGGCGCTGAAGAGCCCGCCCAGGCTGGCGCCGACGGCGAGGAGCTCGTCCGTGGAGGGGTACCGCCGCCTCAGCTCGGGGACAAGCTCGCGGTCCACGAAGTCCAGGTAGCCCTCGTGGAAGGCGTACTCGCGTGAGCGCTCCACCGGCTCGACGAAGGCGAGCCGGGCCGGGCGCGCCTCGCCGGCCGCCAGCAACGCCTGCAGGACGTCGGCCAAGCGCGCCAGGCGGTAGAAGGCGACGCCGTCCTGGACCAGCGCCAGCGGCAGCCGCACGTCCTCGAGGCCGGGCGGCGTCACCACGATGACGCGCCGGTGCTGATGCAGCGTCCGGCTCTCGACCCGCAGGCGGTCCACGGTCCCCGGCCGCGCGGGCTCGGGGGGGTCGGCAAGCGGATCGGGACGATACTCCGGGCCCGTCAGCGCGCTCACCTCCGGGTACCAGGGGTTGTCCGCCCGACGCGGGTTCGCGGGATCGGCGCGCAGGCGTCCTTCCCCGTCGATGAAGGCGTACTCGAAGTAGACGTCGTCCGCGAGCTCGAGCGGCACCTCGCGACCGGTGCCGGGCTCGAGCCGGCGGGGGCTCCGGTCCATGTCCCCGAGGTCGGAGACCAGATGCGTGGCCCAGTCCGGGACGGTGACGGTGACTCGCATGGCGCCCAAGTCTACCCGCGGAGGCCTGCCGGGCCCGTCTCCGGGACCCCGCGGCACCGGCAGCGTCGGCATCGAGCCTGCCGCGCGGCCCCTGGTAGACTCGTGCGCATGTCCGGGCATCCCTACGATTCACTGTCGCTGGCCGACCTCAAGGCCAAGCCCAACGCCAAGTGGACGCATTTCGGGCCGCAGGTGCTGCCGCTGTGGGTGGCCGAGATGGACTTCCCGGTGGCCGACGCCATCAAGGAGGCCATCGACGCGCAGGTCCACAGCGAGAACCTCGGCTACGGCCTGTCCGCCGGCCTGCCGGGGCTCGTCGAGGCCCTCCAGGCACGCTTGGAAGGGCGGTACGGCTACGCCGTCGCCCGGGAGGACGTGCGGTTGCTGGGCAGCACCGTGCAGGGGCTGTACCTGGCCGTCATGGCCTTCGCCGGACCGGGCGACGAGGCGCTGCTGCTGACGCCGCTGTACCCGCCGTTCCGGGCCGCGGTGGAGAACACCGGACGGGTGCCGGTCCAGGTGCCCCTGATCGACGGGCCGGAAGGCTACGCCATCGACTTCGACGCCCTCGAGGCCGCCGTGACGCCGGCCACGCGCTTGCTGATGCTGTGCAACCCGCACAACCCGGTGGGACGGGTCTACACCGAGGAAGAGCTCACGCGGCTGGCGCAGCTCGCCCTGGAGCACAACCTGTGGATCGTCTCCGACGAGCTCCACGCGGACCTGTGCTTCGCCGGCCGGCACCGGCCCATCGCCACGCTCGCCCCGGAGGTCGCGGCGCGGACGCTCACGCTCTACGGCCCCACCAAGTCGTTCAACATCCCCGGCCTGAAGCTCTCCTTCGCCATCAGCGCCAACCCGGCCATGTTGGAGCGCCTGGCCTACCACGCCCGCGGCGTGGCGCCCGGCCCGAACGTGCTGGCCCAGGCCGCCACGATCGGGGCCTACACCGGCGGCGGCAGCTGGTTCGACGACACCCTCGGCTACCTGGCCGGCAACCGCGACCACGTCCGGGAACGCGTGGCGCGCGAGATGCCGGCGGTGCGCCTTCACGCGCCGCAAGGCACCTACCTGGCGTGGCTGGACTTCCGCGACGCGGGCCTCGGCGACGATCCCGCGGGCGCGCTCGTGGAGCGCGCCCGCGTCGGGCTCAACGGCGGCAGCGCCTTCGGCGTCGGCGGCGACGGCTTCGCGCGGCTAAACTTCGCCACCAGCCGGCCCATCCTCGACGAGGCGCTGACGCGCATCGCCGCTTCCCTGCCGCCGGGCGCGGGCCGTTGACGGAAGCGACGCCCGCGGCCTTCTACCCGCCGGCACTGGAGGGTTGCCGCGCCTGCGCGCGCCTGGCGGAGCACCGCGAGGCCGTGGCGCGCCGGAAGCGCCGGGCCTACGCCGACCAGCCCTACTGGGCCCGCCCCGTGCCGGGCTTCGGCGACCCCACCGCGAAGCTGCTGCTGCTGGGCCTGGCGCCGGGCGCCCACGGCTCCAACCGTACCGGCCGCATGTTCACCGGGGACGCCAGCGGCGACTTCCTGTTCCCCGCCCTGCACCGTGCGGGCCTGGCGACCCGGCCGGACTCGCGGGCGCGCGGCGACGGCCAGCGGCTGCTCGGGGTGTGGATCACCGCGGCGCTGCGCTGCGCGCCGCCGGACAACAGGCCGCTGCGCGAGGAGGTCGTCGCCTGCCGCCCCTGGCTCGAGCACGACCTGGCCCGCCTGCCGCAGCTGCGCGCCGTCCTGGCACTGGGGCACATCGCGCATGACGCCTACCTGGAGCTGCTGAAGGCCCGCGGCCGGCGGCTGGTCAAGGCGCGCTACCCCTTCGCCCACGGCGCCCGCCACGACCCGCCCGGCTCCCTGCCGATGCTCGACGTCTACCACGTGAGTCAGCAGAACACCGCTACCGGTCGCCTCACCGCGGCCATGTTCGACGCCGTGCTGGCGGAGGCGAAGGTTGCCGCCGGCCTGTAGGCTCCGGGCGGCGCCCGCTCGTCGCGCGCCCCGGCGTCGCGGCAGCCGCGCGTCCCGGCGTGACCCGGCCCGCCGCTCCGCACGCCGGGCTGGCCTTGCGGGCCGTCCGCTCGGCGCGCTTCGCGGCCCGGGGAGCGTGCGACGCGTTAGAGTCGCGGCATGACGCTGGCGACGCTCAACCTGGGGCCGCGGCTGGAGCCGGCCCTGGTCTCGGGGCATCCGTGGATCTACCGCAACCACCTTCCCGGGCACCGGCTCCGGTCCGGCGAGTGGGTGCGCCTGGAGGCGGGGCGGGCCGTGGCCCACGGCCTCTACGACGCGGAGGGGGCCATCGCCGTCCGGCTGTTCCGCCGTGAGGCCGTGCCCGACGCCGCCTTCCTCAAGAGCCGTGTCGCGCAGGCGCTCGAGCTTCGCGCCCCCCTCACGGACGCCGGCCACACCAATGCCTACCGCCTCCTCCACGGCGAGGGCGATTACCTCCCGGCCATCGTCGCCGACCGTTACGGCCGCTTCGCGGTGATGAAGCGCTACGCCGCCAGCGTGGAGGGCCTGCTGCCAGCCATCGCCCGCGAGCTCGGCGCCGGGTTGGGGCTCAAAGGCGTGGTGTTGCGCTCCGACGACGGCCTTCGGGCTCTGTGGGGCGAGCTGCCGCCGCCGCGGGAACGGGTCATGGAGAACGGCCTGGTGTTCGACGCCGACCTGGCCTCCGGCCAGAAGACGGGGCTGTTCCTCGACCAGCGCGACAACCGCGCCCTGGTGCGCGAGCTGGCCGCCGGCCGCAGCGTGCTCAACCTGTTCAGCTATACCGGGGGGTTCAGCGTCTACGCGTTGGCCGGCGGCGCGTCCCGCGTGGTCAGCGTGGACGTGTCACAGGGCGCGGTGGCCGAGGCCGACCGAGCGGTGACGGCGAACGGGCTCGATGGCGCGCGCCACCAGGCCGTCGCGGCCGACGTCTTCGACTACCTGCCCGCGCTCGAGGAGCGCGGGGAGCGCTTCGACATGGTCATCCTGGACCCGCCGGCGCTGGCGCGCAGCGCCGAGCAGCGGCGGCGCGCGCAGCGCGCGTACCTCAAGCTGAACCGGGCGGCCTTCGCGGCGGTGCGCCCCGGCGGGTTGCTGGTCACCGCGTCCTGCACCGCGCAGGTGTCGCCCGAGGCCTTCCAGCGGCTGGTCGCCGACGCGGCCCGCGCAGCCGGCGTGGAGGCGCAGGTGGTAGCCGAACGCGGCCAGCCGCGCGACCACCCGGTGCCGGCGAGCTTCCCGGAGGGCCGCTACCTCAAGTTCCTGGTGCTGCGGGTGCTGTGAGGCCGAGGCCGGGCTGCTCCCGGATCCAGCCCAGGATGTCGGCGAGCACCAGCTCACGGTCGAGGTCGTTGAGCAGCTCGTGGTAGCTGCCGTGGTACAGGCGCAGCGTGACCAGCGCGGCCGGGAGCTTCCCGGCCAGCTCCTCGCTGGCGCGAGGGTCGGCGATGTCGTCGTCGGCGCCGTGCACGATCAAGGTGGGCGCGCGGAGCTCCCCGGCGCGCTCCAGCAGCGGCGCCCCCGCCGTCACCAGGGCATGCCCCATGCGCGCCTTGACGCGACCGGTGTAGGTGAGCGGGTCCTTGCGGTACGCCTCGACCGCCTCGGGGTCGCGGGACAACGCTCGGGCGTCGAGCGCCTGGACCGGCAGCTGCGGCAGCGAGCGCGCCAGCCAGCCGGACACGCCCAGCAGCCAGCGCGGCGGCGGCAGGCTGGGCCGCAGGAAGGGGGCGCTCAGCACCAGCGCGTCCAGAGCGTCCGGGCGCTCCAGCGCGAAACGCAGCGCCACCGCGCCGCCCATGCTGTGACCGAAGACCAGCACGGGGAGGCCGGGTCGCTGCTCGGCGACGTGCCGGCGCAGCACGCCGACATCGGCGACGTAGTCGCCGAAGTCGACGACGTCGGCTCGCGGACCGGCACTGCGCCCGTGCCCGCGCAGGTCGACGGCGAAGGTCTCCACGCCGACGCCTGCCAGGGCCCGTACCAGCGGCTTGTAGCGGCCGGCATGCTCGGCGTAGCCGTGGACCAGCAGGCAGGCGGCCCGCGGATCGTCGACCCGCGAGCGGTGCAGCGCCAGCGCCAGGCCGTCGTGCGCGGT
>Ga0102953_1001566_pt1 | contig 14397 bp, 13 predicted proteins | sample SalPon2A_C_D2_MG_FD_78509 | JGI IMG/M metagenome (GOLD analysis project Ga0102953, IMG submission 78509) | Soil microbial communities from South San Francisco under conditions of wetland restoration - Salt Pond MetaG R2A_C_D2_MG | ecosystem: Environmental > Terrestrial > Soil > Wetlands | place... | reverse complement strand
GTCTGACCCCGATTTCACTGGATGGGGCCCAAAAACAGGAGAATCTATGCTAGATTCAGGAATGAACGAAGAACCCCGAAGTAATATTTCGGCCCGTCATTTCCTCGTAGATCGATTTCAGGATTAGCGATTCATCATCGAAGGGGAGCCTTCTTGTCGGTCGATCCGGTTCCGGATGAATGTTTATCGATTCAAGCCGCCTGTATGTAGTTATTTCGACACTATTACCATGACAAAAAAAGTAGCGGTTGTTCAATCAAACTATATTCCCTGGAAAGGATATTTCGATTTGATCGCATCGGTGGACGAGTTCATTTTATTTGACGATATGCAATTCACTCGGCGTGACTGGCGCAACCGAAATCGAATAAAAACACCCGATGGTCTGAAATGGTTGACGGTGCCGGTATCGACCAAAGGAAAGTATCATCAGCTTATCCGCGAAACCGAGATCGATGGCGACGACTGGGCGACGAAACACTGGTTGAGCCTGGAACTCAACTACCGACGAGCGCCCCATTTTGACGAGATAGCAACCTGGCTCAAACCCCTTTATCTGGATTCAGGCCACGTCAATTTGTCGGCCCTGAATCGCCTATTTATCGAATCCATCAATCATTACCTCGGTATCGATACCGTGATTTCCAACTCCTGGGATTATCGCCTGGTCGATGGCAAGACCGAGCGCCTGATCAGCCTTTGCGAACAGGCGGGCGGTTCGGAATATGTGTCGGGCTCGATGGCGAAGGATTACCTCGATGCCGATAAATTCGACCAACGCGATATCAGGCTTACCTGGTTTAATTATTCCGGGTATCCCGAGTATCCCCAGCAATGGGGTGAATTCGCACACCATGTCAGCATCCTCGACCTGTTGTTCAATTGTGGTAGCGAGGCTCGTAACTATATGAGGCGTACCCATTGATGAAGTTATCTATCGTTGCGACGCTTTATCGATCCGCGGAGTATGTCGATGAATTTCACCGGCGAGCGAGCCGCGCCGCACGGGAGCTGGTCGGTGATGACTACGAAATCATCCTGGTCAACGACGGTTCTCCCGACGCTTCGCTCGATCTCGCGATACAACTTACCGAGACCGATCCGCGCGTCGCGGTAGTCGATCTTTCACGAAATTTCGGCCATCACAAGGCTATGATGACCGGGCTCGAGCACAGTTGCGGAGAGCGAGTATTCTTGCTCGACAGCGACCTGGAGGAAGAGCCGGAGTGGTTGTTCGAATTCAGCGCAATAATGGAGTCGGAGTCCTGCGATACCGTGTACGGCGTGCAACAGCGGCGCAAGGGCGGATTATTCGAAAGAATTTCCGGCGGCCTGTTTTTCCGGGTATTTCGCCTGCTGACCGGCGTGGCCCAGCCGAACAACATCGTCACCGCCAGATTGATGTCGCGTCGCTACGTCGACGCCCTGCTGTTACACCGCGAGCGCGAGCTGAATATCGGCGGCCTGTGGATCACCACTGGATTCAAACAGTGCCAAAAAGTCGTAAACAAGCATGCTACCAGTCCGACGAGCTATTCGCTGGTACACAAGCTCAAACATCTCGTCAATGCAGTTACTTCGTTTAGCAGCTTGCCGCTGGTATTCACTTTTTATGCCGGCATGCTTATTTCGCTGTCGGCACTGGCTTATATCGTTTATCTGGTTTTCCTGTATTTTCTTATCGGCTCGCCGCCGGAGGGCTATATCTCCGTCATAGTATCGATATGGCTGTTTTCCGGATTGATCATTTTCTTCCTCGGCATGCAGGGGATCTACATCTCGAAAATGTTTTCGGAAGTCAAGCAACGTCCCTATACCATAGTGCGGCAAGTGTATCGCCGGAAACCGGAAACGTCCGATGATCGACAGTAAAATACCGACCGCGAGCTATGGCATATTGCAGCAGTCCTCGGCGAACTGCGAATCGGACGGGATTGTCGAGCAGGTCGAGCGCCTGGGTTACGCCATCCTGGACTCAGGCTGGGGGGCCGCGGAGCTGGAGAGCTTTGCCGATGCCTTTGACAAGACACGAAGACAATACATCGCCGTACACGGTGAGACCCGGCTCAGGGATAAAAACGAATTTCACACGATTCGCTTACCGCTGGTTCACGGCGACCCGGCTTTCCTGAAGTTAGCGGTGAATGACAAGCTGCAATCCGCGCTTCGACGATTAATTTCAGGCAAGTTCATCCTCAACCAGCAAAACGGGTTGATCAATCCTCCACGGGAAACGAGCAGCCAGGCGGCATGGCATCGCGATCTCCCGTATCAGCATTTCGTATCATCGAGGCCGCTTGCCATCAATGCCTTGTTTTGTGTCGACGATTTTACCCGTGAAAACGGCGCCACGTTCGTGCTGCCGGGCTCGCATAGAGCGGAGGACTTTCCCACGCAGCAATACCTTCGGCAAAACGCGTTACAGGTCGAGGCAAAGGCAGGCTCTTTTATCGTGCTCGACTGCATGGTGTTTCACGCCGCCGGTTCCAACGGCACGAATGCAGAACGACGGGCTGTCAATCATGTTTTCACTATCCCTTATTTCAAACAACAGATCCGAATAGCCGGGAACATCGATTCCGCGAATCTGTCTAGCGCGGAAATGGAAATGCTCGGTTTCGATTTCAACGAACCCGAATCCATCGAGGCCTATCTGTCGGGCCGCCCGGATACATCCGGAAGAGATTCGCAATGAGCGATCGGCTCAATCCTGAAATACTCGGGGCTGTAGCCCGTTACTATGCCGACAAGCTGGCCAGGTTCGGCTCGGAGCCCCGCGGCGTCGACTGGAACGGCGCGGAGAGCCAATGGCTACGCTTTCTACAGCTCGTAAAAATAATAGATGGCAGCGCCGAATTTTCGATTAACGACCTGGGTTGCGGATACGGGGCGCTATACGATTATTTGTCACAAACGTATTCCGATTTCGCCTATACCGGCATCGATATATCCGGAGAGATGATTCAGGCGGCCGAAAGCCGTTTCCAGGGGTTCGAAAACTCGCGATTTATCGTCGGCGGCGAACCGACCCGGTTAGCGGACTACGGTATTGCAAGCGGTATATTCAATGTTCGCCAGGACCAGTCCGACGAAACCTGGCTGCACTATCTGGAGGAAACGCTGGATGCACTGGACCGAACCAGCAAGCTCGGCTTTTCGTTCAATTGCCTGACGCGCTATTCCGATGCCGATAAAATGCAAGCCTGCCTGTACTATGCAGATCCCTGCGCACTGTTCGATTATTGTAAAAGCCGCTATTCCCGCAACGTGGCATTGTTGCACGACTATGGACTCTACGAATTCACCATTCTGGTAAGGAAAGAGACATGAAAAAGCCTCTTGTCATATTTGGCGCCGGAGATCTTGCCCAGCTGGCGCACTACTATTTCAGCAGGGACTCCGAATACGAGGTGCGCGCATTTACGCTGGATGCCGAGTTTATCGGCGTTCCGGAATGCTGTGAACTTCCGGTGGTTGCATTCGACCAGGTCGCGGATCGATACGCGCCTGCCGAACACGCGATGTTCGTGGCACTGAGTTATTCGAAGCTCAACCGGGTCCGCAGGGAAAAATATCTGGCGGCAAAATCACTCGGCTATTCGATGGCCAGCTATCTCAGTTCACGCGCCAGTTTGCTGAACGACGGTCACATCGGTGAAAACTGTTTTATTCTGGAAGACAACACCGTCCAGCCTTTCGTCACCATCGGCGACAACGTCACCCTCTGGAGCGGCAACCATATCGGTCACCATTCAACGATCGCGAGTCACAGCTTCATTGCTTCGCAGGTGGTTGTATCCGGCGGCGTTGAAATCGGCGAGCAGTGTTTCATCGGCGTGAACGCGACCCTGCGAGATCATATCAAGATCGGCGATCGGTGCGTTATCGGCGCCGGCGCGCTCATATTGGGCGATGCCGACCCGGACGGCGTCTATATCGGCAAGGCCACAGAACGCTCCAGATTGCCGAGCGGCAAACTGCGAGGCATATGAGCGCCCGATGGCGAAAGCTCGGTCTGCTCTATCGACCCGGAGAGACCGGTCGACATGCGAAGCTCCGTACCCACGCAGCGAATCCATTGCCGGTACAAATCGACGGTGACCTGTATCGGATTTACTTCAGCGCGCGCGACGACCAAAAACGATCTTCGGTTGGCGCGGTCGACATCGACATCGTTAGACGTGAAATCATCGCAGAATACGGCAAGCCCGTTTTCGAACACGGACCCGCCGGCAGTTTTTTTGCGGCGGGTGTCAGTCTCGGCTGTAGTTACGAAGTCGGCCAGGTCCGCTACCTGCTTTTCATGGGATGGCAAAACCCGGTCGGCGGTCACTGGCGCGGCGATATCGGGCGGTTGACGATACAACCGGACTTCGGCCTCGAGCTAGAGTGTCCCGAACCCGTGATGGGAGCAAGCAGCGACGACCCGATCAGCCTGTCGTATCCCTGGGTAATGAAAATGAATACCGGTGAATATCGCATGTGGTACGGCTCCACCCGCAGCTGGGACGCCGGGAATGGCGAAATGTTGCATGTTATCAATAGCGCCCGCTCGGATAACGGACATGACTGGACACCGGAGGGTCTCGCCGTCCCATACGAGTTGGGTACGTCACAGGCGTTCTCGAAACCGACGGTGATAGTAGATCCGCGAAGCGGAGCTTATTCGATGTGGTTTTCCTGCCGCGGTGCCGAAGGAGACGGTTATCGCATCGGGTACGCATGCAGTGAGGATGCGATCGACTGGCGACTCGCCAATGCGGAAGCCGGAATAACCGTATCCGATAGTGGCTGGGATTCCGAGATGATCGAGTATCCCCATGTTTTTGATCATGCCGGTCACTACTATATGCTCTACAATGGAAACGGTTATGGCAAATCCGGATTCGGACTCGCGGTCTTGAGCGATGGCTGAAAGCGCCCGTCAAGATTACGCGGCCAGTTCGTTGCAACAATTAATTCGTTACGGGTTAGTGGGGATCTCCATCAACCTGTTGGGTTATCTGCTATATCTGTTGCTGACTTTTACCGGTGTAACGCCAAAATTGGCCATGAGCATGCTTTATTTTGTCGGAGCAGTCGCGGGTTTCTGGGGAAATCGCAGGCTGACATTCATGCACCAGGGCAGCCTGATCGCATCGGGTACCCGCTACCTGCTGGCCCATGGCCTCGGGTACCTGATCAATCTGACGATCCTGGTCACTTTCGTCGACTGGCTGGGATACACACACCAATGGGTTCAGGCCATTGCCATTTTCGTCGTCGCAGGCTACCTGTTTGTCGCATTCAAGGTCTTCGTGTTCGCGAACCTGAACGGTCCGGCCGAACCCGAAACGTGAAGCGCTGCCTGGCCTGCAATGATACTTTCGACAGCGCTATCAGCAGTTGCCCGAGCTGCGATTTCAGACCGGAATCGATCGACGGATTTGAAGCCTATGCAAGCGATTACGCTTACCAGGGGGATGGTTTCGACGCGACCTATTTCCCGGCACTGGCGCAACAAGAGGCAAGCCACTTCTGGTTTCGAGCGCGAAACAGGCTGATTCTCTGGGCGCTCGAAAAATATGCCACGGGATTCGAGTCCTTTCTGGAAGTCGGCTGCGGCACCGGTTTCGTGTTATCCGGCGTTGCTCGGAAATACCCTTCGGCACGGCTGAGTGGTAGCGAAATTTTCGTAGCCGGTCTCGGTTTCTCCGCCGAGCGTATTCCGCATGCCAAACTGATGCAAATGGATGCGCGGCACATTCCCTTCGTAAACGAATTCGACGTGATTGGCGCATTCGACGTGATCGAACATATCGAAGAAGACGAAAAGGTTTTGGCGCAATTCCATGCTGCGCTGAAGCCGGGCGGCTACCTGCTGCTGACCGTCCCCCAGCATGCCTGGCTATGGGGCCAGACCGATGAATATGCATGCCATCGACGGCGCTACTCGGCGCGCGAACTGCATCGTAAAGCCAGCCATTCGGGCTTTCGTATACTCAGGAGCACGTCTTTCGTCACGACTCTGTTACCGGCCATGATGGTATCGCGATTTTACCAGCGGATGAGACCCGGCAACGCATACGACGCAACAGCCGAACTCAGGATATCGCCCTGGCTGAATCGCCTGTTCACTGCTTTTTTGAGTTTCGAACTGTGGATGATTCGTCATGGCTTCGATTTCCCGCTAGGCGGAACCAGAATGCTGGTGGCCAGAAAATTCGAAAATCTACAGGAGCAGCGATGAGCGATAGTAAAGTTCCTTTTAACAAACCCTTCCTGACCGGCCGTGAACTGTCTTACATCGCAAAAGCGCACGAGGGCAATATGCTTGCCGGAGATGGCCCATTTACCGGCCTTTGCCACGAGTGGTTGCAGCACAAGACGGATTGTCTGCGGGCCCTGTTGACACACTCTTGCACGGCCGCGCTGGAAATGTCCGCGTTACTGCTCGATATCCAGCCCGGCGACGAAGTCATCATGCCGTCTTTCACTTTCGTATCTACTGCCAACGCCTATGTACTCAGGGGCGGGGTGCCCGTGTTTGTGGACATTCGCCCCGATACGCTCAATATCGACGAGCAATTGATCGAGGCCGCGATAACCGAGCGTACACGCGCTATTCTACCGGTTCACTACGCGGGCGTCGGTTGTGAAATGGATGCGATTGACGAAATTGCCCGCCACCACCGATTACGCGTCGTGGAAGACGCGGCGCAAGGCGTCATGGCAACCTACAAGGGCCGCGCGCTGGGCAGCATCGGCGACCTGGGTTGTTTCAGCTTTCACGAGACCAAGAATGTCATTTCGGGAGAAGGTGGTGCGCTGCTGGTCAATAACCCCGAAATGTCCGACAGGGCCGAACTGATTCGCGAAAAAGGAACCGACCGCAGCCGTTTTATCCGCGGCGAGGTCGACAAGTATACCTGGCAGGAAATGGGGTCTTCCTATCTGCCCGGGGAACTGATCGCCGCCTTTCTATGGGCGCAACTTGAAGACGCGGAATCGATAACGGCCGACCGCCTTGAGTCCTGGGATTATTATCACGAAGGCCTCGGTGGCCTCGGGGCCGCAGGCTGTTTGCAGCGTCCCTATATTCCTGAGCACTGCTGGCATAACGCACATATGTATTACGTGCTGCTGGACCGGGCTGTCGAGCGGAGACAGATTTTAAGAAACCTGAATGCGGCCGGCATCAACGCGATTTCACACTTTGTGCCATTGCACGAATCGCCGGCCGGGCAACGCTATGGGCGTATACACGGCTCGATGCAGGTGACCGGGGATCAGGCCGGGCGACTGATCCGCCTGCCGCTATGGAAAGGGATCGAGCGCGAGCAGCAGGACAGGGTAATCGAAACCCTGGAGCAGGCGCTCAAACATTAGCGTACAGTTCATACAGTTCATACAGGGACACACACTCTTTCATACTGCTTCATACAGCATACAGGGACACACACTCTTTCATACAGTTCATACAAGGAAACACGCTCAGCCATTGACATCGACCAGCTCCCAGACTTAGGATCAACCGATCTCAGACAAAAGGACTTGACTGATGACTCGGCCCAGGAAGGCTCTCATTTCGCTCACTACCACCCCTTACTATCACGTCACCTCACGCTGCGTTCGCCAGGCGTTTCTTTTCGGCAAAGACCCCTGTTCCGGTCGCGATTACGAGCACCGGCGCCAATGGGTAATAGACCGCATCCGCCTGCTGTCGTCGCTGTTTGCCATCGATATCTGTGCCTATGCTGTCATGGGTAATCACTACCACCTGGTGATCAAGCTGTGTCCCGATCAACTTGATGAACCGAGCGATGATGACGTCCTGGAGCGCTGGTGTACGATGTTCAGAGGACCTCCGCTGGTACAGCGCTATCGGGCCGGAGAAGCGCTCTCTGCAGCTGAAATGGTTACTTTGGCGAATACCGTTCAGATCTGGCGCAACAAGCTTTCGAGCCTCAGCTGGTTCATGCGTTGTTTAAACCAGGCCATCGCGCACCAGGCCAACCGGGAAGATGGCTGTACGGGTAAATTCTGGGAATGTCGGTTTACTACGCAGGCCCTCAAGTCCGAAGAGGCCCTGCTGTCCTGTATGGCTTACGTGGATCTTAATCCGGTGAGAGCCGATATTGCTTCGACACCGGAGACTTCCGAATACACCAGTATCCGGGAGCGGATCATGCCGACATTCCAACTCGAAGATGCGGTTGAGAATCAAGTTCGAAATGGTGGTTTTTTCGACTTCAAATGGCCTTTAAAGCCGCTCTTGCACTTTGCCGAGGCGAAGGGTTTGCAAGAGGGTATTCCGTATGCCTATCCAGACTACCTGAATCTGGTGGACTGGACGGGCCGAGTTATCCGTCAGGACAAGCGTGGAGCAATCGATTCAGAATTACCCTCGATACTCGAGCGACTGGGTCTAACCCTTGAGCAGTGGGCGATTAATACCACTCGATTCGAAGCGATTCACGATCGGCGATTCAATCGGGTTACGGCCGTTTTCGATACCGGATAGTCAGCCAATTCTAGTATGCAGGAGAACTTGAATTTGCCCTGCAGGGGTAGCGGGCGCTTATGGTAGCTGTATGGTATCAGCGACCATGCTGACCTCAATATAGTCAATATAGTCAACTGGGAGGCTGAACAATCAAATCGCCCGGTAATCGTCGGGAGCTCACGCCAGTCGCAAACGAACACAATTTCATTCAGCCGGATATATAGCAGATACAGAGTGTGTCCCTCTCGAAGTCTCCTTCCGAAGCCAGAGTGTGTGTCCTTCTCCGGCCCTCTCTCGAAGTCTCCTTCGAAAGCCAGAGTGTGTGTCCTTCTCCGGCTAGAGTGTGTGTCCCTCTCCGGGAGAGTTAGTCGGGGATGTCCCTTTCGGAGGTCTCGAATAGGCGCAGTCAAATCACTGCTGGAGACTAATATCAGTTTGCCCAGGTACGGTTTCAGGCAGTATGGAGGGACAAATTATCGTGGGATCTAAGCTGTCGAGTGCAACAAACGAGTGCGGGTACTTTCCAAGCAGGGATTGTCGGTAACCCTCGACCAGGCGAACCATATCCTGCGGAAACTCGGAGCTGTGCTTTAAGTGCCCATACAGGGTTACCAGGCTGATCTTTTCCAGTTCGGTCAATGCAAACGGATTCTGTCGCGTCCAGGCATCCGACAGCACGAACGCCAGCAGTTCGGAAGCCAGGGCATCATTGGACATCCGGGCCTGAGCCAGGGACATCATCAGTAAATCCAGCGTTTCCTTATACTCGATCGTCTCGAAAAGTCTGTAGGCCTCGGGATAGCGGTGGTTGTGCAAGGCGAGGTAAGCCAGAAAGCGCCGGTGGTAGTTATTGACCGGTGGATTGGGTAACGCCGTTTCGACGAGATTTTCCCAATCTCCGTTTGCAATAATCTCTTTAAGCGAACTCAACAGGGGCAGTAACTGGGAGTTCGGGGGCAGTACCTGCTCCGCTCTGGCTAGTTCTGGCTCAATGGCATCAGTAAGCCGGCTCTGCCAGCACATGGGGTAGTACAGTAGACTGAGCGAGACGGAGAAGCCGGCCGGAGCCGTCGAAAACAGGACGAATCGATCGGTGACCAACTCCGGAATTAGATGGTGAGATTTGTCCCTGATTAGTAGTTGGCCGAACTCGATCGGGTAGATCGCGAAATCGACATCATACCTTTGCAATTCATCCGCCAGCGAGCCTCCCGCACCGGTGTAATAAAACAAGTCCAGATGTCGTTTGGTGAAATCCAGCGGGTACAGGATGTTCGACCTGCCATCGATGTAAACCTTGAACTTCGGGGCCAGGTGGTAGATCAGGAATCCACCTTCCCGAGCCCGGTTGAATATGTTGCCGCCGTCAGGATGATGCTCCAGCAGATAGGATGCGATCGTATCGGGAAACTCGTCGGAATTGTCTCGATGTCGAGTCTCGAGTGCCTTTACGGAAGACAATACGACGCCGGCCAGGCCTATGCCGATTCCGGAAGCTATTAACAGTATGCGAACGGATTTTCTCACTCCGGCAAGCAATCGCCCGAAATCGGTTTCGGTAAGGACATAGGCCGTCAGGCAAAGCACGACGACACCGGATATCGTCAAAAATCTCAAAACCTCCCATGACTGAAAAGCAAATATTGCGCAAACGATCGCAAGGCCGAAATGGCGTTTACTGGCGAGCGCAATTATCACGTAAATACCGACCAGCCAGAACCCGGTTAACAGCGAGTTGTTGGACATAATCTCGTGTGTGGCCTTGAATTCGTTGGTCAGCACCCATTCGTCGGAGAATTTCAGGATGTCGAACAGTGCATGGGTGAAATTCGGATTGGCGAAACCGAGCAGGAAGATGACTGCTCCCCAGAGCAACCAGCGAGACCATAACTGCCGCTCCTCGGCCTTGCGAAGCAGATCGACGGCCTTGTCCACGAACAGACCGAAGAAGATGACGTAGCCGAGGATTGCGGCGTGGTAGTTGACCCAAAAAAGCATAAAGCCGGCAATCAGCGCCAGATTTCTATGACTGAAGTCCTTTCGAGTTCTGATGCAGAGTATCAGCGCCACCACGATGAACAGATTGTCAAACATTTCCGGCCGAACGTGCTGGAACCGATACAGATAGAACAGGATGATGTAGGGCAGGGTTATGGCTATGATGACCCAGTTGGCCCTGATGGTTCGATAAAACAGATAAATGGCGGCAAGAAACAGGCTCAAGCCGATGATTCTTAAAATCTGCATTCCCGCGGGAACTCCAAAATTCGAACTGAATACGGCCAGAATCGATTGAAATATTACCGGTGCATTGGCCACCGGTTGATCGAGGTAGGTATAACTGTAGTGATCGATACCCGGCGCCAGCGAATGGTATAAAAAATCTTCACCCATGCGCATATGCCAGTAGGCATCGAAGGACACAAAATTGGTGAAGGCTGCATATGCCAGCCAGACAAAAAAATAGATGAACAGGAACAAAATTCCTTTTCTTGCCTGATGGTCTGCTATGCCGAACATGCGAGGTATTCCCAGGAGTGAGGTCTGAGTCTAGTCGTACCTGTTCATATTTGCGAGAGCTGGTTCAGGCCGGATGTTTTGTACCAGCCAGGCAGTATAAATGATGAGTGAGGCTCGGACTGTGCCGGTGTTTTCCACATCCTGAGTCACAGCGCGTACTGGGGTCGTGGACGGATTTCTGATGCCTGTTTCTCGCCGGGATGGGTTTACTCTTCTTGTACTCGTTCCCGCTACCTAAAACTGGCTGTGACGAATCCGTGTCGCTGAGTGATGATCAGTATGGCCAGTTTCTCGTCACCGGTCTGACCCTCCGACTCGGAGCATCGGGTCCCGGTGGCGTATGAACTATCCGCGGAGTATTGCCCGTTTTGTAGCCGTTGTCAGCTAAGGGTTAGTTTCCTTGAGGTCGGCAATTCGAGCGATGAGTTGCTGGTATTTTTCGCGCTCCCCTCCATACCGCACGGCCATCTCGACAAGTTCCAGCGCGGTATCGAATTTGGACAACTTTAGATTAACAAGCGCGGCATCGTAATAAATTTCTTCAGGCGCCAAAAACCAGAGCCGTTGTTCCTGTATGCCTTTGAAAATTGCGATTTCGGCCTCCTGATAGTGTTCGAGGCGATAGGCCGTGTCGAAATAGCGAATGACGAATTTATTCAGCTTTTGTTCGGGGAATATGAGTTGACGGTTCGCGAAAGCGCGTCGATACAGTGGCAAAGCATCTTCGTAACGTTGCTTTCGATAATAGGCTTCGGCCAAAAAAATGGCGACATGAATATCTTCGGGTTCATCCTGGCTGGCAAATTCCCATAGAACGATGTCGTTTTGCCAGACCTTGCTGTAAAGATACGTGCTGAAGCCCAGTACTAGCGGAATAACGAGCAAAACGGATATCCGTGGGAATTTCCTTTTGATGGCCAGCCGATCGATCCGTTCGAGATCGAGCGCACGAATCAGTAATACGGCGATAATTAAATAGAGGGGCAACGTTGGCAGGTAGGCATATCGGTCCGCGGCCCGGATAGTCCCGATCTGAACCAGGCCGATAACCGGCAGAATCGTGACGCTGTAATAGAGCACTGCCAGCATGGGCCAATTGCGGCCGCGGCGCCGATAATATTCCGCGGCCACCACCAGGCCGATCATTACAACCAGGGAGATAAAAATTTTCAGCCAGGACAGACTATCCGGAACCGGATAATACGGTGACAAACCGGTCGGGAAGATCGTCGTTACCAGGTAATCCGTCCAGTTGATGACGCTGATCGCCAGCCGGTGCCCAATAGAAAAGGTTTCCAGACTACTGATTGCACCGGATGAAGCCTGGCTTATCAGGGTTAGATAAACACTCAACGCCGCCAGTAGAGCGAAGGGGATTTTCTCTGCGACCGGAATACGCCAGCTCGCAACGCGCCAGAAGCGGAACTGCAGTCTCTGGTACAGAAACAGGTCCAGCAATACCAGTACAACCGGCAGGGAAACGGCCATCGGCTTGGACATGATAGCCGCGGCGGCAAAAATGAGCGTGCCCAGGTATCTGGTCGGCCCGGGCCGATGAAGATAACCATGGTAGCTGTAAAGGCAAAGCAAAAAGAAAAATCCGCACAGCACATCCTTGCGTTCGGCTACCCAGGCAACGGATTCCGTGTGCTGGGGGTGCACCGCGAACAGCACGGCGGCGAACAGGCTCGCACGATAGATTGCGAATCGATCATGCTCGACCGTCGAAGGCAGGAAACGCGGCAACAATTGCTGGCTGTACAGAAACAGGACCCAGGCGCAGGCAATATGCCAGGCGACATTGACCCAGTGGTGCCCGAACGGCGCGAAACCGAACAGCTGTATATCGAGAGCATGGGACAGCCAGGTCAGCGGATGCCAGTTCGCATGATAACTTTGTGTCAGCATCCACCAGAGGGACGAGGCATCGATTTCGTGGATTGCCAGATTTTCGTTGATATTGATTTGCGTATCCCAGTCGAGCAACTCGCTCCCGGATACCGGCAGATAGGCAAGCACGCTGGCCAACGACAGAAGAGCGAGCGCACCCAGGTGATATCGCAGCGCAATCGTCGTGACTGAATTTCGATTCTGTGGATAGGCAGGAAGATCCATATGCGCCAATTGTAGTCGAGATTTGATTCCAGGTTAGCCGGGGCAGGGACGGACAGATCTCCGATGGTCGCTAAAACGCAGGGTATGGAATCGACCGGCGATATTGTTTTGGGTACTCGAATTTTTCTCGGGTCGATACCGCTACCGAGTAGTAGCCGCGACGATCATGCCGCTGAGCGAAAGGTTACCGCCACCACCGATGCTGAACCGCATCCGGTTCGCATCCTTGGCATGCGTGACGCGCCATAACGATGGTGCACAGGCATGCAGGCTGCCGGCGGGTGAACGGCAGTTCTCCCGGGTGCCGGGTTTTGAACTATAATCGGGACGTTTAACGCCGCTGCCGATCGAAGTTCTTGAACACAGACTTGAATCCCGCGACCTCGCCGCCTGTTCGTGGCCTGGTGTTTTCTCTCAAGCTGACGGCAGGCGCGGCAATCCTGTTGTGGCTGTACCGCAGCGATTATTTCGATCCGGCGGTAGTTCAACGCATTTCACCGGATTTCGGCAGTGTCGGTCTGTTGCTCGCCGGATCGACGTTACTGGCCTCGGGCGCGATATTGATTTCGATACGCCTGTGGCTATTGTTGCGCTTGCTGGGTACCGACCTGGCCTGGCGCGATACCCTGCGTATCAACCTGGCTGCAATGTGCCTGGGCATGATGCTGCCGGGACTGGTCGGTGTCGATGCGATCAGGTTGACCGGGTTTTGCCTGATCGAGTCCCGTTCCAGGACGACGGTATTCGCAGCCGTAGTGCTGGACAGGGTATTGGGAATTTTTGCGCTGCTCGTGTTATCGACCCTGGGCGTCAGTTTTGCCCTGGCAACGGGGTTCGACCGTATTCCTGCAGGCCTGCTGCAGTGGTTGCTGCCGCCGGTGGGCGGCGGCGTTCTGCTATTACTGCTGTTCGGCAGCCAATCGCTGAAGCGGTGGCGAATAATGCTCTGGCTCCAGTCCCGATTGCCGGCACGGGTCGGGCGGGCCATGGCATCGCTCCAGGTCGTGGCGAAAAGCTACCGGGTTTTGGGTGGTTGCCTGCTGCTGTCGTTGATATCGCAGATGTTTACGGTGTTGAGTTTCGTCTTTATCGGTTTGGTGATTCAGGATCGACTGCCGATACTCTTACATTTCATCATCAACCCGTTGGCCCTGTTGCTGAACGGCATACCCATTTCGCCGGGTGGGCTGGGTATTACCGAAAGCGCCTTCGCCTACCTGTTTCAGCTGGCAGGGTCTGAAAACGGGGCCGTGATCGCGTTGCTGGGGCGGCTGAAT
>Ga0102953_1001565_pt1 | contig 14400 bp, 11 predicted proteins | sample SalPon2A_C_D2_MG_FD_78509 | JGI IMG/M metagenome (GOLD analysis project Ga0102953, IMG submission 78509) | Soil microbial communities from South San Francisco under conditions of wetland restoration - Salt Pond MetaG R2A_C_D2_MG | ecosystem: Environmental > Terrestrial > Soil > Wetlands | place... | reverse complement strand
GCCGGCGCAGCGAGCTTTTCTTTGAATTGTTTCCTGCCGGCGACGGCCGGACCAATTTTGACAATCGCGAAAGCTTTCTCGATGTTCGCCGCGGCACTTACTCGGCCTTTGTAAATTCTCTGATCCGGCTTGAGACCGAGTTGCTGGCTGTGAAAGACCGCCCCGAAGAGATCAACAATCTGGCGCGGCGCGCGGCGGAAATCCGCAAGGCGCTGGAAGTGATCATGGAGAGCCGTGACCGCAGCCTGGTTTACTGGTGGGAAAGGCGCGGTCGCGGAGTGTTTATCGAGGCCTCGCCCATTGACGTTTCGCCCATCCTGCGTGAAAGGTTGTTCGGGCAGGTGCGGACCGTCATCCTCACTTCTGCTACTCTCGCCGTGGCCGGAAAGTTTGACTTTCTCAAACGCCGCCTGGGAGTGGAGATGGCGCGCGAAAAGATTCTGGAATCTCATTTCGATTTCGGCCGCCAGGCTATTCTCTACACGCCGCTGCATCTTCCGGACCCGCGCCACGCGGAGTTCTCATCGCGCGCCGCCAGTGAAATTGTGAATTTGCTGAAGGCCACCGAAGGCCGCGCCTTTGTGCTGTTCACTTCCTATCAACAGATGCGGGCCGTTTATGAACGTGTCCGCCGGCGGCTCCGCTACCCGCTGATGATGCAGGGTTCGGCACCGCGCACCGCGCTGCTTGACCGGTTCCGCTCCACCCCGCACGCCGTGCTGTTCGCCACCAGCTCGTTCTGGCAGGGCGTGGATGTGCAGGGCCAGCAGTTGAGCGCCGTCATTGTTGACCGCCTGCCGTTTGCCGTTCCATCAGACCCGGTGGTGGCGGCCCGAATCCGCCAGATTAATGAGGAGGGCGGCAACGCGTTTGTCGAATATCAGATTCCCGAGGCCGTCATCGCGCTCAAGCAGGGTTTCGGCCGGCTGATCCGCAGTGAGACGGACCGCGGCGTGCTTGGCATCCTGGACCACCGCATTGTGAAAAAGCAGTACGGGAAAATTTTTTTTGACAGCCTTCCGCCTTACCGCCGCGCCGGGCGGCTGGAAGAGGTCAGCGAATTTATGCAAGAATGTTTGTAGCCTGCAGAGATACGCCCTTGGGGCTTCTCGATGAATTGGCTAATTGGCAAGCTGCTGAATCGGTTGAAACAAATTTTGAAGGTCAGCAGCCCGGACAGGTTGGAGAGCGAGAGGATCCATGTTTGAGGTTTCGGTTGAATATTCCTTTGCCGCGGGCCACGCGCTGCGCGGTTACAAGGGAAAGTGCGAGAATGTTCACGGGCACAATTACAAAGTGCGGGTCACGGTGGAGGGCGAAAAGCTGAATTCCATCGGGCTGCTGATGGATTTTTCCGATTTGCGGGGGGCGCTGAAAGGTTTGGTGGAGCGCTTTGACCATCATTTCCTGAACGAGGTTGAGCCGTTCACGGAAACCAACCCCTCCGCCGAAAATCTGGCATGCTACCTGGGGAATGAATTGCAGCGGAAAATCAAGGACCAGGGATTGAACGTCAATACCGTAACCGTCTGGGAAACCGATACTACTTCTGCCAGCTACCGGCCTCCCTCAGACTCCTGAGGGGCAAACCTGGAACAGCACTTAAGCAATAGCGTAAATCAACTAATGCGACCAGAGGGATGCCGTAGGGTGCAACTGCGTGTTGTGCTCATGCATGCAATCCCCCGGACACAAATAGACGTCCTTACACCATGGGCAGCGCAGAAGCAGATTCCTCTCACGGACCGTGCTGCAGACGGAGCACCCTTCCAGAAGGTCAGCCACCACGTGGCGTGAGACTTTGCGCCACGTTTCCATCACGGCCTGTTCTTCCTTCAGTTTGTGAAGTTCTTCTTTGTTCATCATGGCCAGCCTCCCCCTCCCTGCCAACTTAACAGTGCAACCAGCATGCCAATCTTCACAACAATCTTTGTTGATTCTTACGGCAATAACTTCTTTTCTTTCAACAAGTGTGTTTTCTTGAAAATTTTGGTCCCTCTTGCCCCAAGGTAAACCATTTCCGTTTCGTCACCTGGCCAACCTTAAAATGTCACATATTGTTATCTGGCCTTTGGGACAGGACGGGGCGGCAAATAGGGCTTTTCGCCGTTATTGTAATTTCGCAGCCCTCATTTTCTCAGCGTTCCGGCTGCTGCATATGGGTGGCTCCGGTTTTTCGTCGTTTAAGGGCCGTCCGATACCTGAGTACGTCTCAGGCGAAACTGACCTTGACGTCCTGCCGGTCTTCGTCCGTGGCTTTGAAGAAGTCGCGCTGTTGAAGGTTCATCAATCCGGCAAGGATCATGTCGGGGAATTGCTGGATGCGAATGTTGTAGGTGTTGACGCTGTCATTCAGAAACTCGCGCCGGTCGGCAATCCGTTCCTCGATTTCAGAGATGCGCGACTGCAACTGCATAAAGTCGTTGTTGGCTTTCAGCTCCGGATAGTTTTCCGCCACTGCGAACAGGCTTTTCAACGCGCCGGTCATCATGTTGTCGGCCTGGGCTTTTTCCGGAGCGGTGTTGGCTTTCTGGTAGGCGCTTCGGGCTTCAGTCACCAGCTCAAAAGTTTTCTGCTCATACTGCATGTAGCCTTTGCAGGTGTCGATCAGCTTGGGTAGTTCATCGTGCCGTTGCTTCAGCAGGACGTCGATGTTGGCCCAGGCTTTGTCAATATCATGCTTCAGCCGCACCAGGCTGTTATAAATGCTGACCGTGTACACCACGAATGCAATGACGGCCAGCAGCAAAACCAGCAAAATCAGAATACTCAGTCCCATCGCCATTCTCCTGATCGAGAGTTACAGCAGGCCATGCCTGGCCATGAATAGCGCCGCACAAAAAACCGCCAGGGACGCTCCGCCCATCACCATCATAGTTGAGCGCCAACCCGCGCCCTCTTTCAATTGCTCTGCCGTTTTGGAAGAAATCAGAAAAGTGTGATTATGCTCGCCCCTGGTGATCAGATTTCTGTCGTTGTCATCCTCGGGCCTGGGATTTTCAACGCAGGTCCCCAGCACGTCGTATTCCTGGTCCGGCTCAATGCAGTGCTCCGTAAAACGGTAGGAATTCGAGTAATCGTAACTGGCGGCGGCGTATTCCAGCAGTTCTTCGTCGGTTTTGGCGCTCAGGGAAACATCGGACGTGTCATCCTGTCTGCCCCATCCCAGAAACCTTGTAAGGGAGAAATTCATCGGCGGATCGCCAACGATGCGCCGCCCGGTGACCGGAACATCAAACTCGGCTTTCAGCGGGTCCACATGGATGCGGCCTGAATCGTCGGAAAGGTAGAAGCGCTTGCCGTTATGGTCTGTGCGATAGTGCTGCCAGCCGTTTCCCTTGTCGTAGCGTTCAATCTGCACATGGAAGGCATAGCAGGGCAAGCCTCGAACGGGACTCGGAAACGGTTCGTCGCCCCCCGCGTGACCGTGCACCTGGGTGAAGCCCATGGCGACGCTTCGGATAGGAATCACGGGCGTGTCGGCCGCCATCAGGCCCCTGCGAAAAAGCCGCAGCCCTCGAAAGAAAAGGATGAGCCCGAGAGTGAACCCTATAGCCAGCCAGACGTCAATGTTTCCAGCAAAGTGCATCATGAAGGGCCCCAAAAAATCGCCCTATGGTATCTCGGAGAATGGCAAAAGGCAAGGCAAATGGGGGTGAGCGCGGACTGAAAGGGGTAGGAGCAATTCTTAACCCGGGGTAAGGTTATTCCCGGAAGGCTGCGCCGCTTTGAGTGGTTGGACCCATCACCATCGGCGGCCCGAGGGCCTGAATCCCACAATGGCCGTTCACGCCAGGCGCGCAATCCGCTGCGCAACCACGCATAATTTTGCGCGCAACGCGGGCATTCGGCAAAGACCTGGCGCTTTCCGAAGGGATAGGGCGATACCGCAAGGCGGGACGGTTAAGCGAATTGGTGATTGAGAGAATTGTGATTGGGCGATTGGACAAACAGGGCGCATTTTTGTAGCGGCGGGTTTATCATGCCACCCGACCCCTCAGCGTATCTGGCGCAATCCTCTCACTTCCCGGTGCTGGACTTTGATTCCGGCATATCGCTGACGTTGAGGTGGGCCGTTTGTCCACCAGACTGCGAGCCTTTTTCCTGTTCACAGCACTGATCCAGGCACTGCAATCTTTTGGGGCGGTTTTGAGGTGGTTGCGAACTGAGTAGAGGAATTCGAATATTGGGCGCCGGTTCGAGTTCCTGGCAACCACCCTAAGATGCCATGTGCCACACTTGGTTTGCGTAATGTTGCAACGAAGTTTAGGTGCCTTGCTGGTTGCAAAGTTCAATGATGATTTGGGGACCCGTTTGGGCCCATAGACCCGACGTCAAGGTTAAAACCATAATAAAAATTCCAGTCGAAATAACTTTCATACTTCTCTCTATCTTGCTCTGAAAAATGTTTCGAGCCGCCGCGGTTCGTAAAGGAGAAGACCTTTGGCTTCAAATAAAGTGGTCCCACCGGCTTTACCGGCAATTGCCAGTTTGCATTCCGGCCTGACTTTATGTGCGCCTCCTCTTCTCGCCGCGTGCCGCGGACTAGCGCCTAAAGCGCGTGGCTATCGGCAGTCAGCAATTCACGCAGCCGATGTCTCGCGTTGTGCAACTGGGACTTGGAATTGCCGACCGAATGACCTGTCCTTTTTGCAATTTCCTTGTGCTTGTAGCCCTCAATGTCATGCATGACCAGCACGTTCCTGAAACCATCCGGAAGCTGATCGAGGGCCCAGTGCAAGTGCATTTCATCCACCAGTTTCCGGCTGGGGTCGGGTTGCTTGATGAATTTGATGATTCCCGGGGCGACCCCATTCGGCGCTGTGGCGTCTTCAAGCGCAACTTCCGGATGCACTTTTTTCCGGCGCCGCATCAACACCACGTTGGTAGCAATCCGATAAATCCATGAGAAAAAGGCCGCGTCTCCCCGAAACGTATTAATCTTTCTGAACGCCTGAAGAAAGGCTTCTTGTGTCATATCTTCGGCTTCCGTTGGATTCGATGTCATCCGCAGGCACAGGCCGTAAATCTGCCGGTTATGCAAATGGTACAGTCGCTCCATGGCTTCTTCGTCACCGTCTTTGGCACGTTGAACTAATTCTGGGATTTCGCTGTCCTTCATCAATACCTCCTGTTTGGCGCTTCTGAACGGCCAGCATCAGGGGTTTTAAGATATGAATGAGAAGGGAAAATGAGTCCCAGGCAGCATTAACAAACGAGCCAGAACACATCTCCGCTAGTTTGATGGACCCCGATTAACAGACCTCTTCAAGGCTATCTTCAAAAGGGAAGAACAACAATTCAGCAGGTGTAGGATTTTTGTCTCATCAGAAAGGCCAAGGAGCGGTCCAACCTTTCCGGAGGGTAAGGCCTATAACTTTAGATATACTTTTTGCGGGTGGAGAAGCGTGCACAAAGAGCGGGTCTTTACGATTCCGTGTGTACGATGCCGCGCTTGATCGCTATCGTGGCGGCTTCGGTGCGGCCCGACACGTTGAGTTTCTGCAGAATGTGGTTCACGTGGGTCTTGATGGTTCCTTCGCTGACATTGAGGAGTGCGCCGATCTCCTTATTACTCTTTCCGGATGTCATGAACCGCAGGACTTCTACCTCGCGGGGCGTGAGGTCCTTCCTTCCCAATCGATTCGCCAAACGAACCGTTACTTTTTCAGAAATTCTGGTTTTCCCTTCGTAAACCTCACGAATGGACCCGATCAGCTCCTCGCGGGGGGATTGCTTCAGCAGATAAGCCTTGGCGCCGGCACGCAGGCCCCGGTAAACGTCTTCGCTGCCATCGAAGCTGGTCAAAAGGATAACCCGTGCCTCCGCGCAACTCTTCCGGACTGTTTCGAGCGCCGTGATGCCATCCATTTCCGGCATTCGCTGGTCCAGCAGGGTCACGTCCGGCTTTGTGGCAAAAAACAGTTCCACGGCCTCTTTGCCGTTGCTGGCCTCACCCACCAGCTCCATATCTGGTTGCCGCTTTATCAGAGCTGCCAGGCCCTCGCGCACGACCGGGTGGTCATCAGCAATCAGAACACGGATCGTTTTGGATGTTTTCACGTTACTCTCTCTCGGAACGATATCGCAGATGCGCGTATATCCAATTACGCTCTCAAGCCTGGCTGGCTGCACACAGCGACGTTTGCTCTGATCTGCTCGGCGCTTTCTTGCAGGCTAACCTGTAGATACCTTCCATTGGGATTGTTTCACCGTCTCCATTCTCACACGGGGCAGATGAGGGTTGTGCGAATATGCCATTTCAATAGCCTGACATGTCTGCAGGCACTCCAGGTTATTGGCTTTTGTTCGCTTTTCATATCGCCTGCCATTTTTGCAGTTCCCAACCAGCAATAAATTCAATTCAAAGAAGGGCGGAATTAAAAGGCAAGTCTCCGCTGCGTGTTCTTTCTGGAAAGTCCGCGAACTCGGCAGGCCGGTTTCAGTCCCAGCCCCCACCCTTCAGCGAGGCCCTAGCCACTCAGGCTCCGCTCCGTCGGTGCGTTGAAAACCTCGTTCCGGGAAACTGCCGGGGTGGGAACCCGTGCGATGACCTGCGTACCTGACCCCTTCGAACTCTTGATCCGAAGGGTGGCCCCGATCAGCTTCGAACGTTCCCACATGCTGGAGAGTCCCACTCCCTCTCGGTTCCGTGATTCCTCTACACTAAATCCCTTCCCATCGTCTTTGACCTCAAGAGTTACTCTCTCGGGTTCGTAGCGCAGCCTTATGCAAATCCTCTTTGCTTCGGCATGTTTGAGCGCATTCGTGACGGCTTCCTGGCCTATCCGGAGCAGATGATTCTCAGCATCCGGGGCAAGCGGGCGGAGAGACCCGTGAAGTTTAAACTCTACCTTTGTTCCCGTCTGCTCAACTGTTCGGTTACACAACTGCCGGAGTGCGCTGGAGAGGTCACCCCCTTCCAGTGAGCCTGAACGCAGGGCCCAAACCGAGCGCCGGGCTTCGGCATGGGCTTCCCGCGCCAGGGCCTTGGCGCGGGCAAGTCGTGGCCCTAACCCTTCAGGGTTTGCGGACAAATCGTCCTCAGCCACTTCAAGTTGCAGGGCGATGCCGGCCAGGTTTTGAGCCAGCGTATCGTGTATTTCCCGCGCCATGCGGTTGCGCTCCTCCAGAATTGCAGCCTGCTGCCCTCGTTCGGTCAGACGGGCCAGAACAAGGGCCAGGGTAACCTGGTGCGCCAAGGCCTGCGCAAGCTGCTTTTCCTGGACCGTGTAGGAATCTCGCCGACCGTCGTGGATTGTCAAATAGCCGATCCGTTCCTCTCCAAAGAGGAGCGGAGCACAAAGTATTGATTTGACTCCCTTTGCCTCCATCCACGCATTGACGTCGGGCCCCTGTTCAACGTGCTTAGATGCGTCGGAATAGAAAAACGGCTCACGCTCAGTATGGTCTGAACCAGAACCTTGCTCGAACGGCGGGGTTTTCAAGGCCTTGGGAAGGGACAGTTGGTCGTCGCCTTTCAGGATCTGGCCATGGTGGGCTGTCTGCTCAAGTGCGGCGGTTTGGGTGTCCGGATTGTAGAGCCATAGGGCGCTTGAATGAGCCTTGAACTCCCGGTTGATAGCCAGCAGGATCTCATCCAGGAACCCACCCAACTCCGGCCTCATGGTGAGGCTCTTCATGGCCCCGACCAGCACCTTCGTTTGCGCGCGCGCAGCTTGCTGCGCCTGGGCACGCTCGGTAATGTCCCGGTTCGTCTCCAGAACCAGCCGGCGCCCCTCCGCTTCGCGCATCAGGACCTGCCGGCTCTCCACCTGGATCTTCCGGTCGTCCAGGGTCATTTGCCTCAGTTCACCCGTCCAAATGCCATTGCGTTCGATAATGGCCTCGAACTCCTTCGTTGACATCGGGTGCTCCGTCCGCAGAAGTTCGTGGGTGCGACGCCCGATGGCCTCTTGCCGGGAGAAGCCGTAAAGCTGCTCTGCGCCGCGATTCCAGTAAATGATCCTCCCAGGGAATTCCCACACAATGATGGCATCGTGACTTTGTTCCAGCAGGTTTGCCTGCCGTTGCAACTCCTCCGCGGCACGAATGCGCTCCGTAACATCCTTTGCCACAACTGAAAGCCCTCGCCTCGATGGAGAGACATTGATATCGAATACATGTTCCTCGCCGTGAAGTTCGAAGCGGGACTCAAAGCTTCTGTGCTGTTGCGTTCGCAGCGTTTCCAGATATTCCTTTTCCACCACTGTTCCTCTGACATCGGGAAACAGCTCGTAAAGAGACCTTCCGATGGCATCTTTCGCGGATATCCTGGTCAGCTTTTCAGCCGTTTGATTCCAGTACGTGAAGCGGAAATCCCTGTCCATCTCAAAGAACAGGTCGGTAATGCTCTCTGTCAGGTCCCGGTATCTCTTTTCGCTCTCCCGCAGCCTTCTCCTGCTCCGCACTTGCGCGGTGATATCCATCGAGTAGCCGATCATGCCAACCGGCTTGCCGCTCGCGTCCCGTAACAGCGACAGCGAAAGGTGGGCATAAAACTTGTTTCCTTTCTTGTTCAGCATCTCGACTTCAACCTGGTGGACGCCCTTTTCTTTTAGAGGGGCGACAATTTCCTCCTCGAGAAACTGAAGTTGCTCCTTTCGATAGACAAAGGAAATGTGCCGGCCCAGGGCCTCGTCTCTGGTATACCCGAACAAACGGGTCGCCCCCTGATTCCAACTGGTGACCTCCCCGTTCAGGTCGGTCGAGATAACCGAGTCATGAATCTGCTCCAGCACCTGCGCCTGCTGCCGGAGTATTTCTTCAGACCGCTTGCGTTCAATCGCCGCGGCCAGTATGTTGGCAACAGCCTGCACAAAATTGATTTCATCCTTGTTGAATTTTCGCTCTCGAGTCGTGTGCGCCCCCAGGATGCCGAAAGGGCGCTCGCGCCCGGGGATCATCACGCTCATTCCGCTGACGACACGATGTTCCACAAGCAAAGGGGGAGCTTTAAAACGCCGTTCTTTGTGGAGATTCGGGGTGACAACAGGATGTTTGGAAAGCAGCGTATAGCCGGCCTGGGAGTCTGACTCCGTGCCCACGCGGGCCCGGCCGACATAGCCTTCCTTCCAGCCTGTGCCAGCTTGAAGGAGCAGCGACTGGCCGTTCGGCTCCAGTTCAAGGACTTTACAATACTTAACGCGAAGGGTCCGGGCGACGATGGCGGTGGTTTCTTCGAAAAGTTCAGAAAGGTCGGCTACTGTTAACGCCCGTTGCCCAATCAGGGTTACGGCCGCTTGCTGCCTGGCAAGAGCTTTTGCCTCGTGTGCTGCCCGATTGAATTTGGCAGAAAGGGTTGACTTTGAGTTTTGGTCCGCTTTTCCGGCCATGGCCCGCCCTCCTCCCAAGCGTTGAAATTATCGAAAAGGAAAGTGAGAAATAGGCAGATAGACCGCCGTGAGTTGGTCAGAATTTTCTACCTGTTTATGGACCGATTTAAAATGCAATCTATTCTGCACCTTCCAGACTACAAAAATCGTTCAAGGCCTGTCCATTAATACGAGGCCTTTCTATAGCATTCCAACCCGGCGGTGTCAAACCGCTGCCTTGTGGGGCGGGCGGTATCTGTGTGTCCGCAAGTGGGGTTTTCCTTCAGGCTTGTGGAATTCTGAATCCTGAATCTGAAATCTGTGATTCCAGATTCCCTCGGGTGCGCGCCGCACGAGCCACCATCTGAAAAGAAATCATGCCCTCTCGCTTGGGGGTGTCACGACCCGGCGTGACGGGTAAGGGGTGATTTGCGGCGTCGGGCTTCAGCCGTGCATGTTTTATTTTCCTTCTGCTATCCTGAATCTTGAATTTCGAATCTGCCGAGGTGGTCTTGCCACCGCCCTCCTGCCACCTGCCGCTCAAAAACAAATTCCCGTCCGATCTGCGCCGTGGCGTTAGAATACAACCCCGTGAACATCCATCATCAGAACAACCATGCCCCTCGCCGCTTGTTTGCGCTACTGGCTCTCGCGACCCTGGCGGTTACGGCGTCTGGAGTTTCAGGTAACGGCGCCGGTTTGCCGCATGGCTCGCAAGCCATCAACTGGGCCGAAACAAGCATCTGGAGCCGGCAGGGGTTGCCGCAAGTTGTGGATAGCGGCGACGCGTCGGCCACAGAAGTGGGAGTCCGCTTTCGCGCCCAGGTGAACGGCTGGGTTACCGCCATCCGGTTTTACAAATCCCGCGCCAACACCGGCCGCCATGTGGCGACGTTGTGGTCGGCGACTGGCAAAAAGCTGGCCAGCGCGGTTTTCAGCGCCGAGACGCCTTCAGGTTGGCAGCAGGTTAATTTTGCGCGGCGCGTGCCCATCCGGGCGAACATGACTTACGTTGCTTCCTATCACACCAGCGCGGGGCACTATTCCGCCGATCCTTATTACTTTGTCGCCGGCCGCGACAACGGCCTGCTCGACTTCCTCCGGAGCACCTCTGCCAGCGGAAACGGTGTTTACCTGCACAGCCCGCGAATTTCTTTTCCCACTAGGAGCCGCCTGGGCACAAACTACTGGGTGGACGTGGTGTTCGTGCCCGAGCACCCCGCGCGTGGCGACCGTTATCTCCCCTGGGCGGGCGGCTCGGCTTACTACAAGCGGTGGATCAATGGTCCCGCGCCCTCGGGTGATCCCAACTATTTCCCCATCGGCGTGTGGTATCAGGAGCCTTCCACCGCCGAGGCCTACAAAGCGCTGGGCGTGAATCTATTTGTGGCGCTTCCGCGCGGCGCACAACCAGGGCCGCTTGCCGCCGCCGGCATGGGAGTGTTTTATCTGGGCGCCCACAAACAGGTTGCGAATCCCGCCGAGCGCAAGTCGCTGCTGGCGAAGTGGGGAAGCCTCACACGCGCCTGGGGCCAGATTGATGAGCCCGACAACGCCCAGCCGCTGCCCGGCAAGAAAGGTTACGGCCCCTGCGTTCCGCCGCCGGAGGTGGTGAAGGTTTACGATCAATATCGCAAGAGCGACCCCACGCGGCCGGTCTACCTGGGTGTTGGGAAGAGCGTGGACGACAACAAGACGCACATGCGCGGCGTATGCACGGGGCACTATGGAGACTATCCCCAATACATCCGCGGCTCGGACATCGTTTCTTATGACAGCTACCCCATCAACGTCCGCAAGCCGCTGTGGTATGTGGCCAAAGGGATGGACGAACTGAGGTCGTGGGCGCACTATCGCAAGCCGGTTTACGAGGACGTGGAAACCACGGCCATCCAGGCCACGGCCGGCAAGCCAACTCCTGCCCAGGTGAAATCAGAAGTGTGGATGATCATCATTCACGGCGGCATGGGCATCATTTATTTCTGCCACATCTTTACGCCGGCGCTCGACCCCGCAGGCCTGCTCCATGAGCCCGCGATGTCGCGCGAGGTACGTGCAATCGATCAACAGATTCTGCGGCTCGCCCCGGTGCTGAATACGCCGCCGGTTGCCAACGGCGTGCGCGTCGCGTCGACAAACGGAATGACGCCCGTCGACACCATGCTCAAGCGCTGGCGGGGCAGTACCTACCTGTTCACCGTCGCCGCACGGCCCGGCGGACCCACAACCGCCAGCTTCACGCTGCGCGATTGCCCCGCGCACGCCACCGCAACCGTGCTGGGTGAAAGCCGCACGATCCCGATTGTGAATGGAATTTTTAAGGACGAATTCTCAAAGCCCTATCAGGTACACATCTACCGCATCAACTTTACGCCAGGCCGTGCAAAACCTTCTGCCGCCCAATGATAACTTCCACGCCCTCTCCGAGGGGAGAGGGTGGTCGCGTATCGCGGCCGGGTGAGGGGTGCTCTGTAGCGCCCGGTTTTTAGCCCGGCATTCCTTATTTCTCGTATTGCCTGTGACGTGCGTCACGGCAGCCCTTTCCAGAAAGGAGAATGGTAATTGGAGGGTGAGTTGTATCCGGAGGTTCCCATGAGCAAGCAATGGATTAAGCGCCTGGCGATTCTTGGCTGCGCCCTGCTGGCGCTTTCAATAGGGGAGAGACGGATCGCGGCGCAGGACCAGGGTGCGCAATCCAGTCATCAACAAACCAGAATTGTGACCCTGGAGGGTCCGGCCATTCACGTTCTGGTTACAGAGCCTCTTTCCCGCCGTGAACTTCACAGACTGGTCACCGATCCCCACACCGCCCGTGAACATCCGGACCTCGCCGCATACTATCAAGGCCGTGCCCGCCGCCTGAAGGCCGAGGCGAAAGATTGCCAGCAGATCGCCCGCAACTTTGGCGACCCCAAGCCGCTCGCAGCTCCCGACCACTTCAATATTGGCCGCAACGCGACTCACTATCACGTGATCGCCAGGCGTTTCCTCCGGAAGTCACAAAACGCCGGCCTGCTGGCTGCCCTTTACACTCAGGCTGCGCAGGGCGAAGGCTGTTTCTCGTGCCACAGCCTCAACGGACACGGCGGAAACATTGCTCCCGACCTGGCCATGGAAGGAACGCGCGACCGGTCGAACGCCTGGCTCATCGGGCACTTCAAAGATCCGCAGGCCTACTCTCCGGCCTCTGTCATGCCCGCCTTTGCCGGCCTGACCCATCGCCAACTCGAGGCGCTGGCCACCTTCCTGCAAGGCCAGAAAGCAAAGTAGCAGCCGGCCCCAAACCAACCGTCCCCAGTGAACTGGCCGCAAGGCTGGCACAAACAAGCCCCGCATCTTCGCGGCGCGACTGGTTGCGCGCTTCACGCCAGTGGATTGCACCGCGCTTCGTGCCGGGGTTTGCGTGTTTTTTTCCAATCGGGGCTTTGATTCTTCAGCAAGCGGCCAATTGTCTGGTGAATCTGACAAAAGCCGGAGCCTCAAATAATCATTTTTCAATATCTCCGTTTTCATTGAAGCACCCCGCTTCCGGACGCATCGGTCCTTATTTTCTATGCCCCACTGACACGCAAGAACCTGTCCATTCGGCCAGCCGATTTCATAAGCCCCATATTTTCGAATGATTATCGGAGAGGAAAACGGGCCATGCCTTCGCTCCTGCCAGCTCCACAGTTTGCACAGCCCTGGTAAAAGTTACCGCCCCGCGGAGTGCACATTTTTTGGCAAAACTTTTTTGTGGATAGCACACCCTGCGTAGGATTTGCGATGCGTGCAGAGTTGTGAAAGAGCGCGGATTCCTCGGTGGCGCAATCGGCCCGTCCGAAAATCAAAGCCTGCGTGGAGGGGAGCGCGTGCTGGAGGTACGACGGCTGGTGAGGGGTGTTTTGAATCGAATGATTGAACCCATCGCGATTGAGCGATTGTTCGGTGTGCCGGTCCGTCCTGCCGCCTGCGACCACAAATCCTAAACGGCAAGTATCTGTGCCAGCCTCCAATCGCTGAACTAGCGCATCCATTCCATTCTTCGGACCCTTTTCGCCACACGCGTTGGTCTTCAACTGCAGAGGGAACAGCTTCTTTTTCGGCAATATCCCGGACTGTCCTCGACCATGCGGCCTTTACTCGCCAGATCATGCGGGGCTCACGTCTGGAGAGCATGACTTTTGGACGTCAACAATTCCCGGAGCCGCTCTCGTGCTTTGTGTAACTGGGATTTCGAGTTGCCGATCGAGCGGCCTGTCAATTTAGCGATTTCATTATGTTCATAGCCCTGAATGTCATGCAGGACAAACACTTTCCTGTAACCCTCCGGAAGCTGATTGAGAGCCGAGCGCAAGCTCAGTTGGGCCACGAGTTTCCGCGTTGGGTCGGGGTGGTTGACGAATTTGATGACACCGGCGGTCACACCATTGGGGGCAGTGTTGTCTTCAAGCGGAACTTCAACATGCACTCGCTTTCGGCGTCGCATCAGCACCACATTGGTTGCAACTCGGTAGATCCATGTGGAAAAGGACGCTTCCCCCCGAAAGGTGCCAATTTTTCGGAACGCCTGCAGAAAGGCTTCCTGTGTCAGATCCTCGGCTTCCGCTTCATTGGATGTCATCCGCAGGCACAGGCTGTAAACCCGAGCGCTATGGAGATGGTATAGACGTTCGAAAGCAGATTCCTCTCCCTGCTTAGCGCGTTCAACAAGCTGCGCTGTTACTCCCTTGTCCATCTCCGCCTCTCCTCATGGATATCCGCGTTTCGAGTGTCGCGGCGAGCCACCTGGTCAGTAAGTCCAGGGCGCGGGACAAGAAGTCCCTCGATCAGTCTCTCGACTTCTTCTTTCGAATGGGGAGAAGAATTCGTAAGGTATGTTCCCTCCTGCAGAGCTTTCTTAAGCTTCGTCCGCCTCTTGATGGGGGAGTAGACAACGACGGGGATCCGGGTGCCCAGGCTGGCCAGGATGGCGATAATGTCCCGGAAGTCACCGTCACGGAAAGTATGATCAGAAAACACCATGCAGATAGGGTGACCCTGGAGAATCCGCAGGGCTTCTCCGATGCTCGAACATAAATGTGGTTCAGCCCCTGCCTGGGTTATG
>Ga0102953_1001564_pt1 | contig 14402 bp, 16 predicted proteins | sample SalPon2A_C_D2_MG_FD_78509 | JGI IMG/M metagenome (GOLD analysis project Ga0102953, IMG submission 78509) | Soil microbial communities from South San Francisco under conditions of wetland restoration - Salt Pond MetaG R2A_C_D2_MG | ecosystem: Environmental > Terrestrial > Soil > Wetlands | place... | reverse complement strand
TGGGTTATCTGTCCCTGGAAAGAAGGGCCTCGACCCTCTCCGGCGGTGAGGCCCAGCGAATTCGCCTGGCCTCGCAGATCGGTTCGCGGCTGGCCGGGGTGTTATATATCCTCGATGAACCGAGTATCGGCCTGCATCAGCGCGATAACCAGCGGCTGATCGACACCCTGACCCGCCTGCGCGATCTCGGTAATACCGTCATCGTAGTCGAACATGACTCGGATACGATCATGGCAGCCGACCATGTTCTGGATATGGGGCCCGGCGCCGGGGTCCATGGCGGCGAACTGGTCTTCAGCGGTAGCGTAAAGAAGCTCCTGCAATCGAAAAAATCCCAGACCGGCGGTTATCTGGCCGGACGTCTGAAAATTGAGGTTCCGGAAAAAAGACGGCGGTTGCCGGGCAAAAAGAAATGGCTCTACCTGCACGGAGCAACGGCCAACAACCTGAAAAATGTCACGGCAGGTTTTCCTCTTGGCGTCATGACCTGCGTTACCGGAGTTTCCGGCTCCGGGAAAAGTTCGCTGGTGATCGAGACCCTTTACAAGCAGACCCTTAACCGTTTGCACGAAGGACGGGAGATGGCCGGGCCATGCCAAGCCGTTAAGGGGTTGGAGTTGATCGATAAGATTATCGATATCGATCAGAGCCCGATCGGGCGGACGCCGCGCTCGAATCCCGCCACCTACACCGGAGTATTGACCCCGGTCAGGGAACTATTGAGCAACTTGCCGGAATCCCGGGCCCGGGGCTACAAACCCGGGCGGTTCAGCTTCAACATGAAGGGGGGGCGCTGTGAGGCTTGCGAAGGGGAAGGGGTGATCAGGATCGCCATGCATTTCCTGCCCGATATTTATGTGACCTGCGAAACCTGTAAGGGCAAGAGGTACAACCGGGAAACCCTCGAAATCAGGTATCGCGATAAAAATATCGCCGATATCCTGGCGATGAATGTCGAGGAGGCGCTGGAATTTTTCAGCAAGATTCCGCCGGTACGCAGCCGCTTGCAGACCTTGTTTGATGTTGGCTTGTCCTATATCGCCCTTGGTCAATCGTCGGTCACCCTGTCGGGCGGCGAGGCGCAGAGGATCAAGCTGGCTCGGGAGCTGAGCAAGCGCAGCACCGGCCAGACCCTGTATATTCTCGATGAGCCGACTACAGGCCTGCATCCCGCCGATATCAAGAACCTGCTCAAGGTTTTAAACCGTCTGGTCGATCAGGGTAATACAGTGGTGATCATCGAACACAATCTCGATGTTATCAAAACAATGGATTATGTTCTGGACCTCGGTCCGGAGGGCGGTGACGGCGGCGGCGAGATCGTTGCCACCGGTTCCCCTGAAGAGATATGCTCGTCCCCCCATTCTTTTACCGGTCAGTTTCTGAAAGACATTTTGGCCTGATCTATAATTAGCATCCCCTGTTCCGGATTGAAAATACTTCCGTCAATTTACCTCCCGCTATTTTTCATTTGGACAAGAGGATTGTGCCTCCTGTAACCTCAATAATATGGTATTTGATAGTTTGTAAATACGATTGCTTTAGAAAAATAAAAGGTAAATGTCTACGTCGAAAGCTTTTGTTCATATCTCACATCATCGTTATCGCGAGCACGAAACCGGCGGTGGCGAGCACCCCGAAATCCAGGCCAGGTTGGAAGAGATTAACCAACGGTTGCAAGGACTGGCAGACTTTTGCAAGATTATCAGCAGGGAGTCTTTATCGGCTGAGAGGCACTGGCTTTTGAACATCCACAATGAAGACTACCTGTTACGTTTTGAGGAAACCGCCCTTTCCGGTGTCAGTTATTTCGGCCATCCCGATAACCAGCTTTGTTATGACACCTATGAAATAGCCTTGCTCGCCGCCGGTGCCGGTCTTAACGGGATCGATATGGTCGAAGAGAACCCGGCGGACGTGATCTTCTGCAGCGTTCGGCCGCCTGGTCATCATGCCGAAAAGGCTATGGCCTTGGGGTTCTGCTTTCTAAACAATGTCGCAATCGCTGCCCGCTACTGGCAAGAAAAATACGAACGCAAGCGCATCGCCATAATCGATTTTGACGCCCACCACGGCAACGGGACTCAAGCCGCCTTCGAGGAATCATCAGAAGTTTTTTACATCAGTGTCCATGAGCATCCGACTTTCAGTTTTCCCGGCACCGGTTACGCGGAAGAACATGGTAGCGGGCCGGGGCTCGGCGCGACCATGAACATCCCCCTTTTGCCGGGCGCCGGCGATATCGAAGTGGAAAAGGCCTTCAGTCGCAAGATCGAACCGGCCTTGAATGATTTTAAACCGGACGCTATGTTGATCGGGGCCGGTTTCGACGGTCACCGGCTTGACGATATGTCCGGACTGGCTTATTCCTCCTCACTCTATAACCATCTCGGCCGGAAGATCAGCGCCCTGGCCGAGCGCCATTGCGAGGGAAGACTGGTAAGCATCCTCGAGGGGGGGTATCACCTGCCGAGCCTGGGAGAGTCCTTCAGTGAATACTGTTCGGGACTGCTGCAACTACCATAAGGAGGTCAGCAAATGTTCGTCAGCAACTTCATGAGTTCTCCAGTTAAAACAGTCGGACCGGAAACCCTGGTTTCTGAAGCACGGGAGATCATGACTGCAGGAAAATTCCGTCACCTGCCGGTAACCGACAACAATGATCTGCTCCTGGGCATCATCACTGACCGCGATATCCGTAGCGCCCTGCCCTCGGCGTTAATGGGTGAAAATAAAAAAAGTGAAGATCTTCCTGGTATTGCGACTCTGCCGGTAAGCCGGATTATGACCAAGGTAGTTACCAGCCTGTCGGTCGAATCCACTCTCGACGACGCCCTGATTCTCTTCGGGGAAAACAAAGTCGGCGCCCTGCCGGTAATCGACGAAGAAAACCGGCTGGTCGGCATTCTGGCGGTCAGAGATCTCTTGAAGGCCTACAAGGAGCTGTTCGGCCTGGGAGAGCGCGGTTCTTCCTTGATCGCAGTCAGGGATGACAACAAACCAAAACCACTGACCCGACTAACCGAAGTCCTCGAGGCCCGGCAGGTTCCCTTCACCAGGCTGATCAGAACCGACACCGATGAAGGCGGTAACCTGATCTATATCAGAGTGCACACCTATAATCTCAGCGCGATTCACCACGCCTTGGCCGAGGCGGGATTCGAGCCAATTGCGCCTATATTAAATTAGATGAAAATCCTGCGATGAGGAGAAAAGACCGATATATAATAATATCCAGGCGTGAAAGCATGGCTGCTGCCAACCCCAATTGTTGCCGTCTTTAATGTTGTCGTAAATCTTTTGCTTCACGTCTCTGGGTGCCTTTCCAAATGGATTGTACCACAATAATGGTTACTCCATTTGTGCTTTGTACTCTTGACCAAGGTCATTATCGCTAATGAATTTTCTGAGACCTTGTGTTTCGATATCGAAACAAGCGATACCTCTATCAAAAGCTGAGATAAGCCCCACGGTGACACAATTTTCGCCATACTCAGCATATCTTGGCATTTTGTTATCAGTAAACACAGCTTCCATTTCTTGAGTGTTGTCAGGTAATGGCTCATAAAGATCCGTTCTGGTTGAAAGATCTTTTCCTGCCATGCTGAACAGCTTTACTATCGTTTTGCTGTCGGCCCCAGTCTCCTGGGAAAGTTTAGCAAGATTGATGTAAAATGTTTTTGGCTTCATAATGGCCAAATCAAGATTGCCGGTGTTGGCGCTGGTTTTAATAAAATCGCTATGTTTAAAAACGTAAAATCTGTCATAGGCGTAAGTTACCGCCACTGGCCTTTCATCATAGACGATGAAAACTCCGGCTGTCAGACATGAAAGCTGGATAAGGGCGATAATTGCAAGGTCACGCAAAAGAACTTTAACCGGTTTTACTCTGTCGTAAACTATCAGGGTGAGAAGCGGCCCGAGAACCAGATCGACCCCTATAACGATCCTTATTCCCTGCCAACCTCCGGCGGCGGCAAATAAAGTCCCCGGATACCAGAATAAAATTATAATCACCAAAAAAACCAGAAAGATCAACAGGCTGATCCCGAAATGAGAGGCGAAAGCAAGCCAGCGGTTTTTTGGCATATTCATAATCGAAATCCTTAATTTTAAAGTTAACCAAGCGGTTAAAAATAGGTGGGAGAATTAACGGAGTTAACCCAATATTTCAAATTGTCGCAAAACAATTAAATAAAGACCCGGTCGGATCAGATACCGACCGGAATTGTTTTTAGCGGAAAAGAATCGTCCTCTATTTATTTTTCAGCTATACAGAAGGTCAAATCCTCTGAACTATACATCTGTGCGTCTAATGTCCTGAATGAAAGGATCGGTGCGCAGTCACCGCCTGGCACATATTTCAGGTAACTTTCAGGGCGGAATTCTGTCCGGCAACTGCAGAAAACACGTCACGGTCATTAAAATGGATCGGCATTTGATTTACCTCCCGTTTATAGAAATTCCTCTCAGTCCATAAGATATGGTAGAGGTTGAGAGCGGCTTATAAATCAAGCGCCAAATCCAGAAAATATGGGATGGGAAGAGGTGTGGAACAGAAGCTGCTAATCTTTATTTCATAAAGGCTGCCAAATGCATTCCGGCTTCGGATAAAAATCGGGCGCAGTCGATTTGCAGCTTGTCATAATTTTTCAACAGTTCTGAAAATCCCCCGGCCAGGGGATTTTTGCGGCTCAACCGCTCGCTAATTCGCTTCAGGGCTCGCTCCATCACCCAGGTTTCGCGGTATGAAACCAGCCAGTCGTGTTCGATCATCCTCGGCGCTATCTTCCTGAGTCCTTCAGGCAAGATCGCTTCGTGCTCTTCCAACAATAGATAAACAGACCGGGCAAACTCCTCCAAGGTGGTATCGTCATGGTGGTGCCAGTTTGCAGCCAGGAAATGGTCGTAAAAGACATCGATCATGATCGAACGGAAGTAGCCGAAGGAAGGGTCGATCCGGTTCTTGCTGATTTTGACGATCGGGCTGAGGTGTGAAAATGAATCGACCGCCCGGTGCTGACGCAGGCCGCGGATAATTTCGGATGGGTAGGGCGAGTCCTCAAGGGGACCTTTGACGAAATCGCCCATAAGGTTGCCGAGACGAACCAGCGGCTCGGGGTGTGAAAGGAATAAGTGGACTAGATAATTCATTCGGCTCAGGTAGGTGGCTGATCCATGGATATAACCGTGTAACCTATATCAAATACCTCATGGCAGGAGGGGGAGATAAAAAATCAGCTGGTGATCTCCCATCCATTTTGAACATGAAATGAAAACTATCCTTGTATACGCACGACCGACAGATCTTGAAATGCCGGACCATCTCTAGTTTAGAGACTTAATAATCCATTACGATCCTCATCTTCGCCGGTTACTTCCACTATTATACCAAAAAATAAATCTGTCCCTTTTTTCTGGTCCCATTTTTCTGCCGATTTGGTTATCTTCTCTGGTTCTTTTGGTATCCAAAAATTTTCACACCAGGCATAAATAAACAATGATCACCGTAAAAAAATTTATGCAAAAAATTGAGGAAATCAACCCCTGGCATTTTCTCTGGATCGGGATCGTTTTTTCCGAATTTTTCACCTTTATAATGAACACGGTTTTGAGCCTGTTGTGGTGGGGATATGTTTCCATAGACCTATTGCTTATCGGTACTATTGATGCTTTTATCGTCGCCTTTCTTGTCAGCGCCATCATCATTTACTTTGTGAACAAGATCAAGGAAACGAAAATTACCAATAGCCAGCTGCTGCAGGCCGAGAAACTTGCCACCTCCAGCAGCATTACCGCCTCCATCGCCCACGAGTTCGGCAATCCGCTCTATGGGATCAAAGGAGTCATGACATCCATCCTTACACAAGACAATCTCTCCGAAGACAATGCCCAGATGGTTGGCATGGCCCTGGACGAATGCGACAGGATGGATAAAATGCTCCGGAACCTGCAAGACTTGAACCGCCCAGCTTCAGGCGCAAAGACACTTACCAACATCCATCGGATCATTGATGACACCATCATATTTTCCCGAGGCGTTCTTGAGCATAAAGACATCGAGATCAATAAAGATTATGACCCCGACCTGCGGCCGATCTTAGTCGTCACCGATCAGATCAAACAAGTCATCATGAATCTGATCAACAACAGCATCCAGTCCTGCACCAAGGGAGGAAAGATCAAGATCAGCACCGGCGAGGAAAAAACTAATGTCGTCATCCGGATCAAAGACAACGGACACGGCATCAGGGAAGAAGATTTACCACGAATTTTCGACCCGTTCTTTACCACCAGGGATGCAGCAATGGGCACCGGCCTGGGTTTATCAGTCAGCTATGGGCTAATCCGGCAACACGGCGGTACCATCACGGTCGCGAGTAAAGTTGGTGAAGGCAGCACTTTCACCGTTTTCCTTCCAAGAGATGAAAAAGAAAACTGATAAATTCAGTCAACCGTTTTAGTTAAGAAAAAAAATGCAAGTCTGGTTCAGAGAGATATAATTTAATTAGATAGTTCATCCAGATCAGACCGAAGGCATGCCAAGGTCTTTGAAACCGATATCGAACTCGGATCGATCACCACTTCTCAAAGTGAACCCTTTCCTCATTAAAACGCGTCCGGGCTTCCGGCTTTTCCGCCGGCCAGCCAAGGGCGATCCCGCACATCGGGATGATGTTTTCTGGAAGATCAAACATCTCTCTAATTCCGGCCTGGCGTTCCTCCTGCGGATGAACCCCAAGCCAGCAGGCACCGAGTCCCAAAATATTGGCCGCGATAAGGAGATTTTCCACCGCAGCGCTTAAATCCTGCAACAGGTAGGACAGCTCCTGACCATGGGCCTGGCTGATATCGCCGCAAACCACAAAAGCCACGGGCGCTTTAAGAAGCATTTTGCCGTTCGGCAGAATAGCGGCAATCTTTTCGATAGTTTTACGTTCCCGTACCACAATAAAATGCCACGGGTCCTTGGCTACCGCCGACGGCGCGGCCATGGCGGCTTCAAGAAGATCATTGACCATCTCGTCGGAGACCGGTTTATCCTGGTATTTCCTGATACTGCGCCTTGAAAAAATAGGGTTGAGCTTTGAATTCATGACTTTCACCCCTCGCATAATAATCTGCTTACCATTAATTTTCTGCCATGTTATCCGAAAAGCTCTGCAGGAGAGGCTTTAAACCTCTAGCGATGCTTTCTCGTTTTGTTTCGCAACCAAAGCAGCTCTTACTGCAAAGCCAAACAACATTTCAAGACTAAAATCATGGCTTCAATTCCGTCAACCTGCCGACCAGAATGCCGTTCAGTAGAGAGAAGAGAATGATCAGTACCGAGACCACCACGGTATAGCGCATACCGAAATAGTAGGCCATCACCGGTAAGAAGGGGATCTTGACATTGCGGTTATAGAGATAGACGGCGATCAACGAGTTGCGGGCACCGTGCTTTTTGAATTCCCCCAGCATCGGGTAGAGCACATATGGGGGTCCTGAGATCAGAATGCCGCCTACTACCGCCCATAACCAGCCTTTTAGTCCGGACCCGCCGCCGAGATGCTTCTTGATCCGCTCCGGGTTCAAGAGCAGGTTGACCAGGAAAAGGGCAATAAAAACCAGCCCCAGAATCGGCACCACCTTCAGGAACATGGACTTGAAACCGGCTAGAGCCTTACCGGCCAGGTTGGGATTTAATAAGCCCACCATGATGTAAACTGCCAGCATCAAGAACAGGAACTGCCAGCGCCCGCCCAGCTTTGTGCCCTTCTTCCCCTCCTTCATCCAACTACCTTGAGCAGAAGATCGGTACAGATCGCGACCAGGACCGCAAAGCAGAAGTTGACCGCGTTTCTGATCAAGGCGAATCTTTTACCCAGAAAAGAGGCCTCCAAAGGCAACATCACCACTCCCACCGTCGACCAGGACATAATGAAGGCGGTAACGGCCAAAAGGCTCACCCCTTTGGCCAGGAGCTCACCGCCGGCAATGTAACTAGTGATCGGAATCCCGAAGGAAAGTGAACCGGCCATCGCGCCGATCAGGGTGTCGCCAAGATAGTCACCGGTGAACCATTGACTATAACGGCTCTGCAGGATGGGATCTAGGAGATTGATCAGAAGCAACACCCCGGTCAGAATCGGCAGTGCGATTCTGAAGACACCCAAGGTTTGCAAAAAAGCTTTATGCATTTTCATTACAATTCACTTTGATTGCAAATATCCATCAGTAGGATCATTTGGCGACTCTAATTAATCCAAGTTAAAGAGTATCAACCGAACAGTCTTTTCAACCTCAAAAACCAGACAAGCCAGATCGCTTCAAAAATTACCTTCCTGCTCATCTTCGTTTTTCCAGCAGTCCGATCATAAAATATAATCGGAACCTCAGCCAGAGCAAAACCCTTGCGCCAGCAGAGAAAATTCAATTCAATCTGAAAAGCGTATCCCTCCGAATTAATTTTTGAAAGATCGATTGCCTCAAGAACCTTACGATGAAAACATTTGAAGCCGCCAGTGACGTCATTGATCGGAATTCCGGTCACCAGCCTGGCATAGAGATTGGCTAAATAACTCAATAACAATCTGTGCATTGGCCAGTTAACTACATTTACTCCGGTAAGATACCTGGAACCTATTACAACATCGGCACTTTCAGCCTTTCTTATTAAATCCGGCAGATAACCAGGGCTATGAGAAAAATCGGCATCCATCTCAAAAATAAGTTCATAGCCAGCGTCCAGGGCATAACGAAATCCGGCTACATAGGCAGTTCCCAACCCGAGTTTGGCTTCCCTTTCCAGTAAAGTGATTCGACCATCCGATTTTGCCATGTCGGCAACAATCTCTGCCGTACCATCCGGCGAATTATCGTCAACCACCAGAATGTCTAGCGAGGGGTCGGAGCCCAACACCTGAGGGATCAGCGCCGCAATATTTTCCTTTTCATTATAGGTCGGAATAATGACCAGCCCTTTACGAGTTCCCATTAACACCTCTGGTTATTTTATTGATCAACCCTATTTAAAAACAATTGTAATTTAAATTAAATACTTATTAATGTAAGCTTCAAGCAGTCAAGAGCATAAAGAGAAAACCTGTTAATGTATAGTTATGCAAGCCTATAATAGCGCCCTCAAAGAAGCAAAATTCCATAACCACAACAGATAGATAGGAAAATGAGAATATTCAAAGGCTTTCTCAGTGACAGCAAAAAGGGGGCACTTTTTTTTTCTTATTGTCATATTGCCCTGTTTATTTCTGCAATAGTTACCTATTTACTGTTAACCAATAACCATCTAGGCGGAGCTGATTCTGCGGAGCTGCTCACAGCCAGTTATAATCTTGGAATCGCTCATCCGCCAGGCTACCCACTGTTCCTGGTAACGGCCAAACTGTTTTCGTTTCTTGCGCCATTCAAAGATATCGTCTTCACTTACAACCTCTTTTCCACTCTATGTTTTCTTTTGTCATTATTGGTAATCTGGCGAACTTTTTCTTTTTTTAATATCTTGCCTTTTGCAATTTTTTCCGGCGGATTGTTTTACGTTTTCTCCTATTACAATATGCGCTGGGTACCAACTTCAGATGTTTTTCCCCTTCATCTTCTCCTCTGTTCACTTGGAATTTTCTTGACAGCTCGAATTATTATGCAGAAAACAGTAAAAGGGGTAAGTTTTTGGCTAGGCCTGCTTGCCGGACTCGGAGCCGCCAATCATCACACGATTGTTTTTCTCTTCCCTGGATTTTTCGTCGTCTATACTATTTACTGGTGCCAACTTCCTTCTTCCGGAGAAAAACTCAAACAATTTTTTATATTGATATGCTCTTTTTTGACAGGAACACTCTTTTATCTAGAGCCTGTTCTTTCATCCATATTTAATGAGCAACCTGTCAGTGCCTTCTCTTTGAAAATCTCTTCTTTTGGGGATCTGAGCGATTTATTTTTTAGAAAAATCTATGGTACATTCAACCTGACATATTCTCCCGATAAAAGTCTTTCACCTTTTTTCTGGCTGGGCACTTACTGCAAATCTGCCTTTCTTTCCCCAAAAGGTCTTTCACCTATTTTGGGAATATCGGTTTTTTCGTTCCCGGTAATCGCGGTGGTAAAAAAATTTAAGGGGATATATCTTCCGGCTTTTCTATGGCTTTTGGGAAGTTTTTCCTTTTTCCTGCTGGTTCACTCCGAACCAACCGGGATTTTTCTATCCGACCATATAAGTCGTATGTATTTAATGCCTAATATGATTGCAACAATTTGTGGAATAATTTCAATAGATTATCTGATCAAAAAAATTGACCTCGAGCGACTTGGTACTCAGTTTGTCTGTTTATTTCTTGCCAGTTGCATGATTTGGTGGACAGTTTATAACAATATCGTCATTGTCAAACCTTACAATTCTATAGATATTCAACGCCAGGTAGCTAAAGATATTCTCGATGCCTGTGAACCAAATTCGGTTCTTCTTTTGGATACTGATTTTACTGTTTTCGGGGTTTTTTATTTACAAAACACGGAAAAGTACCGGCCGGATATCCTCACTATTATCTGGCCCATGACCTTCATCGAGCAATATCGTAATGCCTCTCTGCGAAGAATATCCAAGTTTATTGCCAAAAATTCCTATTACAAAAGAAAGCCAACTGTTTCAGCAAGCAACCAAAAAACAGTTGCCCTTAGCAAAGTAGGATTAATTAACGCGTTGGTGGAGGCTGGGATTCCGGTATATACTTTACTAAATAGGTCTGAAGAATCTTTTGGCAACCTAGAGACTGAGAATTTGACGGTTTTCCCTAAAGGTCTGGTGCATAAATTTACCTCTATTACAAACAAGATTCCTCCCGAACAAATTCTCCGATTAAATGAAAAATATATTAATAGATATTCCGACTGGCTGATTAGGATAAATTTTAATAGGCAAAACCAGACGGAGAAGGGCCATCTGGGCCTCTATTACCTGAATTATCTTCATGAGATGAGAAACACGCAATTCAGATTACAACAATCAGTGTTATCGACGGTAACCTTGGACAAACTATCCCTTGCTTTAGAATCAACTAGGCAAAAATGATCGCTATTTTAATTTTGGTTTGTTCTGTTTTCGCTTTATAAACTCCACAAACTTTGATCAAATACAACATTTTTGCAAGCGTACGGAGAAAATCGAATTTAAATCTTTTGGAATTAAATACGGGCTGCGCGAGAAATTTTTCTGCCCCTGCCCCTATGAAATCGCGGTAAGCGGCGCTTCGCGTACTCATTGCAAGGTGGACCACGATATCGTCAAAAACCTGGTCGAAGGAGAATACGAGGGCAGGGGGGCCTGCCGGTTACCAGAGCGACAGTACCGTTGCCGGACTTGACTGCCTTAAGAAGTATCCGACTACGGGAACAAAATTGATCTGGAGATCATCGCCATCCCCAAGGTGACAATCATCGAGACAACCACCGAGGCTATCGGCAGCGGAGTCAAGGCGCTGGTCTTAATTACTGAGGGCTTCAATAAAAATGGCCCGGAAGGGCAACTCTCGAACAAAACTGGCCACTATCTGCAGCGCCAAACCGGTCATATTGCTGGGCCCAAATTGTCTTAGTCTAGATCAATACCGAGCACCTCCTTAGCGCCTCTTTCGCAGGCTCCCAGGTCCAGGATATTGGCGGCGAGCAAAAAGTTTTCTACTGCTGCGCTTAAGTCTTGAAACAGAAAGGAGAGTTTCTGGTCGTGGGCTTGATTGATAACACCGCAAACTATGATGGCGACCGAGGCATGGTTGAGCATCTTGCCTTACGACAGAACAGCGGTGATCTTGTCGATGGTCTGCCGTTCACGAACCACAATAAAATACCAGGGATCCCTGGCGACCTCCGCAAGCACCGCCATCGCCGCTTGCAGATGATCGTTGATAATCTTGTCAGAAACAGGACTGCCCTTGTATTTACAAACACTGAGTCGCGAAAAAATCACATCAAGTTTGGGGATTCATGCCACCCTTTACAACTTCATCGCTATTTATCCAGACAACTACTTTTCAAGATCAAGTTCCAGATCTAGGGCGATGCTGATTTCCTTGCCGACCAATAATCCGCCGTCTTCAAGAGGAACGTTCCAGGTCAGGTCGAACTCCTCACGGTCAATTTTTGCAATACCGGTAATTCCAAGGGTGATCTCGCTGCCTAAATCTTCCGGACTCTTGACCGGACCGGAAAATATCAGATCAATGGTTACCGGCCTGGTGATCCCGTGGATGGTCAGGTCTCCAGAAAGCCTTCCTCCCTTGGCGTCGCCTTTGAAGATGTTACTTTTAAAGGAAATAGCCGGGTAAATTGCCACATCGAAGAAATCGGAACTCTGCAGGTGTGCATCCCGTTTTACGATGCCGGTATAGAGACCGGCAGTCTCGATTACAACCTCAAGGGCAAACGAGGAGGGATCAGCCTGATCGAACTCGGCCGCGCCGCTGAGTTTGTTGAACTGGCCGCGGACATGGGCGATCATCATGTGCCTGACCTTGAATGCCGCTACCGAATGATCGGGATCGATCTTCCATTTCGCCATGATTCTCTCCTTGATTTCTTTATTTTCTTTAACTTAAAATTCCATAAAGCATTGAGGATCTTCGGCCAGAAAATCATCACCGCCTCTGATTTGCGACCCGGCATAAGCGATCGCCCGACAACCCCTACAGACCGCCCAACGGGGGCAGTCGCCGCATCTGTTCCGATAGGCCTCCCGATTGCGCAATTGTGCCAATACCGGCGATTCGGCCCAGAGTTCGCGCAGGGAATCTTCCCTGACGTTACCGATCGGCACCATCAATCTTCGACAGGGAGTAACGGTGCCATCGGGCAGGATGGTCAATCCGGAAACCCCGGCTGCGCACCCACTGGCGGCAATCGGGCCACAATCATCTATTTTGGCTCCACCAAGCATTTGGGAGGCGACCGGATCGCCGGTGACAATCTCCAAACCTTCAACGGGATGGGCAAAAATATCCCGATAAATTTCCCTGAGCCGCTCTGGCTCAATCATCTGATCCAACAGGCCCAGGCCACGGCCGGACGGAACCAACCGGGAAAATCCGAGACGCTGGACCCCCAACTCGCCGGCGATATTAATCATTTCATCGAACCGGTCAGCGTTGATCTTGGAAAGGGTGGCGTTCAGGGTTACCTTCAGTCCTGCAGCCAGCAGATGGGAAACACCCCGGCGGGAAGCCTCAAAACTCCCCGCTCCCCTGATCGAATCATGAATCTCGGGCGGACCTTCTATACTGACCTGGACACCCTTGACCCCCATTTCAGCAAGGACCGCCGCCCGTTCTTCGTCAACCAAAGTACCGTTAGTCAAGAGATAGGTGGCAAAGTCCTTGGCGTGCATTTCTCCAAGGATATCGAAAAGATCCCGGCGCAAGAAAGGTTCGCCGCCGGTTACGTTGAAACTCGGCAAAAAATCAAGTCCATAGGCCTTTTGCCAGGCCTGGAGCATTTCGACGATTTCATCGATAACCGAAACAATTTCGGCCCGAGAAAGCTCTTCGCCGGCAAATCCGCTCTGGTAACAGTGACTGCATTTCAGGTTGCACCTTTCGGTAAGGTGCCACTGGACAAAAAATTCCTGCTTTGTACTTACCGACATCTGTATTCCTGTTATTGGGAGAATTTAAGCGCAAAACCTTATGCTCATTATACCTTCAAACAAAAGACGGATGCAAAATGGATTTAAATAGACCTGTTGCATCCGCCTTTTTATGCGTCGTTGCCGACCGGCAACTTAATCGGATTTTCATCCCTTTCATTTATGGCAGATTCTGCCGGGATGATCTTGCGCCGCCTGACTCATCTTGTTCCAGAAAGCGGCTTCCTTGGTCAGCGTTTCTTTGCTAAGGAGTTTCTTCATGTTGAATCACCTCCGTTTGATTGTGCCACGGCGAAATGCCATGGGCCATGATAATAGCATCAGACAATTAAAGATTCTTTGTCAATTGAAAAAGAAAACCGCTTATTATGCCAGAGTTTAAAGCATACAGAAAAAAACAATTAATCAACAGGATAAACATACCAAATCGACCTTAGCCCCCCAGAGAACAGGTGCCTAAGACCTAATGGATATCATCGATAACCGCAGCTTTCTGCTCAAGTTTTAATTAGGGATGTAAAAAACAGCAAGGGTATGACAGAATGCCAATCTATAAAAAGTGTTCTCGGAATATCAACTATAGAACTCATCCTTTTCAGGCTATATTAAGGAAGCCAGGAACTCTTCCAGATTATCGGCCCAGATTTTATATCCTTGGCTGGTAAGATGAACTTCGTCCTCCAGAATACCTTCGAGAACCGAGCCATTTTTATCGACCATCTCCCGCCAGACATCGAGATACCCGGCATCGCAGGCCGCCGCCAGGCTTTTC
>Ga0102953_1001562_pt1 | contig 14414 bp, 9 predicted proteins | sample SalPon2A_C_D2_MG_FD_78509 | JGI IMG/M metagenome (GOLD analysis project Ga0102953, IMG submission 78509) | Soil microbial communities from South San Francisco under conditions of wetland restoration - Salt Pond MetaG R2A_C_D2_MG | ecosystem: Environmental > Terrestrial > Soil > Wetlands | place... | reverse complement strand
TCAGCTTACTGCCGCATTCGTCATCTTCTCCGGTCATCTCTGGCATTTTTGATGAAGTACACATTTAATTTTTCTGGCCGCCGCGTGCTTCTTCCCACAGGCGTGCTTTTTGTAATTGCTGTGGTGCTGTACGCCGGGCGTTTTCTGCTGATCAATCTTGCGCTGCAATGGTATATCATCCCTTTCGTTGAAGAGGCTGTCCCCGGTCTTGAGCTGACGGTAGGCCGCGTCCATTCCGACCTGTTTTCGACCATTGATTGTAACAATATAGTAATTCGCTATCGCCTCGATGATGGGGGAATAATTCATGCGGAGTTGCCGAAGCTGCGTGTCGACTTCTCTTTATTTGACCTGCGGGAAAATCAGACCGCTCTGATCCGCAATGCTACTGTCCTGGCGGAGATAAAGGCAGCCGAAGTCACTCTTGCCCGGTCAGATTCTGACGCTCCTCTTATAACGAATATAAAGTTCCCGGAAATTTCATTTCCTCTGCCAGGAGTCACTCTTCGATACAAGACTCTGATTATTGCCCGCCCAGATTCACGGAATGTACTGAGGTCGGGAGAGATCACGACATTGCGTCTTCCTGTTGATCGACAGACGCCTTCTTTGCCAATTGGCCTGACAGCAGCCCATGTTGATCTGTCATATGGAAATTATAATGAAACCGCCCATGATGTGAGAGCTGAATGTTTTTATCGGCCCGGCTCCTTTGGGATAACACGGCTGATGGCAGCAGGAGAGGAGCTTGCCCGCAATGTGATTGTGACAGGTGAAGACGGGAAATTATCCATAGAGGCAACTTTGGCACTCTGGAGCGGCACTGTTGATTTTCAAGCTGAAATAGCCGATGAGGCGCGGGGCAGATTTACTGCCTCCAACATTGATTTCGAAAAATTGTCTCCACTTGTTTCTGGTGACAGTGTGCCGATGCCTGAGACAGGCATTCTGGAGGGCAGGGGCTATTGCTCTTTTCCGGTTGGTGAGCCGCAGCGCCTGACAGGAGATATTACACTTGTTCTTGGGAGAACTACTTTTTTATCGCTTCCTGTTGACACCTTTCGGCTGCAGGCAAGTGCCGCTGATGGGCGTCTTCATATCTCCGAAATCACACTGGAGGCCGAAAGAGATCATGCCCAGTTGAAAAGCATTGATTTGCCGCTGGCGCCACTTTTTACCAAGAATTGGCCTGAGCTTGCTGCCCAGACCAGCGGTCATTTCAGACTCGCAATAAAGAGTTTCCAAAAGTATGCAGCGCAGCTCCCCAAATCCGTTATCACAGTTATTGAACCATATGCTATTAATGAGTTCGGGGTCCAGGGAGAGTACGCAAATGGTAGTTTTGAAGCTCCGCTTTTCACCATCAATTCAGAAAAATATTTCATTCGAGCCCAGAATATTCGAGGTGAGCTCAGCCCCTGGATGGCTGGTAAAGATTGGCAAACGATACCTGTCAAGGCACAGCTTGAAATTGGTTCGACTGACGCCGATTTTCTGGCGAGAATATTCTCAAAACCTCTGCCTCTGGAAGGGAGGCTGCGCGCAATCGTGCAGCTTGATGGTCAAATAGGCTCTCCTGCGCTTGCTTTCACAGTTGTCGGGGAAAAAATCCTTTTCAGAGATGTTCCTCTTGATTCCATTACGACAACCGGCAGATACAGGAACCAGCAGCTCTCTCTTGATCGAATCACGGTTGCAAACCGTCAGGATACGCTGGAGGGTGTTTTTAATTATCAGGCTGGCCTTCCAGGCACATACCGCGGGGCTTTCAATCTCCTGGTTGCTGATATTCAGGACTATCTGCCGGAAGATATCAGAGAAAGATATCAACTGAGAGGCGATGTTGCCGGGAAAGGTGGTCTCTCCAGTGAAGGAGACAAGCTTACAGGCGACATCTTACTGCAATCCGATACGCTTTGGTATGGGGACAAAAAAGCTGAACAGGTTACTATTGATGCCCATCTCTCTGGAAAAGATCTTTCAATACGATCTTTGCAGGGCAGATATCCGGAACAGGGGCTAGTGCTTTCTTCTGCTGCGGCGGATCTCTCTTTTAACCCTCAGTGGGACCAGTTTCTGGTTTTACTCAACGATTTGTCGGTGACCCACAAGGGGAGAAAAATTAATTTACTGCATCCGGCTAAACTCCGATACGGAGCCGGGCAAACCAGCATGGAAACTCCACTGGAATTTCAGTATGCGACCGGAATATTCTCACTGACGGGAAGCGTGTTGTCTGACTCCGTCAATCTTGATCTCTCTGGAGAGATAGCTGACGGAGCCAATTTCCTCGAGGCTATGGGAGGTCAGGCCTTTTCCTTTGATAACGCCTTGTTTACGGCAGGCATAGAAGGAAACCTGAAGACCCCTCATGTTGACTTGTCCGGTAGCATCAAACAGCTGCGTTCAAGTGATACTCCTGCCCTTGACGGCAAGTTTTCCTTCTCATTTGCCCATGACAAACTCAAAGTAAAGCAGTTTATCTTGCGCGATGCCCAGTCTCCAAGACTTTATCTTCAAGGGGAGCTGCCCTTGAAGATAAAAGACCGGCGTCTAGAGCTGCCGGACGGACCTTTGCATCTCGCCGGAGAGATTAATCTGGAGTCATCACCCTTTATTCCTTGGCTTTTTCAGAATGAAATTAATGGGATCGGGGCTGTTAAAGGTAAACTGGATATTCATGGAACGAGGCATAAACCAATAGGTTTTCTGCGGCTCCAGGCAGAGGACCTCCTGCTTAAAAACGGTTCGAGATGGCTTCCTCCCGAAGCTTTAACTCTAGACCTGTCGGTCACAGTGGCAAAAAATAAAGTCACCTTTGAGAAGGCCACAATTGTTTCAGAGAGCGCCTCTCTTCAGCTCCAAGGTTATGCCGTCAATCAGGATTTTTGGGACAAAGCTGTTTTGACAGCGGGTAAGGACGCATTTGCCACGACTGGAATTGATCTACATGGGAGCATAGCCTGTAGATCAATTGACTGGCTTGCCAGCCGCCACGAAATGCTGCGCAGGATTTCCGGACAGGTCAATGCCGACTTTACAGTCAGTGGTACTCTGGCAAAACCGCATGTTAATGGGTCTATTTCATTGCAGGAGGGGCAAATGCGGCTCAGCGGCAACATGCCAGCCCTTCAGGATGCATCTCTGCAGGCGCAGTTGACGGATTCAGCTCTTGAGATCAGGCAATTTTCCGGCACTTTTGGCGGAGCGCCTGTGACAAGTTTCGGTACAATCACTTTACCGGATACTGGTGGGGTGGCCGCAATCGAGCTGAGGGTTTCAGGCAAGGACCTGCTGTTCTACAGGGCAGAGGGGATATCGTTTCGGGGGGATGCCGCGCTGTTTGTCCACGGGCGTACTGACCTGCCTCAGGTTGATGGAGACATTGTCCTTACTGATGCTCGGGTAACCAGAAATATTGATTTTGTGTCGTCGTTGTTTTCCGGGTTTTTGGGCCGGGAATCCCCTCCGCCGCACTTTCCGGCGTTTACAGACCCACCGCTGCGGGACGCTCGCTTTAACCTCAAAATCACCGCCAAGGAGCCTGTTCTTGTAGCCAACAATATGCTGCGGGGAAAAGTCATGCCGCACCTTGAGCTGCATGGGACCGGTGAAGTCCCGTATCTGTCCGGAAAGCTTTATGTCAATGAGACCACTGTGGCGCTCCCCGCTGGTAAGGTGAAGATGGATGCCGGGCTTGTTCAGTTTCTGGAGAATGATCCTGACAGGCCCGTTCTTGAATTAAACGGCACGGCAAAGATGCTGGGCTATGATATAGTTATCGGCATTTCTGGTCCGTACGACGCACCGGTAATTATGCTTTCCTCGACACCATCTGTCTCCAACGAGGAACTCCTGATGTTGCTTCTTGCTGGCCAGCGGCCAATGGGAGACAGGAACCAGCAGAACCAGTTGAAAAATTATTCGAGTGTGGCGGTCTATGTGGGGGAAAAATTGATCAAGAGCCTTTTCCCTAACGCGAACAATGGTTCAGACAGCACAATATTAGACCGTCTGCAGCTTGAAATTGGTAAAAATATCACCCAGCAGGGAGAAGAAACCATAGAGGCCCAATTCATTATGGCCGAAAATATTAAGAATGGTCAAAATGCCGTGCTGTTGACTGGAGAAAAAGATGTTTGGGATAAATATAATGGCGGTCTGCGCCTGGTGTTTAAATTTAAATAATGCATGATGCGCGCTAACACGAACAAACCGAACAGGGCTTTAAGTTGGACAGGATTGTCCGGCCTTTTTTTCTGCCTCTTGGTTGTATTGCTTATCACATGCGGGTCTTGTATGGCCGCAAACGGGTGGGGGGTCCTCAAGGCCTTATCTCCACACCAGGAGAATAAACCGCGTCCTTTGAAACTGCGTTTTGCCGGCAATAGTTTTTTTACATCTGAAGATCTTCTTGCTGCCGCTCAAACAGAGCTGCAGATCTTAGAGTCAAAAGAGAGGAAAAAAACTGTGGTGGATGATGCGGCCTTTAAGATGGAATTAGCCTATCGCGAGGCCGGCTTTCCAGAAGCAGCCGTTGACTATCAGATCTCCGAGCAGCAGGGAGAATATAACGTCCTTTTCTCGGTGTTTGAAGGGAGACGAGTTCTGGTGCAAACAGTGCATCTGCAGGGAACGGACTCCTTTGACGCACAATATCTTTTTGGGCTTGACCAGAGATTGAAGGCACAAATCGATCAACACGAACCTTTTGCCTACGTGGCCCAGCAGCTTAAAACATTTTCTCGTACTCTTGCCGACTTTTATAAGGCGGAAGGTTTTCTTGATGTGTCAATTGATCAATCGGAGCTTATTCTTGATCCTACAGTAGAGCAGCCCGTCAGCATAGCGATCATTGTTACTGAAGGGGAAAAATACAGAATTGGGGATGTCATTTTTTCAGTTGATTCAGACCCCGGCCAGAAGAGTGAATTACAAGAGATTAGCGGGCAATTTGCAGGTGTTGCCTATAACCCCCGCTTAAAACTTCTGTTGAGAAGTAAAATCCAGGAATATTACCAAAACAAAGGGTATGCTGATGTCGACATAGCAGTTGATACAATAAAGCGGCCCGAACAGGCGGTGATGGATCTTGAGGTTGTCATTCAAAAAGGGGAAAAAGTGACAATTCAGAAAATTATCATTCAGGGAAATGAACGGACCTCTGAGACATTTATCCGCAAACGAATTCGACTTATCTCAGGACAACTCTATACCCTGCGGGCAGAGAGAGAAAGCTTCTCAAGTCTCTATCAGACCGGACTTTTTTCTAAGGTTGGATTCAAATTGGAATCGTTTGGTGGCCCTGGCCAAAAGAGACTGATCGTTGATGTGGAAGAAAAGCTGCCAAAAGAGTTCTTCGTTGAGCCAGGCTGGGGATCGTATGAATTACTGAGAATGGCGGCAGGCTATACTGATAAGAATCTGTTTGGTACCGGCAGAAGTTTTCGTCTGGAAAGCAGCGTCTCTACAAAAAGCCGGCAGATTCTCGCTGGGTTTACGGACCACTATTTTATGGACACGAAAATTTGGGCCGATGTCCCAATCCATTATCGTTACCGCCAAGAACCCGACTACACGATTTCCGAGAATGGTTTTGGGATTTTCTTTTCGGAAAAATTCAGGAACAAAGCCCGGCTCAGTGGCAGCTATTCCTACAGTACTAAAAAGATTACCGATATTGATACGACTCTTGATCAGATTTACAGCGACAGTAACTATAATAATGCTGCACTCACCTTTAGTGTCAGCAGAGATACCCGGGATGATTTTTTTTGGCCCCAAAGCGGCTATCTGGGCACCGTCTCGCTGGAATATGCCGATGCGCTGATTGGTGGTGATCTCTCCTATATACGTTTAACCGCAGGCGTGCGCGAATTTATAAAAATTCGGGACCAACTGGTTTTTGCCATGCGCTACAATATGGGGTTTATTTTGCCAGGGCCAGGCCAGACAAGCATTCCGTTGGATGAACGTTTTTTTAACGGCGGAGAAAATTCGGTCCGGAGTTTCCGGGAGTCACGGCTTGGCCTGCAAGACAGCACCGGCGCTGCCCTTGGGGGAACAGCTTTTAACACTATTTCTCTAGAGCTGCGTCGTACTTTTACCACCAATCTTGCTGGATCACTCTTTATTGATGCCGGCAATATCGCGCCGAACCGGACGATGACGAATGGGACCTCTCCTCTTGCTGCTGACCGTCAGGAACTCATTGACGCAACCTGGAAAGATTTTTTCAGTGATTTCCGCTATGGGGTTGGCTTCGGAATTCAATACCTTCTACCCATTGGCCCGGCGCGTTTTGATATTGGTTTTAACCCGGACAGGCGCCCTGAAACAGAAAGCGAGTACGCTATGCATCTGAGCGTCGGTATGGCATTTTAACATATTCAGGCCGGCAAGAAATGGTCCTGAAAAAAATCTACCGTTTGTGTTTAATCTGTTGTACTAAATTAGGCTGGTAATGTAGCGGCATACTTATGCTATTACTAAGTTCCTTTTAAGAGCGAAGATTATGCAACCCGACAATCTAAACCCAGGCAAGAATCGTCTGTTCACCAAGTTAAAGACCTGTTTCATAACAGGAATCGTAGTTATCACTCCAATTGGCTTAACGTTCCTGGTCGTTCAATGGTTTGTGAGTCGCATTGATTCATTTCTCTATACAATTATTCCTGTCGCCTATCAGCCAGATCGTTTATTCGGGCACCATATTCCGGGAGTCGGTCTGTTTCTCAGTCTCATCATGGTTATCTTTATCGGGTTTCTGGCCACGAATTATCTGGGCAGACAAATCGTTTTGTATGCCGACTGGATTGTTCAGCGCATCCCTCTGGTTAATTCAATCTACGCCCTTTTCAAGCAAGTAATGGACACAACTCTTGGCCAGGGCGGTAAAGGTTTTCGCATGCCGGTACTTATCGAGTATCCAAGAAAAGACGTCTGGTCAATCGGCTTCATGACCGGCGTTGCAAGCGGCGAAGTTCAGGAGATCACCAAGCATCATCTCCTGAACGTTTTTATTCCGACAACACCAAATCCAACCTCGGGATTCTATCTTCTTGTTCCTGAAAAAGATGTCATCCCGCTGTCCATGACAGTCGAGGAAGCTTTTAAGCTTATTATCTCCGGGGGGATGGTCACTCCAAAGTTGAAACAAACGAAGGAGGCGGCAAACACAAGCAAAATCATTGCTTCTTAAGAGCAAAAAAGATCACTCTCTTTGTAGAATAAAAAAAACTAAATAGGAGGCAACATGAATTTCAGACTCATTTTTATTCTTACCCTTATCGGCCTTGCTGTCCTCTTTGTTGTGCAAAATGTTGCTGTCGTTGAAATCCAGTTTTTGACCTGGTCCCTTGCCATTTCCAGGTCAATTTTGATTTTTTTGGTCCTGGCAATTGGTATAATTGTTGGGTGGCTTCTCCACAGTTATTCTGTTCACAAGGAAAAGATCAAACAGGAATACATCTCTCTGTCAGACAGAACAAACAGTAGCTCAACAGAATGATTTTATTCTGTTTTTAGAATTTTTACTCAAATCCATCTTGTCGTTATCATGAATTTGTGTAACTCCGGTCCCATCCGAATGTCAGCCGAAAAACCGAGAGTATAAATATGACTGTAAAATCAGGCAAACTGGGAACCTTCTCAGGAGTATTCACCCCCAGTGTTCTGACCATTCTCGGCATTATTTTGTTTATGAGACTGGGATATGTGGTTGGCAATGCAGGATTTGGCCGTTCTCTCATCATTATTGGCCTTGCCAATGTCGTCTCTGTTCTTACCAGTGTTTCACTGTCGGCCATTGCCACAAACATAAAAGTTAAAGGCGGTGGAGATTATTATCTGATTTCCAGGACGCTCGGGGTTGAGTTTGGCGGCGCCATTGGCATTGTACTCTTTCTGGCGCAATCCGTCTCCGTTACCTTTTATTGTGTGGGATTTGGAGAGGCTGTTGCCTTGATGCTCCCCTCTGGCCTGATCACCCCGCGAATCGTCTCTTTGGCAGCAATTGTATTGTTGTTTGTCTTTGCCTGGCTGGGCACGGATTGGGCCACAAAATTTCAATATGGTGTAATGGCCCTGCTGGCCGCAGCCCTTATTTCTTTTTATGCCGGGGGGATAGCGCAGTGGCAGGGCGACGTTTTCATCAGCAACTGGAACGGCCCGGGCCAAGCGTCCGATTTCTGGATTTTGTTTGCCATTTTTTTCCCGGCAGTCACTGGATTTACCCAAGGGGTGAGCATGTCCGGTGATCTTGAGGATCCTGGGAAGAGTCTGCCACGGGGAACTTTTCTGGCTGTGGGCATTTCGATTGTGGTTTATTTTAGTGTCTCCTTTATTTATGCGGGTGCATTGACCAATGAAGTTCTGGCTACAGACTATAATGCTATGAAGAAAGTAGCCTGGTATGGCAGTTTGATTGATGCGGGGGCCATTGCCGCTACTCTGTCATCGGCTATGGCTTCATTTCTAGGGGCGCCGCGCATACTACAGTCCATGGCCGGCGACAGGGTCTTTGGTTTTTTAAGCATTTTTGCCCAAGGCGACGGGCTCAGTCAAAACCCGCGTCGGGGGGTTCTGCTCACCGCAGGCATTGCTCTTGCCACCTTGGCATTAGGCCAGTTGAACACGATCGCAAAAGTTGTTTCCATGTTTTTTCTTATTTCTTATGGGCTCTTAAATTACGCAACCTATTACGAGGCCCGTGCGGCCAGCCCCTCTTTCCGACCGAGATTTAAATGGTTTGACCTTAGATTAAGCTTGCTCGGATTTTTGTCATGTCTGGGGATTATCTTAGCTGTTGATGTAAAAAATGGGCTCATTGCGATTGCCATTCTTTTTGCTATTTACCAGTATTTACAACGGACGGCAAAAAGGTCCAGGTGGGCGGATGGCGGTCGTTCGTATCATCTGCAGCAAGTCAGAAACCATCTGCTGGCGGCAGGTGAAGACACCGAACACCCCAGGGACTGGCGCCCGCAGCTGCTGGCATTTACCCATGACCTTGAGCGACGGCCCCGGCTGCTTCAGTTTGCCCAATGGTTAGAGGGAAACAGCGGCATAACCACTGCCGTGCAAATAATTATCGGCCAGGGGGCAAAAGTACGAAAGCAAAAGCAGGAGGCGCTGAAAGCGCTTTCAGATGATATTATAAAAAATAATCTCCAAGCCTTTCCCCTGGTTATTGCCACCCAATATCTTAACACAGCTCTGCAGATCCTTATTCAGGCCTATGGCGTTGGGCCGCTGCATGCAAACACTATCATTGTCAACTGGCTTGATCAAATAGGCAGAAGGCCATCCGGAATCGATGTTGTTCATTATACCAATGACCTCAGAATGCTATTTCGGCTGGGAGGCAACATCCTCATTGTACATACTGACGACCAGAAATGGGAATCCATCACTGCCGCAGCACTGGAAAAACCTCGGATTGATGTCTGGTGGCAGGACAACGCCACAGGGCGTTTGATGCTCATATTTGCCTACCTTCTGACCAGGAACCAGCACTGGGAAGAGGCTGAAATCCGACTGCTGGCCAGCGCACCTGAAGAGGCAAGCAAGGAGAATAAAGCATCACTGCAGCAGATGTTAGATGACTTCCGCATTGGAGCGGTCCCGGAAATAGTTTTGGATATGAGTTTTGAGACCGTAGTCGAAACATCAAAAGACGCTGCTGTCATGTTTTATCCATTTCAAATTCACGATAACGTGTTGACCGACGTCAATGGACTTTCGTTGGAGAGGATTCTGAAAAATGTTCCCCTGATCGCACTGGTTATGGCAGCCGAAGATATTGACCTTGCAGCCGAACCAGAGGAGGGGGCGGCGGGTGACCTTGCTCAGGCAGTTGATGCTGTCCTTGCTGCCAGGAAGAAAGAAAAAGCTTTTAAGAAAAAGAGTGCAGAAGCACATAAAAACCTGGAGACCTTGCTGGAAAAAAGGTCCAAATTGCTTCAACAAGGAGAAACAGTGGAAGAGAAAGACTCTCTTCATAAGCTGGAGAAGGAAATCCTGAGGGCAGAAGAAGCTGGAGAAAAAGCAGTGAAAAAAGAAGCCAAAATATCTGCGCAGATCGAAATTGCCTTGGCCGAGGCCATGAAACTCGGGTATGAAAATCCGGCTTCAAGCGAGGCGGATTCTTCAGAAGAGCCCAGCAGCTTGGCACAATCAAAGGAGGAAAAATAAATGAATTTTATAAGTGATTATCTGCATAAGTTCAGCTGGGAAACGTTGATCCAAACCAGTTTAAAGATTTGTATTATTTTACTTTTGGCCTGGCTCGCGATGTTTGTCCTGCGAAAATTTCTCTTCAGACTTGAAAAACGGCTCTTAGCCCAGGGGAAAGCGGCTGGAGAAATACCTTCCGAAGCCGAAAAAAGAATTGAAACAGTGATACGATTGGTCAGGCAGGCCGCGCTACTGGCGTTGTGGACTACCGTCGTTCTAGTAATACTGAAAGAAGTTGGCGTGGAGATCGGGCCAATACTTGCCAGTGCTGGTGTTCTTGGCCTGGCAGTCGGCTTTGGTGCTCAAAACCTGGTGAAAGATGTGATCTCCGGTTTCTTTTTTATTCTTGAGAACCAGATCCGTGTTGGTGATGTTGCCATCATAAATGGCACTGGCGGCTTGGTGGAAAAAATAAATTTCCGGACCATTGTGTTACGCGATCTTGCCGGCATCGTTCATATCTTCCCCAATGGATCTGTGTCGACTTTGAGTAACCTTACCAATGAGTGGTCGGCATATGTTTTTGATATTGGTGTTGCCTATAAGGAAAATACCGATTCGGTCATCGAAGTCATGACCCAGGTCGGCAAAGAGATGATGGCAGATGATAATTTTGGTCCTTTCATGCTCGAGCCTCCTGAAATATTCGGGGTGGATAAATTTGACAACTCGGCGGTGATCATCAAGGGAAGAATCAAAACAAAACCTATTCGACAATGGATGGTGGGACGGGAATTTCTGCGCCGGATCAAGTTGGCTTTTGATGCCAAAAACATTGAAATACCTTTTCCTCACCAGACAATTTATTTTGGTGAGGCGAGCAAGCCAATTGAGATTCAGCTGCTTGAAAAGTTGCAGGGGCAGTAAGGGGTGCTATGAAGTTATGTGAAATTTTGGGGTGATTTTTGGTAACTCCATTCATAATGAAGAAGAAAAATCTCTGATTGCTGCTAGAAATCAAGAGGACTCTTAGCCTCTTTGAGGGTCACACTTTTAACCGTGTGAGTGTAAATCATTGTTGTTCTCACATCACTATGGCCGAGCAACTCCTGAATTGTGCGAATGTCATAGTTGGCCTGCAATAAATGACTGGCAAAGCTATGGCGGAATGTGTGTGGCGTAACCCTCTTGGGGATGGTTGCTTTTTTTACAGCCTTTCGCAGTGCTTTTTGTAAAGCGGTTTCATGGATGTGATAACGCCTTCGTTCTTGGTTTTCAGGGACAATAGTCAACTCTTTTGCTGGAAAAAACCACTGCCAAATAAGTTCTCTTGCTGCATTTTTGTATTTTTTCTCCAATAAACCATAGAGAAAAACACCATTATAACCTGCCTGGCAATCATGCTCATGAAGTTCAGCAACTCTTTCAAATTGGGATTTTAACTCATCCATGAGTACATCTGGAATTGGAACCGTACGGTCCTTTTGCCCTTTCCCGTCGTGAATGGTGAGAATCTTCATGTCAAAATTGAAATTTTGAACACGAAGGGAAAGGCATTCGGAAATACGAAGACCGCAACCGTACATGAGGCTGATAATAAGTTTGAAGGGATAGTCTAAAAGGCCAATAATTATATCCACTTCGTCTCTGGATAAAACAACGGGAATATAGGGCCGCCTCTTGGCACGAACAATACCATCAACTTTGCCAAATTCTTGTTTGAATACATTCCGGAATAAAAAAAGCAGGGCGTTAAATGCTTGATTTTGGCTGGAGGCTGCAACGCCTTGTTCGACAGCCAGCCAGGTTAAAAAATTTTTAACATCCTCAACTGATATTTTGCGCGGATCTTTACTCTTGGTGTATGACTGAAACTTTCGTGTCCAGCCGGAATAGGTTTTCAGGGTCTTGGGAGAGTAATGTCTCACCTTGATGGCATTTTTTAGTTCGGAGAACACCTCTGTCCAATCAGCTCCACTTTGCCTTGACGTCATGTTCGAGCCAGAAGATTTATTGACAGTCTCTTCGGAGTTACGAGTATTGTAAAATGAATAATCAGAGGAAATTGCTTGATTTGTCATATTTTCTTTTGTATTGAAAGATGAGGTTTGAGCTGAGTTTTTAGTGACAGGTATGGAAGGTTTTGAGGATGTGGTTTCTGAATCAGCTTTGACGAGATTGGAGAGCTGTTCATAGAAGAGTGAAATTGCTACTTCGCCTGATCGATCAAGCCCTGATCCTGTTTTTTGTCCTGTAACTTTTCAAGAAAGGGAACAAGGCTTTTCGGTGAACTTACTTCCACATTGTATTTATGGCAGTAATCAAGATAATAACGAAGCCATCTGAGATAGTATCGATGACGCTCAACTTTCACCCCTTTTTGATCAATATATGAGGTGTATGATTTAAGAAGATCAGATGGTATCTGAAGCATTGTGATGGTATCCTGTTTCTGTCTATCTGCAAATAAAGAATGATATCCGGTTAGGAACAGTATATCATTGGCAGAAATTAGTTGTCAACCTGACGGATGAGTGTTGATATCAGGAAACCGTATAATAACTTGATGCCCCGCTGGACGCGGGGCATCGGGCCGGATCAAAAGCACGCCTACCACAAATTAACTTTAACCAAGGCTTCAAATCCGGGGCATCAATTGGATCCAGTCAGACGCAAACGGCGCGCTCCTGATCCGGCCCGTTATGCAAAAAAGGAGAAAATAATGAGAGTAATCTTTGTTGTCGGAATATGTGGAATATTGTTGTCAGGATGTGGAAGTTTGGCAAAAAATTACTTGCCGGATAACATTTTAACCCAGAGTAAGGTTACAAGTTCATATGTCACTGACGAGGGAACAATTGATGTTTCTCTTGTAACTATGAGTGACTATGAGGGCTCTACCAATAAAAATGAGCGAAATGGATTAATCGCAAAAGCGATATCACTTTCTGACCAAAAATGCACCTTACACAAGGCTGGTATCTTGTCTAATGCAAATGCATGGAATGTTGGCTCAGGGTCTGCGGCAATCTTGTTTGCAGGAACTGCTTCTGTAATCTCCCACGCCCAAACAGCATCAGAGCTTGCAGCTGCAGCTGCAGGAATGACAGGTATGCAATCGTTAGTGAATAAAGAAGTCTACGCAGACGCATTGGGTACTACAATTTTACGTTCTATTGATGTTGGTCGAGTCAAGAAAAAAGCTGTACTTGAACAGGGAATGAAAGACGAGAACTATTCAATGGCTATAGCACTGGTTGATATACAGGCGTATCATGATAGTTGTTCTTTGATGGCAGGCTTAGTTGAAGTTACGAAAGCTTTCGATAATCGAAAACTTTCTAGAAATGAATTAGAAAGGGATATCTCTATGTTGAAAGATGAAATTAAAAATATTGGAACCACACTTAAAGGTGTTGATGCAGCTGCCACAAAGATTGTTGTCGATAAATACGTGGAAATATTAAAAGAGAAGACCATGCAATTGGCCAACGCTTCGGAGTAAAAATGCATCTTTCTGATTACATTAGCCTACTTGTATCATTAAAAAGCACTTCATTAACTATATGGGGTTTTCTCCTCACTGTAAGCCTTGGAATTGTCGCATTTGTCGGTTCCGCACAAAAAGTGAAAATGAAAACCTATATGTTTCTGTCGTTGCTTTTTATATGTTTCGCAGCTTCAAATCGTTTTGCACTTGAAAGAAACTTTACAGCTCGTGAAGAAATCCGGGACAAAATTTACTCATGCGAAAAATACAAAAAATTTGAATCACTATCAGGAACTGACAAAGCTGCTTTGCCCAAAAAAACTGTCTGTGAAGAATATGAAGTTAATAACTTAATCTTCCGATCACTTGCCCCAAGAGAAGAGTTGAAGGAGCTTTTTGGTCTTTCCGCAAAAGAAGCCAATATTAGATTTCAAGAAATAGTATCAGTATTTGTACTGGTTATTCTGGTATTAAATATGCTCCAAGCTAATAAAAACAAATAGAAAATAGCATAACAAAACATTGCACACGGAACAAAATAGGTTAGTCCTTTCAGGTAATTACCTGCCGTGTATACGTGCTATTTTAATAATTCGGAGCTGCTATTTTGCTCCGGTGAATTTAGCGATGCCCCGCTGGACGCGGGGCATCGGGCCGGATCAAAAGCACGCCTACCACAAATTAACTTTAACCAAGACTGCAAAGTCCGGGGCATCAATTGGATCCAGTCAGACGCAAACGGCGCGCT
>Ga0102953_1001560_pt1 | contig 14439 bp, 15 predicted proteins | sample SalPon2A_C_D2_MG_FD_78509 | JGI IMG/M metagenome (GOLD analysis project Ga0102953, IMG submission 78509) | Soil microbial communities from South San Francisco under conditions of wetland restoration - Salt Pond MetaG R2A_C_D2_MG | ecosystem: Environmental > Terrestrial > Soil > Wetlands | place... | reverse complement strand
GCTTAGAGGCACCTTTTCGGGGGTGCAAAGGGGCTTCTAAATAAAGGGGGAATTAAGTGCATTTAGTAAACTGTCACCGTAATTCTCTGACCCCTTTTCCCAAAGCTCGGGGAGGGGATCATAAGTCGAAGGCGTACAGAGAAAGTGAAATCAATGGAGTCTGACCCCATTGATCCGGTTCATTCGCAGGAGCACCTGGACATGATCGCCAGGCGTCTAAATGAACAACCTCGACAGACATTGAACTTTGAAACACCAGCAGAGAGATTTAATGCGTGTGTTGCGTCGACCGCTTGAGCCCGCTGCCCGATGTCGGACATATGGGCTTTGGTGAGAACCAGTCTGGCTGCTAGTCCCTTTCCTTGGAGATTTTCAGGGCCTTGAATACATCCTCGGCATGGAAGGAGGAGCGCACCAGCGGGCCGCAGGCGACCATGCCGAAGCCCTTCTTCTCGGCCAGGTACTTGATGTCCTCGAATTCCTCAGGGGTCCAGTACCTCATTACCGGGTGGTGTTTCGCCGACGGGCGCAGGTATTGCCCGACGGTCAGGATGTCCACGCCGGCCTCGCGCATATCGTCGAGCACCTGCAGAACCTCATCGCGCTCCTCGCCGAGGCCCAGCATGATGCCGGACTTGGTGACCACGCCCGGATCGATTTCCTTGGCGCGCTGCAACAGGCGCAGGCTGGTGAAATAGCGCGCGCCGGGGCGCACCGAACGGTACAGCCGGGGCACGGTTTCCAGGTTGTGGTTGAAGATCTCTGGATGGGCCGCCATCAGGGTGTCCAGGCAAGCGGCAGGCTTGCGCTGGAAATCAGGGGTGAGCACCTCCACGGTGGTCTCGGGCAATTGTTCCTTCACCGCGCGGATGGTGGCGGCGTAGTGCGCGGCACCACCGTCCTCAAGGTCGTCGCGGTCCACCGAGGTGATGACCACATGCTTCAGCTTCATCGCCGCTGCCGCATCGGCCAGGTGTTTCGGCTCGCTGGCATCCACCGGGTCCGGTCGCCCGGTTTCCACATCACAAAATGCGCAGGTGCGCGTGCATACCCGTCCGAGGATCATGAAGGTGGCCGAGCCGTGCTTCCAGCACTCGCCGATGTTCGGGCAGGAGGCCTCTTCGCACACGGTGTTCAGCTTCTGGCCGCGCATCAGCTCGACGAGCTGCTTGTACTCGCGGGACATCGGAGCGCGCACCTTCAGCCAACCGGGCTTGCCGGCCATCGGTTCGCCCTGCGGCTTGTTCCCGGCAGGCGCGGATGCATCTTGAATCGGGATGATTGTCGTCATGCGCCGCACACTACTACGCCGCGCGGAATGCTGCATCCATGGGCCTGCCGCGGGATTCAACCGGCTTGTCGATGGCCTCGGCCTTGGCCAGCATGGGCGCATGAAAATCGTCAGCTGGAATGTGAACTCCCTGAACGTCCGCCTGCCGCATGTGCTGGATTACCTCGCCGCGCACGGCCCGGATGTGCTTGCCCTGCAGGAGACCAAGACGCCGGATGAGAAATTCCCCGCTGTCGCCATCGAGGCGGCCGGCTACCGCGTCGTCCATTCGGGACAGAAGACCTATAACGGCGTGGCCCTGATCAGCCGGGATGAGGCTGCCGATGTGCAGGCCGGCATCCCCGGCTATGAGGACCCGCAGCGCCGCGTCCTGGCGGCCACCTTCAATGGTGTGCGCGTCATCGATGTGTATATCCCCAACGGCCAGGAAGTCGGTTCGGATAAATATGCATACAAGCTCGGCTGGCTTACGGCCCTGAATGCCTACCTGAAAGCGCAACTGGCAGCATATGACAAGCTGGTGCTGCTCGGTGATTTCAATATCGCACCGGCCGATATCGACATCCACGACCCGGCCCGCTGGCAGGGTAAAATCATGTGCTCGGAGACCGAGCGGGGTTATTTCTTCGACATGCTCGGCATGGGCCTGAACGATTCCCTGCGCAGCCTGCATCCGGATGAAGGCATGCATTCGTGGTGGGATTACCGCCTGAATGCCTTCCAGCGCAACTGGGGGATACGCATCGACCATATCCTGACCAGCGCGGCCCTGACGCCGGTGGAAGGCGGCGTGCACCGCGAGGAGCGGGGCAAGGAGCGCCCCAGCGACCACGCTCCGGTGTGGCTGGAGTTTGAGGGATAGGCGGATGGAGGCGATGTTGAATGGGCGTTGAAGGCATGGGAGCCGAAGGCATGCGGCAGCAGCAGACCGTGCTGAGCGTGACGCCGCGCGGACGCGGCATGACCGGCATCACACGCGATATTGCCGCCCGGCTTGCCGAAAGCGGTATCCTGGAAGGCATGCTTCACCTGTTCGTGCAGCACACCAGTTGCTCGCTGGTGATCCAGGAGAACGCCGACCCGGACGTGCAATCCGATCTCGAGCGTTTCCTTGCCCGCCTTGTGCCGGATGGTGACCCGTTGTACAGCCACACGGCCGAAGGGCCGGACGACATGCCGGCACATGTGCGCGCCGCGCTCACTGCCACCAGCCTGTCCATCCCGGTGTCCGGTAATCGCATGATGCTCGGTACCTGGCAGGGGATTTACCTGTTCGAACACCGGCTGCATGCATCCACGCGGCGCATCGTGGTACATATCACCGGAGTGTGACGGGGGTCACATTTAATCCCTGATCGGGACGGCTACTTTGGTGGTCACCTTTTGGGGAGGTCTGGCAGCATGTTCAACTCACAACGCACAAGCGGGATCACATCGCTCTCGCCGCTGGGCTACGCCGTATTTTTCATCGCATTGCTGGGTCTTGCCTGGTTGATGTCCACCTGAGTCTTCCGGGGTCCTTGGCTCCACCCGTCCTGAAAACCCTCCGATAAGCCTCTGAAATTATTTTTGTGATTGTGGTCACAGCCGGTCAGGCGCCGCGCTGGCGGGATTGCCCGTGTTCAGGAGGCAACCAATGATTATGAATTTTACAGACCGCTTCAGTGGCTCTTCCGACATCTCCCCGCTGGGTTATGCAGTACTGTGTGTCAGCCTCATGGGGCTGGCCTGGCTTCTCGCCGGCGGCTGATTTTCCGCAACAAGTATATCGCCATCCCGGCTTCCCGGAACGGGTTTGGCAAGCCAGTCCAACCATCAAACCCAACCATCACTCCGCGTTATCGAACCGGAAACACCTTTTCAGGCAAAAGAATCTCGCCGGATACCGTGACGCTCAGGCGGCTCTGCCCCGCATTCAGGGCCGGGGCCTGTTCGGTCGAAGAAAGTGCCATCACGCCGCGCGGCATCATGGGGCTGACAGGGCGGCCCGCATCGGTGTTCAGCTTCAGGATGCGGTAAGTCGGCGCATCCATGGTCATGGCCATGTCCGATGCCCTGGCCTTGAATTTCTTCAATGCCTTGTCGCGAAGGTTATTCATCGCCGCCTCCGAGGCCGCAGCCGATACCCGAAAGCCCAGCCTGTCCAGATGCGCGCCGGCCTTTTCAATCCGGTCGATCAGGCCGGGGACGGCTGAAAGATTCATCGTGATCAGGCGTTCGCTTTGCACCAGTCGCCAGCCGTCACGCTTCTGTTGTCCGCTGGCCTTATCGTAGTGATTCAGCATTTGCAGGCTTCGGCCCGTGGTTTGGCGCCGAAAAACCCCCTGCTCGTCGAGGATGGTATTGACCGAGGCGGCAAGCGTATTGACCCTGTCCTGCAGGCCGGCAGCCGGCGCGCCGGCTGCTTCAAGGCGGTAATCGACCACCACCTCGTTGTTGCTCAGCAATGCATCTTCGCTCACCGAGATGCTCATCAGTGTGCCTTGCACGGACGGGGCATCGTCGGCCCATGCGGTAGAGGCGAATAGCAGCAAGACAGCAATCAGGTATGGCATGGCCTTAATATGGTGGATGCCTTGGCTTCCGGCAAGCTGCAGGCGGAGGCCCCGTCTGCTAGCTTGCCGCAAACTACAACGAGGTGATACATGGCAGTTGCAACAGCACGACACATTCTGGTGAGCAGTGAAGAGAAGTGTAACGAGCTCAAGGCGCAAATCGAGGCGGGTGCGGATTTCGCCGATATCGCAAGGCAGAACTCCGGCTGCCCGTCCGGCCGCAATGGCGGTGACCTGGGCGAGTTCGGCCCGGGCATGATGGTGCCGGAGTTCGACAAGGTGGTGTTCTCCGCCGATCTGAACACCGTGCAGGGCCCGGTGAAGACGCAGTTCGGCTACCACCTGCTGGAAGTGACCAGCCGCGAAGACTGATTGGTCTGATGGCTCAACCCGGGGCGCGATGATTCGCGCCCCTTTTTTTGTGCCGGGTGGCTTGTGCCGCCGCGTGACGAGTTCCGCCTTGTTGTCCGGCAGGCAGGCAGTATCCTGCCGGCATGAATGATTCTTCGGCGATTAAACCAGTAACCATCATCGGCGCGGGGCTGGCCGGTAGCGAGGCTGCCTGGCAGCTGGCGCGGCGCGGCATTGCCGTGCGCCTGCACGAGATGCGCCCGGCCACCATGACCCCGGCGCACAATACCGGCAATTGCGCCGAACTGGTGTGCTCGAACACCTTCCGCGCCGACCACCTGGAGAACGCTGTCGGCCTGCTGCACGAGGAAATGCGCCGCATGGATTCGCTGATCATGCGCTGCGCCGATGCGGCGCGCATTCCTGCCGGCACGGCGCTGGCCGTGGACCGCGAGCAGTTCTCGGCGCTGGTCACCGAGGCACTGCAGGCAGAGCCGCTGATCGAATTCGTGCCCGGCGAGGTGACGGGCATTCCGGAGGATGGCCTGCTGCTGATCGCTTCCGGACCACTGACCTCCGATGCGCTCTACGAGCAGATTCGCGCCATCACCGGTGAGGAGCACCTGAGTTTCTTCGATGCCATTGCCCCGGTGGTGGATGCCGAATCGGTGAACATGGATGTCGCCTTCTGGAAAAACCGTTACGACAAGAATGTGGAAGAGGGCGAGGCCGGCGATTACCTGAACTGCCCGATGAACGAGGCGCAGTACAAGGCCTTCATCGCCGAACTGGTGGCGGCCGACAAGGTGGCCTTCAAGGGCTTCGAGGATGTGCCCTTCTTCGAGGGATGCATGCCGATCGAGGAAATGGCCGAACGCGGCCTTGATACACCGCGCTTCGGACCGATGAAGCCGGTCGGGCTCGATCATCCGCAAACCGGCGAGCGTTACCATGCCGTGGTGCAGCTGCGACGCGACAATCGCATGGGTTCGCTGCTGAATATGGTCGGCTTCCAGACCAAGATGACCTATGGCGAGCAGAAGCGCGTGTTCACGATGATTCCCGGGCTGGAGCAGGCCGAGTTCTTTCGCCTGGGCAGCCTGCATCGCAACACCTTCATCAAATCCCCGGCCCTGCTGGACGGCACGCTGCGCCTGAAGAAGCAGCCCCGCATTCTGTTCGCCGGGCAGATTACCGGCGTGGAGGGCTATGTGGAATCCGCTGCCATGGGCCTGATGGCCGGGCGCTTCCTGGCCGATATGGCCGGCGGCCGCCGCGAGCCGTCCGCACCGCCGTCCGATACTGCGCACGGCGCGCTGTTGGCACATATATCGCAGACCCGGCTCGACGATTTCCAGCCGATGAACATCAATTTCGGCTTGCTGCCGCCGGGCCCGAAGAAGGACGGCAAACGGCGGCTGGGCAAGGCGGAGCGCCGGCGTATGGTGTCCGAAGCGGCCTTGAATGCGCTGCAGTCATGGCTGGGTAGTCAAGGTGAGTGAGCTCACTTGTTACCATGCCGGCCGGCGATAGCATCGTGTGGATTCATCATCTTTCCAAAAGGGGCTATAAAATGAAACTTCGTTATATCATCGTGGCAGCGGCCATGCTGCTGGCTGGTTCACAGAGCGCGTTGGCCGATGGCGTGGCCGTGGGCGCGAAGGCCGGCACGCTCGGCGCAGGCGTCGAGTTGACCACCAATCTCATTCCGATGCTGCTCAATGCCCGCATCCAGGCCAATGGCTTCCGTTACAACACCACGGTGAAAGACACCTCGGTGAGCTATGATGCCAAGCTGAAGTTGTTCAGTGTCGGAGCGCTGGCCGACTTCTATCCGTTCGCCGGCAAGTTCCGCGTCACGGCGGGCGCCTATTACAACGGCAACAAGCTGACCATTACCGGTGTGCCGAATGCAGCCAGCTATGTGATCAACGGCACGACCTATACGTCAACTCAGGCCGGCAGCGTGACCGGTACGATAGATTTCAACAAGCTTGCCCCTTATGCCGGTATCGGCTGGGGCGATGCCGTGTCCAGCGGTAGTCCGATCGGGTTCAATATCGACCTGGGCGTGCTGTATCAGGGCAAGCCGAAGACCACCCTTTCAGCGACGGGCGCGGCGGCAGGTCTGGCTACCGATATCGCGGCGGAACAGGTAAAACTCGACAACAACGTCAAAAACTACAAGTTCTACCCGGTCGCTTCGGTGGGCATCAGCTATCACTTCTGATCGCATGGAGATGAATTGATGTCATCGTTCAAATGGATTCGGGGAGCATGTTTGCTCCCCGTTCTTTTGGGGATGCTTGCCCCGGCAGCCGGCGCCGCGCAGCAGGCTGCGGATGACGCGATGCAGATGCGTATTGCTCAGCTGGTGTTGCACAATGAATGTGCCGGTCGCACGGCCTGCCTGACGTCATGGAACAAGGGCGAGGAATTCGCCTCGCTCGGTATCGGGCATTTCATCTGGTATCCGGCGGGTGTGCGGAACAAGCCGTTCCGGGAAAGCTTTCCGGGCCTGCTGGATTACCTCAAATCGCAGGGCGTCCGGCTTCCCGTCTGGCTTGAGCGGGCCGATGGTTGCCCCTGGCCGGAGCGCGCCAGCTTTGTGGCCGCGCAGGGTTCACCGCGCATGATCGAGTTGCGCGGCCTGCTGATCGACAGCATGGCCCTGCAGTCCGATTTCCTTATGCTCAGGCTGGAGCAGGCCCTGCCGGAGATGCTGGCGAGTATTCCGGCGCAGGGCAGGGAGCATGTGCTGGCGCAGTACCGGCGTGTCGCAGCCTCGCCGATGGGGGGGTATGCGCTGACCGATTATGTTAATTTCAAGGGTGAGGGCGTAAGCCCGGGCGAACGTTACAAGGGTCAGGGCTGGGGATTGTTGCAGGTGCTCGGCGCCATGCGTGGCAGGCAGGCGGGTCTGGATGCCATCAGGGAATTCGCGGCGACCGCCGATCGGCTTCTCACCCGGCGAGTGGCCAATGCACCGCCCGCGCGTCATGAGGCGCGCTGGCTGGCCGGCTGGCGCAAGCGGCTGCATACCTACGTGGCGGAGGCCGGGGAGGCCATGCGCGGAGAACCCCCCGGGCCCCTGCCATAACCCGCTTGATTCGCAGAGCGCATATTTTCCCCGTGCTTTGCGGTTTGCACATCGCCCCGCATCACGTAAATTGGCGCGCATGACAGTCACTAAAACCATCCACGCTTTATCCCTCTTTCTGTTTGTCTCCCTCGTCGTCCCGAATGCATTTGCCGCCCCCTTCGCGCCGCTTCATCGCGCGGATTTCGACAACGGCGTGCAACTGGTCGTCGAGGAGGACCACTCGGCCCCGGTGGCCATCGTGCAGGTCTGGCTGAAGGTCGGCGGGCGCGATGAGGTGCCCGGCAAGACGGGCCTTGCGCATGTGTTCGAGCACATGATGTTCAAGGGCTCCAAACGGCTTGATGCAGGCGAATTTTCGCGCCGCATCGCCGCCATGGGCGGCACCGATAATGCTTTTACCAGCCACGATTACACGGCCTATTTCGAGATCGTGCCGGCCGCCAAGGTGGACATGGTGCTGGATATGGAGGCCGAGCGTTTCGGTCACCTGAGGCTGCGCAAGGAGGATTTCGCCAAGGAAATCCGGGTGATCCAGGAAGAGCGGCGTATGCGCACCGACGACGACCCGAACAGCCGCATGTTCGAGGAGCTGTCCTCGGTGGCGCTGCGCCTGCACCCCTACCGGGCGCCGGTGATCGGCTGGATGCAGGATCTGAAGAGCCTGACGATTGACGATGTGCGCGCCTTCTACAAGCAGCATTACATCCCCGGCAGCGCCACCGTGGTGGTGGTCGGCGATGTGGATTTCGAGGATGTGAAAAAGACCGTGGCTCGCACCTTCGGCAAGCTGAAAAAGCGCCCGGTGCCCGAGCGCTTCAACCCGGTCGAGCCCGAGCCGATCGGACCGAAGCGTATGACCGCCACCCTTCCGGCGCAGCTGCCGATGCTGGCGGTGACCATGCCGGTGCCGGTCTGGCATCCGGGAGAGAACGACAGGGAGGCAGCTGCGCTGGCCGTGGCCACCGAGATCCTGGCGGGTGGCCGCTCGGCCCTGCTCAATCGGGAGATCGTGGATAAACAGCGCAAGGCCTTTGCCGCCTCAGCCGGCTACGATCCGTTTTCCATGGGCATCGACCTGTGGTTTGCCTACGGCATGCTCGGCCCGAAGCAGACGCCTGAGGGCTTCGAGAAGGCCTTGTGGACCACCATTGATGCACTGCGCGATGCGGGTCCGGGTGCGGCGCAGCTGGCGGCAGCCAAGCGGCGCATGATTGCCGACCAGGTATATGCGCAGGATTCGCTGTACATCCGCGCCAAGCAGATCGGCAGCATGGAAGCGGTCGGCATCGGCGCGGACAAGCGTGATGACTGGCTGTCGGCGCTCGGCAAGGTGAGCGCAGAGGATGTGCAAAAGGTTCTGAAGCAATGGATCAGGCCCGCGCGCTCGACCACCGGCCTGTTGCAGCCGGAGGTGAAGTCATGAGTGCCCTGATGCGTTGGACCGCCCTTGCCGTGATGTTTGCTGTGCCGGTCTTTTCGATGGTCATGCCGGCGATGGCCATGCCGCCGATCGAGCAGGCCAGGCTGGATAACGGCCTGCGCGTGCTGCTGATGCAGTCGCACAATGTGCCGATGGTGTCGATGCGCCTGAATGTGCAGGCCGGCAGCTGGCTCGATCCCGAGGGCCGCGGCGGAACTGCAGTGATGCTTGCAAGCATGCTCGGCGACCACACCGCCCGGCACGATTATGTGGCCTGGGCGGATATGCTCGATGCCTCGGCCATCCGGCTGGGCAGCGATGCCTCGCGCGATTCGCTCTCGGTCTCGCTGACCGTGCTGAAGGAAAGCCTTGCCGAGGGTATCAACGCCTTTGCCGAGGCCGCCCTGCAGCCGGGCTGGGATGTGAAACGCTTTGCCGTGCTGCAGAGCGATAGCGTGGCCGGCGCGCAGAAGTCGCTGGAGGAGCCGGGCGTGCGGGTGGCCGATGAAACCGCCGCGCTGCTGTTCGGCAAGCATGGTTACAATCATCGTCCGGATGGGGATGTTGAATCCCTGAAGCGTATCTCGCTTAAAGATGTGCAGGCGATGTATGCCGCACAGTTCAAGCCGCAGGGCGCGGTGCTGGCGGTGAGCGGTGATGTGACGATGGACGAATTGCTGCCCCTGCTCCGCCAGGCCTTCGCCGGCTGGAAGGGTGAGCCTGCGAGGGCCTGGCAGGATATCCCGCAGCCATCCGTGGTGAGCGGCGAGGAACGCCACATCGATATGCCGACCCGGCAGATGACGGTGCGACTTGCCCGCCTCGGCCCGTCGCGCTTCGATGATGCCTTCTTTGCCGATATGCTGCTCAATCACATGCTCGGCGGAGGCGGCTTTGCCTCGCGCCTGATGAACGAGGTGCGCGAGCAGCGCGGTCTGGTGTACGGCGTGTATTCCTACTTCATGCCGCTGGCCGTGCCGGGGCCGTTCGTGATCAGCCTGCAAACCCGTGCCGACCAGGCCGGGCAGGCACTGGATGTGGTGCGCGATGTGATGCGCGGTATGCACGATGGCAAGATCAGCCGTGCGGAGCTCGATGCCGCCAAGGCGAATCTGACCGGAGGCTTCGCGCACCGGCTGGATTCGAATGCCAAGCGCGTCGGCCTGATGTCGATGATCGGCTTTTACGGGCTTCCTCTGGACTACCTGCAGAATTGGGAGGCGAACATCCGGGCTGTGCCGATGCATGCGGTGCAGGCCGAAGCCGGGCGTTTCCTGGATCCGCAGCAATGGAATGTCATTCAGGCCGGCCCGGCAGCGGAGGCAGCCGCGCCCTGATGCGCATTACTGCTGGCCACCTGCGCGGCAGGAAGGTTGTCGTCCCCGATATTCCCGGCGTGCGACCCACGCCATCGAAGGTGCGCCAGGCACTGTTCAATATCCTTGGCCGCATCGACGATTTTGCCGTGCTGGATCTTTTTTCCGGCTCCGGCCTGATGGCGGTCGAGGCACTGTCGCGCGGTGCAGCATCAGTTACCTCCATCGAGAAGGACCGGCGCGTGGTCGGCCGGCTGAACGCCATGCGCGGCGAGTTTGCGCTCACCGATGCATGGCGGATTATCTGCGGTGATGCGCGTGCGGAGCTTGGTCGCCTGAAAGGCAACCGGTTCGACCTGGTGTTCGCAGACCCGCCGTATGCGGCGGGTATCAGCGAGCAGATTCCCGGATGGCTGGATGGTGCGGGCGTGGCATGCGACCGATTGATCATCGAGGAAGATTCGGCGCTTTCACCGCAGTGGCCGGCAGGCTGGACGGTACGGCAGGCACGGCGTTATGGTGGCACCTGCCTGTATTTTCTGGACAAGGAGGGCGCATGAAACGCACGGCCGTATATCCCGGAACCTTCGATCCGATTACCCTTGGCCATGTGGATGTGGTGCGCCGCGGCCTGAAGCTGTTCGATCGCGTGGTGATCGGTGTGGCCGCCAACCCGAACAAGCAGCCGATGTTTGACCTGGATACCCGCCTTGCCATGGTGCGCCAGGTGTTTGTCGGCTACGACAACATCGAGGCTGTTGCCTTCGATGGCCTGCTCGTCGAGCTGGCCCGCCAGCAGGAGGCCGGTGCCATCCTGCGTGGCCTGCGCGCGGCCTCGGATTTTGAATATGAATTCCAGATGGCGACGATGAACCGGCGGCTGGAAGAAAAGATCGAAACCGTGTTCGTGATGGCCCGCGAGGACTACACCTTCGTGTCCTCCCGTTTTATCCGCGAAATCTCATCCATGGGCGGCGATGTCTCCGAGCTCGTCCCCCCGGTTGTGATCCCCTATCTCAGGAAGTCCGTCCAGACCTGATTGGATCGACGGGCCCGGTTCACACGGCCCATGGCAAGAGTTGCTCAGCAGGAGGAACACCATGCATACAAAAGCCTACGCCGCGCCAGGCGCGACCGAGAAGCTTGCCCCGTTTGCCTTCGACCGCCGTGAGGTGGGTCCGAAGGATGTGCAGATTGAGATTGAATATTGCGGCGTTTGCCACAGCGATATCCACGTGGCGCGCAACGAATGGGGCTGGTCCGTCTATCCGGTTGTGCCGGGGCATGAAATTATCGGCCGCGCCACGAAGGTGGGCGGGGACGTGACGGCCTTCAGGGCGGGCGATCTGGTCGGCGTCGGATGCATGGTGGATTCCTGCCATCATTGTCCGGCCTGCGATGAGGGCCTGGAGCAGTATTGCGAGAACGGCATGATCATGACCTATGGCAGCCCCGATCCGATCATGGGCGGCATGACGCACGGCGGCTATTCCGAAAAGATTGTCGTCGATGAGCAATTCGTCCTGCGTATTTCGGAGAAGCTGGACACGAAGGCCGTGGCACCGCTGCTGTGCGCGGGGATTACAACCTATTCGCCACTCAGGCAATGGAAGGTAAAGGCCGGCGACAAGGTCGGTGTTATCGGCCTTGGTGGCCTCGGGCATATGGGTGTGAAGCTTGCGGCCGCCATGGGGGCGCATGTGGTGATGATCACGAGCTCGCCCGGGAAGGGTGCCGATGCAAAACGACTGGGCGCGCATGAGGTGCTGGTATCCCGGGACGAGGAGCAGATGGCCGCGCATGCCAACAGCTTCGATTTTCTGCTCAACACCATTCCGGTTTCGCACGATGTAAACCCGTACATCGAGCTGATGAAGCGCGACACCACGATGGCCATCGTCGGCGCACTCGGTCCGCTGCCCGATGTAAACGGTGCAGGCCTGGTCGTGAAGCGCAAGCGCATTGCCGGCTCGCTGATCGGCGGCATCCGGGAAACACAGGAGATGCTCGATTTCTGCGCCGAGCACAACATCGTTTCCGATGTCGAGATGATCGACATCCAGGATATCAACGAGGCCTATGAGCGCGTGGTTAACGCCGATGTGAAATACCGCTTTGTGATCAACATGAAATCCCTGAAAGCCTGAGGCTCTGTGCGCGGCTACTACCGAAAGGGAATCGCATGAGAATCATCGTCTTCCAGCCGCCGTATCCGATGCAGGGCACGACGGCCGGTGCCGAGGCGTGCCTGCGGTGGATGCGGACGAGGCTTGACCAATTACAACCCGGAGAACAGGACCTGGTGCTGTTGCCCGAGTACGCCAACACACCGGGGCTGGAGGATCGGCAGCAGCTTCGTGCGTTCGCGGAAGCGCAGGGCAAGTCTTTCCTTCAGGATGTGGCCGCGCATGCCGGGCGATTGCAGAGCCTGATTGCCCTGGCCGGCCTCGTCCGCTCCGGAGCACGATGGTTCAATCGCACCCTTGTGTTCGACAGGACCGGCGCGCTCGCGTTCACCTACGACAAGGTCCACCTGACGGATGTGGAAAAATACGGGAGTGGCCTGACATCAGGCTCCATGCCCCCGGTTTTCCAATGCGGTGATATCCGGCTGGGCTTTGCCACCTGCTTCGACCTGTCCTTCCCCGAGCATTTTGCCGCTCTGGCCGCGCAGCGGGCTGACCTTGTGCTTTGCCCGAGCTATCAGCGCAGCGAGTCTGCCGAGCGCATCTGCAGCAATGCCCGGGTGCGCGCACTTGATAGCGGTACGTATCTGATCCGAAGTTCATACGCCATGCCCAAGCCGGGCGTTGGCGGAAGATCCCTTGTTGCGGCGCCCGACGGGGCAATACTGGAAAATGCCGGCGAGGATGCCTGCGTTATCGCTGTCGATATTGACCCCGGGCAAAAGTTCACGAAACCGGCGTCTCATGGCCAGGAGGTCGTGGAATACCGGGCGCTTATCGACTCGCATCGCAGGCCTGCGGCCTACCGTCCGCGCGTGGAAAGAGCGAAAGCGATTCAGGCATCGCCCTTTCCCCGCCTCTGCGCTGACCGGGGCCTGAGTCAGGTCTGTCCGGAAAATACGCTTCCGGCCTTTGCCGCTGCCATGGCGGTGGGCGCGCATGAGATCGCGTTCGATGTGAGGGCAAGTGGCGACGGTGTGCTGGTCGTTTGTCATGATGCATCGGTGGACCGCACGACCAACGGCTCCGGAAAGGTCGCTGAGCTTGGCTGGGAGGATCTATGCCGTCTGGATGCAGGCAGTCATGCCGGTGATGCATGGCGTGGCGTTCGGATGCCGCGCATCGAGGATGTTCTGGGGATCATGGACGGTCGCATCGGACTCAACATCCGCATCAGGAGCGAAGGGGAAGACGGCGCAACGGTAAAAATGGTTTGCGACCTTTTGACCGAACACGCCTTGACCGATAGTGCGTATATTTCACTGGAGACCGAATCGGCACTCCGGACTGCGCTTGAATATGCCCCTGAAGTCCCTCGTGCCTGCCTCGTCAGCCAGGATAATCCCTCCGCGTCTATCGACATTGCCAGGCGCTATGCCTGTCAACGCATCCAGTTCTCCTGCGATGTAACCGGGGAAGATATTCGGCGGGCACACGAGCTCGGTCTGGTCTGCAATCTCTTCTGCTCGGACGATCCGAAAGACGCCATGGAGTTCGTACATAAAGGTATCGACGTGATTCTCACCCACTGCGCGAACACCATGATCGCAGGCGGATTCGACGCCTTTCGTTGAAATCGGATGTGCCCCCGCCCCTCTGACCTGAGTGGCCACTTCCGGCCATTCGATGGGCGATATAAAGAATATACTGTCCCTGATTTTCGCCGGTGGTGCCACAGGCGATAGTCGGCCAAAACCAGTCATTCAGAACATTTAGAATTCGCGCTCAAAAGTATTTATTGAAATGGGACAACTCTTAACCGGACTTGGGGGGGGGGCGGCCATTACAGAGATTCCATTGCTGATGCCACTGGACATAAGCATCGGCACTCAATGGGCGGCTATAATAATAGCCCTGAATTATTATATCAGGCTCGAACCCTCGCAATTTATCGAGCACATCTTCTGTTTCCACACCCTCTACAACAACCTGAAATCCCAGATCTTTAGCAAGCGCTATTGATGCCCTGACAAGAATCTCGTCTTTTTTGTCGGACAGGATATTTGCAATAAAGCTTTGATCTATCTTAATCTCGGTGGCTGGAAGGTACTTAAGGTATGCAAGAGACGAGTAGCCTGTCCCAAAATCATCAATAGAAACTTTGTATCCCTTGCTTCTAAATTGATTCAGCAGTTCAGCAGCAGTTTCTGGATGGCGCATGATACTGCTCTCGGTAACTTCAATGGTTATCTGCGAGTGAGGCAGAGATCCTTTTTT
>Ga0102953_1001559_pt1 | contig 14442 bp, 13 predicted proteins | sample SalPon2A_C_D2_MG_FD_78509 | JGI IMG/M metagenome (GOLD analysis project Ga0102953, IMG submission 78509) | Soil microbial communities from South San Francisco under conditions of wetland restoration - Salt Pond MetaG R2A_C_D2_MG | ecosystem: Environmental > Terrestrial > Soil > Wetlands | place... | reverse complement strand
TGGACGAGGCCACCCGCTTCGCGCTCAGCGTCAAGGTGTCCCGGCGCCTCACCGGCCAGGATGTCGCGTTGGAGCTGGAGCGGCTCATGACGCTGCATGGCGCTCCGAAGCACGTACGCTCCGATAATGGCCCCGAGTTCGTGGCTCGCGCGGTGCGCGGCCATCTCGCCCAGAACCAGATCGAATCGTTGTTAATCGCGCCGGGCTCACCGTGGCAGAACGGCCACGCGGAGAGCTTCCACGCTCGCCTGCGCGATGAATGCTTGAACCTCGAGCTGTTCACCAGCCTGTTCGAAGCCCAGGTCGTGATCGAGAAGTGGAGGCAGCACTACAACCAGGCACGCCCGCACGGAGCCCTCAACTACCGCACGCCCAGCCAAGTTCTGGGCCAGAAACCCGAAGTCCTAGCCGCTGAAATCCCCACAACCTAACTTGCTCAATCTCCGGGGTCCTGTCACCCGGGCCGAGGTCCCTCCGAGCGATGTCGCGCCTGATCCACTTGCGAGCCACCGCTTGAGCCGCATGCCCAGTCACGTACTTCACCCAAATAGGAGACCGCAGGACTGCGTACATCCAGGCGAGAGCTTCGTCTGCAGCGCCTCTGCTCAGGAGCCTTTCCGGCTCATGCGAAATGGGCCACGCGTGGTCGCCTGCGCTCCGCCGGGCGCCCTCGCTCAGTACTGGAAGCGGGTGGGAACCCAGGAGCAGCCCGACCATTGGAACGTCGCCGTCGCCGTCCCCGAGCGCGACACCGGCTTGCCGGACGCCTTCTCGTAGGCCGTGCCGCGGTAGCGGGCGCTCACCGTTCCCGTGACGGCCGCCGCGCCGCCCGAGGAGCCGCTCAGCTTCTCGGCGGTGACGTTGTATCCGTAGGTGAGGCCGTAGTAGCCGTCCTGGTACCTGGGCGTCTGCCTGGCCACGAGATCGCGCACCGCCCTGCCGAAGGCAGCGGCCAGGTTGAAGGCGTTCGGGCCCGCGTCGCACGTGGCCGCGGTGGCCGGAGGGTCGCCGCGCGAGGCGCCGCCCGCGTCGACGGGCACGGGCGAGACGTTCCCCGCCCGGTCCGGCGCCCAGGCGAGCGCCGGCGCCGTGCCGACCGCCGCGGTCGCCGCCACCGCCGCCGCGACGCAGGTCACCCTGCCCAACGCGCGCCAGGCGGGCCTGCGGTGGGTGAGCGGGCGCGGCGTGCGCGGCACGCGCGTGGTGCGGCGCCCGACGCCCGGGACGCGGACGGGATGCCGCCGCGCGGGCGGTCGGTGGCTCGGCGTCCTCGAGCAGGGGGCGTCCACCGGCACGGCCACGGGCTCGCCCTCGGGCGAGGCCGCCGGCGCGGCGGTTCGCAGCTCTCCATGAACGTCTGCCATGGCTCCTCCCCCCGGGCGCTGCGATCCCTCGCAGGCCCCGTGAGAAGGACACCATAGGCAAGCGCCGGCGCGGGCGCCGTGACGGCTGGCTGGGACGCCGGGGGAGCGCCGACCACGACGCCAACGGCGCCTCCCGCTGGTGCTCAGGCCACCCGCTTCCCCCGCGGGTCAGTCGATGAGCGTGCGGAAGTAGGCGATGGTCGGCTTGAGGCCGTCGGCGAGGGCGGTCCTCGGCGCCCAACCGAGGGAGAGCCTGGCGAGGGAGATGTCGGGCTCCTTCCGCTTCGGGTCGCCCTCCGGGAGCGGATGGTGCTCGACAGGCGAGGAGGAACCGACCATGTCCTTCACCATCTCCGCCAACTGCAGCATGGTGAGCTCGCCGGGGTTGCCCAGGTTGATGGGGCCGGTCACCTCACCGTCCGAATCCATCAACCGGACGAGGCCGTCGACCAGGTCGTCGACGTAGCAGAACGAGCGCGTCTGGCTGCCGTCCCCGTAGACGGTGAGCGGCTCCTTCTTGAGCGCCTGCACGATGAAGTTCGACACCACCCGGCCGTCGTCCGGCGCCATGCGCGGGCCGTAGGTGTTGAAGATGCGCGCCACCTTCACCGCCACCCCGCGGTCGCGCATGTAATCGAAGCACAGCGTCTCGGCCGCGCGCTTGCCCTCGTCGTAGCAGCTGCGCGGGCCCGTGGGGTCGACGTTGCCGCGGTAGCTCTCCGGCTGCGGATGCACCTCCGGATCGCCGTAGACCTCGCTGGTGGAGGCCTGCAGCACCTTCGCGCCCACCGCCCTCCCCAGCCCCAGCATGTTCATCGCGCCCCACACGTTCGTCTTCATGGTCTGGACGCGGTCCCGCTGGTAGTGCGGCGGGCTGGCCGGACAGGCCAGGTTGTAGATCTCGTCGACCTTCAGGTACAAGGGGACCGTCACGTCGTGACGCATGAACGTGAAGCGCGGGCTCTCCTCCAGGTGGACGACGTTGTCCCGCCGGCCGGTGGAGAGATCGTCGAGACAGGTCACCTCGTCGCCGCGCGCCAGCAGCCGCTCGCACAGGTGCGACCCGACGAAGCCCGCACCGCCCGTCACCAGCACACGCTTTGGCACGTCCGCCCCCTAACCCGGCAACCCGCTCACCATGTCAGACGGCCTCCCGGCCGGCCACGGAGTTCTCCACACTGTCCCCGTCGTCCCCACCGTCCCCGCCACCGTACATCGCGGAGCACAACGCGAGCCAGAGCGCCCCGGAGACGTAGGGGGGCGACAGCACCGGGCGTACATGCGGCGCACGACCAGCGCGACCCGCGCGGCCAGGTCTACCGCGGCGCCAGGGTGTGCTCGGCGCGGCGCACGCCCCGCGCGCGCGAACGCTCACCTATGCTGGGGGAAGCATGAACCTTGACGCCATCACCGACAGCCGCGGCGGCGCGCGATGAAGCGCGCCCTGATCTCCGGCATCACCGGCCAGGACGGGAGCTACCTCGCCGAGCTGCTGCTCGCCAAGGACTACGAGGTGCACGGCGTGGTACGCCGCGCCAGCACCTTCAACACCGACCGCATCGACCACCTCTACGTCGACCCCCACCAGACCGGCGCCCGCATGATCCTCCACTACGGCGACCTCAGCGACGGCACCGGCCTGCGCCGCGTGCTCGAGGAGGTCGAGCCCGACGAGGTCTACAACCTGGGCGCCCAGAGCCACGTCGCCGTGAGCTTCCACCAGCCCGAGTACACCGCCGACATCGACGGCCTCGGCACCCTGCGCATGCTCGAAGCGGTGCGCGACTACCGCCGCCGCACCGGCCACGACCTGCGCTACTACCAGGCCGGCACCAGCGAGATGTTCGGCGCCAGCCCCCCACCCCAGAGCGAGACCACCCCCTTCCACCCCCGCAGCCCCTACGCCGCGGCCAAGGCGATGGCCCACCACCTGGTGGTGAACTACCGCGAAGCGTACGGCCTCCACGCCAGCAACGGCATCCTCTTCAACCACGAGAGCGAGCGCCGCGGCGAGACCTTCCTCACCCGCAAGGTCACCCGCGCCGCCACCCGCATCCGCCTCGGCCTCCAGACCAGGCTCTACCTCGGCAACCTCGACGCCAAACGCGACTGGGGCCACGCCGCCGACTACGTCGACGCCATGTGGCGCATGCTCCAACAGGACCAACCCGACGACTACGTCATCGCCACCGGCCAGATGCACACCGTCCGCGGCTTCGTCAGCAAGGTCTTCGAACGCCTCGGCCTCGACTGGAAGGACTACGTCGAGCACGACCCCCGCTACGAGCGCCCCACCGACGTCGAAGCCCTCCAGGGCGACGCCACCAAGGCCCGCAACGCCCTCGGCTGGCAACCCCGCATCGGCCTCGACGAGCTCATCGACCGCATGCTCAACCACGACATGGAGCTCGCCCGCCAGGAGAAGACCCTACGCGACGCCGGCCACGCCATCACCCCCCGCGGCACCGCCAACGACTGACCCCATGACGAGCCTCCCCCGCGACACCCGCCTCTACCTCGCCGGCCACACCGGCCTGGTCGGAAGCGCCATCCACCGCAAGCTCCAAGCCGAAGGCTTCACCAACATCCTCACCCGCACCCACGCCCAGCTCGACCTCACCGACCAGGCCGCCACCCGCGCCTTCTTCGAGCGCGAGCGGCCCGAGGTCGTGGTGCTGGCCGCCGCCCGCGTCGGCGGCATCCTCGCCAACAGCACCTACCCGGCGGACTTCCTCCGCGACAACCTCGCCATCGCCCTCAACGTCATCGGAGCCGCGCACGAGGGAGGCGTGAGCAAGCTCCTCAACCTCGGCTCATCGTGCATCTACCCCCGCCTGGCGCCCCAACCCATCCCCGAGAGCGCGCTCCTCACCGGCCCCCTGGAGGACACCAACCGCGCCTACGCCATCGCCAAGATCGCCGCCATCGAGCTGTGCGACAGCTACCGGCGCCAGCACGGCGACGACTTCGTGAGCGCCATGCCCACCAACCTCTACGGCCCCGGCGACAACTACGACCCCCACACCAGCCACGTCCTCGCCGCCCTCATCCGCAAGATCCACCAGGCCAAGGAGACCGGCGCGGAGACCGTCACCATCTGGGGCACCGGCGAGGTGCGGCGCGAGTTCCTCCACGCAGACGACCTCGCCGGCGCCGCGCTCTACCTCCTTGAGCACGTCAGCGAGCCCGGCCCCATCAACGTCGGCACCGGCAAAGACATCACCATCAACGAGCTCGCCCACCTCATCGCCGACGTGATCGGCTTCCAGGGCGCCTTCGAGCACGACACCTCCAAGCCCGACGGCACCCCCCGCAAGCTGCTCGACGTGTCGAAGCTACGCGATCTCGGCTGGGAAGCGAGCACCGGGCTGCGCGAAGGGATCGCGCGCACCTACCGGGACTACCTCTCCGCGCATCGCCCCGCCTGAACGCCCCGAGGGACCGGTTCCACCACGGCGAGGTCCCCGATGCGTCAGCGCGTCGGCGCGGGCGCCGAGGGCGTTCGAGGGGCTGCCGGGGGTGTGAGGGGGCGGGGGCGTGAGGGGGCCCGGCCGCGCTCAGGCGGGGTCCGGCCACCGCCGGCGGACCTGCGTGCTCGAGAGGTCACTGCGGAAGGCGTCCTCCGGGATCGCCTCGAAGAGGTCCTCGTACCCCGCGGGTGCGGCGATGTCGGCCAGCGTGAGCATGCGCCCCTCCACTCTCCTGCCGGCCACGAGCAGACGGCAGCCGTGGGCGCGAAGCGCGCCCAGCGCCTGCTTCACCTTCTCCGGGTCGTTCCGGTAGTAGCGCGGGTCGACGATGCGCTCGGCGGTGTCCGCGCCGATCACGAAGACGCTGCCGGGGAACAGCTCCGCCTTGGCCACGAACAGCGGCTCGTGCGTGAGGACGACCGGGGTGCGCCCCACGAACTGCTGCGCGCGGCGGCGCCCTTCGGCCGCGCCGATGGGGCTCTTGTCGGCGTTGACGAGCGGCAGCTCGAACAGGGGCAGCGCCGCCGGCCCCACCCGCTCGACGGCCACCCTCAGCAGCTCGCGGTGCCCGTCGTGGACGGGGTTGAACGCGCCGGAGAGGATGACCGGCGTCGGCGGAGCGCCGGACCGCTCCGCCCGCGACCCGCCGGCTGCGGCCGGTAGCGCCCCGGCGACCGCGCCGTCCTCCCGCACCACCACGAAGGCGCGCTCCTGCGCTGCGAACGCCGCCAGCAGGGCGGTCGGCCGGAAGCCTTCCTCGACGCGCTCCCGCTCACCAAGCTCCGGCCGGGGCGCGCCCAGCACCCCGCAGGCGTCCGCCACCGCGCGCAGGACGAGCTGCGTCACCACCGCCTCCTCGCCGGCGCGGTCGCGGGCGCCCTTCTCGAAGGTGAGCGCGTAGCTGGCCGTACCGAGGGCGTCGCGCACCGCCAGCATCACGCGGTGCCCTCCCTTCTTGGGCCGGTCGGTGGCGATGGCGGCGCTGACGCCCACGCCGAACACCGGCGCCGGACCCTCCTCGCCCTCCACCAGATGCCGCGCGCGGCGCCAGGCGGCCTCGGCCATGGCCGACGCGACGCGCGGCGTGGTCATGCGCCTCGGCGCGAAGCCCACCCACTCGGTCATGGACCTGGCCGCGTACACGTCGCGCGCCTCCAGCACCGTTCGCGACGACCCGCCCACCGCGTGCAGCCGCGCCAGCGCCTGCGCGCCCGCGCCTGCGAAGGCCATCACCATGCGCTGCGGGGTGGCGTGGAGGGCGGTGACGAGGGGGTCGGGGGCGTCAGCGGCCGGCTTCGGCGCGATGGGACTCACGACATCCATTGTGCCTCGCCGCCGGTCACGCCCTGGCCCTACCGGCAGGAGCCGTGCTCGGCACGGTTTGTGACGCCATATCGCATGGCTCAGCGCCAGAATGGCGCTAGACTGCTGGCATGCCCAGCATCCAGGTGAAGGACGTACCCGAGGACGTGCACGCGGTCCTGAGGCAGCGCGCGGCGGCGGCCGGCATGTCGTTGCAGGAGTATCTCCTGGGGCGGCTGACGGAGCAGGCCCGCCGGCCCACGCTCGACGAGGTGCTGGGGCGAGCCGGAAGCCGCGCCGGCGGCTCCGTTCCGCTCGACTTCGCAGCCCGAGCCGTGCGTAAAGAACGCGACGCGCGTTGATCGTCGTCGACGCCTCGGTCCTCGCCGCGGCTCTCGCCGACGACGGGCCCGACGGCGATATGGCCCGTCGCCGGCTGCGGAGCGAGGAGCTGGCCGCTCCCTCCCTGGTGGACCTGGAGGTGGCCTCGGTCCTGCGCCGCGCCGCCCACGGAGGCCGGATGAACGACAGGCGCGCACGACAGGCGCTCGCGGACCTGGCGGAGATCCCTCTGCAACGAGCGCAGCACGAGCCGCTTCTCGGGCGGATCTGGCAGCTGCGGGAGAACCTGACCGTCTACGACGCGGCTTACGTGGCTCTGTCCGAGGCGCTGACAGCGCTGCTCCTGACCGCCGACGCCAGGCTGGCGCGCGCAGCGGGCCCGACCTGCGAGATCGAGGTATTGGGTGGCGCCCCGGGCGGGTGAGAGGCGCCAGCATAGAGAACAGCGGCCCCAGCGCCGCCCAGGACTGCGCCGTGAGGTAGGAGCGCGCGTCCTGCAGCACATTTCCCCAGCTCGGGGTGGGCAGCGGCACGCCCAGCCCCAGGTAGCTGAGCGACGCCTCCACCAGCAGCACGGTGGCGCCGGTGCTGGCCGCCTGCACCCAGAGGGCGCCGGCGAAGTTGGGCAGGGCGTGGCGCCCCAGCAGGCGGCCGCGGGTGGCACCCAGCGCCTCCCCGGCAAACACGTAGTCGGCGCTCAGCTCGTCCAGCACGCGGGCGCGGGTCAGCCGGGCGATCTGCGCGGCGCGCGGCAGCCAGCGTGAGCGCCGGCAGCACGAACCCCGGCAGCGCCGCCAGCACCCCGCCGGGGGGCAGCCCCACGACCGGGAACCAACCGACCCGCACGGCGAACACCAGCGTCAGCGCCGCCCACAGCGTGACCAGGAAGCTCGCGAGCTGACCGAGGAGGTAGCGGGTCATGCTCGTGTGGTCAGCGGGCCCTCCCTTCACCGTGGCGCTGCCGTCGGCGAAGGTGGCGTCCTTGAGGTGGAAGGCGCAGGTGAGGGCGGCCTGGCTGATGTCCCACGATGACGCCAGCGAGGGCACGATCTCGCCCTGCTGGCTCACCTGCGCCAGCGTGTCGTAGAGCGACTTGGTGATGGCGAAGGCGGACGTGGCGGCGGTCGCCTGCGGGTCCAGCGTGTCGGGCTGGGCGGCGACCGCGGTGGTGAGGCTCGTCACCGTCCAGGCGAAGATCTGCTTGTCGCTCACCGACTCGCCGTGGAAGTCGACCACCGCCAGCTCGGGGAGACCGTTCCCGGCCCAGGCCTCGAGCTGGCGCTGGAAGGCGTCGTAGGGGTGGTCCACGTTCGGGATGACGGTGCGGCTCCCCAGGTTCACCGCGCCCAGCCGCGGCGTCCCCTCGCCCACCACGTCCCCCACGAAGAGGATGCGCGCGGTTCCCCGCTCGCGCTCGTTGATTGTCATATGCCTACGCAGTATGGCGCGGGCGGGCGACGGCAGGGTGGGTGCGCGGGCGGAGCGCGGCATGGGAGGGGGCGGGCCCGGAGGCCCGCCCCTCTACACGACGACGTGCGGCCACGCGGCCGCGCGGAACGCCGCGCTTACGGCTGGAACAGTCCGATCTGCGTCGCCCAGTTGGCGAGCGCCGTGCGGGTAGCCCCGCCCGCGTCCGGACACGTGCCGTTGGTGTCTACGTACGTCTGGTAGTCGCACGTCTGGTTGATGGCTTCGGACGCGACCCAGAGGTTGCCGCTGTCATCGACGACACTGGCCCCGTAGTCGCCCCAGCGCGGGTCGTTCCCGCCGATGAAGTAGCCGGTGAAGCCGTCCTGCGGGCCGACGCCCCCGCCGGTCGCGGTCGTATCACCGGCACCCGCGCTCGCGCTGAAGGCGATCGCAACCGCGGTCGGGTAGTCGTCGGGACCGACCTGCGTGGCGGCGATGACGCCCTGGCCGCTGGTGTTGACGGTCATCGCCGGGAAGATCAGGTTCGTGCCGTCGGGAGCGACGACGCCCGAGTTGCTCAGGGTGGCGCTCACGGAGCCGCTGGCGGACGTGCCGGGCGTGACGTCGTACCACGCGATGCCGGCGCCCGGGCCGCCGTCCGTGCCGGCTCCGTTGTCGGCGGCCGTCGTCAGCGCGCCGTACAGGTGGCCGTTCACGAACACGGTCTGCTTCATGCCGCTGTCGTTCGTCCCAACCGGCGCCTCGGCCTGAGGGCTCGGAGGCGCGCCGAAGAGACCCGCGTTGAGCGCGTCTGCGAGGGGCACGTCGCCACTCTTCTGCGGCACCTGGTACCCGATCGGATCCCCGTACTCGCCGACCCCGACGCGCGTGCTACTGAGCGTCACGTGCGGGTGGTGGCTGGTGATGGTGTCGGTCCCGTCGAGCGCCCACACGACGATCTCGTTGCCGCTCGCCTCGAACACCGTCGTGGCGCTGAGGAAGTACTCCGTCCCCGACGGTTCGGCGCTGTCGCCCGGGCTCAACGCGGGCGCCACGGAGTACCCGACCAGGCCCTGATCGTCGACCATCGGCATCGCCACGACGTTGGCGGCTTCGCCGTTCGCCATGGCAGCCTTGTCGATCGCGTACACCCACGCGCCGTTGTACCCGCCGTTGCGGGGCGTGGCGTAGAACGGGAAGCTGTCCGTCGTGATGTAGAGGCCGTCGGCGTTGGTGGCGATGTGCGGGTAGTCGCCCAGGCAGGGGCAACTGGCCCCGTCTTTGGTCACGTCGAGCTTGTAGATGTTCCAGTCGCCGCTCGGATCGGAGGTCTTGCTGACCGCGATGTCGAGGTGGTTCGTGCCCGTGAGCTGGCCGGAGCCGCGGCTGACCTCGAGGGTGAGCACCGTGAGGTAGAAGTGCCCGTCGCTGTACACGCACGACGGGTCGGTGACGAACGGCCCGTACTTGGGCTGCCCGCTGATGGTGTTCCGGTCGATCTGGTGGTAGTAACCGAAGAACTGGTTGAGTGAGTAGACCGGCCCCTGCGGGTTTCCGTCGGTCCCGAAGACCCGCACCACGTCATTGACGGCTTCGATCACGTGGCCGTCGCCGACGCACAGGCCCTGGTCGGGCGGCTCGACGCTGAACTGGTTGCCGCCGTCCGCGGTGCGCTGGTCGACGTGGTTCAGGCCGGCGAAGGCCGCGCTCGTCGTGCCGAGCGTTTCGCCGCTCGAGGGATCACCCGAAGGCGGCGCGAAGCCGGAGTCGGTCGCTTCCGGCGCGCTGAACGGCGCGTGGGCCTTGGCGGGGATGCGGTTGAGCAGGCGGTTGGCGATGTCCGCGCGCATGTTCCCCGGCTGTGCCTGGTCGACGGCTCCCTCGAGGTCGAACGGCGGCAGCTCGTTGCTCACGGCCCCGCTCAACGTGCCCCGGCCGGTGGCTTGGAACGAGGTCGTGCCTGACAACGTGAGCGTGCGCCCGCCGTTGACGGCGCTGGTCTGGAGTGCCGGCCCCTTGGGCGCCACCTGCGTGCAGGCCGCCAGGCCGGCGAGGAGTAGGACTACGAACGCGAGACGGAACGTGTTTCTCACGGATGCCCCCTTCTTGATTGCCTCCGGGTCGTTCTTGCCGATCCACCTTGTGACGACGTGTCTCCCACCCGCGCGTCACGCGGGCGCGTCTCACCCCCTCTTGGCTGCGGGCAGACCCTCACCTGGGAACGGCGGCTGCGCGCGGGCGCGCAGTGGGGAGGACGTCGGCCGGGTGCCCTGCCGGTACGGGTTGTACTTGATGCAAAGAGTAGCGGATGAGGAGCCTGAGCGGGTGAGCACGGAGCACGGCGCGTTACCCGGATGTGTGCTTGGGCGCCGCGGATGCGGCGCGCTCGCGCCCCGCCGGGCCGGCCGGAGACGTTCCTGCGCCACGCCGTCTCATGAGAGGCGGGACTATGGTGGGCGCATGGCCGAACGAGGCAATCGCGACAACGACGACCGTGACGCCAAAGGTTCCGAGGGGCGGGACGCGAACGACGAGGGTACCGAGCGGCGGGGTGACGCCACGCCCGACTACGACCACCCCGGCGACGTCGAGCCGACCCTCTTCGTCATCTTCGGCGCCACCGGCGACCTGGCCGGACGCAAGCTCATCCCGGCGCTCTACAACGTCGTGAGGAAGGGCGGCCTGGACGGCTTCCACGTCCTCGGGGCGGCGCTCGACGAGCTCGACGACGCCACCTTCCGCCAGCACGTCTTCGAGCGCCTGGACCAGCGCGACGTCGACTCCGACCACCTGCGCGAGTGGTGCGACGAGCGGCTGCGCTACCAGACCATGCCGGACAGCTCGCCGGGGAGCTTCGAGAGGCTCGCCGGTCGCATCGAGGAGACCGAGAGGGAGGCCGACCTGCCCGGCAACCGCGCCTTCTACCTGGCGCTGCCGCCGGGCGCCGTTCCCGACGTCATCGACGGCCTCGGCAGGCAGGGGCTGAACGCGGCGCCGGGGTTCGCCCGCATCGTCGTCGAGAAGCCCTTCGGGACCGACCTGGAGAGCGCGAAGAGCCTCAACGCCAAGGTGCACCAGCACTTCGAGGAGGCGCAGGTCTACCGCATCGACCACTACCTCGGCAAGGACACCGTCCAGAACCTGATGGCGTTCCGTTTCGCCAACCCCCTGTTCGAGCACTCCTGGAACCGCGACCGTGTGGAGCGCGTCGAGATCACCGTCGCGGAGACGCTGGGGGTGGAGGACCGCGCCGGCTACTACGACCGCGCCGGCGCGCTGCGCGACATGGTGCAGAACCACATGACGCAGGTGCTGTGCTTCGCGGCCATGGAGGCGCCGGCCGCGTTCGACGCCGACAGCATCCGCCACGAGAAGGTGAAGGTCTTGAGGAGCATGCGCCCGCACGGCGTGAAGCGGGCGGTGTTCGGCCAGTACACCCGCGGCGACGTCGAGGGGAGCGGCGTGCGCGGCTACCGCGAGGAGGACGGCGTCCCGAGCGACTCGGACACGCCCACCTTCGTTGCGCTCGAGCTCGGCATCGAGAACTGGCGTTGGCAGGGCGTTCCCTTCGTGCTGCGCACCGGCAAGCGCCTGCCGAAGAAGGTCACCGAGCTCGCGGTGATCTTCCGCGCCCCGCCGACGGAGTTCTTCCACCCCCTGCACGGCGGCGTGGAGCCGCACGGCGACGTGCTGCGCATCACCGTGCAGCCGCACGAGGGGTTCCACCTGGGCTTCGACGTGAAGCAGCCCGGCCCCGCCTTCGAGCTCACGAAGCAATCGCTGGAGTTCCGCTACGCCGAGGCCTTCGAGGCCCTGCCCGACGCCTACGAGACGCTGCTGGTGGACGTGGTGGAGGGCGACCAGACGCTGTTCGTGCGCAACGACGAGGTGGAGGCCTCCTGGGCGCTCTACACCCCGCTGCTGAAGGACCCTCCGGAGGTCCACCCCTACCCCGCCGGCACCTGGGGGCCGAAGGAGGCGGGCGAGATCCTCGAGGAGGAGGACTGGCACGCCGGCAGGGGCTAGGGCGTTATCGCGCGGTACGGGCACGGTCCGGGGGGCGGGGGCGGGTCGCGCCCTAGACTGGATGCGTCCGTTGCAGGACTAAGAGAGGCGTAAGCCGGGAGGGTGCACTGTGGGGGTGTGGATGAGGTGTGCATGTGGGGGTTGCGCCTTCGGGCGCACAGCATGCTGGGGGACACCCTCGGAACCTCCTCCACGGGACCTGCCAACCGCCGGCGGTGCCGCCCGTGACGCCTTCCCACTGACCCGGCGGCGAGGCACATGACCTTCACCGAACCCGGACCTCCCAGCCCTCCAGGCGTGCTCGAGCGCATCCTCAACGCGCTGGCGACGCTGGTGACGCGCCGCTCCAGCACCCACACCTCCATCAACGAGGTGGTGGCGGACGTCCACGGCGTGGAGCGCTTCCGCTGGATCCTGCGGAACATGGCGTGGTTCGGGCTGCTGGTCCACGTCATCTTCATGCTCGCCTTCGCGCTGGTGGGGGTGTGGTCGCTGGCGGGCTTCAACGTCGCCAGCGTGCTCACCTACGTGCTGGCGTTGCAGCGGATCCGGCGCGGCGAGACCGACCGGCCCTTCGTCTTCGCGGGGGTCGAGGTGATCGCCCACGCGGCGCTCGCCACCTTCGTGCTGGGCGTGCGCTCGGGCTTCTTCATGTACGTCCCGCTGCTCACCGTGTTGACCTTCCTCAACCCGCGGGCCAGCATCCGGACCAAGCTGTGGTGGAGTGCGGCCGAGGCGGGGGCCTTCATGCTGCTGCTGGGGGTGGCCGAGTCCGTGACGCCGATGGCGCCGCCCGCGGCGGTCACGCTGCGCTGGCTGGCGGTGCTCAACGGCGCGCTGGTGGTCGGCACGCTCGGCTTCCTGGCACACGTCACGCACGAGGCCGTGCAGGCCGCCGAGCGCGACCTGCGCCGCGCGATGGCGCGCCTGGACGAACTGGCGCGCACCGACCCGCTGACGGGTCTGCTCAACCGCCGCGCCATGAGCGAGATGCTGGACGTCGAGGCCAAGCGCGTCGACCGCAACGGCCGCTCCTTCGCGGTGATGGTCGCCGATCTCGACGACTTCAAGGCCATCAACGACGCCTACGGCCACCCCGTGGGCGATCACGCCCTGCGCACCATCGCCCAGCGACTGCTCGGAGCCGTGCGGGCGCAGGACCAGGTGGCGCGCTGGGGCGGCGAGGAGTTCCTGCTGCTGCTGCCCGAGACCGACATGCCCACCGCCCTCGAGGTCGCCGACCGCCTGCGGGCAGCCGTCGCCGACACCGCGCTGAAGGCCGGCGACACGGAGCTGCACGTCACCGGCACCATCGGCGTCGCCGTCTACCGGCAGGGCGGCAGCATCCACGAGACGGTGCGCGCCGCCGACCGCGCGCTCTACGCGGGCAAGAGCGACGGCAAGGACCGGGTGGTCAAGGGCGAGGGGGCGGCGTAACCGCCGCGCGGGTCTCTGCGCGGGTTCCTTCGCGGGTCTAGTCGCGGGTTCCTCCGCGGGTCTCCTCGCGGGTCTCCTCGCGGGTCTTCGCGGGTCTCCTCGCGCGCACGGCGGCGTCGTAGGTGTCGCCTGGGGCGGCCCCGGGAGGCGGCGCGTCGATGGTGATCTCCGTGAAGCCGCGCTCGCGTAGGAGGTCGCGGTAGAGCTCCGCCGGCTCGGCCCCGTCGAGGCACGCGCACCAGCCCTCCGCGGTGGCCGAGGCGACGTTGTCGGCCGTGCGCGGACCCTTGCGGAGCACGTCGCTCACGGCCAGACGGCCGCCGGGGCGGAGCACGCGGAAGGCCTCGGCCAGGACCGCGGGCTTGTCCTGCGAGAGGTTGATCACGCAGTTCGAGATGACCACGTCGACGCTGGCGTCGGGCAGAGGCAGCGCCTCGATGACGCCTTCCAGGAAGGTCACGTTGGCGAGGCCGAGCTTCCCCGCGCCCTCGCGGGCGTGCTCGAGCATGGCGGGCGTCATGTCGACGCCGATCGCCCGGCCCTCGGGCCCGACCGCCTCTGCGGCGCGGAACACGTCCAGCCCGGCGCCGCTCCCGAGGTCCAGGACGGTCTCGCCCCTGCGGAGCTCGGCGAAGACGGTGGGTTGGCCGCAACCGAAGGACGGGACGGCACCGAGCGGGCCGTCGCCCGGAGCGGCGGCCGGCCCGCAGCACCCCTGGCCGGCCTCGAGGCGTTCGCTGTAGTAGCGCTTCATCTGATCGGCGAGGGCGGCCGGGGCGGGGCGGGCGGCCGGACCGGGGCGGGCGGCCGGGGCGGGGCGGATAGCGCGGGCGGCGCGGTCGCGAGCGTCGCTCACAGCGCCTCCCAGCAGCAGAAGCAGCACGGGGGCGGGCAGCACTGCTCGGAGGCAGGGGCGATGAGCCGGCGCCGCAGAGCGTCCAGCAGGTGGCTCTGGCCGCGCGGGTCGCGGTCCACCCGCTGGAGGCGGATGGTGGCGATGAGCAGATCCACGTTGTTCATGTCAGCTCTCCGTTCATGTCAGCTCTCCGTTCATGTCGGTTCTCCGTTCGTGCCGAATCTCCTGGAGGAGC
>Ga0102953_1001558_pt1 | contig 14446 bp, 11 predicted proteins | sample SalPon2A_C_D2_MG_FD_78509 | JGI IMG/M metagenome (GOLD analysis project Ga0102953, IMG submission 78509) | Soil microbial communities from South San Francisco under conditions of wetland restoration - Salt Pond MetaG R2A_C_D2_MG | ecosystem: Environmental > Terrestrial > Soil > Wetlands | place... | reverse complement strand
GGCCGATTTTACGTTTGGATGGGAGTTGTGGCTGGAGCCGGGTGGCACTATAAAATATTGCTCTCCTTCATGTTTCGATTTAACCGGATTCACTTCTAACCAGGTAATTGCAGCTGAAAGCCTCGCCAACTTGTTGGTTTACGAACCTGATCGTACCAAATTCAATGATTTTGTAGCTCATTCAATCAACCATTTATTGATGAATCAGGCACTGGAATTCCGGATTTTAACACGCCACAAGCAACTGCGCTGGTGTTCCATAAATGTGCGGGGAGTATATAATAAAAAGGGAAGATATCTTGGTATCCGTGCTTCTGTTCAGGACATTACCAAACTGAAACGCGCTATGGGGCATATCCACGATCTATCAGAAGAAAAGGACATAGAACACCGTGCAAAACTGCGATTTAAGTCGCAGCTCGAAAACAAAGATCGGGAGCTTATTTCATTCCTTCTTCAGCTTTCACAAAAAAACGAAGTCATTGCTCTTGCTACTAAACAGTTGAAAAAAATGGTGGGAGGAAACTCCAAAAATCTACAGCAAAAAGTGAATGAATTGTTGCAGATGATTGAAAATTTACCTTCTGCCCCGGTGAACTGGGATATGGTTGAATTTCAGATGGAAAAACTACATCCTGGTTTTTTAGGGCGATTGCCGGTAAAACATTCCAATCTGACCCCTAAAGAAAAAAAACTTTGTGCGTATTTGCGTCTGGGACTTTCAAGTAAGGAAATTTCCGGGTTATTAAATATTGCGGCTAAAAGTGTGGAAGTGGCTCGCGGACGATTACGCAAGAAACTAAAACTGGAACAAGGAATGCGTCTTGTGAGTTATATAAATGAAATCTGATTTTTTCATTTGTTGTGTTATTTTTGTTATAGTTATATTTTTATGTATGGTTTTTATAAATCATAAATTTGTGTATTTTAGTATTTTATAAAATTATTATAGTGTTATTGTTTTTTGTTGAATGGTTTATATAGTGTTATTGCTATAGAACTTTATTCTATTTCAGATATATTTGTCATTATTTAACAAAACAAATATGTTTGAAATGACTGAGAACAATCTATACCGTTTTTTGTACGATGAAGAAATAGGACAGTTGGTTCACCAGGGATGCTCATCTACCGACTGGAGCCTGATAAAAGTGTCCCACGATTTTACCCCCGATAATATCGAAAACAGTAAATTCACAGGTCATGTTCGCTTGGGTAGCTTTAATCATACTGTAAAATTATTAGGTGGAATTACCTTCAAAACAGGGATATACAATGCATGGCTGCACAACTGCGAAGTTGAGAAAAATGCCCTGATTCATAATGTTCGAAGTTATATTGCCAATTATAAAATCGAAGAGGGTGTTATCATTCACAATATTACTACTTTGGCTGTTGACGGCGAAACCACATTTGGTAACGGAGTGCGGGTGGAAGCCATAAACGAGGGAGGAGGACGAAAAATTCCTATGTATGATCACCTTTCCACGCATGTGGCTTATATGATGGCCTTGTACCGGCACCGGCCAAACCTCGTAGCCCGGTTAATTGAAATGGTAGATGAATATTCCGGTTTTGTAAAAAATGACATGGGAGTAATTGGGGCCTATTCAAAAATTATTAATTGCAACACCATACTGAATGTAAAAACCGGACCGGCAACGGTAATTGATGGGGCAGAGAAACTTAAAAACGGAAGCATCAATAGTAATTTTGAAGCACCTGTAGAAATAGGAGAAGGAGTGATGATGGAAGATTTTATCGTTTGTTCCGGAACTCGCATAACCGATGCCACGCTTGTTTCGAAATGCTTTGTGGGACAAGGGTGTGTACTCGATAAACATTACTCTGCGGTGAACTCACTGTTTTTTGCCAATTGCCAGGGATTTCACGGCGAAGCATGTTCTATTTTTGCAGGGCCATATACAGTAACACATCACAAATCAACCCTGCTTATTGCAGGAATGTATTCATTTTTGAATGCCGGAAGTGGATCGAACCAGAGCAATCATTTATACAAACTTGGGCCCATTCATCAGGGAATTATGGAACGTGGTGCAAAAACCACCAGCGATTCTTATGTTTTGTGGCCTTCACGCATCGGCGCATTTTCACTTGTAATGGGCAGGCACTACAAACACAGCGACACTACTGATTTTCCTTTTTCATACATAATCGAAAGTAAAGATGAAAGTATACTTGTGCCGGCTATTAATTTAAAAAGTATTGGTACAATTAGGGATACACAAAAATGGCCCAAACGCGATAATCGAAAAGATTCAAACCTGCTCGACTTAATTAATTTTAATTTGCTGAGTCCATATACCATTCAAAAAATGATGAATGGGCGCAAAAAACTGAGAGCCATTCGGAAATCTTCGGGTGAATTTGCAAGTGAGTACAGCTTTGAAAGAATGAAAATTGAAAAGAAAGCGCTCGATCGAGGAATTGATCTTTACGAGATGGCTATTTGGAAATTTCTTGGTAATTCATTAATCACACGGCTTCAGGGAAAAGAATATAAAAGCGACCAGGAAATTAGGGATGCATTGAAAATTGACACGGCACTGGGAACTGGAAACTGGGTTGATTTGTCTGGGTTGATTTGTCCATACGAGGCACTCAATAATCTTTTAAAATCGATTGAGAATGGCACAACATCTTCCTTGGAAGAAGTTAATTCGGCACTGGTAGCACTTCATAAAAATTATTACAATTATGAATGGACCTGGGCGTTCGACATTTTGGGTAAAAATTATTCTAAAAAGCCGGAAAATTTTACTGCAGAAGACGTAATTGCCGTTGTTGAAAGGTGGAAAAAAAGTGTTTTGGGAATTGATCGGCTGTTGTATGAAGATGCCCGTAAAGAATTCTCACTTACAAAAATGACAGGTTTTGGTGTTGACGGTCAAAATGGTGATCGTGAGCTCGATTTTGCACAGGTGCGCGGCGAATTTGAAGAGAATGAAACCGTAAAAGCCATAAATAAACATATGCAAACAAAGGAGACGCTCGGCGACGATCTTATAAACCGAATGAGAAAGGTAGTACAAAAACAAACCACCTTAAAATCATAAAACATGTGTGGAATAGTAGGATACATTGGTGAAAAAGAAGCATTTCCTGTATTAATTAATGGTTTGAGAAAACTCGAATACCGCGGGTACGATTCAGCTGGTGTTGCTTTGCTGAACGGAAATCTTGAGGTTTATAAGCGAAAAGGGAAAGTGGCAGACCTGGAAAGTTTTGTACAGGGGAAAAATACTTCAGGTAAAATTGGAATCGGTCACACCCGCTGGGCAACACACGGTGCCCCCGGCAATGAAAATGCACATCCGCACACTTCAATGAATCGCATCTTTTCGCTTGTACATAACGGTATAATTGAAAATTATTCAGAATTAAAAATCGACTTGCAATCAAAGAATTACACCTTTCAAAGTGAAACCGATACAGAGGTGTTAGCCAATTTAATTGAATTTTTTTATTCTCAGAACGGAGGTATTTCAGCGGAAGCAGCGGTTCAACTGGCGCTTTCGAAAGTAGTTGGTGCTTACGGAATTGCCGTGCTATGCAGCAACGAAAAGGATAAAATGATAATAGCACGAAAAAGCAGTCCATTAGTTCTTGGTCTCGGTAATGGTGAGTATTTTATTGCCAGCGATGCATCACCCATTGCCGAGTTTACCCGCCAGGTGGTTTACCTCAATGATAATGATTTGGCAGTTATACGAAAAGATAATTTTACGCTGAAAAATATTCAAAATGATCCGGTTTCACTTACTGTAAGTAATCTCAATTTGGAAATAGGAAAATATGATAAAGGCGATTTTGATCATTTTATGCTGAAGGAGATTTTCGAGCAGCCCAAAACAGTTGAGGAAACATTCCGCGGAAGGTTAAAATCGGATTATTCGGAAATTGTACTAGGTGGTTTGTTAAATGTGTTTCCAAAAATTATGGAAGCAGAGCGTATTGTGATTATCGGTTGTGGAACTTCCTGGCATGCGGCACTTATTGGTGAGTATCTTTTGGAAGAATTTGCACAGGTTCCTGTGGAAGTTGAATATGCTTCGGAGTTTCGTTACCGAAAACCAGTGCTGGGAAAAAACGATTTGGTCATTCTTATCAGTCAGAGTGGGGAAACTGCCGATACGCTAGCTGCTCTTTATCTGGCGAAAGAAAAGGGAGCGCTGGTGTTAGGTATTTGCAATGTAGTAGGTTCAACACTGTCGCGCGAAACCGACGCAGGGGTGTACACCCATGCAGGTGTGGAAATTGGTGTGGCTTCAACTAAGGCATTTACGGCGCAGGTAACCGTGCTTACCATGTTTGCATTGAAACTTGCCCGGGCAAAAAACAACATCTCCGAGGCGGAGTACCAGGAATTGGTAAAAGAGTTGGCAGAAATTCCAGAGAAACAACGGATCATTCTGCAAGGCAATAAATCGGTTAAACAAGTGGCCGAGAAGTACAAAGAGGCTGTAAATGCCCTTTATCTCGGACGCGGATATTTATTTCCGGTGGCGTTGGAAGGAGCTTTAAAACTCAAAGAAATATCTTACATCCACGCCGAAGGTTATGCTGCCGGCGAAATGAAACATGGTCCAATTGCACTCGTGGACGATAACCTTCCTGTGGTTGTGGTTGCCCCACACGACGCCTACTACGAAAAAATTGTCAGTAATATTCAGGAAGTAAAAGCCCGTAAGGGAAATATTATTGCCATTGTAACCGAAGGCGATAAAGCTTTAATTGAAATGGCCGACGATGTTATTGAAATTCCAAAATCACATCCAGCAGTAGCTCCGCTTCTGGCTGTTTTGCCACTTCAGTTGCTGGCGTATCATGTTGCCCTGTACAGAGGGTGTAATGTTGACCAACCACGGAACCTTGCCAAATCAGTTACCGTGGAGTAGTATAAAAGGGGTGATTTGATTTTCTTCCTGACCGTTGGCAGCATTATTGAACTCATTTTCAAGCACTACCGAAGTTTTGAAGTAATTATTAAGAATAGTGTCTGCTTTCATATTTTTTAATGTTATCAAACATCTTCGACATTGTTTAAAATAATTATATTTACTCGATCGTGTCCGCACACGGAATCTGTTTTAACACATTGAAATTTCAGAAAATGATGTATTTCGGTCCATAAATTTCTTTTTCATTTTGGTAACTCGAATTTAAATTTGAAGAAAATAACACTTGTTATGATTGGTTTAACTGGAAAAATTTATAAGGTGAGCAAGGTTAAAAATAAGTCAGCTTTTAAATTTAATGGTGGTTTTATAGTTTGTTGAACCATTTCAAACACACCAAAAACTGAAGTTGGAAAATTGAATTATTCTATTTCGGAAATTGTTAAATTTCGACACTAATAATTATTAAAAAATAAAAGAATGAAAAAATTTATAATCTTATTATTTGCTGTATTTAGTTTGGTTGCTAACGGACAAAACTTAAATCGAAATTCTGAAACACCTCGAATGACTCCTGAAATGACTGAGTTTTATACTCCGGTGCCCAAAGTTGTCACCCCTGGTGAGACGGTATCTGACAAAATTCTTGTTCAACCACCTTCTGATGCTATCGTTTTATTTGACGGCACAGATCTTTCTCAATGGGAAAAGGCACCTGCCAGAGATGCTTATTATACAATTGATAAGAATACAAATAGTTTTAACTTCTCCACAGGTATTGAAGCAAAATGGGACGTTAAAGATGGTGTGATGACTGTAAATAAAAGGGAAGGTGATATACAAACAAAAAAGAGTTTTGGCGATTTCCAACTTCATATAGAGTGGCGTATTCCCGAAGATATTGCAGGCGAAGGACAAGCAAGAGGGAATAGCGGTATTTTAATAGAGGGGGTTTATGAGCTACAGGTATTGGATTCATACAAGAACGAAACTTATGTAAATGGCCAGGCAGGAAGTATTTATAAACAAACAGCTCCCCTGGTGAATGTAATGCATAGTCCCGGGCATTGGAATACCTATGATATTATTTATACTGCTCCGACTTTTAGAGAAGATGGAACATTTCGTACGGCACCATGTATTACGGTTCTGCAAAATGGAGTATTGATACAGAGTAACACTATTATTTCCGGCCCTACAAAATATATTGGTATTCCACGACCAGAACTGCATGGAAAAGGACCGATTCGTTTACAGGCACATGGTGACAGGAGTAAGCCGATTAGTTACCGTAATATCTGGATACGGGAATTGTAATACTGAAAAAAATATTTATACATGCTTTAGAAGAATATTGGGGCAATTTTTTGGTAATTAAACTGACGGCATTGTTTAAAGGTCTATTTTTTAATTAACTAATTGAAGGTGAAAGTCTGTTCTGACAGTTAATAATATTCTGAAAATAGTTTGTTTCTGAAGTTGTTTGAACCGATGATGGCGAATGTTTAGGATTATCCCTTATTATTTAGCATTTATTGATGAATAAATAATTACCAGAAGATTCGCAGAGTGCAAGAATTTCGTGCCAGGTCGGGAAAAAATATATATTTGCAGCGAATTTAAAACTGAAAATATGAAGGCATATGTTTTTCCCGGACAGGGAGCTCAGTACCCGGGAATGGGAAAAGATTTGTATGAAAATTCAGCGGAAGCAAAAACTTTGTTTGAAAAAGCTAACGAAATTTTGGGTTTCAGAATTACGGACATCATGTTTGAAGGAACGGTTGATGATTTAAGGCAAACTAAAGTCACGCAGCCAGCTATTTTCCTGCATTCAGTATTGTTGGCCAAAACATTAAAAGACTTCGCTCCTGATATGGTTGCAGGTCACTCACTGGGTGAATTTTCGGCGTTGGTAGCCAGCAAATCGCTTACTTTCGAGGATGGATTAACACTGGTTTATAAACGTGCGTTGGCCATGCAAAAAGCTTGCGAAGTGGAACCTTCAACCATGGCTGCGATTGTAGGCCTGGAAGATACTGTGGTAGAAGAAGTGTGCGAAAGCATCGATGAAGTAGTGGTCGCTGCTAACTACAATTGTCCTGGGCAGTTGGTAATTTCAGGTTCGGTTACCGGAATTGATAAAGCCTGCGAAATATTAACCGAAAAAGGCGCCAAACGTGCAATTAAGCTGGTAGTTGGCGGAGCCTTTCACTCCCCATTTATGGAGCCGGCGCGTGAAGAACTGGCTTCAGCCATTGAATCGACAACGGTTAGCCAACCAGTTTGTCCGGTGTACCAAAATGTGAATGCAAAACCGGTAACTGATCCGGAAATTATAAAACAAAACCTGATTGCCCAATTAACGGCTCCGGTTCGCTGGACTCAAATCATTCAAAACATGATTGTTGACGGGGCAACTTCTATTACTGAAATTGGTCCGGGAAAAGTTTTACAGGGGCTGGTCAAAAAAGTTGATCGCAGTATGGAAACATTCGGAATAAATTTCTGCGAGGGTTAAAAATATTAGTGATAAAAAATCCCGGTATCTTCCCGGGATTTTTTATGCTTTTTCTCTGAATTTGATTAAACTCTCACTTCCTTTTTTTGAAGCATCCGGTAAATGGTTGATTTTCCAATGCCCAGTTTCGATGCCACCAACCGTACATTATGGTTATATTTATTCAGGAAGTGTTTTATAATTTCATGAATGTATTCATCCAGTGTTTTTTCGTTAGCTAAGAGGTTTTGTACACTGTTGTCAACGTTCATATTTAAATGGCTGGGTTTAATAATATCGCGGTTAGTCATCACGCATGCCAGCTCCATAACTGCTTTTAACTCACGAATATTACCCGGGAAGTGATAAGAAAGTAGTAGCTTTCTTGCATCCTCAGAAATGTTCTTTGATTCCATTTCGTTTTCCTTGCAAAACTCATTCACAAAATATTTGGCAAGCAAAATAATGTCATTTCCTCTTTCTCGCAGTGGCGGAAGTTCGATAGGTAATCCAAGAAGACGGTAGTATAAGTCCTGCCTGAATTTTCCTTCAGCTACCAGGTTTGCCAGGTTTTTATGGGTTGCTGTAATAATTCGAACATCCAAAGGAATGTTTTCCGAACCACCAAGGCGGACTACTTCTCGTTCCTGAATAGCACGCAGTATTTTTGCCTGAACGTTAATGTTTAGATCTGCTATTTCATCCAGGAAAAGCGTTCCACCGTTTGCTTGTTCAAATTTTCCAATTTTACGGAAATCAGCACCTGTAAATGCCCCTTTCTCATGACCAAAAAGTTCACTTTCGACTAATCCCTCAGGAATTGCCGAAACGTTAACCGCTATAAAAGGTTTTGCGCTTCGTTTTGAATTAAAATGAATGCCTTTGGCAACCAACTCTTTACCAGTACCCGTTTCTCCCGAAACTGAAACAGAGATTTGGGTTTGTACGGCTTTCTCCATCAATTCAAATACATGATCGATTTCCCGACTATTGCCTTTTATTAATTTTCGGAAGCCAAACTTTTCTTTCACTGCATCTTTTAGCAGCAGGTTTTCATTTTTTAACTGATCGGAATTGTAAATATTCCGAATCACATTACTCAGCTTTTCACGAGTGTCAGGAGCTTTCATTATGTAATCATAAGCACCACTTTTCATCAGATCGATAGCTGTGCTGATATTTTCCTGTGCCGAAATAACAATAACATTAGTGCCAGGCGATTCTTTTTGAATTTCCTTTAAAACATCATGTCCGGTCATATCGGGGAGAGTGTAATCAAGAGTTATTACATCCGGTTTCTCCTGCAAATGAGAAATGCAGTCGCGTCCGTTGTAAAATACTTTAACTTGAAACTGATCGTCGACCAGTTGCTTTTTCAGAATCTGTGCATAGAGATTGTTATCTTCCACAATGAAGATCTTGTACTGAATGTTACTTTTTGGGTTTGACATTTTCAACTTTTTTTAATTAGACGTCCACTTCTACTATTTATTGAAAAATAAATTCTGTGTCAAAATAGGAATATTTTTTGAATTTTTTCTCTATTTGAAACAAAATTTTTGCATTTGGGAACAATTTTTAGCATCAGAAGCGGTATTCCCTCTTTGTAAACCTTCTGAATTTTTTAACGGATGTTCCCGTTTCAGGAATTTTGCGAGGTGTTTGTTAAGTTTTTAACGATTTCATTATGAGTTCAACTACGAACACCTTTGACTGTTGGATTTTTTTTCGATTTGAGGATAAGTAATTGTATTATTTATCCTCAAAGCAATGTCGCCTACTTTTTGGTACCATAAAACATCATCGATCATTTGCCAATTAACTGTTCGATAATCCTGATTTTCATTAATACGTTGTAATTGTTCAATTTATTCAGTTATATTTTAAATGGTTTGAGCCTGAATAAAGCTGAAAAAAATACGTTCAGGATAAAAATTAGTGTTGGTTTTTTCATGATTTTTTGTATTTATACATTTTAGTTGGTCAGTTTTATTTTTTTAACCATTTATAAATGTAAAAAATTGGTATATAAATGAAACATCCACGAATAATGTTTTATGTAAGATAAACATAATATTTTTGTTTATAGGAATTAAAACGTCACATATAATAAAAATAGTTTTCGATAGAAACAGCCAAAACAAGATTTCTCAAACGGGGAGAATTATTAAGGTGAATTTCATTGATTACGTTAAAAATTACGAAATGAAATATAAAGCATTCCATAAATTATCGTACGGACTTTATCTTATAGCTACAGAATTTAACGGGAAAAAATCGGGTTACATTGGGAACACTGCTTTCCAGGTTACTTCTGAGCCTTCGCAAATAGCTATTAGTTCACATAAAAACAACTACACAACAATGCAAATTCTTGAAAGCGGAAAATTTTCACTTTCGGTATTAAAAAAGGAAGTTAATACTTCGTTAATTGGCGAATTTGGATTTATGTCAAGTACAGATATTGATAAGTTCAGAAATGTGGAAACCATTACTTCCGAAACCGGAGCTCCTATTATTATCGACTCTTCAGTTGCCTGGTTCGACTGTAAAGTTGTAAATTCATTGGATGTAGGTTCGCACATTCTTATCATTGGCGAGGTTTTAAACAGCGATGTGATATCTGGAGAAGAACCCCTTACTTATGCTTACTATCGTGAAAAATACAAAATGCTTGCACCGAAAAATGCACCAACTTATATTGAAAAATCAAAACTCGACAGCGAAGTTGTACCCATACCGGAATCCAAATCCGGATCTGAAGTTGAAACTGAGCAAGAAAAGATGGGCGAGGATCTTAGTAGTTTTACCTGCACCATTTGCGGATTTACCTACAATCCTGAAGAAGGCGATCCCACTGCAGGAATTCCTCCGGGAACTCCTTTCGAGGATTTACCTGATGATTACAAATGCCCGATTTGTAACGCCAGTAAAGAATATTTCAGAAAAGATTAATTTTTTTGCTAAAATGTTTTATGAGTTCCGTCGCAATAAGGCTTGTTGACTGAGTGTATGCACTGACAAAGCCAAACATCTTTTTTCTCTACAATTTTAACATGATGGGAGAAAATTCAGTGCCGCGGTGCGAACTGTCGCAGAAAGGCTGGTTTTGACTTCTTCCGCATGCAGACCAAAGGTAAGTTCCGGGTTCGAGCGTTACAAATGCCGGTTGTTTTTTTACAATTTTAGGATCTGTCTTGGCGTTTTATTTTAAGTGTTTGTTGAAATATAACGATTATTGATGGTGAAATTCTACCATTTAATTTTGTAGGCTACCACTTGGTTTTTTAAAAATGTAGGTACTAAAATTTCATCCGATTTATGGACAAAATCAATATCTGCTGAATTGATTTCTTCCGCAGTTGTGTCAAGAAGTTTAATATTTTTTCCATCTTTATGAATAAAAATACGACCTGGCCAGTTCGAGAAAACGAAATTACCATCGTTGTCTTTTTCAAGCCCATCAACACCGCCTGCATCAGAAATCACAAGGTTGACTTTTTTTGTTAGTATGTCGGCTTCATAAATATTATTGTCGCCAATGTATAATTTACCTTTTTCGGCCAGCAATCCGTTTGGCGCTTCCATAGGTTTACCTTCGAGCCAAGCTTTAAATTCACCCTGGTGTAACACATAAATTTTTGCCGTTCGCGTATCCGAAACAAAAATCATCCCGTTTGTGCAAGCTGTTACATCATTCAAAAAAACAGCTCCCGGAGCATCGTATTTTTTTACTATTTTTCCTTTTTCGATATCAATTTCAACCAATTGATCAATGTCGGCAACATATAATTTCTCTTCATAAATTGCCATTCCTTTTGGTGCATTCAGTTTTTTTACCCATTCAAGGTTCTTAATTTTTCCATCGGGAAATAAAATGCTGATAAATCCATTTCCGTCTTTTTGCGCAGGGTCTCCGTTGATGTTGGATACATAAATTACATCCCTGTCGTTATCGAAAAGAACCGATTCCGGAGTTTTTAATCCATCAGGTGAAGTCCAGATTTTTTCGAGTTTTTGTGCTTTTAATACTATGGTTCCAAAAAACAATAAAATAAAGAATAAACATGTTAAAATTGTTTTCATAATGTTTTCCTGTTATTTTAGTTAAAAGTTACCAATTATCATTTCTTTTAACAAATGAAACTGGATTTTGATAGTATTTGATTCAGTAAAGTCGTAATAAAAAAAATATTAAAATGAAAAAAATTGTTCTTTTTTATCTGTTGATTTTTGCCAGCTTTGCAGTGATGGGACAGCAATCGAAAACACAAAAATTTTATGTAGGTACTTATACCACTGAAGGTGCTGAAGGAATTTATTTGTGTGATTTTAATACAGTTACAGGGGAAATAAAATTGGATGAAACATTTAAAGGTCTGGACGATCCAACTTTTCTGAAAATTTCACCAAATCGCAAATATTTGTATGTGGTTACACGGGTCAGTGAAGCGGTAGAGAAATCGGGAGGATATGTTTCTGCCTATGAAATTGAAAAGAATGGAAATATTCATTTTTTAAACAAACAGGTTTCCAATGGCGCCGGTCCTTGCCATGTGGATGTTTCTCCGAACGGAAAATTTGTAGCCATAGCAGCGTATGACGGAGGAACTACTTCTTTGTACCCGGTAAATACCGACGGAACCCTGCAGCCAGCCACTTCGGTTATTATAAATCACGGCTCGGGACCGGTAAAAGATCGACAGGAACGGCCACACGCGCATTCCATTAAATTTTCGCCATATAGTAACCAGGTTTTTAGTGCCGACCTTGGAACCGACCAGTTTAATATTTTTACCCTCGAAGGAGACAAACTGGTTCAACACGGGCAGAAGTTTGTAAAAATGGCACCGGGCGCCGGGCCACGGCATTTCGAATTTTATCCGAACGGAAAAGTTATTTATGTGATTAGTGAGTTGAACTCAACCGTTACAGCCCTTCGAAATGAGGGAGGCGAATGGAAAATTTTTCAGGTACTTTCGGCATTACCAAAAGATTTTACTGGTACAAGTTACAGTGCAGATATACATATTTCGAAAGATGCAAAGTATTTGTATGGTTCCAACCGCGGTCACAACTCGGTAACTGTTTTCAGCATCGATCCCGATTCGCAAAAACTTACCTTCAAAACAACTGTTGATGTTCATGGGAACTGGCCGCGTAATTTTGCTTTAACGCCGGAAGGAAACTATATGTTGGTCGCCAATCAGCGCAGTGGAAATATTACCGTTTTCAAAATAAATAAAGAAACCGGAATACCGGAATTTACAGGCAAAGAAATAAAATTACCCAGCCCGGTTTGCATCGACTTTTTGTAAAAAGGAATTAACTGAATTTAGTGCTGATGAGTTTTATAAACTCGTCGCGAGTGGCATTTTTCTGAAAAGCACCGGTGAAATCGGAAGTGGTAGTTATGGAATGTTGTTTTTGTATTCCGCGCATTTGCATGCAAAGGTGCTGAGCTTCAATAACTACTGCCACTCCCAGCGGTTTTAAGGTATCCTGAATGCATTCTTTAATTTGGGTGGTCATCCGTTCCTGAACCTGCAACCGGCGGGCAAAAACATCAACCACGCGTGCAATTTTGCTTAACCCGGTAATGGTGCCATTGGGAATATAAGCCACATGCGCCTTCCCGAAAAAAGGTAATAAATGATGTTCGCACATTGAGTAAATTTCAATGTCTTTTACAATAACCATTTGCCTGTAATCTTCTTTAAACATGGCAGAGCGAAGAATTTCAACAGGGTCGGTTTTGTAGCCCTGAAGCAAAAACTGCATAGCTTTAGCCACGCGTTCTGGGGTTTTGTCGAGTCCTTCGCGCGAAATATCTTCACCAATAATGGTTAAAATCCTTTGGTAATTTCTTGAAAGCTCGGTAGTGATTTCTTCATCAAAATTCTCTATTTTTTCGTAGCCATTAGAGGTATTTATATCGAGTTTACACATAACTACTATTATTAAATTTAGTACAAAGATTAACTTTTTTTCATAAAATCAGTATGAAAGGGTATATGGTTTTCAGAAATAATGGGATCAATAATATTTAGGATATGAAGATTTTAATGGTTGCAGCTACCTGGATGGAGGTAAAATTGTTAACGGATGAACTGGAATATAAGGGAGAAAAAAGCCATTTACTAAATCAATACTGCTTGGCAGAACATGAAATTGATATTTTAATAACCGGAATAGGAACAACATTTGCAACATTTCATCTGACCAATACACTTCAAAATAATAATTATCAAATTGTTATAAATATTGGAATTGCCGGGAGTTTGTCGCGCGATTTGGGAATTGGTGAGGTTGTAAATGTTGTTTCCGAGGAATTTGCCGATTTGGGAATTGAAGAAAAAGAGGAATTTTTGACCTTGTTTGAAACCGGTTTTATTGAAAGCAATGAATTTCCATTTGAAGGCGGCTTGTTAAAAGCAACCAATAATAACGGATTTCCTAATATTAAGAAGGTACGTGGAATTACTTCCAATAAAAGCCACGGGAGAGATTCCAGCATTGTCGAAATTCAACAAAAGTTTTTAGCCCACGTCGAATCGATGGAAGGTGCTGCAGTGTTATTTGTTTGTAGCTGGCTTGGAATTCCCTGTTACCAGATTAGGGCCATTTCAAATTATGTTGAACCTCGCGATTCATCGAAATGGAATATACCACTCGCTTTGGAAAACCTGCAAAAAACAGTATTACAGATTTTAACTGAACTTCCTGTTCTTGTCTGATTGATTTTACTACTTTTGCGCAAAATTCTGAATAATTAATTTTTGAAAGCAACCCTGAACGATATTTTTAAGTCTGTTCAAAAAAGAATTTTATGGTGCTGAATAAATGAAAATAATTTGTTGTTTTTGAACAATAATTAGAAGAATTGAAAGTTAATTAAAGAAACCACAGTATTCAGAGAACAGAACAATTTGTTGTGCCAAACGAACCGCTTATATAAATGATAGTTGTAACAGGAGCAGCCGGATTTATCGGAAGTTATTTAGTAGGAAAACTCAACAATGTTGGC
>Ga0102953_1001556_pt1 | contig 14453 bp, 16 predicted proteins | sample SalPon2A_C_D2_MG_FD_78509 | JGI IMG/M metagenome (GOLD analysis project Ga0102953, IMG submission 78509) | Soil microbial communities from South San Francisco under conditions of wetland restoration - Salt Pond MetaG R2A_C_D2_MG | ecosystem: Environmental > Terrestrial > Soil > Wetlands | place... | reverse complement strand
TGCCGCACGGCCTTCCGTGCGCTCGAGCTCAGGGACTATGCGCGGTTCGATCTCCGACTCACCTCCGACAACGAGGTCTGGGTCCTCGAGGCGAACGCGAACCCGTACATCAGCTTCGGGCACGACACGCCCAACGCGGCGGAGAAGGCGGGCATGGACTACTACGAGTTCATCGAGCACATCGTGCGGGAAGCGCTGAGCCGAGATGACGCGGCGCGTTAAGCGGCGCCCCGCGGCGCCGCGTCCGGAAACGCACTGCACCTGCGGCGAGGAGCTGAAGCGCTACTGGCGGTTCTGTCCGCACTGCGGCCGGAAGCAGGTATGGCGCGACGAATTCCACATGACCGGCGCCGAGTGTTACCGCTGCGGCTGGGTGGTCTCGGACCTCGCCTCCTACTGCCCGTGGTGCGGTGCCGATATCCACGAGGACGGCGTCTCGAGCGAGACACCGCTCAAGGCCCCCAAGGGATTCCACTTCAGCGCCTGGTGTGACGCCGGATGCGGCGGCGGGGTGGAGTACCCCATGGCGTTTTGCCCGTGGTGCGGCGCCGAACAGGAGTGGGAAGACGAGGATTTCGAGGGGTCGTGCCCGCATTGCGACCGCGGGGTCGACGATTGGATGAACCACTGCCCGTGGTGCGGGAGCGACGCGACGGGCCAGGATCTGATCCCTCGTGCCCTCCGCCGCGTGAACCGGCTCCTGCTGGTCTCACGCGTGAAACAGTGGAACTACCGGATTCTCTTGCGGCCCGGCGTCTCGGGCGTGGATCCCAAGTATCCCAAGATCGTCGAGATCGAGCAGGTCTACGTGGTCGGCCGGCGCAAGCGCGACGAGATCCCGTGGTCCATGCTCGTCGGGCTCATCTGCCACGAACTCGGTCACAGCTTCCTGTACCACCACTGGCGCTGGACCCGGACACCCGACTTCGCCCGCACGTTCGGCGAGGTGAACAAGGCCTATCGGGTCACCGACGATACCTGGGTGGATTTCCAACGCCGCCGCATCAGCACCACCCACCCCGACTTCGTCACCGCGTACGCCGCGACGCATCCGCAGGAGGACTTCGCGGAGACGTTCCGGATGTACGTGACGCGCCGCGGGCGCATGCGCGAGCTCCTGGCGGAGCTCGGACGCAAGCGCAAGGGCGTCATCGTATACGAGAAGTTCCTCGAGCTGCATCGCTTCGTACGATCGTTGCGCGGGTGGAGTTGAGCGGGCTCGCCCTCCCCCTCGCCGACTCCACCCGACTGAAACGCCGGGTCCACGCGCTGGCCGAAGATCGCCCCGGCGTCTACCGCATGCTCGACCCCTCCGGCGCCGTGATCTACGTGGGCAAAGCCAAGCGCCTGCGCGCCCGCCTCCTGTCGTATTTCCGCGCGCGCTACCCCGACCAGAAGGCCGCGCGCATTCTCGACGCGGCGGCCGACGTCACCTGGGACTACACGCCGTCGGAGTTCGCCGCGCATCTGACCGAGCTCCGATTGATCACACGCTATCGGCCGGTCTTCAACGTGCAGATGAACCGCCCGCGCCGGCTGGCCTTCGTGAAGCTCTCTCGGGGTCCCGCCCCGAAGCTCTACGCGGGCGCGGCGCCGTCGGGCGACGACATCCTGCACTACGGCCCCTACCCGGCTCCCGGCCGCCTCCGCGAAGCGCTCCGCGTGCTGAATGATCTGCTCGGGCTCCGCGATTGCGCGCTCACGATGCCGATCGTCTACGCCGCCCAGCGGGACTTCTTCACGGAGACGCGCCACGCCGCATGCATCCGGCATCCGCTCGGCACCTGTCTCGGCCCCTGCGCCGGGCCCGTGGACGAAGAGCGCTACGGTGCCGCGGTCGAAACGGCGATCGCCTTTCTGGAGGGCCGGGCGATCGCGCCGCTCGACCGTATCATCGGGGAGATGCAGCAGGCGAGCGCCGCCTCGGCGTTCGAGCGTGCCACCCGGTGGCGCGATCGGTTCGACGCGCTCGAGTGGCTCTTCGCGGCCGGGAACCGCGCGCGCGCCGCGATCGACGCCCTGAGCTTCGTCTACCTCGACGCCGGGAGCCACGGTGATGACCGCGCGTACGTGATCAAGCGGGCCACCGTCCGCGCGAGTGCACCGGCGCCACGCACCCCGATCGAGCGTGAGGCGTTCCGAGCGCTCGTCACGGAGCACGTCGGTCCCGAAACGTCCACCGGACCGATCCCGCCAGCCGCGATCGAGGAGACGCTCCTCCTGCTCTCGTGGTTCCGCCGCCATCCCGCCGCCCTGCGCCACACCCTGCCGATGGAGCGGTGGCTCGCGGACGGACCGGTCCCGTGCTGACCCACGCGCTCATCTTCGCCGTCGGCTTGGGCGTCCTCACGGTGGGCGGCCACTATCTCGTGGAGGGGGCCATTCGCCTCGCGCTGCTGGCGCGGATCTCCGCGGCCGTGGTGGGACTCACCATCGTGGCCATGGGCACGAGCATGCCCGAGATGGCGGTGAGCCTCGGCGCCGCCGCGCGCGGCGCCACGGACATTTCGTACGGCAACGTGATCGGATCGAACATCTTCAACGTCGGCGCGATCCTCGGGCTCACGGCGCTGATCCGACCCATCCCCGTGACGCGCCAGACGATCCGGCTCGAGTACCCGTTCATGGTGGTCGCGTCGTGGATCGTGCTGCTCCTGTCACGCGACGGTGTGATCGACCGGCTCGAGGGTGCATTCCTCTTCTTCTCGATCTGCGCGTTCACGGTCTACATGGTGCGGCTCGCCCGCAGCGACATGGCACCCGACGAAGCCGCGGAGCTCGATCGCGCCGTGAGCCGGCTCGCCGGAGACTCCGGCGGCGTCGCGCGGGCGTGGGGGAAATACATCGCCATCGTGCTGGTGGGCATCGCGCTGCTCGCGGGCGGCGCGGAGCTGATGGTACGGAGCGCGGTCGCCGTGGCTGCCGAGTACGGGATCTCGCAGCGGGTCATCGGCCTCACCGTGGTTGCGATGGGAACGAGCCTGCCGGAGCTCGCGACGAGCGTCATCGCGGCCCGGCGCAACGAGCCGGCCATCGCGCTCGGCAACATCATCGGCTCGAACATCTTCAACGTCCTGGCCATCCTCGGCGTGACCAGTCTGATCGTCCCCGTGCCCGTTACCCAGGGATCGATCAACATCGACAACTGGGTGATGTTGGGCTTCGCCGTCGTGCTCTTCCCGATGATGCTGTGGGGCCGGCGGATCACGCGACGGGATGGTGTCGTACTCCTCGCCGGGTTCGTCGCGTACATGTTCGTGTTGGTGACGGGACGGGTGTGACGGGAGCGGGGAGCAGGGAGCAGGGAGCAGGGAGCAGGGAGCAGAGCGCACGGTGCACGGTGCACGGGGGAATGGGTTCAGCTTACGACGTCTCCCGTCTCCCGTCTCCCGTCAGCGGCACTAACCGCGCGCGTGGGGGCAATCCCGCTTCCAGCTCCATGATCCCCACCGACGGCAGGATATCGAACCGGCGTGGGCCGGCGGCGCCAGGATTCATGACGGTGACCGTCTTGTCCACCAGCTCGAGCAGCGGCCGGTGGGTATGGCCGAAGACGATGACGTCCGCGGTGGGATAGGCCTCGTGCAGCGCACCGGGCGTGGGCGAGCCGAACTGATCGCCGTGCGTCACGACGAAATTGAGATCGTCGATCTCGACGGCGGCGACTCGCGGACACCGCGCGCGAAGGGCCGCGCCATCGGTGTTCCCGTAGACCGCGATCACCGGAGCGATTGCCTCGAGAGCGTCCAGGATGTGCTCGCCCCCGATATCGCCGCCGTGCAGGATGCGGTCCACCTCCTGAAACGTTTCCAACACCTCGGGACGCAACTGGCCGTGCGTGTCCGCGATCACGCCGACGCGCATATCAGTAGCCCCGCCGATTCGGCGTGGGAGATTTCACCGGATGGCGTGGTGGACTCGGCGGTGCAGGCCGCCGCCGTGGGGCCGGACCGCCGCGCGGCTTGGGCGCGGGTCGCGCGCGCGTGGGGCGAGTCCCATCCCGAGGACCGTGTGCGGTCATACCATCCCCCAGTGCACGGCGGCGATGCCCGCGGTGAGCATGTCGTAGCCCACGTCCGCGAAGCCCACCGCGCGCATCATCGCGGCGAGCGCGTCGGGCGCGGGAAAGCGCTCGACCGAATCTGGCAGATACGTATAGGCGGTCATATGTTTGGAGACCACGCGACCGACGAACGGGAGAATGCGGCGGAAGTAGAGGCCGAAGGCGCCGCGCATCACCGCGTTGCGTGGTGTCGTGAATTCCAAAATCACCACACGGCCGCCGGGCCGCACCACGCGCTTGAGCTCCGCCAGGCCGGCCCGAAGATCTGCGAGGTTCCGCACGCCGAATCCGACCGTCGCTCCGGCAAACGATCCCTCTGCGAATGGGAGCTGCAGCGCATCCGCGCCGATGGGGTCCACCCGCGTCGCTTTGCCCCGGCCGAGCTCGAGCATCGGGACCACGAAATCGGCGGCGACCACCCGGCCGGCAAAGCCCGTCTGCCCCGCGAGCTCCGCGGCGAGGTCGAGCGTGCCGGCACAGGCATCCAGGAAGATCCCGTCGGGCGCGCGCTCCCATCCGAGACGGCGCACCGCACGGCGGCGCCACCACCGATCGACGTTGAGGCTGAGGAGATGGTTGAGCAGGTCGTAGCGCGGCGCGATGGCCGTGAACATCTCTCGTACGTACGACCGCTTCGCGTCGCCGTCCGTGAGGGGAGTCTTCGACGGCGCGGGTGGCATGGGCACGTAAGATACCGGCGCGCGTGAACGCGTCGCAAGCTGCATCACGTTCACCGGCCACCCGCCGATGACGGTCCCGTACGAGCTTGCCGACGCCGCCGACGCCGATGTCGTTGCGTGGGCGCAGGAAGGCCATGAGTCGGCGTTCCGCGAGCTGATCCGGCGGTACCAGCGCCCCGTGTTCTCCCTGATCTATCGGATGGTGCGCGACCGCGAGACCGCCGAGGATCTCGCGCAGGAGACGTTCGTGAAGGTCCTGAACGCGATCGACACGTACCGTCCCGAGCACAAGTTCTCCTCCTGGATCTTCAAGATCGCCAACAACACCGCCATCGATCAGCTGCGGCGCAAGGAGCTCGACACCCTCTCGCTGGAGGGAGCGCCGGACGCCGTGACCCCCGAGCGCCAAGCCGCCACCGCCCTGCAGATCGGTTCCGGCGGAGAATCCCCCCTGGAGGAGATCGAAGCGCGAGAGCTCGGCGCGCAGATCGAAGCGGCCATCGGGAAACTCCGACCCGAATATCGTGCCTGTATCATTCTGCGACACGTCGAGGGTCGGCCGTACGAAGAAATCGCGGAAATCCTCGGACTCCCGCTGGGAACCGTGAAGACCTACATCCATCGCGCCCGTGGGGAGCTCAGAGAGCTCCTGGGGCCGGTGCGCGACTGAAACCTGGCTTACATCCTCTCGTAAGGGATGGCACCATGACGGATGAGCACAATCTCCCCAACAATCCGGCCGAGGATCCGGCCCTGGAACGCCAATTGGCGGGCCTCCCGATGCTCGTGCCCGGCGCGACGTTCATGGAACGGGTGCTCCGCCACGTGCGGATCCCGTACCCGCTCTGGTTCCTCCGGGTTCGAGCGTGGGCCAAGGGCTGGGTGACCGGCCCGCGCGGTTGGGGAATGCTCGCCACGTTCTCGGTCGTCACCGCCGCCACCTGGGGCGTTGCCCTTGCGGTCGCCGTGCGCACCCGCTCCCTGAGCCAAGCCGCGATCGCGAACCTGGCAGGGCCGATCTGGACCGCCGCCAGCGCCGCGACCAGCGCGCAACTGCACGCCGCCTGGACGTGGCTGCTCGGGGCGCTTCCGGCCACGGGAATGCAGCTTGAAGTACTCGTCGCCAGCTATCTCGGTATCGCCGCGCTGAGCGCGGTCGGGCTCTGGCGGCTCGCCCGCACGCCCGCACACACGAGGAACGTCTCACATGTTGCACGCTAACCGCCGGGCCGCCGCGGCCCTTTTCCTGATCGCTCCGCTCTGGGCGGGCTCGCTCGCCGCGCAGGCGCCCCAGGTCGTCGGGTACTCCGCCTCGAGTGGCCGGAGCGGCGCGCGCATCGAGCTTCAGCTGGCGGACAAGCCGTCCCTGCGGATCGCACTGCGCGGCGGTGACCTCACCGTGAACGGAGAGGTCGTCGGCCACTACGTCGCCGGCGGATCGCTCGATCAGGCGTGGCGCGCGATGGCGGCGCGCACGGATCTCACGACCGATCAGTTCGTCGCGACCCTCAAGCAATGGAAGCCCGACGGGGTCGCCCCTGCCGATCGCGCGGCCTTCGAGACCATCGAGGCGAAGCTCGCCGGAGTGGCAACGCCCAAGGTGGCCGCCGTTCCGGCACCCCCGTCCGCACCGGCGGCGGCGGTAGCACCGGCCGTGCCGGCAGCACCCGTCGTGGCGGGCGTCGAATCGGCGCGCGTCGGTATCGATGCCGCCCGCGCCGCCGCGGAGCAGGTGCGCGAAGCGATGCAGCGTCCGGAGGTCCAGCGTGCCCTGCGTGACGCGGCGCGCGTGCGGGGCGACCAGGCCGCGCAGTTCGCGTCACCGATCGGCTCCGTCTGGGGCGGGCTCCTCGGACTTCTGGGCACGATCGTCGCGCTCGGCGGCATCGGGTTCGGGGTCAGCTTCTTCGCGGAGCGGCAGCTCGACGTCGTCGCCGACACGGTGAGCACGTCGCTCGCCCGGTCGTTCTTCGTCGGGCTCTTCGCCCAGCCCCTCCTGATTCCGGCCCTCGGTGCGGTAATCGTCGGCCTCACCCTCACGGTCGTCGGCATCGTGCTCGTGGTGCCGGCCGCCGTCGCGTTCGCGTTCGCGGTGGTCGCGGCATTCATCGGCGGGTATCTGGCCGTCGCACGCGTGGCCGGCTTGGGCTTCATGCAGAAGCGACAGAAGCGGTCGGAGACCGGTGGGTTTGGCACGCTGCTGAGTCTCGCCTACGGCGTCGCGATCCTGCTCGCCATCTGGCTCCCGGCCATCGTGCTGGGCCCCGTGCCGGTCGCCGGGACTATCCTCCAGTGGACGGCCATCACGCTCACGTGGGCGTTCGCCACCACGGGCTTCGGCGCCATGATCCTCACGCGGGGCGGCCTGCGCGGCACGTTCGGACGACGCTATGCGCCGAGGCTGATCGATTCGTCGTGGCCCGAGACCGAGCCCGCCTTCTCGACCGGTGAGTGGCTGGCCGGAAAGACGGATCAGTGATGCGCCGCGTCCTCGCCGTCGTCGTCACGCTGGCGTGCGTCGGCGTCGTGCCGGCGTCTGCACAGACGTACCAGCAAATGACGTCGGCGCGACGTGCGACCGGCGAGGCGAGCCTCGCGGTGCACGTCGAATTCGCGGTCGGACACTTCGGCCTCCAGGCCGCGCCGGCCGGCCAGCTCTACCGCGCGGACCTCTTGTACGACGCCGACAAGTTCACTCCGACGGTGACCTACGATCCGACCACCCACGCGCTCGAAGCCAGCATCGATGGCAGCGACAACCACGGGGACGTTCACTACCGCAACGGCAGCAGGCAGCACCTCTATCTCGAGCTCGATCCCGACGTGCCGCTCGCGCTGGACCTCAAGTTCGGCGCGGCGGTCGCGGCGATGGATCTGGGCGGCCTCACGCTCTCCCGCGCGGAGATTCAGACGGGTGCCAGCGCGGATACGCTCCGTGTCTCGTCGCCCACCAAGGGGACGTGCTCGAGCTTTTCGATCAAGGTCGGGGCCGCCGAGTTCATCGGCGATCAGCTCGGCAACCTGCAGTGCGCGGACTTCTCCGTGGAAACCGGCATCGGTTCCGTGGATCTGGACCTGAGCGGATCCTGGCCCAAGGGGACGTCGCGAAACGTCCGCATCAAGGCGGGCCTCGCCAAGGTGCGCATCACCCTTCCACGCGGCCTCGGCGTGCGACTCCACGAAGAGCGCTTCCTGTCCTCGACAGACCGGCCCGGCTTCACGAAGCGGGGGAGCGACTACTACTCGACGGGCTACGATTCGGCGGCCGCGCATCTCGAGCTGAACGTCTCCACGACGATGGGAGTGATGGAAATTCGGTGGGTCGGCGCGACGCCATGAGTCGCTTGGGTGCCGCCGTGTGACGCCCTCGACCGCCCCGCGCATGCGGGGCGGTCGTTTTGCTCCCGAGCCTGAGCGACTCGACGCACGGCCTTCACGATGCGTTAAGTTGCCGGGCGTGAGACTACAGGCACACTCAGCTCAGACCGGGGATCTCCGCATGTCCAGCACGCTCTCGTTCGACGTCGCCCTCCCCGTGCCGTATGAGGCGGCCCTCGATCGGGTCGGCACCGCCCTCAAGGCCGAGGGATTCGGGATTCTGACCCGCATCGACGTGGACCGAACACTGAAGGAAAAGATCGGGGTGGAGTTCCGCCGCTACGCGATTCTCGGCGCCTGCAATCCGCCGCTCGCGCATCGTGCGCTGTCCCACCGCGCCGACGTGGGCCTGCTCTTGCCGTGCAATGTGACCGTGGAGGCGGCGGGCGAGGACCGATCCCTGGTGCGGATCGGGAATCCCGAGGCGCTCATGGCGACCGCGGGCATGGAGGGAGACGCCGAGCTCAGGGAGGTGGCCGCCGAAGCGCGCATGCGGCTCCAGCGCGCCGCACAGGCCCTCGCCGCGACGGCGGCGGCCTAGGGCTCGCGCGGCATCACCCGGACTTCGGCCCCCCGGCCCAGCCCGAGCATCCGCGCCGCCGAACCGTCCCGCACGGCGACCTCGATGGTGCCGGCGGAACCCACGTACGCCACCAGTTCCCCGAAGGCCACGTCGCCGAAGGTCCGGCGTATGGGCGTGACGTCGCGCCCGCCCACGTGCAGCACGATATCCGTCCGGTCCGGCACCGGGAGATCGGTGACGAGGTTGCCGAACTGATCGACGTGCAACACGTGGCCGATCACGACGTCGTCGTCGTGGCGCACACGGGAGACGACGGGCCGTACCACGTCCACGCAGGGTGTGCCGAGGGCCGTGAGGGGCGTGCCGGCGGCGAGACGCGCCGCCGCGGGCGCGAAGACGTCCCGACCGTGAAAGGTCGGGGAGGCGTCTTCCGGGATGGTGAGCTCGACGGCGTCGGCACCATCCAGCACAGCGCCGAGCACGCCGTTGTCCGGTGCGACGAAGCCATGGCCTGCATGGGAGATGGCGATCGCCCGGCGCTCCGTCCCCACCCCGGGGTCGACGACCACCAAGTGGACCGTCTTCTCCGGAAATCGCCACCAGATCCGCTCGAGAAAGTATCGCGCCCCCGCCACATCGCCGGGGGTCACCTCATGCGTGATGTCGACGAAGTGAATGGTCGGCTCGACGGCGAGCATGGCCGCCTTCATCTCGGCGACGTACGTGTCGCGGATGCCGAAATCCGTGAGGAGGGTGACGAGCGGCGCGCCGCCCATCGCATTCACCCCGAGAGGATGGGGAGCGAGATCGACTTCGCCCGGGCGCGTACCTGCACCTGCTCCGCCACGGCCGTGAGTGCCTTCCCGGCCGCCGAGTCGGCGTCCGCCGCCACGACGGGCTTGCCCGCATCGGAGAGGTCGGGAAGTGCCGCCTGGAGCGGAATCTGGCCGAGGAGCGGCACGCCGAGCTCCTCCGCGAGCCGTGGTCCGCCGCCGCTCAGGAAGATCTCCGTTCGCTCGCCGCAATGCGGGCAGACGAAGAAGCTCATGTTTTCGACGATCCCGAGCACCGGGACGCCGACGCGCTCGAACATCTTGGCGCTGCGCAGCGCATCGCCGATGGCCACTTCCTGCGGCGTCGTGACGATCACGGCGCCGGTCAGCTGGATCGACTGCGCGAGCGACAGCTGCGCGTCACCCGTGCCCGGCGGCATGTCGACGATCAGATAATCCAGCGTCTCCCACCGCACGTCCCGCAAGAACTGCTGGATCACCTTGGTGATGATGGGGCCGCGCCAGATGGCCGGCGCATCGCGCTCGATGAGGAGCCCGAGGGAGATGAATTTCACGCCATAGGCGTCGAGCGGGACGATCTTGTTCCCGGCCACCGTCGGCCGGTCCGTCACGCCGAGCATCCGAGGCACGTTGGGGCCGTAGACGTCGGCGTCCATCAGGCCGACGCGACGCCCCGCCTTGGCGAGTGCCACGGCGACATTCACCGCGACGGTCGACTTCCCGACCCCGCCCTTCCCGCTCGAGATCGCGATCACCTTGCCCAGGGCACCGGGGTCCGCGGGCTGCGGCATCTGCGGCGGCGCGGCGCGGCGCGCCGGCTCCGTTCCCGGCGGTCCCTGCGATCCCGCCTCGCCCGACGGCTCGACGACGTTGATCCGCACGCCCGTCACGCCCTCGAGCTCCTGCACGGAGCGGCGGGCCTCACGCACGAGGGCGGCGGGATCGTCCCGGCCGAGTACGAAGGTGAACGAGACCGCACCGTCCTCGCCGACCACGAGATCCCGCACCATGCCGGCCGAGATCACGTCGTTGTCGAGGCGTGCGTTCCGCACGTTGGTCAGTGCGCCGGCGACGCGGGCTTCGAGGGTATTGGGCATGGGGTCGAAATGTACGAAGGCGGCCAACGGCCGAGCAACCGCGGCTATCCCAGCGTCGCGCGCGCCGCGGCGAGCACGGTCGCCTGCACCTCGGCGAGGGATCCTTCGAGCGAGGCGCCGGAGGCCTTGCGGTGTCCGCCGCCGCCGAACGTTCCGGCGAGTGCGGCGACGTCGACGTCGCCCTTGGCGCGGAACGAGATCTTGACGCGCCCGCCACTGATTTCCCGGAACAGGAGGGCGAGACGTACGCCGTCGATGGAGCGCGGAAATTCGACGATCCCTTCGAGCTCCTCGCTGCTCACGCCGTGGCGGTCGAGCGCGCCAGGCGGCACCGTCACCCACGCGAGACCGGGCGGAATCTCCACGACCAGCGTGGAGAGCACTTCCGCGGTGAGACGGACGCGTCCTTCCGGCGCACTCGCATACACCTGCTGGTAGATCCCTTCGGGATCGACCCCGGCCTCGAGGAGGTTCGCCGCCACGTGCAATGCACGCGGGGAGGTGTTGCTGAACCGGAATCCGCCGGTATCGGTGAGGAGCGCCACGTAGAGCGCCCGCGCGACCGGCTCGGTGAGCGCCCAGCCCGCGGTGCATGCGAGGTCGTGCACCAGCTCCCCGGTGGCGCATGCCGTCGGATCCACGAGCCGCGGTCCGGCGGGCAGGGTGCCGTCACTCGCGTGATGATCGATACACGCGACCGGCACGGTGACGCCCGCGACATGAGATGCGAGATGTCCGAGACGGCCGAGATCGGAGATGTCGAGGACGATCACGCGATCCGCGCGCGCAATCTCCTTCTTGGCGTGCTTGGAGCGATCCGCACCGGGGGCGGTGTCGAGCAGAAAGGCGTATCGGTCGGGAAACGGCGTGGGATTGACGATCGTCGGCTTCGCACCGAACGCGGTGAGCAGCAGCCAGAGCGCAATTTCACTGCCCGCCCCGTCACCGTCGGCGTTCACATGGGTGGTGAGCGCGACGCGCATGCCCGGCTCGATCGCGTCGAGCACGGCGCGCGCGCCGCGACGGCGGGCGGCCGAAACACCGGCGGGTCTGGGCGACATGGGCAGGAACATACAGCCAGGTCGGCCGATTGCCCACACGGCGTCGCCGCGCGGTGCTCAGCCGCTCGCGTGCGGCATCGGCTGGTCGGCGAGCGGGCTCGTCATCCGCCACAGACATCGCACGAGGAGCACGCCGAACGCCAGCTGCGTCAGGGTCTCCCCGAAGAGCATGTGATGCACGATGCGGAGCTCGGAGAGAAACGCGATGAGAGCGCCACCCACCTGAAACGCCAGGAGACCGGCCGCACGCGTACCCCGGCAGGGGCCCGCGACGAGCCAGATGGCGAGCCCGAGCTCCACGATGAAGAGCACCATGCTCGCCGTGACGTGCGCCCAGTCGAATACGGCATCCACCGAGTACGGCGTGAGGCAGACGCCGACGACGAGGATCGCCAGGATGAGCAGGATCTCGCTGAGCGTTCGAAACGGGGCGGTATGCTGCGGGAGCGCGTGCGCCGCCTTGACCAGGAAGTACCCGGTGAGCAGCAGCCCGATTACATAGGGCGGGACGGTGGTGGGATTCGTCCCGAAGTAGCTCACGCCGAGATGATGCCGGATGGCCCGCGGCGCGAGCGGGATGCAGACGGCGAGCATCGCGAAGAAGCACACCTGGCTCGCGAGCACGTAGAGCGCGGCGCGGTGGGAACGACGCAACATTCGTCAGGCGCTGTAGTTCGGCGCCTCGCGCGTGATCACGACGTCGTGCGGATGCGACTCGCGGAGACCGGCCGAGGTGATCTGCACGAACTCCGTCTCGGAGTTCAGCCCGGCGATCGTGGACACGCCACAGTAGCCCATCCCGCTCCGGATTCCACCCACCATCTGGTAGATGACATCTCCCACGGGACCCTTGTACGGCACGCGTGCCTCGATCCCCTCGGGCACGAGCTTCTGCGGGTTGAGATCTCCCTCCTGGAAGTAGCGGTCGGCGGAACCGTCCTGCATCGCCGACAGCGAGCCCATGCCGCGCACCATCTTGTAGCGCCGCCCCTCGAGCAGGAAGCTCTCCCCGGGGCTCTCCTCCGTGCCGGCGAGCATCGAGCCCATCATCACACTCGCGGCGCCGGCAGCGAGCGCCTTGACGGCGTCGCCGGAGTACTTGATCCCGCCGTCGGCGATGATCGGCACGTCCCCCGCCCCGCGCACGGCGTCGACGATGGCCGTGACCTGCGGCATCCCGACGCCCGTCACCACCCGCGTCGTGCAGATCGAGCCCGGCCCGATCCCGACCTTCACCGCGTCCGCCCCACGCTCCACGAGCGCCTTGGCGCCCTCGGTCGTGGCGACGTTTCCCGCCACGAGCTGTGCGTCGGGGAACGCCTCGCGCAGGCGGGCCAACGTGTCCAGCACGCCTCGTGAGTGTCCGTGCGCAGAGTCCACGACCAGCGCGTCCACCCCGGCGTCCAGGAGCGCCTTGGCGCGCGTGGGCGTGTCCTGGGAGACGCCGACGGCCGCCGCGACCCGCAACCGGCCGTGCTCATCCTTGTTGGCCCCGGGATATTGGCGCCGCTTGAAGATGTCCTTGACGGTAATGAGCCCCCGCAGCGTGCCGTCCTTGTCCACGACGGGGAGCTTCTCGATCCGGTGCTCGCCCAGCATCCGCTCCGCTTCGTCGAGGGTCGTGCCGAGCGGGGCCGTGATGAGCCCGTCCTTCGTCATGGCCTCCCGGATTGGGCGGTCGAGTTGGCGCTCGAACTGTAAATCGCGGTTCGTGATGATCCCGACGAGCTTCCCGTGATCGTCCACGATCGGGACGCCGGAGATCTTGAATCGCGCCATGAGCGCGGACGCCTCCCGCAGTGGACGGTCGGGGCCGAGCGTGATCGGGTTCAGGATCATCCCGCTCTCGGAGCGTTTGACGCGATCCACCTCCGCCGCCTGCCGATCGATCGTCATGTTCTTGTGAATCACGCCGATGCCGCCCGCCCGCGCGATCGCCATAGCCATCGCCGATTCGGTGACGGTATCCATGGCGGCGGAGATGAACGGAATGTTGAGGCCGATGGCGCGGGTGAAGCGGGTGCCGATGTTCACGTCGCGCGGATGGATCGTCGAGTGGCGGGGAATCAGCAGGACGTCGTCGAACGTGAGCCCGTAACCGGGCCGCAGCTTGCTCATACGCACTCCAAGAAACGCGTGACCCGCCCGGCGCGAAGCGCCGGGCGGGTCACGGGAAACGGGGTCGGTGGTTCCATGGCAGAAACTAGTCCGCCGGGAACCGGGAATCAAGCGGACGCCGGCGGCTGTTCCTTTGGCTCCCCGTCGGTCACCGAGTCCCGCGACGGCTCATCGGGGCGCGGTGCCTGGGCGGCCGAAAGTTCCGCGACACTCTTGCCGAGCTCGTCGGCGGCGGCACGGCCCGCCTGCGCGAGGCGTTCCATCATGCGGGAGGCCGAGTCCACGGCACCCATGGTGCCCCGGATCGCCGCGACCGGAATGCGCGATGCCCGCAGCGTGTCCTCGACGCCGGCCGCGACGCGCTCGAGGAGCGAGGGCGGGCGTGTCCCGGTGGAGTACTTCGACTCGAGAAACTCGACGTAATCGAGCACGCGGTATCCCTGCTCGTCCCCGAGGTTTTCGAGGGCCCGCGTGATCCGTTTGAGCAGCAGCTCGTTCATCGTACCGTCCTCAGGGCTTCGCCACCGACAGGTCGACCAGATCCAGCACCGGATTCCCGAGGTACTGGGACCGGCCCGTGCGGACCCGCCCAATGATGGTCACGGTGGTCAGGGGCTTGAGCCCCGCCACGCGCGCCCGTTGCTGCGCGTTCAACAGCACGTACACGAACCCGGTCTCCGGCAGCGGCCCGCGTGCCAGCATGTACGGCTGACCCGCCGGAATGTCGCGCCGGATGTCG
>Ga0102953_1001555_pt1 | contig 14471 bp, 12 predicted proteins | sample SalPon2A_C_D2_MG_FD_78509 | JGI IMG/M metagenome (GOLD analysis project Ga0102953, IMG submission 78509) | Soil microbial communities from South San Francisco under conditions of wetland restoration - Salt Pond MetaG R2A_C_D2_MG | ecosystem: Environmental > Terrestrial > Soil > Wetlands | place... | reverse complement strand
CTGAACCAGGCCGATGAGTCACTTGATCTTCCGGAAGCGATAAAAAATGCTCAACCAGGGCATCCACAACCTGGTAACCGGCTGATTTCATCTCCGCCTCACTGAGTTCCAGCCTGCTCAGGTCACCTCGTTTGTTACTAAATGATGGGAACAACTCTTTAACGGGCAGATCATCGACATAGTCCATGCTCTCTGCATCACACCATCTGATGGCCGCCTGCCTGTATTCATTATCCCTGAAAACATACCAATCCTGCTCTAAACCTCTTTCAAAAATGAATTCTCTGAATCTCCGAAAAGCTCCCCGACCTTGTATGGTATCCAACAACTTCTCTGATAAGGCAAAATCGGGAACAGACTCACAAAATGATTCCATGATACGATAATCATCGATGCGTTCGACTAACGGTAAAAACCGATTCTTATCGTCCTGAAGGATCTCTCTGGCTTTTACGATCATCTCTTGCTGCCATTCCGGGTAGGCATCAAGAGAATTATCCTGTTCCACAGCCCAGTTGACTTCGTCAGTAATCAAAGTCAGATCCCCGGTCGTTTTATCGATATAATACTCCAACTCGTGCGACTGGCCGTCCAGCCCCTCAACAATATCACTTAATTTGACAGTAACACTCATAGATTGACTCCTTTACTTTTTGGATTCAATACGTGCGTAAAGGTACTTCAATCTGTTTTCATTTGTGTAATCAAATGAAAAGTGAGGCCGGTTTCATTTGATGTGAATACCTCCGCATTGCATGGCTGCCAACCAACCTTCATCGTCTTTTAATTCAGCGGGGGTCAGTGTTGGTTTTGGGTCATCACCAAAATCATCGCGAAGAGTTCGTGACCACCAGGATACATTACGCCACCGACCATGTTTAAATCCTGCCAAGCGAAATACGCCAATGTATTCAAACCCCATCGACCGGTGAAAATGTGTACTCGCTTCATTGGGTTGTGTCACCCCTGCAAAAGCAGTGTAGAATCCCTGTCGGGCCAGCATCGCAAAAAGTGATGTGTAAAGAGCTTTCCCAACACCTCTCCTGTGAAATTCCGGATTTATATAAACGGATACTTCCACTGCCCATTGATAGGCTGCACGACTGCGGTATATTCCCGCATAGGCATACCCGGCTATCCTCCCGTCAATTTCGCAGACCAGCCATGGCCATTTTGTTAATGTGTTGAACAGTCGCTTTCTGAACTCCTCTTCATCCGGAGGCTCCAATTCAAAGGAAGTGGCTGTGTTGCGAACAAAAGGAGCATAAATTGCAGCTATATCTCCTGCATCCCCTGGTTTTGCTAATCGGATGAGCTTCTCTGCCATCAAAATATCTCCTAGGCCTGGTAGTAGAGAATAGAACCAAAGGTTACTGCACTATCACGCTCCCTTTCATCCCAGAGATCATAGCTTGTTTGCCGCCCCTCGATTCCCGTTATAGCATTCAGAAAAGTCATAAGAGGCGGAAATCCACAGATCCGGTACTGATCGTTGTTGGTCTTCATGACATTAAGGAAGGCATCGGGCGTCGCTTTTTCAGCAGCACGAAGCAGTTGTTTGTCAAAACGATGAACCTCTTCGAAATAGGTACTTGCCGGGAGCTTGTCACCAAACTTTTTGCCGAAATGAGCGAGATCCCCGCTGATTAAAAACAGCGTATCAGGATCATCGCCAAACATATCATTCAGTGCCTTACCAAGATTGGACATTTTGGCACCAAGATCACCATCAGGCATATACAGAAGTTCGTCCAGACTGCCCACCAGGATGGGCACCAGCGAAAAATCATGCGGCCAAAGATATTTCAGGAAGATCAGATGCAATTCGATGCTATGCTCTATGCGATGAGCCCGGTCGCTTGTTGAAATCCCGGCATCTTTCAACATTGCCAGCTCCCTGATACTTTCCCGATCGTTTTTCACGATTCCCAACGGAGTCCGGAAGTCCTTTTCTGTAAGGATGAACGGTTTTCTCAGATAACGTCTGTTATATAGTCCGGCATAGTGGGAGGTCGCCAGCAGAACGACACGTTTTGGCCGGAGGGGACGCAGAGGTGAAAAAGCTTTTACATAACTATCCATTCCCACCCGGGGATCGATATGCGGCGCATAAAGTGCTTTTACAGCCGAACCGTTTGTTTGTGGATTCGCACCGTATCTTGAAAAAGCCTCGTCAAATTGGCGCCGTAATTCTTTCGGATCCGATGGATATGAGTTTCCCGCCGTCACGGGTGGACGAACATCCATCGATTCAAATTTTTCCTCAAAACGCTCTGAAATCTTCGTAAAATAAACCGAGCGAAGTATGCGATTCTGGTCCAGGAAACGGATAAAGCGCAACAAATCGGGTTCTCCGATATCCGAACCACCCTGATTATGGATCACATCCAGAATTTCATTGACAGTGTGACTGCCTGTAAAATGCACCATTAAGGGACTTACAGAACGGTCCAGCACGAAGTTGTCGGTTGCGTATCCCAGCATATCATGAAAATAGAGGAATTCACGCCCTTCATGATGAATAGGGATAATGTCGAGCTCGCCGCGGATGCCGGGGATCGGTTCAGTCAGCGAATTAAACAGTAATTGATCCATGAAACACCGACAGTCTATAGTGAGAAATAAAACTCGATCAAAAAACGAGTGTCTGATCGATGATATTTCCTGATAATGTCAGATATGTTTGTGAATAGCGCAACATGATGAGATTAAAAGATTATAGACTTTGGATTTTAGAAATCGGACCGTCCATTAGGCAACAGCAGATCATCTTTTATATAAAAAACCCTCCATGAAATCTCATGGAGGGTTACTCAATACACTAACTATTTTCTTACCGTTTGAACAATCAACAACATCTCGTTGGGCATTGTTAATTGGTCAGTAATCAGTGCTCGCTGTTATGCATTTCTTCCGTGGCAATGTTTGTATTTTTTCCCGGAACCACACGGACAAGGATCATTGCGTCCCACTTTCTCGCCTACAATTACCGGTTCAAGCTTACCTTCCCCGTCCATTTCCTGTTCACCGTTGCCCGACTGCTGAGCGTCACCCATCTGGAATCCCATGTTGGTCGAAGATGCGTGTTGCGTTTTCATTCGCTTGCGATCGTACCGATCGCGCTGCTTTTGTACCGGTTTCTGGACCTGCTGTTGATCGCCGCCTTCCGGCACTGCTTTCCAGATCAATGAGATAAGATCGTTATTGATCTCTTCAATGAGCTGTTTAAACAACAAGTAGGCTTCTCTTTTATATTCCACGAGAGGATCTTTCTGGCCAAACGCCCGCAGACCAATCCCTTCCTTAAGGACGTCCAGTTCACGCAGATGCTCCATCCATTTGTCATCGATCATGGAAAGAACTGCCGTTCGCTCAAGGGCGCGTACAACTTCGTGTCCCTTGGTTTCAATGGCGCGGTCAATTTCCACAACAACCCGCAGATACCTCATGCCATCGGTAAAGATGACCTGAACACTCTGCGGTTTGTTCTCCATATCACTTTTCTTTATCTGCTGGAGGACATCATATAAAGGTTCAGCTATGGCATGTTCTTTATCATGATAGGTCTTGATTGCCTGCTCGACGATCATATCAATGATGCCGTCGTCTCCAAGAGCCGCCCATCTTTCACGGTCGACCGGAACGTCGGTTGCCAGAATACGCATCACTTCATCATGAATCGTGTCGAACTCACCCTGATCGTAATATTCATCCACAATCGATGTAACCAGATCCTGAAGCATATCCTGGATATCGGAGATCAGGTTCTCGCCAAGCAGGGCATGACGGCGACGCTCGTAAATTACGCTCCTCTGATTATTGAGAACATCATCATAATCGAGTTGCCTCTTCCGGATACTGAAGTTGTTCTGCTCAACTTTCTTCTGTGCCCGCTCGATCGACTTCGATATCCACGGGTGCTGTATTACTTCGCCTTCTTCAAACTTGAGGCGATCCATCACGTTAGCCACTCGTTCGGAACCAAACAGACGCATCAGTTCGTCCTCGAGTGACACATAAAATTGCGACTCACCCGGATCACCCTGACGTCCGGAACGACCACGAAGCTGAAGGTCAATGCGCCGTGACTCGTGCCGCTCGGTGCCCAGGATGGCAAGACCACCCAGTTCCTTGACCCCTGTCCCCAGCTTGATGTCCGTACCACGACCAGCCATGTTCGTGGCGATGGTTACGGCACCTTTTTGTCCGGCCTGGGCAACAATCTCGCTCTCGCGCTTGTGTTGCTTGGCATTCAGTACGTTGTGAGGGATCTGGGTTCGTTTGAGCATTCGGCTCAGTGTCTCAGAGACTTCGACACTGGTGGTCCCAACCAGAACCGGTTGACCTTTTTTGTGATATTCGCGGAGCTTATCGATCACCGCGTTATATTTCTCACGTTTTGTACGGAAGACCAGATCCTCCCTGTCATCGCGGATAACGGGTTCGTTGGTTGGAATCTCCAGAACATCAACTTTATAGATCTCGTAAAACTCAGACTCTTCCGTCACAGCCGTACCGGTCATCCCGGCCAGTTTGTGATACATGCGGAAGTAGTTCTGCAAGGTGATCGTGGCATATGTCTGCGTGGAGGACTCCACCTTTACATTTTCTTTTGCCTCGAGCGCCTGGTGCAGACCATCCGAATAGCGCCGGCCAGATAGCACACGTCCTGTGTGTTCGTCAACGATCTGAACTTTACCTTCCTGCACAATGTATTCGTCATCGCGTTCAAACAGGGTATACGCTTTGAGCAACTGGTTTACCGTATGAATACGGTCGCTGCGCTCGGCAAAAAGGCGATTCAGTTCACCAATACGATTCGATTTTTCTTTCGCAATTTCATTACGTTTCTTCTCCCAGTGAGTCTCCTTGAATTCGTCACTAAATTCCGGATTGTCGAATATCTCTGCTCTCGCCTTCTCTTCCTTTTCTGAAAATTCTTCTTCGATCAGAGAGGTCTCTAGCCCCATATCAGGGATGATGAAGAAGGCATCGTCCTCTTCGGCGCCGGTGATAAACTTACGCCCTTTCTCGGTCATTTCAATCGCATTCAGTTTCGCATCAACCGAGTAATAGAGTTCCTCATCTACAAAGGGAAGATTCTTGGCATTATCCTGCAAATAATAATATTCCGTCTTCTGAACCAGTTTCTGGATCTGGGGATCCTGCACAAGCTTACGGTACCGGGCATTTTTTGGGAATCCACGTTGTGCCCGCAGGAGAGCCAATCCGGCTTTTTCTTCATTTTCGTTTTTAAGTTCTTCTTCACCCTCGGACACGATCTTCGCAACGAGCCTTTTTTGAGCTTCAACCAGGCTCTCGATCCGGGGTTTCAGCTGTACATATCGCTCGGTCTGGTTATCCTGCGGAACTGGTCCGGATATGATCAACGGGGTACGGGCCTCATCGATCAGAACAGAGTCGACCTCATCAACGATTGAATAATGATGACCTCGCTGTACGAGCTGATCTTCGCTTGTGGCCATGTTATCGCGCAGATAATCAAAGCCGAACTCGTTGTTGGTACCGTAGGTTATATCGGCCCGGTATGCCTGGCGGCGAAGCTCCGTATTCGGTTCATAACGGTCGATGCAATCGACTTTCAAACCGTGGAAGTTGAGAATAGGCTCATTCCATTCGGCATCACGCTTTGCCAGGTAGTCGTTGACCGTAATAATGTGTACCCCTCTGCCCGGTAAGGCATTCAGATAGGCAGGAAAAATAGAGACGAGTGTTTTTCCTTCACCGGTTTTCATTTCGGAGATCTTACCCCTGTGCAATACCACCGCACCCATCAACTGCACATCATAGGGCACCATATTCCAGGTTATCTCGTGTCCGGTAACCGTCCAGGTCTTGCCAACAAAACGCCGGCATGTTTCTTTCAGAACAGCGAATGCCTCCGGAAGAATCTCCTCCAGAACATCTTCCACGATATCCAGCCAGTCGTCTTCTTTTTTTTCCAGCTCCACGGAGAGTTCATGACGCTCATCAATAGAGAGGGTGTCTTCATCGCCCGTGCGTTGCAGCTTAGCGTTTATCTCATTGATTTCCGCATCGACTTCCGCCGTCTCGTCCTTGATATACTGACGAAACTTATCGGTACGCGCGCGCAATTCTTCATCAGTGAGCTCTCGCACCTCCGGTTCGAAGGATTTTATCTCCTCGACAATCGGCTCCAATTTCTTCAGATCACGATCCGCGTGAGAGCCAAATATTTTTTCGATTCCGTTTAAAAAGCCTTTTAACATGAAATAAGCAGGTAATTTTGCGATTTAATTCCTTAACAAGCGAACATTTAGTCAGCAACACCAGGTTTTGGTAGATCCTCAGTCTTCTTCAGGGACCGCAAAGGTAGTGCGTTTCGTGCAATTAATACAACACAGTAATTTACGCCTCAGAATTGCCCGGTTCAACCACCCTTCCTGTTTGCATCAACGTATTCGCTCTTAAAATAATATGGTGTAATTGAGAGTTTATTCTACTGTGTCTTTCATTTGATGGTATACAAACGCGTGGGAATCTTTCATTAGTGTTACTTTTTTTCTTAATTTATGAATCTTTTCAGTGTTCACATATAATAGCAGACAGAAATTATGAAACGTACTTTTCAACCGAGCAAAAGAAAACGGGTAAATAAGCACGGTTTCCGCAAACGTATGGCTACTGCCAACGGACGAGACGTCTTAAAACGGCGCAGGGCAAAAGGTCGCCATAAGCTGACCGTCAGTGATGAACCAAAGGGCAAATAAGCCTGATCACGGTTCTGATCAAAATCCGAAAAAGAATGGTTTACCGCGGTCGATGATACTCCGCGGCAAAAATAATTTTCAGCGTTTGTTTGATCAAGGATCATCCCTAAGAGCCCGAAACATTGATCTCCGATATGTTATATTAGAAGGAGAATCCTGTCTGATGGGCTTTGTGGTAAGCAAACGTTTAGGAAAGGCAAATAAACGCAACCAGATTAAACGACGTATGCGCGAGGCCTACCGCCTCCATTATTATAACATCCTTGAGGAAACCTGCTCCCAGGCTTCTCACGGCTTTCATGCGGCACTGATAGCCAAAAATTCTGCGGCTGATTATCGTGCTATTGAGCATGATTGCATTCGGTTACTGACTACATTGCGGGATCGTCTTAACGAACAGGACCCACAGAAGTCATGAAATATCTATTTATATATCTAATCCGGTTCTATCAACTGGCCATATCCCCTTACTTTCCCAACTCATGTCGGTTTGAACCGACTTGCAGTCAATACACTATTGAAGCGCTGCGTCGCTTTGGGATTTTCAAGGGATCATGGCTCGGAATAAAACGAATCAGTAAATGCCACCCATTCCACGAGGGTGGATATGATCCGGTACCGGATGCTGACCCCGAAGGCCGGGGACATCACCACCACCATCACCACCCTTCAATACACGTCACCGAAGCCAAACCCTGAGGTAACACTTGGATCGTAATTCAGTTCTTGGTCTTATTCTGATTTTTCTCCTGATGCTCGGCTGGTTCTACTTCTCCAGCCCGAGTGCCAGTGATCTTCAAAAGGCTAAACAGTCCGATACTACGGCTGTTGCTCAATCATCAGATACTCTGCAAAAACAGGATACTACATCGACGGCTATTAGCCAGACACCTGTTGAACACCAGATTAAGGCAACCAAACAGCCTCCAATGACAATGGGGATGTTCGCTACACAGGAGGCGAAAGACACCACCTATTTTACTGTTGAAACCCCGCTCTATAAGGCTGAATTCACCAACCTTGGAGCCGGCCCTGCAAAATTTTATCTCCAGAAATACAAAACCTGGGACCAGCAACCTGTTCAGATGATTAAGGATACAACCCGTTCTGCTTATTCGGTCGGGTTCATATCCACGCAGAATTATAATGTCGAGACGTATCATCTGCTTTTCGATCAGACTACAAAGGGACATTCTCTTACGGTTGCTAAAGGTGACAGTGCCAAGCTGGTATACAATCTGCCGGTTGGGAACGGAAAAACGCTGACTTATACCTACACCTTTTACGGCAATAATTACAACATCGGACTGGCCATCAACTTTGATGGCGTGGCAAGTGATGTGAGCAGCCGCGATATCGATTTTTCATGGAAACCGTCGCTGAATTTTACCGAAAAATCGCACAAAGTTGACGCGACTGACAACTCGGCATATGCCTATACCGGTGGCGAACTGGAACAATTGATACTCTCGGATGCCGGTACAAAAGACAAGAATTTCAGCGGTGAAGTGAGATGGGTTTCGACGCGAACCAAGTTCTTCACACAGATCATAAAACCGGCGCAGCAAACCTCCGGAGCAACCCTCAACGGGCATATTATCGGGAAAGTAGACGAAGCCGGGTCATTTCATAATTACTCGAGTGTCGTCCACACGCGGATTCCGAACAATAATGTGCTGAATTTCTCCCTTTACCTGGGCCCCCTGCGTTACCACGAACTCACCAAGTACGACGAGACGGCCTATAGCATGGTTCACGTGGGATACAGCCTTCTGCGATTCTTTTCCGATCCGTTCGTCAAGTACATCGTCATCCCGTATTTTGAAACCGTCGGCAACTGGCTTGGCAATTATGGGGTTGCCATTATCATATTTGCTATCCTGATCAAGCTCGTCTTGTACCCGCTGACCAAGAAAAGCTTTCAGAGTACGGCGGCAATGCGTCAATTGCAGCCGGAGATGAAGGCTCTGCAGGATAAATACAAGGACGATCCCCAGAAGCAGCAATCGGAGCTGATGAAGCTCTACAAGAAAGCGAAAGTGAATCCGCTCGGCGGGTGTTTGCCCATGCTGCTGCAGTTACCTATCCTGATCACACTGTGGGAGTTTGTGGAAAACTCCATCCTTCTGCGCCAGAAGTCATTCCTTTGGGTACACGACCTTTCTGCGCCGGATGTAATCCTGCATCTGCCTTTCACGATTCCATTTTTCGGAAATCACATCAGTGGCCTCGTATTATTGATGGTTGCCAGTATGGCGGTTCAAATGAAAGTATCCGGACAGGCAGCAGGAGGCGGCGGCGCCGGCGGGGCACAGATGAAGTACTTTCAGTATTTCATGCCGGTCATGATGCTTTTCATCTTCAATAATCTCTCTGCGGGTGTAAACCTCTACTATGTGGTCTACAACGTTCTCTCCGTCATCCAGCAGGTGATGATCAACAAGAGCATGGATCAAATAGAAATCATCGAAAGAGTGGATAAGAAATTGGCGGATAAGATGAAGATCCAGAAGAGGCTGGAGGAAAAACAGAAGATGAAGAAGGCGTGATTTCGCATACATGGCTTCAATAAACCGCATAGATAGGATGAGGGAAAAAGGGATATAAGGAAATAGGATTCTCGCCTTTCGGGTATCGTACATTGCATAAGATGTAACGATGTAAGAACTTTCAACCGTAAGACACCGAAGGCTGACAGCTAAACAACTGACAACGAACGACGGACCACTGCCGAACTACCATGAAGAGTGTAGCCCTTTTCCAATATCCGCACATCGTTTTTGAAAAAGGGCAGAAAAAACTCTGGAATCCGATACAGCGCAAGCGCCTGACTAACCGACCCGAGGAGAGGGTACGGCTGCAACTCATCGATTATCTTACTTTGCTGGCAGGCTGGTCGCCTCACCGAATCACAACTGAGATCCCCGTTTCGCTTGCTATATCGGATACCCCCAACCGTGCCGACATCCTCTGCTACGATGATGAGTTCAATCCCCGGTTACTGATCGAATGCAAAGCAGAGAGCGTACGCATCAATGAAAAGACCGGACAACAAATCGGACGCTACAATACCAAAATTGGTGCACCGTACCTGATGGTCAGTAATGGGCGGACCGATTATTTTTTTGAGGTTCTCAATGGCAATACCAAAATCTGCGATCAAAAGCCCGGCTATATTCTTCCCGAAAAGGAACCGTCGGAATCGACAAAGAGCTTTGATTATTGGTCACATCGTGGATTTGCCGGACATGATGCAAGTCCCGAGCTGAGAAAATGGCTGCATGATTTTCTTCCTGTTTTCTGGAATGATTCCCCAACAATCTCCCATCTCGGAGACCCCCTGTACCTGCAACTTGCCCCATTGTCGAATAAACTGGCCATCGATCAGTATTACCGGATATTCGATATCCAAAAGGGATCACGTATTGCTTTCACCTTTTTGTCTACTCCTCATGGTGGCACCAGGGTAGTGGGCATTCTCAACCAGTCTGGTCACAATGCCGGCCTGATAGTTATCAATCCTGAACTGGTGTGGAGCGGCCAGTCACCGAATTCATTCGTCTATAATCACCAGGGGGAACAGGCTTTTGATCTAAATGCGCATCTTTCAAATGAACTTTTTTTTGCCATGGCAGATAATCAGTGGATCAACCGATTGGCAACTCTCATTTTGAAACTATTATCGAAATAGGATGTCGCTGATTAAATGCTTATTTCCATACAAGTGCATGCCTTCACTGACATAAACCGTTAAAAACGGTCAAAGGGTTGGCGTATTCCTCATAACAGCCGGGTTAATCCTGGTGCTAATAGCCGGCGAATCTAATTCGAATCGTTTTTATCCCTATTCCTCATTTTTTATATCAAACGGACGTTAAATAAAACCGGACCGACGGAATCCCCTTTCAACTTATTACAATCGCTTTTGCGTTTGGTGTGCCTGATGTTATATCTGTATTTTGTGTTTTTATCAAAGACATTGTTATACCAACCAAACAAAGTTCAAAGTCTGGTTTTTTGGAGCAAGTTCATGGCAAAGCCAAACCGAATTATTTCTAACCCCAATTTCATGCACTCCAATACCAGGCTGGGAGATTATTATGCATAAAAAATTACGCAACAAACTCTGCGATTTGTTTGATCGCGAGGACGATGGAGTTATTTACCTAAAGGGTGGTTCCGTAGCAGACCGGTATGGTACCGATTATGAATATCCATTCCGGCAGGAATCAAATTTTCTGTACCTGACCGGTGTTGATGAACCGGATTTTCATTTGCTGCTCGAACCATCCACACGCATCTGCTACCTCTTTGCGCCCAATCGCGATGCGCAGTTCGCTGTATGGCACGGACATGTTTATTCTCTTGATGAATACAAAGAACGATATCAACCCGATTACATCCGTTACGACATCGATATTACCGATGTTCTTAAACAGTTAAAACCTGCAAAAGTCTATTGCCTGAACGAAGAATCAGCCGCCGCCATGCTGGAACTGGGTTACAATACCGATGTGGATACGCTCACTGATTACCTGGCCTTCGCCCGCTCCCGTAAGACGGAAGAGGAACTGGAACTGATGCGGCACGCCGGCAAGATCAGCAGCGAAGCGCATATCGAAGTTCTGAAGGCGTTGCGCCCGGGGTTGATGGAATACGAACTGAAAGCCGAATTCGACTATTACCATCTCAGAAATGGTCTGACCCAGGAAGCGTACACCGGTATCTATGGCAGTGGGGTCAATAGCGCCATTCTTCATTACGTTGCCAACAACGACCGTATTGATGATGGCGACCTGTTTTTGATCGATGCCGGGTACGAATACAAAGGATACGCACACGATATCACACGAACCTACCCGGTTAGTGGGAAATTTACTGTGGATCAGACAGGTGTATATGATGCCGTGCTCAATGCACATAAAGAATGCATCAAAGCTATCAAGCCCGGCGTAAAGATGGAGGACCTTCATATGATGGCGGCACGAATCATGATGGAGGGACTCCTCGACATGGGTATTATCAAGGGTGATCTTGATGAAATCATCGATAAAAACATCTTCGCGCTTTTCTTCCCTCATGGATTGGGTCACCTGCTCGGACTCGACACCCACGATGTCGGCGGTTACCTGAAGAATATGGAAAAGATCGATCGTCCCAGCCTGAAGTATCTGCGGACGCGACGCACACTCGAACCCGGTATGGTCGTGACCATTGAGCCGGGCTTATATTTCATTCCTGCCCTTTTGAATCCCGCTTTTGAAGATCCTGAAAAGCAGCCATACCTGAACATCGACAAGCTAAAAACCATGCTCGATTTCGGCGGTATCCGTATCGAGGATGATATCGCCGTGACAGAAGACGGATATGAAGATCTCACGCACGTACCCAAGGAACGAAAGGAGATCGAGGCCATTATGGCCGAATAACATATAATGGTGAGATACGGTTCTCAGACCAACATTGACTGGCCTGATTGTAAATGAAAAATCCCTCCCTTTCAAAACATTGAATGGGAGGGATTTAAATATATTTGATTACCGTCCGGATGCATTTTTTTTGAGCAGGCTGTCTACCACATAAACAACTCCATTAGCGGCTGATGCATCCTGTTTCTTAATGTTTACTCCAAGTTTAGATTCTATCTCTTTGGCCGGAATATTTCCTTTATAAAGATATCCACTCACCAGTTTTCTGGCCTTTTTTGCACTCTTCTCTAACTTGTCCAGATTTTTCTCATTTGATTCAAGAGCATTATTTGTAGGCGCCACAACTGTAAATGGCCCTTTACCCGCCAGAACCCTGTTAAATCCCGACACCTTGATCAATTGGGCAAAATCGGAAATACTCTTCTGGTTGTTCACAACACTTATGACAGTTTTGGTCTGTAGAGACGGCGGTGAGGTACCCTGCGCCGTAGTACTATTCGAATAAATAAGAGCTGCCGTAGCAAGCAGTAAAAGACTTATGAAAGAACTTTTTAGGATTGGTTTCATAACAAATTGATTTATTTATTTTTATATGAATGCAACAATACTAACGGTCGTATATTCCTGAGCGTTCAGAAAAAATTCCCACCAGAAGGGGCTATCCTTCGAGGTATGACTTCTAATCTGACTCATTTATAAAAATAGGGATCGAGCACAGTCACCTCGGTTATTTTATCAACAGGCAGACCATTTTGTTTTGCCGCACGTCGAATAGCGTCGGCCGAAGGCGCATCATAGATGCAGAATGTTTTTTTCTTGTCCTCACTCACATACGATTGAACCCAGGTTACCTGGTCTTCCGCATTATTTGAAACAACACCCGTGCAAATATCTTTACCTACGTTATTAATCGGAATATTAAGACCGTTGGGAAAGGTTCGTTCCACAACATACCGGTGCATTATCATCTTATTTTTATCTGGATTTTTATCCTGTGCATAACCAGCAGTGGCGAAAAAAGCTGGTATCAGTAATATGAGCAATAAAGAAAACAGATCTTTCATAACGATGTCTCCTGAAATTGAAAATGAGTTGTTGATTCTGAAAAGAAATATGATTTCTATCTTCTGATATCCAATCATTGCACCGATTGGTCAATCAAGCGGAATTTTATTGGGATTTCACATACTGTTGACACCGGCTTCCTGTTCTGCATGGCAGGCATAAACCTGGTTTTACGTAACGCGTTTACGGCCGCCTCATCACAACCATGGCCTATACCCGTAATTATAAGGGGTGATACCACATTCCCCGCCGGGTCCACTACGAAACGCACGACGACGGTCCCTTCAACCCCATCTCTGCGTGCTTCATACGGGTATGTGATGGACTTTTTGAATGCTTGCAATCCGTCCAAGAACTCCGCCTTCCGCTCGTCGGGCATGAAGGATGAGACCGTTTTGGAAGCGCTCGGATGAGAAGCCGAAAGAGCATATGTGTTGCGTGCGCTGCCTTCGGTTTGCGCAAAGACCACCGGCGATGTTGCAGCAATAACAATAGCCACAAGAAACACCAGCCTTGAAGTTCCGGTATCCTTCTTAAACAGAGATATAGCGTTCATATCTGCCTCCGATTTTTGTTGAGTGAAAGTACATGGGATAACTTAGTACCCATTTAGAAAGGTGGCATCGGGAGGCTTCCCTATTTTATCGCAGTGTATTCCCTATTTTTGGTTCATCGCATGTGAATGAACAAATGCCGCGGCTTCATAACGGGAATGGATATCCAACTTTGAAAAAATAGCTGATACATGATGATCAACTGTTTTTGGGGAGATATAAAGCTGACTACCTATCTCGTTGTTAGTCAGCCCCTTCTCGAGTAGATTAAGGATCTCCATCTGCCTGATTGTCAACCCGGCGGGGTTTCTTCGGGTTGTTTTTCTGGGTCCTTTTGGAATGCTTTTTATCCCCAACTCTCTCATTTGTTGTCTGATATGTTCTAAGGTTGCCCTTGCGCCAAGACGATCGAATATTTCCAGCGCTTTTTTCATGGCATCTTCGTTTCCCTCGCTGAGTGCCATGGCTTGTTCATAGGGACATTGTAATTTTTCCCAGATTCTGGCAGCCGATTCCCAATCACCCTTGATTTGAAGAAGATAGGGTTTGGCAATTTGGTCAGGAATTTCAGTAAGGCGATTTCCTTTCCACATCCAGTAGGCAATTTCGCCGACAACCCACGGATTATCCCGGTCTTTGATGTTCTCATAAACCACAGCAACTTCGTCAAT
>Ga0102953_1001554_pt1 | contig 14476 bp, 16 predicted proteins | sample SalPon2A_C_D2_MG_FD_78509 | JGI IMG/M metagenome (GOLD analysis project Ga0102953, IMG submission 78509) | Soil microbial communities from South San Francisco under conditions of wetland restoration - Salt Pond MetaG R2A_C_D2_MG | ecosystem: Environmental > Terrestrial > Soil > Wetlands | place... | reverse complement strand
GTCATGTCGGTCTCGATCCAGCCCGGCAGGATGGCGTTGGCGGTCACCTTGTAGCGCGCCAGCTCCACCGCCAGCGCGCGCACCATGGCGAGCATCGCGCCTTTGCTCGCGGCGTAGGCCTGCGCGCGCGCCGCGCCGTGCACCGCGGCGGTGCTCGCCATGCCGACCAGGCGCCCGCCGGCGTCGCCCGCCTTGGCGCGCTCGACCATGTGGCGCGCCGCGGCGCGCAGGGTATAGAACGCGCCGTCGAGATTGACGCCGAGCACGCGCTTCCATTCGGCGCTGGCGAGCTCGTGAAACGGCCCGTGCTTCTGGCCCACGCCCGCGTTGGCGAAGCAGCCGTCGACGCGGCCCATGGCCGCCAGCGCGGCGGCGAACGAGTCCTCGACCTGCGCCTCGTCGGCGACGTCGCAGCGCTGCGCCAGCACGCGCACCTTGTGCGCCTTGAGGATCTTTTCCGCGGCGGCGTTCTTGTCCGGGTTGCTGCCCCAGATGACGAGATCGCAGCCCGCCCGCGCCAGGCCCTCGGCCATGCCCAGGCCGATGCCGCCGTTGCCGCCGGTGACCAGCGCCACCTTGCCGCGCAGCTCGCTCACGGCACGGCCTGCGCTTGCGCCTGCCTCGCCTTGCCGGGCAGCTGCAGCACGGTGGCGATGGTGAACATGAGGGCGACGAAGACGGTGAAGAACACGCCCTGCGCCAGGTGGCGGTCGAGCAGCCAGCCGTAGAACACCGGCGTGACCATCGCGCCGAGGTCGAGCCCCGAGTAGACGAAGCCGTACACTTTGCCGGTCGAGCCGCGCGGGGTGGCCGCGCGCACCAGCAGGTCGCGCGAGGGATTCGTCATTCCCGAGCAGAAGCCCGCCAGCGCGAGCACCGGCGCCAGCAGCGCGGGCGTCAGCGCATGCAGCGCGAGCGAGAGCATCAGCAGGCCGGCGGCGAGCATGCCGCTGGCGGCGACCAGGTCGTGGCGCGCGGTGCGGGTGGCGACCCAGCCGCCGGCGAGGATGCCCGCCGCGCCGCCGAGCAGGAACGCGGTCAGCGCCGACGAGGCGAGCGCGACCGGCGCGGCGTACAGGGCGGACAGGCGGCGACGCTGAAGGTCTGCACCCCGGTGAGCGCGACCGACAACAGGAAGAAGAAGAAAAAGCACATCAGCACCGGCGCCGCCGTGAGCACCCGCACGTCGCCGGCCAGGGTCGGCGCGGCCGCGCCCGGGTGCGGCCGGCGCAGCTCGACCGTGATCGCCTCGCGCTGCGTCAGCAGCACGCCGATCATGACGATGCCGAGCGCGGCGGCGGCGAGCAGCGCGGCGTGCCAACCGTAGACGCTCGAAATGCCGACGCAGAACAGCGGCGCCAGCGCCCAGCCGAGATTGCCGCCGATGCCGTGGAAGCTGAAGGCGTAGCCGAGTCGCGCGCTGTCGACGCGCGCGTTGAGGATCGCGAAGTCGGCCGGGTGGAACACGCTGTTGCCCACGCCGGCGACGAGCGACGCGAGCAGCAGCAGCGGATAGGCGTGCGCCAGCCCGGCGAGCAGAATGCCGCCCGAGCACAGCGCGAGCCCCCCCACCAGCACGCGGCGCGCGCCGAAGCGGTCGACCGCGAACCCGGCCAGCGTCTGGCACACGCCCGAGACGACGTAATACAGCGCCGACGCCGCGCCGAGCTCGGCATAGGAAACGCCGAGGTCGGCCTTGATCAGCGGGAACAGCACCGGGATGACGAGCTGGTAGAAGTGCGACAGCGAATGCGCGCTGGCAATCAGGCCGATGACCTTGGCATCCTGGCGCAGCGGGCGGACGGCGGTGTGCATGCGCTTAGGCTACCGCAAGACCGCCGACGAAGCGCGAGATGGCACCGAGCGTCGCTTCGGGCTGGTCGCGGAACGGGCTGTGGCCGCAGCGCTCGAGCTCGACCAGTTCGCACGGCCCCTTGACCTTGAGCGCGATCGCGCGCAGCTGCGCCATGGTGCCGTACTGGTCGTCGCGGCCCTGGATCGCGAGCACCGGGCAGGTGATCGCCGGCAGGTACTCCTCGATGTTCCAGTCCAGGAACTCGGGGTCGAGCCAGACGTCGTTCCAGAGGTAGAACGAGCGCCGCGGGTCGCGATGGTACTTGCCCAGGCGCTGCGCCAGGTCGCTGCTCTCGAACTCGCGCTTGGCCTGCTCGATGCTGCGCACGCAGACCTCTTCAACGAACACGTGCGGCGCCATCAGCGCCAGCGCGCGCACCGGGTTGCCGGCGCCGGCGTAGATGAGCGCGATCGACGCGCCGTCCGAGTGCCCGACCAGGATCGGGGCGCGGATCCCGCTCTCGGCCAGCACCGCCGGCAGCGCCTCGAGCGCCTCCTCGTGCATGAAGCGCACGCTGCGCCGCGGCTCGGCGAGCACGTCGGAGTGGCCGTAGCCGTAGCGGCTGTAGACCAGCGCCGGGCAGCCGGTGGCCTTGGACACGCGCAGCGGAAAGTCGCGCCACTGGCGGATCGAGCCCAAGCCCTCGTGCAGAAATACCAGTGCGGGTTTTGCGGCATCGTCGCCCTCGAACCATTCATATTCGAGCCTGTGCCCGCCAGCAGTGAGAAACGGCATGCGCGCGAGAATATCATTCGCGCATAATGCGCGCTCGATGCGCGCCGCCGCCTACCTCATCCTGCTCGCCACCCTGACGCTGTGGTCGGGCAACTGGATCGTGGCGCGCGCGGTGCGCGCGGACGTCGCGCCCGGCGTCGCCACCCTGGGGCGGCTCGTGCTGGTGCTCGCGCTGCTGCTGCCGCTGGTGTGGCGCACGCTGCCGGGCAAGCTCCGTCCGCTCGGGCGGCGCGACTGGCGCGTGCTCGCCGCGCTCGGTTTCTTCGGCGGCGGCCTGCACCTGGCGATGCAGTGGCTCGGGCTGCACTTCACCACCGCCACCAGCGGCACGCTGTATCTGTCCACCTCGCCGATCTTCATCCTGCTGCTCGCCGCGCCGCTGCTGGGCGAGCCGATCCGGGGCCGGCAGTGGACCGGCGTCGCGATCTCGTTCATCGGCGTGTCCCTGATCGCCACCCACGGCGACCTGGAAGGCGTCGCCACCCTGTCGTTCAACGTCGGCGACCTGCTCGCGCTCGGCTCGATGGCGATGTGGGCCTCGTACACCGTGTTCCTGCGCCTGCGGCGCGACGCGCTCAACACGCTCGAGTTTCTGACCATCGTCTGCGCCTTCGGCGTGCTGTGGATGACGCCGTGGGTGCTGTGGGAGGTCGCGCACGGCACCCGCGTGCTGCTGTCGGCGCGCGGCCTGCTGGCGGTGGCCTACTCGGCGATCGGCTCGCTGCTGCTCGCCTACGCCGGCTGGAGCTATGTCGTCACACGCCTGGGCGCCGCGCGCGCCGGCGTCACCATGCACCTGATGCCGGCGCTCGGCGTGCTGATGGCGGCCATCTTCCTCGGCGAGGTGCCGCACTGGTTCCACTTCGCCGGCATCGCGCTGATCCTTTCGGGCGTCGCGCTGTCCTCGTCGCGCCCGCGCGCCGCCGCCGCATGAAGCCGGTCGCCTTCGACGCCGCGCTGCGCGCGCGCCTGATCGAGAACATCGCGCGCAGCGAGCACGCCCCGCTCGAGGCGCGCAAGCTCAAGCGCGCCGCGGTGTGCGTCATCGTCGCCGACGACGGCCGCGGCGAGGCGGCGCTGGTGCTCACCCGGCGCGCCGAGCACCTGAGCACGCACTCGGGGCAGTTCGCGCTGCCCGGCGGGCGCGTCGACAGGGGAGAGAGCGCGCTCGATGCGGCGCGGCGCGAAGCGCGCGAGGAAATCAATCTCGAGCTCGCGCCGGATGACTTTCTCGGCCGGCTGGACGACTACCCGACGCGCTCGGGCTACCTCATCACTCCGCTCGTCGCGTGGTGCGCGCGACGCGCCCGCTTCGTGCCCAACCCCGCGGAAGTCGCGCAGATCTACCGCGTGCCGCTGGCCGACATCGGCCGGCCGGGCTCGCCGCAGTTCGTCTCCATCCCCGAATCCGAGCAGCCGGTGATCCGCTACCCCCTGCTCGGCACACTGATCCACGCCCCCACCGCGGCGGTGATGTACCAGTTCATGGAGGTCGCCCTGCTCGGCCGCGCCACTCGCGTCGCCCACCTCGAGCAGCCGGTGTGGGCCTGGCGCTAGGCGCTCAGCAGACCGCGGCGCAGTAATTGCGCCACCGTGCGCGCGGACGAGACGCGCGCCGACAGCAGCGGGGGTCGAACCTGCGCGTTCTCTTCCATCGCCTTTGCCGCCCATTGCAGCTGGCGCAGCAGCTCCTCCAGCTCGTCGAAAGTAGCGTCGATTTCATCCGTGTGGCGTAGTGACATGACAATTATCCTTGTCAGAACTTGAACAGAGCGCCAACACTGACGACGTCGAAATCCGAGCTGCCCACGGTGCTGCCGCCGACGCTCTGATACGCCTGGTACTCGGCGCGGAAGGCGATCTGCTGCGAGAACTCGTAGCGGCCGCCGACCCCGAAGGTGATGTCCGTGTTGGTGTCGCTGCCCGAAAACCCGGCGTTCGAGCGCAGCTTCGTGTCGCCGCGATAGCCGCCCAGCTTGCCGTAGACGGAAAACCGGTTCCGCAGCGGAAGCGTTCCGACCGCGACCAGTTCCCACACGTTCGCCGTGACCTCGCCGTTGACGCCGAACCCGGTCGCTTTGACCTTGCCGAAGTCGTGGTAGCCGAGCTCCACGGCGAAATTGCGGTCGATCTGGTAACCGCCGAGGATTCTCCACGCGGTGTCGCTGTCGTTGCAGGTGACGCCCGGCACGATGATTCCGCTGCAGCCGTCCGACGCGGTGGTCTGGCCGATCGAGGCGCCCGCGAAGAACCGATGCAGGTCTTGCGCGGCGGCGGGGGTCGCAACCGACGTGCCGGCGGCGAGAGCGAGAAAGGTGATGGCCGATCTTGCGATTTTCATTGTCTCTCCTTTCACTTGTAATCCCCCTACGTCTTATCTTTGCTCGTTGGGCCGGTGCGCTGTCAATCGGATTTGCGCGCTCGTCGCTGCCGGCCGACAGTTCTCTGTCTCTTTTGCGCCATTGCGCGCGTTACTCTGTCGCCCGAGGGCGACACTTGCTAGGCTTCACCCTTTCGTTCTTGGGCAGAGACGCATGGGCGCGAAAAGCGAGATATGGCCGAACGGAATTCCGGCGCTGGGCCAGGTCGCGCGGCGCTCGCGCGCGGTGACGGCGCGCGACATCGAGCTGTTCACCGACATCAGCGGCGACCGCAATCCGCTGCACTACGACGAGCAGGCGGCGCGCAAGACCCGCTTCGGCGGCATCGTGGTGCAGGGCGGCGTCACCAGCGCGATCCTGAACGCCGTCGTCGCCGAGGACCTTCCGGGGCCCGGCACCGTGTTCCTGCAGGTCAACTGGAACTTCAAGGCGCCGGTGCGGCCTGGCGACACGATCACCGGCGAGGTCAAGGTCACCAAGGTGCGCGACGACAAGCCGATCACCGAGCTCGAGACGCGCGTGCTGCTCGCCGACGGCACGGTGGTGCTCGACGGCAACGCGGTCTGCTATACGATGCGATGCCGCTCGGCGGCAAGTAGGACGGGGCGATGCGGAGGTGCAATTGGAGATAACAAAGGCAAGCCGGGAAAACGCCGGCGACCTCGCCTACCTGATCAACCTGGCCGGGGAAGGAATCCCCGCCTACCTCTGGCAGGGGATGGTCGAGGGCGACGAGTCTGCGCTCGACGTCGGCGCCCGGCGCGCGGCGCGCGACGAAGGCGGCTTCAGCTACACCAACGCCAGGATCTGCGTCGCGGACGGCGCCCTGCTGGGGATGATCCTGTCCTACCGGCAGCCCGACCCGTACCAGACCGGAGACCTGTCCGAATACCCGGACCTCGTGCGGCCGCTGGTCGAGCTCGAAGCCAGGGCGCCGGGCAGCTGGTACGTCAACGCGGTCGCGACCTTCGAGCAGCATCGCGGCAAGGGCGTGGGACGCAAGCTGATGGCCGACGCCGAGGACCGGGCCCGTGCGCAAGGATGCGGCCTCGTGAGCCTGATCGTCGCCTCGGAGAACGCCGGTGCGGTCCGGCTCTACCAGCGCCTGGGTTTCAGCGCCACCGCTTCCCTGCCGCTCGTGCCTTACCCCGGCGGCCCGCACGGCGGCGATTGGCTGCTGATGGTCAAGCGCATCGACTGAGGCCGGCTTCAGGCCGTCGCGCGGCGCAGCGCCGCGCGCGCCAGCAGGCGCGTCGAGTCGAGCGTCGGCAGCGGCGAGTTCGAGTCGTCCATGACGAGCGGGATCTCGGTGCAGCCGAGCACCACCGCGTCGCAGCCCTGCTGCTTCATGCGGCCGAAGACCTGCTGGAAATAGGCCACCGCCGCCGGCCGGAACACGCCGCACACCAGCTCGTCCATGATGATGCGGTTCATCTCGTCGCGCTCGGCCGCGTCGGGGCGCAGGACATCGAGGCCGAACGCCGCCAGCTTCTCGGGATAGACCTCGCTCTCGATGAGCCAGCGCGTGCCGGAGAGGCCGAGGCGGCGGAACCCGCGCGCGACGGCCTGCTCCGCGACCACCTCGGCGATGTGCAGCCAGGGAAGGGGCGAGCGCGGCAGCACCCAGGGCAGCGCCTGGTGGATCGTGTTGTCGGGGCAGATCGCGAACTCGGCCCCGATCTTCGCCAGCTTGCCCGCCGAGGCGAGCATCAGCTCGGCGACCCCCGGCCAGTCGCCGCGGTAGATGCACTCCATGTAGTCCGCCAGCGAGTGCGTGTGCATCGACACTTCGGGATGCGCGTGCGGCGCCCCGAGCAGCGCGGCGCCCTCGACGCAGATCGTCGTGTAGCAAAGCGAAGCGCCTTCGGCCGAGCAGGCGACGATGCCGATGTGCTGCGCCATCTCAATTCGAGTCGAACGTGACCGGGGCGTTCGTCAGCGCGGCGTGGCAACTGCCGCGTCCGACGACGTCCACCCATATCAGCGTATCCGCGTCCAATGCGCGCAGCGCGGCTTCCCGCGCCGCGCCCTTCCACAGCCCCCGGTAGTACGAGCCCAGAAACGAGCGTCCCATCGGCGCAACCCCGTCGGCGTTCACGTACAGGAACTCGCGCACCCGGCCGACGGTCTGGGCGCACACCTTGCGAAATGAATCGGCGGGGACGCTCATTACGGCGACGCGGATCTCGATCTGGTCCGGGTCGCGCCGGTACGAAACGCCGGCGCCTTCGACCGGGGACGGCCAATCCCCGATTCCCGAGAGCGCGACCTCGAGCTTGAAGCTGCCGAACTCGAGCTTGGACACCGGCGTCCTGCCAAGCTCCTCGAGCGGCGTCGCCCGCACGCTGCCGCTGAAGGCGGCGGCCAACGCCAGGATCAGCACGGCAATACGGGTGTTCATCGCTCCCTCTGGTTTCCAATCAATGTTAGTTGAGTTTTCGACTGTCAGGCGTAGTTCAGCTGCTTGAAGCGCAGATACAGTTCGCGGCACGCCCAGGCATCGGTCGCCGCGTAGGTGATCTGCTGCGGCGTCAGGCGGCGCGCGGCCCAGTTCGTCGTCTTCGCGCCCTTTGGGATCCGCGTGCCGAGGAAGATCCCCGTCAGATTGCGCACGCCCGTCTGCTTCAGGCCGTGGCGCTTCGCAAGCTTGCCCAGATCCACCACCGCTCTTTCCTCGAACTCGAACAGTTTCTTCAGGTTGCGCAGATCGTCGGCCACCGACACGCCCGCCTTTACGATCTCGCCCGACGAAAAGATCTCCCGCATCGCAGCGGAATAGTCCTGCTGCTGGACCTGCAGCAGGTACACCGCGCCCGCGGTGGCGAACTGCACCACGGACGGGAGATAGCTCTCCCCGGGCCTGAAGGCGGGCCGCGTCTCGGTGTCGAAGCCGACCACGCTTTCCGCGCGCACGTCCTGCAGCGCGCGCTCCAGGTCCGCTGGCGCCTCGACCACGCACACCGGCCCCTCGTAGCGCCTGATCGGCAGCTCGTTCATCGCCTCGCGCGAGATGCTGAGCGGCGTTTCGCTCGCAGGCGAGCCCGCCAGGTGGCTCATCAGAGCACGCAACCGTAGTGCGCCGAGGAGACCAGGCGCACGTACTTGTCCATCACCGAGCCGGGGCGCAAGGGCTCTTGGCGCGCCGGCTGCTTGCGCGAGGCGAGCCGGCGCGCGATCTCGGCCGCGTCCACGGCGAGGTCGAGGATGCGCGCGCGCGGATCGATGACGATGGTGTCGCCGTCCTGCACGATGCCGATCGGGCCGCCCCTGGCGGCCTCGGGCGAAATGTGCCCCACCAGGACGCCGTGCGAGACGCCCGAGAAGCGGCCATCCGTAATGAGCGCCACGTCCTTGCCCAGCCCGCGCCCCTGGAGCTGGATCGTCAGGTGCACCATCTCGGGCATGCCGGGCGCGCCGACCGGGCCGACGTTGCGCACCACCACCACGTCGCCCGCCACCACCTTGCCGCCGCGAATTGCGGTCAAGGCGTCCGCTTCGCTCTCGAACACCCTGGCCTTGCCGCGGAACGCGCCGCCTTCGAGCGTCTTGCCGCTCAGCTTCAGCACGCAGCTCTCGGGCGCGAGATTGCCCTTCAGCACGCTGATGTGCCCTCCCGGCGGCGCGACCGGGCGCGCGACCGGCCGCACGATGTCCTGCTCGCCGAGGTCAGAGAGCCGCGGCGCGTCGCGCAGGTTCTCCGCCACCGTCTTCCCCGTCACCGTCATCGCGTCGCCGTGCAGGAAACCGTGCTCGAGCAGCTCCCGCATCACCACCGGCACCCCGCCCAGCTTGTGCAGCGACACCATCGCGTACGGCCCGTGCGGCTGCAGGTTGCCGATCAGCGGCACCTTCTCCCCCACCGCCTCGATGCGCTCGACGGTGAGCGGCACCCCCGCCTCGCGCGCGATCGCGAGCAGGTGCAGGTACATGTTGGTCGAGCCGCCCATCGCGTAGGCGGTGACGATCGCGTTCTCGAACGCCTGCGGCGTCATGACGTCGCGCGGGCGCAGCCCCTTCGTCATCAGTCCGTACAGCGCCTCGACGCTCGCGTGCACGTGCGCCTTCACGTCGGCGTGCACGTCGCTCGCCGCCTCGTAATCCGCCGGCTGCGACGCCCCGCGCGGCAGCATCATCCCCATCGCCTCCGCGATCGTGCTCATCGTGTTGGCGGTGAACATCGCGCCGCAGGTCCCGCTGCCCGGCATGATCGCGCACTCGATCTGCAGCAGCTCCGCGTCCCCGATCTTCCCCGCCTCGCGCGCCGCCTGCGCCTCGCCGTGATCGAGAATAGTGAGATTGTTCCCCTTCGCCGCCCATGGCCCGAAATCCACGTGCCCCGGCGAGCTCGTCCCCGGATAAACCACCAGCCCGAACGCGTTCGTGCGCGCGAGCGGCATCATCGCCGCCGCCCCGCTCTTGTCGCAGCCCGAAATCACCACCATCGCCTGCCCGTGGTGCGCGTAATGCCCCGTCTCGAAACAATCCGCCACCAGCTCGCGCGACACCAGGCTGTACCCCGCGTTCGCGCTCCCCTGCGTCAGCGCATCCGACACCGCCGGCGCCCCCACCAGCAACCCCTGCCCGCCCCGCTCCCCGATCGCCTCCACCACCAGATCCGCAATCCGCCGCACCCGGTTGTTGCACCGGTGCGCGTTGGTATAAGGACTCCCCACCGTAACGATCGCATTGCGCTTCGCCGCCCGCGCCGGATCAAACCCCGCCGCGCGCAGCTCCACCACTCGCAGGCTTACGCTCGTATCGTTCCAGTAGCTCGTGTTCGGATCAGACATCGCGTGCGCCAGCCCTATAACACTTGTGTCAGGTTCAGATTATCGTGCACGATTGCTCTCCCATTGGCCGAAAGCCTAACATCGGAGGAGGAGACATGATTAAAGTCAGCGTGATGTACCCCAATACGCCCGGCGCGCGGTTCGATCATGCGTACTACCGCGACAAGCACATGCCGATGGTGAAGGCCAAGTTGGGCGGCCACTGCAAGTACTACACCGTCGACAAAGGTTTGGCCGGCGGCGCTCCGGGCACGTCTGCGACCTACGTTGGCATGTGCCAGATCTTCTGCGATTCCGTCGAAAGCTTCCAGGCGGGCTTCGGACCTCATGCGCAGGAGATCATGGCCGACATCCCGAACTACACGGACATACCGCCGGTGATCCAGATCAGCGAAGTCGTCGTCGGCTTGCCAAGCGGCCGCTGAGATCTACGGTTCCACCATGGGCCGCGCAATCCGCGCCTCATGGCGCTGCTGACGGGTAGTCACCAGGCGTTTGGCCCAGGCCCTCACCCTCGCCTGCCTGGCCGCGGTCGCCGGCCTGCTGCTCGCCGAACGGTTCGCGAGGCCGGTTGCGCACGCCGTTCTCAAGCTGAGCGCGAGCTTGGCGTTCGTGCTAGTCGCGCTCTCGCTCGATGCGCTCGCATCGGGTTACGGGCGCTGGATTGTTGCCGCGCTCGCCCTGACTTGGCTCGGGGATGCGGCGCTGCTCTCCAGGCGCTCGGCCGCGTTTCTGGCGGATCTCGGCGCCTTTCTGCTCGCTCATCTGTGCTTCGCGCTGGCCTTTTGCCTCGGCGCGTTCTCGCTCGAAGCGTTCCTGATCGCGCTCGCGCCTGCGCTCGGCGTCGGGGTCGCGGTCGGGCGCTGGCTGTGGCCGCATCTCGGGGCGGCTGACAGGGGCCCGGTGGCGGCCTACCTCGCGGCGATTCTCGTCATGTGCGCGGCGGCGGCGGGCTACGGCGCGGCGACCGGCCGCTGGCAGGTGCTGCTCGGCGCGGTCATGTTCACGGCCTCGGACGTCGCTGTGGCCCGCGACCGGTTCGTCGTCAGGGGCTTCCGCAACAAGGCCTGGGGATCACCCGCCTATTACGTTGCGCAGCTGATCCTGGCCTGGTCGGTCGCCTCGGCGGCGTGACCGCGGCCTAGGCGCCCTGCGGGATCTTCGAAGCCATCATCTTCCTGCGGTCGAGCCTGCGGCCGTCGACGATGAAGCTGCCGTCGCCGACGGCGTGGAGGGTGCGCTTCTCCTTGCGCGCGGGATCGATGTAGGCGGCAAGGCCCTGGAGCACGACGATGTTGTGCCTGCCGACGATGTCGGTGACCCTGCACTCGATGTTCGCCAGGCACTCCTTGATCAGCGGCGCCTTGATGCGCCTGCCGCGCACGGGGGTGAGCTTGAATCTGGCGAACTTGTCGGTGTCGGCGCCGGAGCAGGTTCCGATGCCGACCACCTTGTCGATCAGGTCGACGGTGGGGATGGCGATGACGCATTGCCGGGTCTTGCGCAATGCCGCGTAGGAATGGTTCCACTCGCCGGTGGTGATGGCGAAGGCCGGGGTGAAGTCGAGCACCATGGTCCACGAGATGGTCATGATGTTGTTCTTCTTGCCGTCGTAGGTGGTGACGAAAACGACCGGGCCCGGTTCGATCAGGGTGAAGGCCTTGCTCAGGCTCAGCTTGCGCATGGGGCGTCTCCCTATGCCTTGAGCGGCTGCACGGCGCCTTCGCTCACTGCCCAGCGCACCGTGTAGAGGTACATCAGACCGAGGATCAGCAGGTTGACGACGCCGGCGATGGAAGAGTTGAGGAACGCCTGCACGTAGTTGCCGTCCAGGTCGAAGAACAGCCCGCCCTGCCAGGCGCCGAGCGCCATGCCGACCCAGGCGAAGAACGTCACCAGCCCGAGCGAGAGGCCCGTGTTGCGCGGGGGCGAGAATTCGCGCGCGCACAGGATGAGCGCGGTCATGACGCCGGCGTAGCCGAGCCCGAACAGGGCCGCCAGCGCGTAGAGCCCGGCGAGCGTGTGAACGTGGGGAAACCACAGCGCGAGGACGGTCTGCGCCAGCGAGACGATCACGTACGCGCGCAGGTTGCCGATGCGGTCGGCGACGCGACCGGTGACGAGCCGTCCGGCGACGCCGAAAACCATCATCACCGTCAGCAGCCCGGCGGATTCGCGCGGGCCGAGTCCGAAGTCCGAGCCGAGCGCGACGACGTGCACGATCGGGGTCGCCATGCACGCGCAGCAGAAGACGACCGCGAGGCTCAGCAGCGCGATCAGCCAGGGGCGCGGTATCGCGTAGGGGTTTGGCTCGTCGGCGCCGCCGGCCGCGGCGGCCCAGCCGGAGCGGCGCGGCGGATTGCGGATCAACAGCGCGAGCGGGATCAGCACGGCGAGATAGATCAACCCCATGCTCTGGTAGGCGTGGCGCCAGCCCTGCCAGAGGATCAGGTCGCGCGCGATGAACGGCATCAGCCCCTGGCCCAGCGCGCCGCCCGCCGAGGTGATGCCGATCGCCAGGCCGCGGTTGCGCGCGAACCAGAACGTCGTAACGTTGGTGAGCGGCACCAAGATCGCACCGAAGCCCAGCAGGCCCATCAGCGCGTGGTAGGCGTAGAGTTCCGCCGGCGTGTTCAGGCCCGAGAGCAGAAAGAACGCCGCGCAGGGAACGAGCGATCCGAGCAGCACCACGCGGCGCACCGGCAGGCGGTCCGAGAAATGCCCCATCACGATGCCACCGAGGCCCGTCGACATCGTGGCCACGGAGTACGCCGCGGCGATTTCGGCGCGCGGCCAGCCGAACTCGGCGGCCAGCGGCTTGAGAAACACTGCGATGTTCACGATCGCACCGAACGCCATGCCCGTCATCACGGCGCAGGCGGCGACGATCACCCAGGCGTACGGCTGTTCGCGATCGAGCACAGAGTTCATCGGCCCTGACCGAAGTGTGGCGCAGCCCGCTAATGTAGCGCGCGATCTTCCTGCGTGCGCGCTAGCTCACATCTCGAGAGGCTTCCAGTATCCCGTGAGTTCGAGGTAGCCGCGGCCGGCTTCTTTGCCGCCCTGCATGGCGCGCACGGCGCCTTCCCAGTAGATGGTGCCGGTGCTGGCGCGGGAGTCGAGTTCCTGGTCGTTCATCAGGGGCTCGAGGTCCCACGACTCGCCGCCGGCGGTGAGGCGCATGGCGACGGGATATTCGACGCTGGTGCGCGGGGAGCGCCAGGTGCGAAGCGGCTCGAAGGTGATCTGGGCGGGGGTGAAGACGGTCTTGCCCTGCTCCGTCTTCAGGGTACCGCCGGCGTAGTAGACGCCGCCGCCCTTCTTTCTTATGCGGAAGGCCATGAGAGCGGCGCCGCGCTCGAGGTTGATGCCGCACCAGTCCCAGCCGGCGGCTTCGGCGGCGAGGTAGTTGCTTGACCATTCGTGGTCTAGCCAGGCGCTGCCGGTGACTTGCTCTTTGCCCTTGCCGCGCTCGATGCTGCCGCGCACCTCCAGGTGCGGGCGACTGTAGTAGTAGCTCGCCTCGCCGCGGCGCGGGCCTTTGCGGCTGTAGCCGGCGTCGCCTTCGAGCAGCGGCCGGGCGTGGGCGGCGAGGCTCAGGTCGAGGGCGAACTCGCGCGCGGGGATTGTTGCGTGGTAGCTGTCGCCGTCGAGCCTGAAGCGCCAGTCGTCGATCCAGGCGTCGGTGGTGTTTTCTGCCGCGCCGGCGAGGCCGAGCGCTTCGCGCCCGGCGCGCTGGTCGTCGCGTAGCCGCCCGTCGGACGGGTCGGCGAGCGCGGCGTGGGCGAACACGATCTGGCGCGGGGTGAAGGCGCTCGGGTTCTCGGTCGCGAACGGAAGGCGCGAGCGGAAGAAGGTGACCTGGAAGCCGAGCGGCTCGTTGCCCGCGGCGAGCCAGCCGGTGGCGTACCACCACTCGGTGCGGTACTCCGGATGCGCGCCATGGTCGCGGGGGAAATGAAGGGGGTGATCGGGAACGACCTGAGGAAAAGAAACCTCCTTCGCAACCAGGCTGCGAGTAACCCCCAGTAAAACCAACCCCGATATGAAATCTCTGCGCTTCACCAGTCCTCCCGCACGGCGCGCACGGCGCCGATGCCCATCGCCTCGCGTCCGGAAAGCCAGGCGGTGAGCGCGGCGAGGACGATCAGGACCGCGGTGAGCCAGGCGAGCATTGCATATGGAAGGTGGGTCTCCATGCCCCAGTTGAACGACTGGCGGTTGACGACGTGGATCAGGATTTCGCCGATGGTGAAGCCGACCAGCATGCCCGCCGCGGCGCCGAGCAGCGCGAGCAGGCCGCCCTCGGCGGCGAGCATGGCGCCGATCTGGCCGCGCGTCATGCCGAGGTGGCGCAGCATGCCGAACTCGCGCCGGCGCGCGAGCACGATCGCGCCCAGGCTCGACGAGAGGCCGAACATGCCGACCAGCACCGCCACCGCCTCGATGGCGTAGGTGATGGCGAAGCTGCGATCAAATATTCGCAGCGACGCGCGGCGGATCTCGCCCGGGGTGGAGATCTCGAGCTGCTCGCCGCCGGGCAGCGCGCGCACGGCGCCGATCGCTTTCTCGACTTTGGTGCCGGGCGAGAGCCAAAGCGCGGCGTCGTTGGCGCGCCGGTCGCCGGTGATCTTCGCGTACTGGTTGCGGTCGATGATGATCGCGCCCTGCTGGCGCGCGTAGTCGCGCCAGACGCCGGCGACGACGAAGGGATG
>Ga0102953_1001553_pt1 | contig 14476 bp, 12 predicted proteins | sample SalPon2A_C_D2_MG_FD_78509 | JGI IMG/M metagenome (GOLD analysis project Ga0102953, IMG submission 78509) | Soil microbial communities from South San Francisco under conditions of wetland restoration - Salt Pond MetaG R2A_C_D2_MG | ecosystem: Environmental > Terrestrial > Soil > Wetlands | place... | reverse complement strand
GTTGTATCCGTATCACCGCTGCAAATGGCTGAAGTAACCTCGGAGATTGCAAATGGAGGCTATCACGTACAGCCTCACATTGTGCGGGCAATACATAAAACCAACGACACGTGGCTGATTACTCATCCGGAGAAAACCAAGATAGGCTGGGTTAATGAAAAAGACCTGGATATCGTTAAATCCGCAATGAGAAAGGTGGTTACCGAGGGAACAGCCAGATGGTATGCCAATATTAAAGGTATTCAGATTGCAGGAAAAACCGGCACGGCGCAGAATCCACACGGTAACGACCATGCCTGGTTCATCAGCTTTGCCCCATATAAGCACCCGCGCATAGCTATGGCGGTATTAGTCGAAAATGCCGGCTTTGGATCCGCCTCGGCCGTACCCATTTCGACATTGCTTATCGAAAAATATCTGACGGGGAAAGTCGAACAGAAGCAACTATTTAAACGAATGGTAAACTTTAAACCCGACAAATACGACACCACGGGTAGCGAAGAATGAATTGGTACAGAAATATCGACTGGGTATTGATACTGAGCTGGGTAGCCCTCACAGCCATCGGGCTTGTGGCTATTTACAGTGCCACGCAAGGTCCGGTTGCACGGTTTTTGCCGGGTCACATACAATCGAATTTTACGAAACAGTTGGTCTGGGTTGGGATAGCCCTGCTTATTTTAGTTCTTACCCAGTTTACGGCTCCCCGTACCTTTCAACAGTTGTCCTATTTCCTGTACGGATTCAGTTTGCTTCTGATGGTAGCTACCCTGATGTTCGGTGTCCAGGTAAACGGCGCACGTAGCTGGATCTCGTTTGCAGGCATCAGCTTTCAGGTAAGTGAGCTGACAAAACTGACCACTATCCTGGCCGTTGCCAATTATCTTTCCAGCCGGCGTGATATTTCTGCTGAACGGTTGGGATCGGCGCTCGTAGCCGTAGGCATCATTCTGGTACCTACTGTGCTCACCATCCTGCAAAATGATACCGGCACGGCACTCATCCTGCTATCTCTCATCCCAATTATGCTGTTCTGGTCAGGACTACCACGCGGAATCTCCCTATTCATGATCTCACCGGCTATTATTGGCTATTTTGCTATCCTTCACTGGTACTGGGGATTACTCGCGGCAGGCATACTGACCATAATGATTTTCTTCGTCCAGAAGCGGCTATGGCTCACAATCACCGCGCTTGTTTGCGGCCTTCTTATTGTAGGCGGTGTGCAAATAGCGTTGCTTAAAGTGTTGCAGCCGCACCAGAGGGCACGTATCGAGGCTTTCACCAATCCATCATTTGATCCGCATGGAGCCGGCTGGAATGTGATTCAGGCAAAAACAGCCATCGGTTCAGGGGGTTTTACTGGCAAAGGGTTCATGAAAGGAACGCAAACCCAGCTTCGGTTCCTTCCGGAACAATGGACTGATTTCATTTTTTGCGTTATCGGTGAAGAATTTGGATTTGTAGGCGGTGCAACCGTTCTCGTCATATTTATTCTTCTTCTGCTGCGACTGCTAAACAATGCCGGTGAGCAGAAGCACCCGTTTGCACAACTTGTCATTGTGGGGGTAGCAGCCATCTTCTTCATACATATGTTTATTAATATTGGAAGTGCCATGGGTATTCTGCCTGTTATAGGCGTACCGTTACCATTTATTTCTTATGGCGGGTCAGCATACCTCTCAAGCACACTCATGCTTGCCATATGTATCAACCTGGCTTTGTACGACCGCGAGTTTAGTATCTTTGCCTGACCGGAATGACTCATAGTCACTTAGCTTAACTGTCATTTTGTAGTCACTCAATAGTCATTCAGTTGTTGCCAATTCTCTGGGAAAGAACGAATTTAATCTTGGACATTTCAGATGAATAACCACCAAATGACCATTGCATGACTTATTCCCTTACGCCCCTATTCTCTAGATCTCGTTCTTCGAACACCTTATCCGTCCGCAGATTAAATCCCGTCCGGTGATATTGCGTATAGCCGAATCTTTTTAAACCCTCAAAATGCTGTCTCGTGGGATAACCAACATTCGAATCCCAGCCATAGCACGGATAGTCTTCATGTAGCTTATGCATTAGCTCGTCGCGGTACACTTTGGCCAGGATGGAAGCTGCTGCAATGGATGCCGAACGGTCGTCGCCTTTTACAATACAGTTCACCGGCGTCAAAGTATCCAGGTAGCGGTTGCCATCAACCAGAAGGTAATCGGGGGATGGATCAATCTGATCAACACATTTTTGCATCGTCAGCAGTGATGCCCACAGAATATTATGTTCCCTGATTTCCTCCACAGACCCCTCCTTGATTATCCAGCCCGTTGCGTTTTTCTTGATGATACCTGCTAAACGCTGGCGCTCGGCCGCGGTCAGTTTTTTGCTGTCCCTCAGCCCCTCTATACGATCTCTGTTAAGATTGAGAATGACACCAGCGGCGACGACAGGGCCGGCCAGGCACCCCCTGCCGACCTCATCCAGTCCAATCACGTTTCGATAGCCTTCATTCCATAACCGTTCTTCAAAATCGTACATCCTTTTTGTAATCATCCGATACTGCCCGTTTTAAAAAAAATGGTTCAGACGAAAAGTACCAAATCATAGGGGTCCGTGAAATTATTTACCCCTTCATCTCGTTGTGAAGATGTAATAAAAGTTTGACTATATGCATGTTCAATATCTAAAGTGGGACCCCCGGCGACGGCAAAACAATGGCAGTATTTTTGATCGTCTGAAAGATATTTTCGATCAGTTGCTCTTGATTAGTGGTGGTGATGTAGCCCAGGCGTTGCGTTGGTTAACTGATCTTGATAAGGAATATGGATTAACAGACGATGCCGAGGGGTATTCTGTGTCTGATTTTATCGATGAACTGAAAGAGAGGGGATATCTTAACGATGATAACAAGACAGGACAGATAATTCTCACAGCTAAGGCAGAAAGAGGACTCAGGCAACGATCCCTCGAAGAAATTTTCCGGGGGGTAAAACAAAATGGATTGGGCAACCATCGTACTAATTTTAGCGGTAAAGGACTCGAAAGAGAACCTGAATCACGGAACTGGCAATTTGGTGATGATATCCACAATATGGATGCGACCGGAACGATCCTCAATTCACTGAAGCACAGTACGCTTGACCAATTTTCTCTTCAGGAAGACGATCTCCGGATATACGAACAGAATCATTACTCAACCGTAGCCACCGCCCTATGCATCGATCTGAGCCACTCTATGGTGCTATACGGTGAAGACAGAATCACCCCGGCTCGAAAAGTAGCACTTGCTCTGGCGGAGCTGATCATGAATCAGTTCGAAAAAGATTCTCTCGATATCATTGCTTTTGGAAATGAGGCGTGGCAAGTTCAACTAAAAGATCTCCCGTATCTACAGGTCGGACCTTATCACACCAATACAAAAGCCGCCCTTGAATTGGCCAGAAGTACCCTGCAGCATCGCAAACATGCCAACAAACAAATTTTCATGATCACTGATGGTAAACCATCCTGCATGATTCACAACGGCAAAATGTACAAAAACAGCTTTGGACTGGACCGGCGTATTGTAAACAAGGTTTTGGATGAGGCCGTAAAATGCAGGCGCGAACAGATTTCCATTACCACATTCATGATAGCAAGAGATCCGTATCTGCAAAATTTTGTCAGGAAGCTTACCGAAGCCAATCGCGGTCGCGCTTACTATGCTTCCCTGGATAAGCTTGGGGGATATGTATTCCAGGATTATATGCGAAACAGAACCAAACGGCTCGATTAAATATTCCGATCCTCATTATTAAGGGTTAAAGCCTTTCTCTTTTTTTGTGCAAGCTTAACCCTGTGTTCAGGATCTGTCGAGAATTTGATCCATAATCCTCGTTGCTCGCAACCCTGTTTTGCCTGTACTCACGCACTTCCCCAATCCTAGTAATTCGCTGACGACTTGCTCAATCAGAGGTTGTTGCACATGATCGGGGTGGGCTATCTCAAATTCTTCCATGTCAGTCTCTTTCTCCAGCCTGATTTTATTATCACTGAAGAATGAAAACATGATCCTGCCTTTGCTGCCAATTATTTCTGTGTTCTCGCTTATCTGCTCTGGTGAAACTGTGAAGCACCAGACTCCATTGCCAATTACCCCCGATTCAAATTCAAGGCTCGCCGAGACAATGTCGTCTGCCACATACAGTGATGCTTGATTGGTGTTGACGCCAACTGCAGTTTTGACAGGTCCTAACAGATAATCAAGAAAATCAATCTGATGGGATGCGAGATCATGGAAATGTCCCCCGCCTGAAATATCCGGATTGACACGCCAACCCGGGTTACCCACACGTTCTTCAGGTTTGGCAGGCCATAAGAGCTTCAGATTCACAAGTTTAACATCACCGATACTTCCGGAATCAACTAATTCCTTAACTTTCAGGAAATAAGGTAAAGCGCGCCGGTAGTATGCGACAAACAGTGGTAACCCTTTTTCCTCACTTACCCTGACCATTTGTTCACACTCCCCCGCATCCATACCCATTGGTTTTTCCACATATACCGGTTTGCCCGCCTCAAGGGCCAGTCTGGTATACGCAGCATGCGTCTGTGGCGGCGTGGCAACATAAACAGCATTGACCCCGGGATCATTGATCAGCTCATTGACGTCATTATACCACCTGGGTACATTATGCCTTCGGGCGTAGTCCGCTGCTTTGTCTGCATTGCGACGCATGACAGCCACCAGGCTTGAACCAGGAACTTTATTAAATGCGGGCCCGCTTTTAACCTCTGTAACATCACCACAACCAATGATGCCCCACTTTACTTCACGTACACTCATCATTCTTACTTTGTTACTATTTCCCAGGCTATTCAGATAACATCCGGAAGAAGGATACGAATCCCTGACAAAAGATGGCATAAAAAAACCGGCCCTTGTACAACACAAAGGCCGGTCACATAAAATAAATCGTAGCTATTTTCTTTCTACAGATTCAGCTTATCCATCACTTTCTGTGTGATATCATATTTTTGTTGAGCTTGATCAGAGGCATACAGGATGATATAATCGCCGTTTCCCGTAACCGTGTTAAACACATAGGTCAGGTCCATACTCTTAGCCACCTCATTTATGGCTTTCTGCACCTTGTCGAGGATAGGGCTCATCAGTTGCTGTTGCCTGTTTTGAAGTTCGTTTGAATATTCCTGCTGTAATTGACCAATCTGCTGATTCAAGCTGTCGAGGTGTGCCTGTTCCTGTTTTTTGGCGACATCAGAAATTACAGCTGATTTTTGCTGAAATTGCTGTACTTGTTGCTGTAAATCAGCCCGTTTTTGTGAAAGTTGCTGACGCAACTTATCCTGAAAATTTTGCAATTTCTTCTGTACTGCAGCCATATCCGGCATCTTACTCAAAATAGTCTGGGGGTCAACGTACCCTATTTTAAGTTGCTGGGCATTTGCTGTGGCACCCCAAACACACAGTACAAGAGTAACGAGTGAAACTGAGAATACGCGCTTCATCATAACTTTAGCCTATTGTGTTAATTTATCAATTACCTTTTGGGTGATGTCGAGGTTCTTTTTACTGCTTTCTGACGTATACATGAGGATCTGGCTGCCATCCTGGGTTTCTTTATTCACCACAAAATCCAGTTTCATATCCTGAGCAACCTCTTTAATGGCGCTTTGAATATCATCAAGTATCGGCCCAAGCAACTGTTGACGTTTTTGCTGTAATTCCGATTGAGCACTTTGTTGATATTGCTGCAACTGCTGGGAAAGCTGACCTAAATGTGCCTGCTCTTTCTGATCCTCAGCCTGGCTAAGAGTCGCCTTTTTGTTTTGATAATCGGTTATCTGCTTTTGGTAGTCCTTAACCTTTTGCTGATAGTCAATTTGTTTTTGCTGCAGATAATCGTTCAGTTTCTTTTGCACAGCAGCGGTTGCCGGTAAAGAATCGAGAACTTCCTGAGGATTCATAAAGCCTATGCGTAATTGTTGGGCCTGAACTAATCCCGGACCGATGATCAGCAAAATCCCAAACAGGAATAGTGTTTTTCGATACATAAAAAAATCGACTTGTTTTTGGTTGTTGAAATAAAATAAGTGAGAGTATAGGAACTTTTCTTTTCAATTGCCTGTTTGTTCCACTTGAATTCCCATTTCCTGAAGGATCTTGTCACTTAAATTCCATTCCGGACGAGTATAAACAAACAGATAGTCTCCAGACCTGTCAAAGACGTAATCGTATCCTTCCTCTTGTGCGACTGTATTAACGGCCTTGAGAATTTTTTGTTGTAAAGGCTGGAGCAATTCCTTCTGTTTCTGATAATATTCTCCATTTGGACCGAATTTCGAATCAAGAAAATTATTCTTTTCCTGAATCTTATCCTGTATTTCCTGTTGTTTTTGCTTTCTTACTTCCGGGGTATACAGTATCTCTTTGGCCTTATAGTCGCTTTTCATTTGAGCGATTTGTTGATCCATCTTGTCGACCTGTTTCTTCCAATCCTTACTCATCAGATCGAGCCGCTCTTTTATCCCCGAATACTCCGGGATTTTGGACATAATATAGTCGGAGTCGATGTATCCTATCTTCTGCTGTGCTAAAGTTGAAGATACACCTACCATTGCTATCGTCAAACTGAAAAGACCGAAAGTAAATGCACGTTTCATCAGAATGAAGGACCTATGTTAAACAGAAACTCCCATTGCCCCGGTTTTACACTTGTATTCGGAATACCATCGAAACGGTACCCATAACTCAGATCCACCATGCCAAGAATCGGTAGGAAGATACGGAGTCCGAAACCGGCGGAACGCTTAATTTTAAAAGGATCAAAATTATTGAAACCAAGATAAGCATTGCCACCTGCTGCGAAAATATAGGGAATCAACTGCACCTGTTCATTACTTACCACCGGATAACGCATTTCTGAGTAGTATTTGATATACATAGTACCCCCGACCGGCAATCCATTTACGAAAGGTGAGATGGACCCATTGTACCCTCCCGGGTATCCACGCAGATCGATGTTATCCCTCGTGAATGTCTGTTGCTGCTGAAGCGGGGTACCACCCAGATAGAATCGCTCAAAAGGACTCTGGTTTCTGCTTCCGAAATACCCCATATGCCCAAGTTCCATACTGTTTGTAAAAGTCAGCTTGCCAACGACGGGCATATGGTGCTGGTACTTGAAGAGGATCTTATAATATTGCGATAATCCCGCAAGTGGTGGAGCTAATTCCGCAGTTAACGAGAGTTTAGAACCGCGTGTCGGATTCAAATAGTTGTCCAATGAATTCCTGGCAATGGTCTCTGAAAGTGTCAGTGTTGACAGTTTCCCGTTATCATTGTAGTAGGAACCCTGAACATTATACTTTTGGAATTGCAGGCTGGTTGTTTGTGAAAAATAATCATCCGGCCACGTTAATTGTCTGCTCGATGAAACACCCAGGGCTAACACTTCGTCCCTGCTGGGCATATTGGTATAGTAATCGGTATACTTATACAGACTGTAGGATGTATTAAACCCTAAAGATACCGGACGCCCGTTGAACCATGGTTCATTAAAACTCAGACTGTAGTTTTGGTAACCACCTCCGGTAACCTGGACTCCCAGCGACAGTTTCTGGCCGTCGCCGGTCGGTATCGGCCACTGTTTGCCAAGATTTTGTATGGAGAAGTTATTGAAATTAATTTTTGCCGACAGGATCAGGCCTATTCCCTGTCCACCGAAACCACCGGAAAATTCAAAGTTATCATTTCCGGTTGTCTCCTTCAGATCATAGGTAACATCTGCCGTTTTATTCTGATAATCATAGTCCAGCTGCGGGTTGATTCCCTTCGGTGAAAAATATCCCAGAGTGGTCAATTCACGTACCGATCGCATGATATTCGATCTGCTATAGACATCGCCGGGATAGGTTCTCAGACTGCGTCGAATGACATTATCGTTGGTTCGTGTATTCCCGCTGATCGAAACTTTTCGGAATTTGGCGATCTTGTCTTCCGTGATATGAAAGTGGATATCCAGTGAATCCTTATGTACCACTTCGATATCCGGCTGAATCTGTGCGAAAAGGTAGCCGATATCCTGATACATACTGCTGATATCATCGTTATTTTTATTGAACTGAGTATTCTGATCAAATTTCTCCTGATCGAATACATCACCTTTTTTCATATCCAGGGCCTGGCTCAATTGCTTGTCCGTATATACGGTGTTGCCCTCCCATGTGACATTTCGAACGAAATACTGTGGCCCCTCATATACGTGGATATCAATTCCGATTCCCTTTTTCCCTTTGCCAATATCATACACGTATACAGAATCACTTTTTATATAAAAGTCACGGTAGCCATGGTTCTTATAGAAATCGGCAAGCTTGGTCTTTGCATCTTCGTACTTATCCCTTTTAAAAGTGGCCTTAGAGAATATTCTCCACCAGGCGTCCTGCTTTACGCCCTTCAGATGGTGACGAAGGGTTTTGTTGGAAAAAGCCTTATTTCCAATAAATCTAATCCGCTTGATCTCAAGCCTTTTCCCTTTATCAACCTTAAAAATAGCATCAGCCCGGTTCTGTGTCGTATCGATAATCTGGGTTTTCACTGATACTTTTGTACCCCAGTATCCTTTCTTTGCAAAAAACCGTTTGATGGTGTTTTCGGCCTGTGCTTCACCCGATTTGGTAAGAGCATAACCAACAAGCAGCGGCATCCTGTCTTTTAGATCATGCCGCTCCGATCGTTTAACACCATCAATCTTGTAATGTGCAAGCCGTGGCTGTTCGGTCACCTTGATCTCAAGATCTACCTCTGTTCCATTGCGGCTTGTTTGAAGGATTTCCACATCCGAAAATAAACCGGTCTGGTATAACCGTTTAATCGCCTTACCAATGTCTGGTCCGGGGATCTTAATTGTTTTCCCTTTGGTTAATCCTGATGCCGATGCGATAAAACTATCTTCATAGCTTTTGTTCCCCACCACTTTTATCGATGCAATGGTGTATTCACTCGTAACGATATCAAGCGGGTTTTGAATGTTGAAAGAGGTGGAATCAGTGGTAGTCTGTGCAAGAACATAACCTGGTAGCAAACCCAGAAATAATAATAACAGCAGACCTTTTTTGTTGATCAGATTTATTTTTTGCACGTTTTTAAACAAGGTGTAAGGGGTACACTGATGCATATCGGTGGACACATAGCCATCGTGGGAACTCATCTGCATGCGTTAACCCACTTGCATGTCTTTTTTCTGTATTTGTTCGGAGATTTTTCCGTACCGGCGCTCACGTTGTTGATAAGAACGGATAGCCTGGTATAATTCTTTTCTTCTAAAATCAGGCCAGAAGGTTTCCGTGATATAAAGTTCAGAATAGGCCGATTGCCATAGCAGGAAATTACTAAGCCGGTATTCACCACTGGTACGAATTATTAAGTCTGGATCGGGAAAATCAGCTGTAGACAGATGCTGATTAATCATAGAACAGTCAATATCTTCAGGAGTTAATGAACCTTCCTTTACCTTCATAGCCATTTTTCGGAACGCCTCGGTAATATCCCAGCGGCCGGAATAACTCAACGCCAGACACAACTGCATACGTTTGTTATTCTTGGTGACTTCTTTCGCTTCATTTAGTGCACGCAAACAACCCGATGGGAACCGATCGACCTGGCCAATGGTGACCAGTTTAATGTCGTTATCGATCAAGCGTTTCGTTTCTTTTCGTAATGTCTGTATCAATATCTGCATCAAACCACTGACCTCTGTCGACGGCCGGCCCCAGTTTTCAACGGAAAAGGCATAGAGCGTCAAATATTTAACGCCCAGTTCGGCACAGGCTTCGGTAATTTCCCGAACAGAGTCGACACCGGTTTTATGGCCGTAAATACGCACATTTCCCCGGCTTTTAGCCCATCGGCCATTGCCATCCATGATGATGGCAATATGCGTAGGCACCTCACCCGCTTCAAGGACTTCATCCTTGAACTTCCGGATCTCTTCCGCCTGTTCTTCTTTTTTATTCAGTGATAGAATATTCACCAGGAAATCTGTGCTTTACGATATTACAGTTTTTGATATTAGAACATTCTTTAAGTTATTTCAACCCTAATCAGTGCCGCTTTATTGTACGAACAAGCGTAATCATTTCAATTAGGGCAGAAACCGCTTCTTCTCCTTTGTTACCGGCCTTTGTCCCGGCGCGCTCAATAGCCTGTTCTATGGTTTCGGTAGTCAACACCCCAAAAGTAACAGGTTTATCATAGGAAAGATTCAAACTCGAAACCCCACTATTTACACTCTGACAAACATAGTCAAAATGCGGAGTGGCTCCACGAATGACAGCTCCCAGGCAGGCCACACCATCGACATCTGTATTTTCGAGTAATGCCTTGGCTGTAAAAGGTATCTCGTAGGCACCGGGGCAATAAGCCACGACGATGTTCTCTTCATCAACTCCCAAACGTCTCAGAGCACCAAGAGCTCCCTCCCGCAGTGAATTTGTAATGAAATCATTCCAGCGGGAGACGACCAGGCCGATCTTGAGACCGTCAGCGCGATTTGAACCTTCGAATACTTTCATCAACTATCAGACATTATTTTCATCAGTAACAATTACCGCATCCTGACGCTGAAACGCGGCATCTCGTATACGCTGCGCCTCCCGTAGGGATACGGCTACAATACCAAAATTACATTCATCATCATAACGAAAACCATGATAATCACTGCCTCCGCTAATCAGAAGATCATGCTTATCAGCCCAATTGTGATACTTTTTCTGCAACTCATACGGATGGCTCGGGTGTACGTATTCCACTCCGTCAATCCCGGCATCCAACATAACCTGCAGATCTTTTTCTGAGTAGTAAACTCCGGGATGGGCCAGCATCAGAACACCGCCGGCATCCTGCGCAAGTTCCGCCACATCCGCCACAGATCTGTATTCACATTTAAAATAAGCCGGACGATTGTTGCCAAGATACCGCAAAAAAACTTCTCTTGTATTCCCCGCGTATCCTTTTTCTACCATTACACTCGCAATATGCGGTCTGGCGATGCTGGCACTTAGCCCGGCACGCGCCAGAACCTCGTCGAAAGAGATATCAAACCCGAGTTTTTTGAGATTGCCCACGATCTTTTGTGCCCGGTAAACCCTGATCTTTTGTTGCTCCTTCAAAAACTTCCTGATCCTGGGATTATCGTACTGGAAACCGTACATAAGAACATGACACTCCTTACCGTTGAAATCAACGGTGATTTCAACTCCGGGGATAATGTCTATTCCTACTTCATCTGCTATCTTTTTCGCCTCCGGAATACCGTCAACCGTATCATGGTCGGTAATTGATATGATACCGAGATTGCGAAGACTTGCTTCTCTGACAATCTGTGCGGGTGTTAGTCGGCCATCGGAGATGGTTGTATGAATATGTAAATCTGCCTTTTTCAATGGATCAATTCTTGACAGCCAAAATACGGTCGTACTTTTCGTGATTGTCCAATACCTTTACGGCGCTTTGCACGTCGGGATCGGTTGCCAATTCAGCACGAATTTTTCCTTTTTGGCCATAATACCTGGACAAAATCTCCAGGTATAATTCTTCTCTAATTTCAGGTGCTTCTCTTGCAAAAGCATGTTCTTTATATCTCACCAGTAAAGAATCCAGGGTGTTAATAGGTCGCATAGCCTGGATAGAATCTGTTGATATCAGTCTTGTTTTTAATTTACTTAAGTAGCGTTGAGCAGGTATTTGATAATGAAAATGCTCTGCATTCAAGTATTCTTTGAATGCAGAAAATAGTGAATCAGATACACTTTGAGAAACGAATTTTGGATGATCTGCCGTATACCGGCTGGCAAAAAAGAAATATTGACTCTGTTGTAGCAAGGCAATTTGAAGCAAACCAAGCTTTTCGGGTTTGATCAGGATATCCGGTTCTATACCCATTCCACCAAAAACTGTCCTGCCATTATGTGTCTCATAGGCTTTACGTAACGAATCCGGAACTCTCTCAGCTCCATAATCCTGATCATGCGTATAATTGATTGCCTGAATACACCGGCCGCTCGGGGTATAGTATTTGGCAGTAGTGAGCTTAAGTGCCGTATTATAGGCAAGTGGTTTCACTATTTGCACCAGTCCCTTGCCAAAACTTCTCTGCCCGATGATAACAGCTCTGTCCAGATCCTGCAGGGCACCGGCAACAATTTCAGAAGCACTCGCACTTCCATTATTTAGTAACACTGCCATTCCGCCATTAGGAAACACGGCCGGGGCCGAAGTGTAATAGGTAGAATTATTTTCCGGATTTCGACCCTTGGTACTGACCACTTCACGGCCGGGCGGTTCAAACAAGTCAACGGTACCAACTGCTTCTGAAAGCAATCCACCAGGATTATTTCGCAGATCGAGAATGAGCCCCCTTAAATGACCGTTTTTCTTCAACCTCAACAAAGCCTTTTCTACCTCTTTTGAAGTATTTTGCCCAAATTGCCGGATCAATATGTAACCAATTGTGCTATCCGGATCTACGAATCCACTGTAAGTTACGTTATGAACCACGATTTCCTGCCTCTTCAGGTTGAAGAGGATCGGCTGCTCAATGCCATAGCGCTTTACAACCAGCGTTACGTCGGTATTTGGTTCACCTTGCAGTTGATTCTGAATCTCATCAAGCGAAAGATTGTCCACCTTTTGACCGTTTACAGTCAATAAAACATCGCCCGCTTTGACTCCTTTACGAGATGCAGAGTAACCTTCGATAGGGGCAATCACCACTACTTTTCCGCCTCGTGCGCCAACCTCCAATCCAACCCCGGCATATTTGCTGGTAGCAATGATGTCCAACTCCTGATTTTCCCGTTCGTCGATCAGAACGGTATATGGATCGAGTGTGCCGAGCATGGCGTTAATAGCCGTATGGATGAGTTCCCCCGGGTCAACCTCATCCACATAATCAACAGATACGGTTCTGAAAACTTCACTAAAAATGGTGAAGTTTTTTTTGATGGAAAAATATAAATCGGGACGGGCGGCAATGAAGCCGCCACCGACAATCACTAATAGGCATAGTCCGGATAGGAAAATGCGCTTTTTAAAAGCGTTCATAGCTTGAGGCGTAAAGCCTATTTTTTGCTGATCAGTAGGGTTTGTCCGGGATATATACGGGAGGTACGCAAATGATTTACCCTTTTAATTTCGCTGATAGATGTATTGAATGCATTGGCGATATCGTAAAGGCTGTCATTCCGTTTAACCGTATAACTCGTGTAATTATCGGATGAGGCCATTTTTACATTTGCCGCAGTATTGTTATCACTGTGCTGGCGCCGTTCACGTACTTGCTTCTGTGCAAAAGTCATCCTGTTAATATCGCGATAATAATCAACTTTGTCTTTCGGAACGTAGATCCGCAGTTTTTCCCCAACATGGATCAGATTTCCGGTGTGGTTCCAGGAACGGATTCTCCATGCTTCGGTATCATACCACTCGGCAATATATCCGATATTATCACCAGTTTTTACGGTATACCAAAGCAGATCCGTGCCTGAAGGTCTCCTGCTTCTGGAAGACCGGCTTCGCGACGCATAAACGGTCTTGGACGACAATGACGGACGATCAGCTTGTATCTGATGCTTACTCCCCGGAGGCAATGGTATAATGATTTTCTGACCGGGATAAATGGTCCGTGAGAGATCTTTATTCGACGCATAAAGGGCGTGAACAGAGGTACCATAGTGGTGTGCTATGTAGCCCAGTGTTTCACCGCGGTGTACGGTGTGAACCAGTACTTCCTTCTTGTCGGAATCGGGTACTTTCGAATAAGCAGCCAGGAACGATTCTTTCGAACCATCCGGGATTTTCAAAGGGTAAGGATTAGGGCCGGGAGGTGTTGCCCATCTGAGCAATTCCGGGTTCAGTTTTTTCAGAGAATCTACTGTGATATCAGCACATTTGGCAAGGACACTCAGATCAACTGATCCTTTGATTTTCACAATGTCATAAGAGTACGGTTGAATTCCATAGTCTTTCTTGAATCCAAACTCCGTCGGATGGTCAGCGATCAACGTTGTGGCTATAAAAGATGGAACATAACTCCTGGTTTCCCTCGGGAGGTATCTGGAAAGCTTCCAAAAATCTTTCGACCCGGCTCTTCTCGCGGCCCTTCGAAGTCGTGCGGGGCTCACATTGTAATCAGCCAACGCCAGATACCAGTCGCCCCATATGTTGTGCAAGTCTTTCAAATAACGTGCGGCCGCGAGTGTTTCTTTTTCGGGATCACGGCGCTCATCAACCCACCAGTTAACCTCCAGCCCGTACACGGTGGCTGTTGAACGAATGAATTGCCACATACCCACGGCACGTGCCCAACTTCTTGCATTGGGATTCAAACCACTCTCGATCATCGCAAGATGAACCAGTTCGGGCGGCACACCCACTTTCTTGAAGATTTTCTTCATCATGGGGAAGTACTTCTCCGAC
>Ga0102953_1001551_pt1 | contig 14480 bp, 12 predicted proteins | sample SalPon2A_C_D2_MG_FD_78509 | JGI IMG/M metagenome (GOLD analysis project Ga0102953, IMG submission 78509) | Soil microbial communities from South San Francisco under conditions of wetland restoration - Salt Pond MetaG R2A_C_D2_MG | ecosystem: Environmental > Terrestrial > Soil > Wetlands | place... | reverse complement strand
CGCAAGGTGCGGCACGCGATTTTCCGGATCGGCAGTGTGCATGCGCGTCACGTCGACGAGGTCGGCGATGATCGCGCTCGCAGTCGGTTCCGCACCCGCGCCCTGGCCGTAATACAGCGTGGGGCCGACTGCGTCGCCCTGCACCACGACCGCATTCATCGCGCCATCGACATTGGCGAGCAAGCGCTTTTCCGGAATCAGCGTCGGATGCACACGCAGTTCGACACCGCCGTTGGTGCGCTTGGTGATGCCCAGCAATTTGATGCGGTAGCCGAACTTTTCGGCATACTGAATATCGATCGCATCCAGTTTGGAGATGCCCTCGATGTGCGCCTTGTCGAACTGCATCGGTACGCCGAAGGCGAGCGAAGACAGGATGGTGATCTTGTGCGCAGCATCCACGCCCTCGATGTCGAAGGTGGGGTCGGCCTCGGCATAGCCCAGCTCCTGGGCCTGTTGCAGCGCGGCATCGAAGTCCAGCCCCTTGTCGCGCATCTCGGACAGGATGAAGTTGGTGGTGCCGTTGATGATGCCGGCGATCCACTCGATACGGTTGGCGGCCAGGCCTTCGCGCACCGCCTTGACGATGGGGATGCCGCCGGCCACTGCCGCTTCGAACGCAACCATTACGCGCATTTTCTGCGCTTCGCGGAAAATCTCGTTGCCGTGCACCGCCAGCAGCGCCTTGTTGGCGGTGACCACGTGCTTGCCATTGTGAATCGCCTTCAACACCAGATCCTTGGCCACACCGTAGCCGCCGATCAGCTCGATTACGATGTCGATATCGGGATCGTTTACCACTGCGAATGCGTCGTCGGTGATGCGGCATGTGCCGCCGGTCACTTCTTTTGCGCGCTCGACGTTCTTGTCCGCCACCACCGTGATGCGGATATCGCGTCCGGCGCGGCGCGTGATCTCCTCCGCATTGCGTCTCAGCACGGTGTAGGTGCCGCCGCCGACGATACCTATGCCCAAAAGGCCCACATTGATTGGTTTCATAACACTAAACTCCAGATCCTCATTATTCCTTCACTGTAGAAGGGTAGCGAACTATTCTGTCTTTTCGTGACACTGCCGTGCAGTGGTCAGGCCTTGCCGTAACGCTTGCGGTAAGACTCCAGAAAACGCGCGATGCGGCCCATCGCATCCTCCAGGTCGTCCGTGTTGGGCAGGAACACCACGCGGAAATGGTCGGGAGTGGGCCAGTTGAAACCGGTACCCTGCACCACCAGCACTTTTTCCGCCTCCAGCATTTCCAGCACGAATTTCTGGTCGTCCTCGATCGGATACATCTGCGGGTCGAGGCGCGGGAACAGGTACAGCGCCGCCTTCGGCTTGATGCAGGTCACGCCCGGAATGTCGGTCAGCATCTGCCAGGCCAGGTCGCGCTGGCGGGCCAGCTTGCCGCCCGGCGCCACCAGGTCGTTGATGCTCTGGTAGCCGCCGAGCGCGGTCTGGATCGCGAACTGCCCCGGCACGTTGGAGCACAGCCGCATCGAAGCCAGGATGTTGAGGCCGTCGAGATAATCCTCTGCACTATTCCTGGCGCCGGACACTACCATCCACCCTGCGCGGTAGCCGCAGGCACGGTAGTTCTTGGACAACCCGTTCAGGGTCACGAACAGCACGTCTTCGGCCAGCGAAGCTATCGAGGTGTGCTGCGCGCCGTCATACAGCATCTTGTCGTAAATCTCGTCGGCGAACACGATCAGGTTGTTCTCGCGCGCAATCTGGATGAGTTCGCGCAACAGTTCGTCCGGATACAGTGCACCGGTCGGATTGTTCGGATTAATGACGACGATGGCGCGTGTATTCGGCGTGATCTTGGCCCTGATGTCGGCCAGGTCGGGCAGCCACCCTTCTTCCTCGTCGCACAGGTAATGTCTGGCCGCGCCGCCGGCCAGCGTTGCGGCCGCCGTCCATAACGGATAGTCGGGCGCCGGCACCAGCACTTCATCGCCGGTATTGAGCAGTCCCTGCATCGACATCACGATCAGCTCGGACGCGCCGTTGCCTATAAAGATATCCTCCAGCTCGACACCGGCAATGTTGCGCTGCTGGCAGTAGTGCATGATCGCCTTGCGCGCGGCGAACAATCCCTTGGAGTCGGAATAGCCGGAGGCATTGGGCAGGTTGTGGATCACGTCCTGCTGGATTTCTTCCGGCACTTCGAAGCCGAACGGCGACAGGTTGCCGATGTTCAGCTTGATGATGCGGTGACCTTCCTCCTCCATCTCGCGGGCGCGCGCCATCACTGGGCCGCGGATGTCATAGCAGACATTGGCCAGCTTGGCGGACTTGAGAACGGGTCGCGCCATCTCGCTATCGGTGGTATCAGGTCGGTTCACGGTGATCTTTCAAAAAGCAGTGTATTCCAGGCGCGGCCGAATCCGGTAAAATCCATTATCGCCCCCTTGAAAACACGGGCTGCAAAGGTCGCAATTCTATCCGAGCAGCGCCTTGTCAGCAAATAAACAGGCGCCAAATGGAGCATTCTTGAAACTTCAACTTTCCAACACTTCGGGCCAGAAAATCTTTACCGAGCATGGTCCCGGCTACGTAACGGTCAGCGGCGAGCGTTTCGAGCGGCCCGTGGTGGTCACGCCGCAACAAGTACTGACCGACTGGGCACCGCAGAATTTTGCCGCGCTGGAAGAGTCCCATTTCGAGTATTTCCTCGCCTTCCAGCCGGAAGTGGTGCTGATCGGCACCGGAACGCAACTGCAATTCCCGCACCCGCGCCTGTACCGGCAACTGGTCGAGGCACGCATCGGCGTGGAATTCATGGACACCGCCGCGGCCTGCCGTACTTTCGACATCCTCGTGTCGGAAGACCGCAAGGTGGTCGCGGCCATTCTGCTATAGGAAATCAATGGCAAATTCACTACACAACGTCATCACCCAGGTCGAACAGGTCATTCTCGGCAAACCACACCAGATCCGGCTGGCGCTGGCCTGCCTGCTGGCGCGCGGACACTTGCTGATCGAGGATTTGCCGGGCGTGGGCAAGACCACGCTGGCGCATGCGCTGGCACGCACGCTCGGCCTGCAGTTCCAGCGCATCCAGTTCACCAGCGACATGCTGCCGGCCGACATCCTCGGCGTATCGATTTTCCAGCGTGACACCAACGAGTTCAAGTTCCATCCCGGCCCGATCTTCGCGCAGATGATCCTGGCCGACGAAGTCAATCGCGCCATGCCCAAAACGCAAAGCGCGCTGCTTGAAGCAATGGAAGAACAGCAGGTCACCATCGAGGGTGTGACGCGCCCCCTGCCCTCGCCGTTTTTCGTGATCGCCACGCAGAATCCGACCTACCAGATCGGCACCTTCCCGCTGCCGGAATCCCAGCTCGATCGTTTTCTGATGCGTATCCAGCTCGGCTATCCGGATGCGCATGCGGAACGTGGCCTGCTTGCCGGCGTGGAGCGGCGCGAGATCGTGTCCAAGCTCGAACCGCAGATGGAAGCGGCCGAACTGCTCGCGCTGCAGCAACAGGCAAAACAGGTATTCGTCTCGCCGGCACTGCTCGACTACGTGCAGGCCATCGTGCGTCACACACGCGAATCAGCACACTATGTGCACGGCCTGAGCCCGCGAGCCGGACTGTCGATGCTTTCCGCCGCACGCGCCTGGGCCATGCTGGACGAACGCGAGGAAGTGATTCCTGAAGACGTACAGGCCGTGCTGCCCGGCGTCGCCAGCCACCGCCTGCAAAGCGTGCAGGAAATTCAGCACCGCGACGGCGACCAACTGGCGCACGAGCTGATCGAGGCCGTCGCCATCCCATAAGGGAATTCAAGCGTGCAAGCCGCACTCCGCCTCCGCCAGCGCTTCACATCCTGGGCTGCACGCCGCCAGCATTACGACCACGGCACGGTCACGCTGTCGCAGCGCAGCATCTATATCCTGCCCACCCGGCTCGGCGTTGGTTTCACCGTCGTGCTGGGACTGATGCTGGTGGGCGACATCAATTACAACCTCAGCCTGGGCTACGTGCTCACCTTCCTGCTCGGCACCATGGCCATGATGAGCATGCTGCACGCCTTCCGCAACATGGCACAGCTCGAGGTGCGTGCCGGCCATGTCGACGCCGTATTCGCGGGGAACGCCGCGCAGTTCGTCTTCCATTTCCGCAATAACGGCAGCCTGCCGCGCTATCAGTTGACACTGCACGATGCGCATGGACACAGCACCACTTTCGATGTGCCCGCACAACAGGACGTCAAGGCAATCCTCGCTCTGCCCGCCACGAAACGCGGTCGGCTCGGCACCGGTAGATTGACGCTATACACCGAGTTTCCGCTCGGGCTATTCCATGCCTGGTCGTATCTCGAGTTCGATACGCGCTGCCTGGTCTATCCCCGGCCTGCCGCCCCACTACAGCTGCCTGCCATCAGCGCGCAACGTGGCAGCGGCACCAGCCATGCCATGGGCGATGAAGACTTCGCCGGCCTGCGCAGCTACGTTGCCGGCGACGCCCTGCAGCGCATCGCCTGGAAAGCGCTGGCACGCGAGCAGGGTCTGCAGATCAAACAGTTCAGCGCGTTCGAAGGGCGCGAACTGTGGCTGGACTGGGAACTGGTACCGGTAACGAATATCGAGTATCGACTGGCAATCCTTACCCGCTGGGTGCTCGATGCCGAAGCACAGGGTGTGCATTACGGCCTGCGTCTGCCCAGTCTTGAATTGCCGCCGGCGCAGGGCGCGCCGCATCGCGAGGAATGCCTGCGCGCATTGGCACTGTACGGCCTGGGGGACAGAACATGAGCAGGCCGAACAAATCCGAACAACTGCAGCCCGCCGTGATTTACGGCTTGCTGGTCAGCATGTTGATGGTCAGTGCGCCACACGCCAACCACCTGCCGCCGTGGATCAGTGCGCTCTGCGCCATGCTGCTGGGCTGGCGTGCCTACCTCACCTGGAAAGGGCTACCGCTGCCGAAACACTGGTTGCTGCTCACTGTCACCATGGCCGGCGTCATCGGGATCGTTCTCAGCTTTCACACCATATTCGGGCGCGAAGCCGGCGTTGCGCTGCTGATCCTGCTGGCTTCGTTCAAGCAGCTTGAATTGAACAACCGGCGCGATGCCACGGTGGTGATCTACCTCGGCTGCTTTATCGTCATCACCAATTTCTTTTATTCGCAGAGCATTCCCACTGCATTGTTCATGCTCGCCACGCTGTTGGTAATCGTGGCAACCTGGGTGCACCTGCAGACCGGCACCCTGGCGTTGAAACCGCGCTTGCGCATTGCCGCCCTGTTGCTGGCGCAGGCCATTCCGCTGATGCTGGTACTGTTCGTGCTGTTCCCGCGCGTGCAAGGTCCGCTCTGGGGCATGCCGAGCGACGCCTTCGCACGCAGCGGACTGGACGACAAAATGTCGCCCGGCAGCCTGAGCAAGCTGGCACTGTCCGACGACGTGGCATTCCGCGTGGTATTCCACGGCAAACCACCGCGCCGCGAACGCATGTACTGGCGCGGGCCGGTACTGTGGCACTTCGACGGCCAGACCTGGACACCCGGCAAGACTGCACAGAACAAGTCGCCGCAATTCGACCAGCTTGGCGATCCAGTCGATTACACGGTCACAATGGAACCGAGCAACAAGCACTGGCTGTTTGCGCTGGAAATGCCGACCAGCATCTCGACCGCCGCGCGCCTGAGCGCCGACTTCCAGCTGTTGCGCAGACGGCCGGTCAATGAGCGCCTGCGCTACGACGCACGCTCCGACCTGAGTTACCACGCCAATGTGCAGGAAAACCCGTTTCAGTTGCGGCGCGCACTGCAGCTTCCGCGCGGCCTCGATCCACGTGCGCGTGAACTTGCCGAAACATGGCGCCAACAGGACAACGACGACGCTGCCGCCATCGTGCGCAGCGCACTGGGCTATTTCCGGCAACAGGGATTCCAGTACACGCTGGAACCGCCGCCACTGACCAGCAGCAACGGCATCGACGATTTCCTGTTCGACACCAAGCAGGGCTTCTGCGAACACTATGCCTCCGCATTCGTGTTCCTGATGCGCGCGGCCGGCATCCCGGCGCGCGTGGTCACCGGCTACCAGGGTGCAGACTATAACGACCTGGGCGGCTATTACATCGTGCGCCAGTCCGACGCCCATGCCTGGGCCGAGGTATGGCTGGCCGGGCGCGGCTGGGTGCGCATCGACCCTACGGCAGCGGCCGCACCAACTCGCCTCGAAAGTGGTCTGGCTGCTTCGGTGCCGGATGCGGCCGTACTACCGCTGATGGTGCGCAACCCGCCGCAATGGCTGCGCACCCTGCAACTCAACTGGGACGCGCTGGCCAACCAGTGGAACCAGTGGGTGCTGGGCTACAACGCCGAACGCCAGTTTGCTTTCCTCACCCGCATGGGCATGGAAGACATCACCTGGCGCAAGATGGCGCTGGAAATGCTGGCGGTGGTCGCAGTACTGGTCGGCATATTTGCGCTGCTGATGCTGCAACGTCTGCGTACACGCATCAATGACCCGGCGCTGGCGCTGTACCTCAAGTTCTGTCGCAAGCTGACCAAGGTCGGCCTCAGGCGCGCCGCCCATGAAGGCCCGCTCGATTTCGCCATACGTGCCGCCAGGCAGAGGCCCGACCTCGCCGCCGCCATTGCCGCCATCACCGAAAGCTACATCGCTTTGCGCTACGGCAGGCAGGACAACGCTGCCGCATTGTCCGTACTGCGGAACGCAGTCGCCGCATTCAAGCTATAATCGCGGCTTGATAATTGACGTTGATATCCATGCAGATCACCCGCCGCCTTGAATTCGATGCCGGTCACCGCATCCCCAACCATACCAGCCAGTGCAGGCATTTGCACGGTCACCGCTACGCCATTGAGATCACCCTGTCGGGCGACGTCATCACCACCGAAGGCGTATCCGAACAAGGCATGGTGATGGACTACTCCGAAGTGAAACGCATCGCCAAGGAGCAGCTGGTCGATGCATGGGATCATGCTTTCCTTGTATATCGCGGCGACAAGGAGGTACTGGAATTCCTGCAATCGCTACCCGGCCACAAGACCGTGGTACTGGAGGTGCCGCCAACCGCCGAGAATCTTGCCACTGTCGCCTTCGACATCCTCAATCCCGCCTACCGCGATACCTACGGCAACCACCTGCAACTGGAACGGGTAAGAATTTACGAGACGCCCAACAACTGGGCCGACCGGCTGAGACCAGGCTGAAATAGAATCAGGTACGGCTCCTGCGTTGTCTCCAGTATTCCAGCATCGCTGGAATAAACGACACAAACACAATCACCAGCACCATCAATGTGAGATTGTCCTTGATCACCGGGATGTTGCCGAAGAAGTAGCCGGCCAGCGTAACGCTGCTGATCCAGGCGACACTGCCGAGCGCGCTGAACGCAACGAAATGGCGGTAATGCATCAGGCCGATGCCGGCAACGAAGGGCGCGAAGGTACGCACGATGGGTACGAAGCGCGCCAGAATCACAGTCTTGCCACCATGGCGCTCGTAAAATTCATGCGTCTTTTCCAGATGCTCATGCTTGATAAGGCGGCCTTCGAGGCGCTCGACCAGGCGCAGGCCGAGCAGGCGGCCGATCCAGTAATTGGTGTTGTCGCCGCAGAATGCGGCCAGCATCAGCACGGGCATCAGGATGTGCAGTTCGAGCGAGCCCATGCCGCACAGCGCACCAGTCACGAACAGCAATGTGTCGCCCGGCAGGAACGGGGCAAATACCAGCCCGGTCTCGCTGAAGATGATCAGGAACAGGATGCCGTAAATCCAGATACCGTACTGCTGTACCAGTTCCAGCAGGTGGGTATCGAGGTGCAGGATAAAATCGATCATCGCGACTGCAGGTTTGCCGCGATTACGGCAGGACTTCTTCGGTCTCGGTCTTCTCCGGCTTGATGAAGTCGGCGCGCGACACGCCCAACCACATCAGGATCGGGCTGGCGACCAGCACCGAGGAATAGATGCTGAACAGAATACCGATGGTCAGCGCCAGCGCGAAATAGTGCAGCGTCTCGCCGCCGAGGAACAGCATTGAAGTGACCATCATCTGGGTACAGGCGTGGGTGATGATGGTGCGCGACATGGTGCGCGTGATCGCATTGTCGATGATCTCGTGCACGCTGGTCTTGCGCATCTTGCGGAAGTTTTCGCGAATCCGGTCGAACACCACCACCGATTCGTTCACCGAGTAGCCGAGCACGGCAAGCACCGCAGCCAGCACCGACAGCGAAAATTCCCACTGGAAGAAAGCAAAGAAGCCGAGGATGATCACCACGTCGTGCAGGTTGGCGATAATCGCGGCCAGGCCGAATTTCCACTCGAAACGCAGCCACAGGTAGCCCACGATGCCAAGGCTGACCAGGAACAGTGCCATCGAGCCGTTGTTCACCAGATCCTTGCCCACCTGCGGACCGACGAATTCTACGCGGCGCATTTCGGCGCTGGCATCCTGCTGTTGCAGTTTTTCGCGGACTACGTCGGAAAGCTTGTCGCCCAGTTTGTTTTCGCGCAGCGGTACCTGGATCAGCACATCGTGACTGGTACCGAAATTCTGTACCAGCGCATCCGGCATGTCCATGCCGCGCAATTTGTCGCGGATATTGTCGAGGTTGGCAGGCTGCGCATAGTGTATTTCCATCACCGTACCGCCGGTGAAGTCGATCCCGAAGTTCAGTCCCTTGGTGGCAAGGAAGAACACCGCAAGAATGAAGGTCACCAGCGAAATGGACGTGGTGTACCGTCCATAGCTCATGAACGGGATATCTTTTTTGATCTTGAAAAATTCCATGGCCGCCTCTAATAATCTACTGCGCAGCGCAATTGCTGCGTCGCGTGCTCGTTCAATCCTCGTCTACCAGCAAGGTATGTCTCGTCTTTCACTGCGCGGCTCCTTGCACTAGCACTGCTCGCAACGATTCTTAGAGCCGTCCGCATCGCCTGCCTAACCGATCGAGACCTTGCTCAACCGCGCCTTGCGGCCGTAGATCAGGTTTACCAATGCGCGCGATACCAGCACCGCGCTGAACATCGAGGTCAGGATGCCCAGGCACAGCACCACGGCAAAACCCTTGATCGGACCGGAGCCGAACATGAACAGTGCGATGCCGGCGATCAGCGTGGTGATATTGGAGTCGACGATGGTGCCGAAAGCGTTCTCGTAGCCGGCATTGATCGCCGCCTGCGGCGATACGCCGTTGCGCAGCTCCTCGCGGACACGCTCGTTGATCAGCACGTTGGCATCGATCGCCATACCCAGCGTCAGCGCGATACCCGCCATACCCGGCAGGGTCAGTGTTGCCTGCATCATGGACAGCAGCGCCACCAGCAACAGCAAGTTGGCCCCCAGCGCCAGCACCGAGACTCCGCCGAACATCAGGTAGTAGATAATCATGAAGACCGAGATCGCAACGAAACCGATCTGGGTCGAGCGGAAGCCGCGTGCGATGTTGTCCTTGCCCAGGCTGGGACCGACGGTGCGCTCCTCGACGATCTGCATCGGTGCCGCCAGCGCGCCGGCACGCAGCAGCAGCGCCGTATCCTGCGCCTCCTGCGTACTCATATGGCCGCTGATCTGCACGCGACCGCCGCCGATTTCCTCGCGGATCACCGGTGCGGTTATGATCTCGCCCTTGCCCTGCTCGAACAGGATGATGGCCATGCGCTTGCCGACGTTGGCACGCGTGGCTTCCTTGAATTTGCGTGCGCCGACGCCATCGAGATTGATGTGCACTGCCGGCTCGTTGGTACGGTTATCAAAGCCCGGCCGCGCATCGCTGATGCGGTCGCCGGTCAGGATCACCGCTTTTTTCACCAGCAGTTCGTTGCCGTCGCGATCCTTGAACATGTCATCGCCAAACGGGATGTGCCCGCCCGGCGTTGCCTGATGTTCCTCGTCCACCATGCGCACTTCCAGCGTTGCGGTACGGCCGAGGATGTCCTTGGCACGCGCGGTATCCTGCACGCCGGGCAGTTGCACCACCACGCGATCCTTGCCCTGCTGCTGGATCACCGGTTCGGCCACGCCGAGCTCGTTGACGCGATTGCGCAAGGTGACCAGGTTCTGCTGCACTGCAGCATCCTCGATGCGCGTCTGTTCGGTCGGCTTGAGCGTGGCATGCAGCAGGAAGTCCCTGCCAGCATCCTCCTCGTTCAATTGCAGGTTGCCGAACTGCAGCTTGATCTGGTCTTCGCCCTTGCTGCGCGACTCGGCGTTGCGGAATTTGATGGTCAGCACCTGCCCGTCGCGGGTGATGCCGCCATACGGGATGTCCTTTTCGCGCAGCATGGTGCGCATGTCGCCGGCATCGCCGTCCAGCGCCTTGTTCAGCGCGCTCTTCATGTCCACCTGCAGCAGGAAGTGCACGCCGCCGCGCAGGTCGAGGCCGAGATACATCGGCAGGGCGCCGATATCGGTCATCCACTGTGGCGAGCGCGACAGCAGGTTGAGCGCGACCACATAGTCGTCGCCCAGCTTGGCATGCAGTATGTCTTTGGCCTTGAGCTGGGTGTCAGTGCTGGAAAAGCGTGCCTTGACACTGGTGGCATCCAGCATCACCGCGTCCGGCGTCAGGTTGGCGGCCTTGAGTATGTCCTGCACCCGCTGCATCAAGGCAGTATCCACCTTGATGCTGGCACGCAGCGGCTGCACCTGCACCGCAGGTTCCTCGCCGTAAAAGTTGGGCAGGGTGTAGACCAGGCCGATGACAAGCGCTGCGAGAATCAGCAGGTATTTCCACAGGGGATAGCGGTTCATTGGGCGTTACCTGAATCAGTTCTTGAGAGTTCCCTTGGGCAGCACGCTCTGTACCGCCGCTTTCTGCACCTGCACCACGACGTTTTCGGCGACCTCGACGCTCAGACTGTTGTCGTTCACCTTCTGGATACGTCCCAGCAGACCGCCGTTGGTGACAATTTCATCGCCTTTCTGCAGCGCCTCGATCATTGCGCTCTGCTCCTTGGCGCGCTTCTGCTGCGGACGCAGGATCAGAAAGTAGAACACCACGATCAAAAGGAACAGTGGCAAAAACGACATCGCGCTGCCGCCCTGCGCGGCTGCGGCGTCCTGGGCGTAGGCGTTGCTGATAAACAGGTTGCTCAATGACATGGCTAAGGCTCCGGTCACAAATTCTTAAAGGGGCGCATTCTATCATGAAGCCGCCCGTGCCTGCCGGAAGCGGGCGGCAAATTCATCGAACTGACATATGGCGATGGCGGTGCGCATTTCGCCCATCAATTCCTGGTAATAGTGCAGGTTATGAATGGTATTCAGGCGCGCGCCGAGGATTTCGCCGAGCCGGTGCAGGTGGTGCAAATAGGCACGGGTAAAATTGCGGCAGGTGTAGCAGCCGCACTGTTCGTCCAGTGGACGCAAGTCATTGCGGTATTGCGCATTCTTGATGCGCACGTCGCCGAAGCGGGTGAACAGGTGGCCGTTGCGCGCATTACGCGTCGGCATCACGCAGTCGAACATGTCGATGCCCTGCTCCACCGCATCGACGAGATCTTCCGGCGTGCCCACACCCATCAGGTAACGCGGCTTGTCCTGCGGCAGCTGCGGCCCGGTGTGCAGGAAATCCGTCGTCTGGTTGGCCCAGTCGTAAGAACCGTCGGTCCACTCCGAATACTGCTCGTTGAGCTCGGCCAGAACGCCGATGAAGGCGACCGAGGGTTGGAAGCGTAGCTGAATATCAAAGTTCATGGTGAGGCAGTCTCGTGCGACAATACATCCGCCTAGAATAACTTACTGAGCTTCACCCATCCATGCACCCGGTTGTTGCTTGTCACAGCCGCCGGCACGCTGCCCACCGGGCTGGCGACATAGCCTTCAAGCTTCCACTGGTGCGGCGCATTGAGTTCCACACCCAGCCCGGCATCGGCCAGCGTGTACTTGTTCACGCCGCCGATCCAGGGCTTGCCGTTCACCCTTGCATGCTCGCTGTCCCAGAATGCCTTCACCTGCCAGCGCGCATCGAACTGGTGCCTGAGTTCCGCCGTGACCAGATAGCCGGTGTCCGCCGACAGCACGCCCATGTCGTAGCCGCGTACGCTGTAGGGACCGCCCACCACCAGCTTTTCCACCGAATCCAGGTTCCGGTTGGTCCATTGGCCGGAGGCCTGCAGGTACAGGGAGTTGCGTGCATTCAGCGCCTGCAGGCGTGCCAGCGAGGCATTCCATTTCGAGAAGTTGCCGGCCGTGTTCGCCGTCGCCGCATCGGCCACTGCCGCCGTGGCATCGTCGAACACCAGCTTGCCCGAGGTCCATGCCGCATTCCAGCTGGTGACCGCGTTGGTCACCAGCCAGTTGTCCCGCACGTCCCCGGACAGGCTCAGGGACCCGTCGCTCAGGTGGCGGTCGGTGCGGATGCCGGTGGCGTCGATATGGTCGCGCAGTTTCTTGTAGTCCAGCTGGGCCTGCGCATACAGGTTCAGGGTACGGCTGCGGATCAGGGGCTGGCGCAGCCAGCCGCTGCCCACGTCGGCCGAGCCGTAGCCGCGCAGGTTGCTCAGCGTGCCGCCCAGGTTGTAGTGCATCGCGGAATACGACACGCCGGCACGCGTGCCGTGGCCGTTCAGGACCGTGTCGTAGGACGCGCGCCCGTAGTCCAGGCCACGGCCCGCCGTCATCAGGTCCAGGTTCAGCACGTCGCCCAGGTGCAGGAGATTGTAGATCGCCACCCCGCCGCCGACGCGGGCCTCGCCGGTAGAACGGTTGCCGAAGTTGTCTGCCGAAAGATGGCCGGTCACCATCGGCACCGCATTCGCTTCCACGTCCAGCTCGGAAGTGCCCACGGTCGCGCCCGGCTTCAGCACGGCGTGCGACTCCACGCCGGGGATGTCGGAGAGCAGCAGCAGCGCGCGGTCCAGCTCATGGTCGCCGATGATTCGGCCACTTTGCAGCGGCGACAGCGTCGATTGCAACAGCCCTGCGCTCGCGCGGCTGCGGTTGTTCAGGCCGATCCTGCCGTAGCGGGCCTCGATCACTTGGAGCCGCACGATGCCGCCCCGGATCTGCTGCGCCGGGATGATGGCGCGGCTCAGCGAGTAACCATGGCGCTGGTAGTAGGCGGTGATCCGTTGCGCCAGCACTTCGAGTTGTTGCAGGTCCCGGGTCTTGCCTTCCCCGTCTGCCACCAATGCATGCAGTGTGGATGCGGGGAACAGGGTGTTGCCGGTGATCTCGATCTTCGTCACATGGAACGAGACGCCGGCGGGCAGCTGCGCCTTCGGCACCGCCGGAACCGACAGGCCGGTACCGGTACTGGAGGGGGCCGGCGGTTTCTGTGGCTGTGTCTGCTGCAGGATGTCGCCCGCGCCGGGCGTGGCGGCCCGGGCGGCCATCGGCAGCAGCGCCAGGATGGCGGCGGTCAGCAGCGAGACGCAAGCCGGGCCCGTCCCGGAACAGGGGCGTGATGGATCATGCATGGCGATTTCTTCCCTCTTTCGTGATTTTTATATCCGGTACAGCGTCACAGGCCCAGCACCCCCAGGGGCAGGCGGACGCCGCCGTCCTCGATCTCGAGCAGCAGGGTGTTGGAGACGCCGACCAGGATCTGCTTGCCCTGGTTCGGGCTGTGAAGGCTCTCTTCCCCGCTGCCTGTCTGGTCGCCACCGCCGTCCGCACCGGACGAACCGTTCCGGATCACCAGTTGGCCTTGCTGCTGCGGCACCGGCTGGTTGACCAGCGACTGGGCCGTGGTGCGCACGTTCACCACCGACTGCGGCGCCGTCACCGTCAGGCTCGCCTTGTTCACCGTCAGCGTGCCGTTCGCATAGCCGATGATGTAGCCCTGCTGATCCGAATACAGCCCGGAGGGCGCGATCGTGTACGTGCCGGCGCTCACCGCCCCCTGGCTGCTGCCGCCATAGGCCAGCGTGCCCAGCAGGTGGGAATTCGGCGTGACCGAGTAGCTGACGCCGTTGCCGCCGGCATACGCCGTGCCGTCATAGGTCTTGCTGGCGCCGTTCGCCGTCACCGTCAGCGCCGTCATGAATGAACGCAGCAGCGGATCGGTATGCCCGTCGTACTGCACCCAGGTGTTCGTGAAATCGAAGCCGGTGAAGCTCGACGACTGCTGCATCTGGGTGTCGGTCAGGCCGCCACCGCCCGTCACGGTACCGGTGTAAACACCGATGCCGGTGGTGAGACCGGTCGTGGTATCCCAGTAGCCGTTGCTGATCGTGCCGGCGAAGTTCGCCCCCACCAACCCGCCGACGTAGCTGCTGCCGCTGACGCTGCCGGTGGCGTAGCTGTCGCTGATGCTGCTGCTGTCGTTGTAGCCGACCAGCCCGCCGACGGTGTTGGTGCCGCTGACGCTGCCGGTGGCGTAGCTGTCGCTGATGCTGCTGCTGTTGTCGTTGTAGCCGACCAGCCCGCCGACGGTGTTGGTGCCGCTGACGCTGCCGGTGGCGTAGCTGTCGCTGATGCTGCTGCCGCTGTGGTTGTTGCCGACCAGCCCGCCGCTGCCGCTGCCGGTGACGCT